>Ga0316197_10003137_pt1 | contig 11746 bp, 13 predicted proteins | sample OudBiesiAoxic_MG_FD_204939 | JGI IMG/M metagenome (GOLD analysis project Ga0316197, IMG submission 204939) | Coastal sediment microbial communities from Oude Bieten Haven, Netherlands - site A oxic | ecosystem: Environmental > Aquatic > Marine > Coastal > Sediment | place: Netherlands...
TTTCCACCCCCCCCAGGCGGTTTGCGGGGCCCACGGCTCGACCCGCCTCTCATCAAACTAGCGCCATTCGGGCTAGGGCAAAATTTTCGCTGTTAGGAACGCATCGAGTCCAGTGCGCGGGATGCCTGGATCAAGCGCCAGTTCGACCAGCCCACCGTCCCGCAGTCGCAGGCACAGCAACTCGTGCTCGCGCGCCTCCCGAAATTCAAACCCCTCTACTTTCGACCACGCGAATCGAGTCTGCGCGGAGCCCCTATGGACGACGATCCCGCGCTCGGTCAGCTTGACCTCCGAAGGGCAGAGGCGCAGAAGCGGTGGGAGTAGATAGGATAGGAAAAGCCCGAGCCCGGCGGAGAGCATGAACGCAAGCACAGGACTTGGCGGCGTCCGCCCAGGCATGAATCTCGCAAGGAACCAGAGCAGCATCATGACCCCACAGACGGCGGAGGTGCCGACCAGCCCGGTCCACCACTTGCCCGAATCGACCGACTGCCGGTCCCGCCAAGCGATATAGTCAGGTGGCTCCCTCCATCGGAACTTCGCATTGGAGAAGACCGCCATCGCTAGCCCGGCCTAGCGATCCAGCCGGCACACGCCTTTCGATGACGCGCCTCGGAAAAATTCGATAAACTGGGCACCCTCCTCGCACCATCCCATCCCCATGGCCGCCTCCAGTGCCTGGCTCAGGTTCATGCCGCTGCGATAGATGTGGTTGAAGGCCGCCTTCACCCCGGCCCGCTGATCTTTGTCGAAGCCCACCCTCGACATCCCGACAACATTCAGGCCGCGCACCTGATTCGATCCTGAAACCATCACGAAGGGCGGCACGTCCTGGCTGATCGCGGTAAGCCCCTTGACCATGCACAGGTCACCGACCCTCACGAACTGGTGGAAGGCAGCACCGCCGCCGAAGAAGTTGCGCTCACCGACCTGGACCTCACCGCCCAGCAGACAGTTGTTGGCTAGGACGTTCTGGTCCCCCATGTCCACATTGTGCCCGACGTGAGCGCCGGCCATCAGGAAATTGCTAGCGCCGAGCCGGGTCACCGTCCCCTCCCTCGATCCGCGGTGGACGGTCACGTGTTCGCGGAAGATCGTCCCTGCCCCGACCTCGACACCGCTGCGGATCTCACGTGAGAACTTGAAATCCTGCGGGTCTCCGCCGATCACCGAGCTGTGCCCGACCTCGCAGTCGTCTGCCAGCCGCACGCCGCTAAGGATCTGGGCATGCCCGAGAATCCGGCAGCGCGCCCCGACACGCGCCCCCGCCTCGACAACGGCGAAGGGGCCGATCTCGACGCCCTCACCGAGTTCGGCACTAGGATCTACGAGGGCAGTGGGATGGATCGACATGGTGACTAGCTCTCAGCTATCACCAACCCGCCGCCCAAACAAGCTGACTTTCGGATTCTCGCTTCCTGCTCTAGACTATTTTACTCCGGAACCCATGAAACTCCTACTAGGCCTCCTCCTCCCAAGTGTGACGATCGCTCTCAGCGCCACCGCTGTGAAGTCAGAATCGATCGCGCGAACCTGGAACGAGCAGAACCTGGACGCGATCCGCATCGACTTCCCGGCCCCGACCATCCATGCCCGCAACCTTTTCCACACCTCGATCGCGATGTGGGACGCCTGGGCCGCCTACGACCCGACCGCACTCGGATACCTGCACCGCGAGACCGCGGACGCGGCTGACGTCACCGCCGCCCGCAACGAGGCAATCAGCTACGCCGCCTTCGGGATCCTCAGTGACCGCTACCTCCTCTCGACCAATGCCGAGACCACCATCCCAGCCTTGAGGGCAGAAATGTTTGCCCACGGCTACGATCCAGATTTCCGCAAGACAAGCGGGGACACCCCGGCCGCCCTCGGCAACCGCATCGCCCAGACGATCCTCGGGTTCTATGCGAACGACGGCTCGAATCAGGAGGGCACCTACACCGATAACAGCTACCGGGCGAAGAACGGTCCGCTAATCCTTGAGAATTCGAGCACGACGATGCTCGACCCTAACCGCTGGCAACCACTCGCCTTCGACATCGCCCAGACCCAGAACGGCCAGGTCGCCGACAAGGTGCAAATCTTCGTTGGCTCCCACTGGGGCGGTGTGCGCCCATTCGCGATGTCTCTCCCGCCGGGTGAGAGCGTGTATTTCGACCCCGGACTACCCCCGCAGCTCGGAGGCGAGGGCGATGCCGAATTCAAAGCCGCCAACCTGCTAGTCCTGCGGCGCAGCCGCGCCCTCGACCCGACACGGACCGAGATGATCGATATCTCGCCCAGATCGACCGGCAACAACACGCTCGGCGAAAACGACGGCAACGGCTACGAAAGCAACCCAGTGAGCGGCGAGCCCTACCTTGCCACCCAGGTCCCACTCGGTGACTACGGCCGGGTGATCGCCGAGTTCTGGGCGGATGGCCCCGACTCCGAGACACCACCGGGACATTGGAACACCTTGGCGAACGAGATCACCGGACACCCCGACTTCGAACCGAGGATCGGCGGCAGTGGGGCGCCGGTATCACCGCTCGAATGGGATGTGAAGATGTATTTTGCTCTGAACGGAGCACTCCATGATACGGCCGTCGCCGTGTGGGGGTGCAAACGTGCTTATGACTACGTCCGCCCGATCAGCAGCATCCGCTACCTGGCCAGCCAGGGCGCACTGCCGCTCGAGCCGGGGCTCGTCGAGTTGGTCACGGTCGCGAGCAGCCTCCCCGGCGGGGATCATGAGGGGCTGACGCCAGGGAAGATCGCCGTATTCGCGTGGGGCGGAGAACCTGCGGATCCCACCACCGAATTCACCGGGGCGAAGTGGATCCACGCCGAGGACTGGCTCCCCTACCAGCGTGCCACCTTTGTCACTCCCGCCTTCGCCGGTTATGTCTCGGGTCACAGTGGATTCAGCCGCGCCGCTGCCGAAGTGCTGACCCGGATGACCGGGAGCCCATACTTTCCGGGAGGGCTCGGGACTTTCACCGCCCCGGCGAACACCTTTCTCGCCTTCGAGAAGGGTCCAAGCGTCGATGTCGTCCTGCAGTGGGCGACCTACTACGACGCCGCTGACGAAGCCGGAATCTCGCGTCTTTACGGCGGGATCCACGTCCCCGCGGATGACGGCCCGGGCCGCATCATCGGATCTAGCTGCGGGGTCGCGGCCTTCGAACTCGCCAGCCAGTATTTCGACTCCAGCATCTTGTCCCGTCCGATCAGCATGGAGGTGCAACCAAGCACGGGCGATCAGTATCAACTTTCTTGGTCAGCCCAGCGTGGCCTCAATTACGTGCTCGATTTCTCTACCGATCTCAGTTTCTGGTCTCCGGCCTTCCTTCCAGAGCTTGCGGAGGACACCCAGATGCACCAGGCATACGATCACAGCAGCTCCCCTTTCGGCACCGTGTTCTTCCGCGTCAGACAGCTTCCCTAGCGGGCTCGGGAGTCGGGCATCCTGGGACAACCCGGGATCTGGCCAAAAACCTCGTATTTTTCTTGGCACTGGGGTCACCTGTCGCTAATCATCAGGAAATTCTAGAGATTTTAGCCCACGACACTTCTGGTGAAACCCCTAATCCTTACCCTATCCTCGATCGCATTAGCAACTGCGGTGAGCCACGCAGCCATCATCGTGAACCTCGATCCGAGCACCGCCCGCTTCGACTCCTTGGTCGATGATGACAGTGGTCCCGGTGGTTTCGGTGCTGGCGACCCGGGAGCGGAGAACGCCAACGGACTCACATTCAACGTCACTTTCACACCCGTGGCAGGAGATTTGGACTCGAGTACCGCTGCGGTCAGCCTTGTCGAGATCGGCGGGGATGCGAATGGTTCTGGGCTCTACCTGCTCGGCGGCGAGCTCCACTTCATCAGCAAGATGAACGGCTCCGGGCCGAATGTTCCTGCCTTCGACGACCTCGACTGGGCGTCGGGCAACAACATGATCGGGGCCACTAGTTCCTTTGGTGCGCTCACCGCCGGGACTGAATATTCGGTCGCCGTCGTTTTTGATCCCATCACCAGCGCAAGCCTTGAGATCGGCGTGTTGCCGACCGGTGGCTCGCTGTCCATGGATTCGTTCAGCCTCCTCAATATAGGTACAAAAAACAACTGGTCTGGGGACGATTCGGCGAGCGCCTTCCGCGGAACTGATATCGGCAACTTCGGCGGTGCCAGCGTCGGGACCGGCGACCCCTTCGAGGAAGCTCAGATCAATGGCAACACCTTCGAGGGCAGCGCTGGCCAGGCGCTCTACTGGAGCCGGAACTCGATGATCATCCCCGAGCCATCCGGGCTCGCGTTCTTGGGTCTCGGCCTCCTGCTGCTCTTCGGCAACCGCCGCCGCTAGCTCGAGCCAGCGTTGTAGATGAAGCCGCCACTGTCCCGGTAGAGCTCCAACACCTCGCAGGCCTCCTCCGCAGACACGCCACCCCGCACCTCGACCGCCTGCATGGGCGCGCCCCGCCCCTCCAAGGTCGCGACCCAATCCTGGGGCAGAGGCCCTTCCGCAAAACCGGTAAGCCTCTCGACGTCGGCTGCACCAGCGCCGAAGACGAGCCTCCGGACGCCGGACCACCAGGTCATTCCGAAGCACTGGATGCACGGCTGCGACGAGGCCACGATCTCCATGTCGGGAAATCCGGCCGCCCCGAGGTCGAAGCATTTCAGCTCCTGTTGCGCCAGTATGAAGGCCATCGCCTCCGCGTGCGCTAGCGACGTGTGGCAAGGGATCACCACGTTGACCCCCGGCGCCACCAACCTTCCGTTTCCGATCTCGAAAATCGCAGCCCCGAACGGGCCACCGCTACGCTCGATCACATTGCGTCTCGACAGCCTGATCACGAACGCCATCTTCTCCTCATCGTTGCAGAAAAAGTCCGGGGACTGCTCGATCTCGTCATCCACCCAAGCCGGGAGGCTTAAGCGCACCGAAAATTCCGATCCGACCAGATCCCGGACCTCACGCCTGGCCTGGCGGTGGGCATCCCGCGATTCTTGATGCTCCCCCATCGCCCCCTGCCGTCGCTCCTCATCGGCATCCTCCACGACCCTCCGCATCACCACCAGGAGGTGGTCGAAGTCTGAAAACGGGCGCTCGCTCTGTGCTGCCTCAGCTACCCACCAGGAACCGTTGTAGACAGCTCCGAACAGGTCGACGAACTCGGCTGGCGTCAACCGGTTGATCTCCTCGATCGTAAAACTTCCCATCGCGCAAACGTCAGAGACCAGCAGGCAATGTCAAGCCAGCCACGCGTGGCGAGACCGACAACCAAAGAGGACCTTATAAATCAGGGGGCGTCCCCTACTCGGCGCTTGCCTTCAGCTCCATGCCGAGGGCGTGGTCTTCCGGGCGGATCCCTTTGCGGAAGTTGCCGAAGCCGAAGAAGGTGGGCTTGTAGGGATCGACAAAGCTCACGTCCGCCTTCTCTGGGACATCCATGCCAAGTCCCCAGAAAACTGCGTTCACCACCATCCGCCGCGTCCCATCCGTCTGCAGGTCAGTCGCAGCACCGAGGGTCGTCGTGAAAATCTTGCTGGTCTTGCCAGAATCCCACTTGTATTCGCGCGTCCACGCCACCGGCATCGGCGGGTCGTTCACGCTCTTCTCCTCGCCTTTCGGCCGACGTTTCTTTTTGTAGTCCATCGGTTTCGAATCGGCGGTCAGCCCATCCACTACCAGCGCGCGCACGAGGATCTGCGCATCTTCAGGCGGGTAGACCTCGTAGACATCAGAGTCCCCAAAGATGACGCCACACCCGTTCATGATCGGGTGATCTTTGGCACTCGGCTCGATGACTCCGAGTGCGCCCTCCCGCTTGTGCCGTCCCCAGTGGCTGACCCATCCCTCGCCTAGCACGCGCTTGCCGAACCCCTTCTTCTTACCGAGGAAGGCGTGGGTACTGGTGCGCAATCCGATGATCGGCACACCACGCTCGCAGGCCGCGTCAAACTTCTCGATAGCGACATCGTCCCATTGCCGGAAACGCAGTAGCATGATAATCGCATCGGCCGAATCGAGCGCGGCGGGATCTGTCAGGCTCTTCTGGTTCTCAGGGTCGATGACACCATCTTCGTTTACCGAGAAGAGGACCGTGCACTTGAACCCGTGGTGCTGGCTCAGAATCTTCCCCAACATCGGCAAGCCCTCCTCAGAGCGGTATTCCTCATCGCCTGCGATCAGGACGATGTGCTTCCCCTTCCCTGGACCATCCTTTCCCTCGTAGGTGATCGAACCTTCGCCCGCCATGGCGACGACTGGGAAAAAGAGCAGGCCGGCGGCCAGGGGGAGAGAACTGCAGATGGACTTCATGGTGGAGAGTCAATCATGCTCGCCACACGGATTCAAGCCTTCTCCGCGCCCGAAATCCGCCCCGACCCAGCGTAGATGTTCATCGAAGTCCCGCGTAGGAACCCCACCAGCGCCTGTCCAGACTCACGCGCGAACTCCACCGCGAGGGAGCTCGGAGCCGAAATGCCAACCACGACCGGGATCCCAGCTGAGAGCGCCTTCTGCACGAGTTCGAACGAGATCCGTCCGCTGAGCATGAGACTATGTTCGGACAGTGGCAACAGGTCATTCATCAGCGCGTAACCGATCACCTTGTCCAAGGCATTGTGCCGACCCACGTCCTCCCGCAACACACTCATCTCACCACTGGCATCGATCAGCGCACTCGCATGCAAACCGCCAGTCTGCTCGAATGTCGCCTGTGCCGCCCGGAGGGTCTGGGGAAAGGTCAGGATCAATTCGGCAGCAACCCGGAAGTCGCCCGTGACCGGGGGGAAGCGCTGGAACACCGATTCGATCGTCGCCTTGCCACAGATCCCACAGCTCGAACTAGTAAATACATTGCGCGTCAACGCCGCCAGATCCAGACGGCTCGAATCAGTCAGTAGCACATCGATCACATTCCCCTGCTGCCCGGCTTGGCTGGGGCACTTTGAAATCTCGAAGATGTCACGCCGCTCCGACACGATTCCCTCGCTGAGAAGAAAACCGGCAGTGAGCTCCTCATCGTTCCCGGGCGTGCGCATCACGATCGCGACACTGTTTCCCTCGACACGGATCTCCAGCGGCTCTTCGCAGGCCACGTGGTCGTCCTCATCGACGAAGTCGCCCGATCGGTAACGCGTGATTGAAATCTCGGATGAGGTGGCCATGGCGGGAAAGCCTAGCATAGCTTCGTGGGCTTGTAAGGATCGAAGCTGTCTCAGGCGCTACGGGCGCCCAGCGAGCAGGTCCCGGGCCGGCTCTGGCTCGAACTGTCTGCTCCGATCGCCAATCACCCGGATCCGGCGGGATCTCGACCGGATCACCCCGGGGAATGAAACGAGCTGAGCCAAAATGAAGTGCCCCGGGCGGATCCTCATACGCCACGGGGCACTCACACATTGGGGGGGTATGTGGGATTAGATTAACAGCTGAAGATTAAGAGAACATTAATCTCAATTACTATTTTTCACAGGCGATTCCCCCGACCCTAGAGATCCTCGGGGCGGTTGAGGTTCTTTAGTTGTTCTCGCTCACCCACAGCTAGAGTGCGCTTGCACAGGCGACCGTCAACGATGCAGGCCGAGATGAATTTTTGCATCGCAAACTCGCCGCGGAGCAGTTGTTCCTCCGCGATGCCCAAGCAGTCCCGGGTATAGACGGCGACGACAGCCTCGAAGTGTCCAGCATCGGGGTCCTGTAAAGCGACACCGCCCCCGTGATCGAGCAGTCCCAGCAGAAACTCGCGCGTCGCAAACGGAACGTCCACGGCGAGCACTAACAGACGCTCGCAATCTGAGCGGCGCAGACAGGAGACGAGACCACCGAGTGGCCCGCAGTCGCCAGGCGAGTCGACCACCGGCTCCACCCCCGGCGGGAGCTCGCCGAAGCCCTGGTCGACATTGTGAGAGAGCAAGACTTGCTCTGCTCCCAAGCTTCCGAGCAGCTCCAGCTGCCTCTCCCAGAGCGGACGGGGTGGATCCCCGAAGCGCAGGAATGCCTTGTCTGTTCCCATCCGCCTCGAGCGACCGCCAGCCAGCAGGGCGGCACCGAAGTTCCGGTTCATGCGCCGACCACCGACGGGCTCCGCTCCAGGACCCCGTCACTAAGGATCTTCGCGCGCAGCCCCCCATTCCCTTTCATCGCCTCCTCGGCTCCCTCTGCGATCGCCTGCTCCATCCAGTAGCAGGGCGCCGCCTCGCACGAGCCGGAGAACCTGACGCCTCCTACTTCAAATTCCATGCCGATGAGCCCATTAAGATCGACCCCTGACACGACGATGTTGCGACGGTAGGACGAGGGCGAATAGGTCTTGCCGAGCAGCTCCTGGAGCCGCTCGTGAACTTCCATTGAGAAGAACGTCACCTGACCTTTGTAGTCCGGCTTGTAGTCGAAGAACCGGTCGCCCTGCAGGCCTTTGCTCGCGACGCAATCGACCTCGTCGAGTTCCAACATCTCGTGATCATCCGGCGGCAAGCCGTGGTGCCCGTAGAAGTTGTGACCTGGGCTGATATAGAGATGGTGGATCTGCATGGTGGTCCTCCGCCAGGATCAAGCCGATCTCGGATTGGCGCAAGCGGGGTTTCGCAAGGATTCGCTGATAGTGGATGGGAACTGCGGGCTAGTGCCGGTCTGCCTGCAGGTAGCCGTCGAGCCAGCCGCTGCCCTGCGGTGGGACTCCAGCGCCAGGATCATTTTCTGGATCTGCTAGTGAGAACGCGATCCCCAGCGGCGTCCGGCCAGGACGTGCGCCGGCCGTGTAGGTGCCGCTCCCCCAGTGGTCACCGAGGGCGACGATTTCGACCGCAGTCAGGCGATCCGCATCGGGAGCGATGTCGAGTTGCCCGAGCACCTTCGCCTCGAAGCCGCGCCCCTTCCCATTCTCCAGCAGCACATGACCCTCGATGACGCGGCGCAGGGGCGCACCGGGAGGTGTGCGCAAAGATAGCTGGTATTCGCGGACGTCCTGCCGGCTCCAGAAGTCTGGTTCGCCACGGGTATTGTCGACCAGGTGGAAGCGCATCAGTCGGTAGGCGATCGGGGACGGCAGATCGACAGGCTCTTCGCCGTCGAGCTCGCGCAGCTGTGCGATCTCGCTCGCCTGTAACCACATCTGGTTATGCGCGGCGAGGTGCCCCCAGCCGTTCGGGTGATCGTCCGCCCCGCAGGCGACGAGCTCCCCACCCTCCTGTTTGAGCAAGCGCGTCGAGGTTTTCAAAACGACGGTCGCCTCGGGCATGAGCTGCGCGTATTTCTTGTCGAGCTGCCCGGCGTCGAGCATCTCGACCTCGACCGCACCAGGGGCCCTCTGGGCAGCTGGCAGAGCCTGCCACTCCTCCAGCGCTCGCCTCAGCATTGCGGCGTGCTTCTCCGCCCCACGGTTGTTATTGAATGCGAGTAGCCGCCCTCCGGCCGTCAGCGCGTAGTGCCCCTGCCGGGTCGAACCGCCCGCCCCTTTCCGCGGCCCCTGGTTGGCGACGCTGCGGAAGAACTCTCCCACCGCATCCTGCCGGCGGCGCTGAAACCAGTCGTTCTCCGCAACCGGGATGAAGTTCTCATTGATCAGGCGGATGATTTCGGGATCGGAGAATGTCGACAACCTGTCGATCACGCCATTGTTTCACGTGCAGCCAAGCGGGTGCCCATCCATCTCCCAGAGGAAGATCGGTTTGCCCGCAGTGGCGGCCTCTCGCCGCGCCGCCCACAGGTCGGTGCGCCACGGGATCGAATCCCTCCAGACCAGCTCTTCGGCTTTGGGCTGGATGTTTCCGTGCAGCGTGGCGAGCTTGCTCTCGGTGAGCATCTCGGAACTGCCAGCCACCGCAATGGCGGGGAAGGCGAGGAGGACACAGAGGATCGATTTCATGCTGCCATCCTCTCATTTCATTTGCGCGCCGTCAAAGATTCGGGTTCGATGCCAGCGATGAAAGCCCTCAGCCTCGAGCAGTACAAGCAGTTCCACTACGGTGACGTCCCCGACCCGGAATTTGGTGACGATGAGGTGCTATTACGCGTCCAGGCCTGCGGCATCTGTGGCAGTGATGTCCATGGCATGGACGGTAGCAGCGGGCGGAGGATCCCGCCGATCATCATGGGACACGAGGCCTCCGGCGTGATCGAGAAGGTCGGGGCCAAGGTCGAGGATTGGAAGCCCGGCGATCGTGTGACCTTCGATTCGACGGTGTTCTGTGGAGAGTGCCCATTCTGCAAAGGCGGGCAGATCAACCTCTGCGACAACCGCCGCGTCATGGGCGTGTCCTGTAGCGACTACCGGCAGCACGGTGCGTATGCGGAGTTTGTCGCTATCCCAGCACGCATCCTCTTCGCAGTCCCGGATGACCTCAGCTTCGAAGAGGCCGCATTCGTCGAACCGGTTTCGATCGCGCTGCATGCCGTGAGCCTGATCCCGATCAGGGGTGGGGAGACCGCAGTGGTCGTCGGCGCCGGCATGATCGGCCTGCTCATCCTGCAGGCTCTGAAAGCGGCAGGCTGCGGCAAGGTCTTCTGCGTCGATCTTGATCCAAACAAGCTCGAGATTGCGAAGGAGCTCGGCGCTGATGAGATCTTCATCTCCGATACCGAGACCGCGGCGAAAATCATCGGAGTGACCGACGGCGGTGCCGACATCGCGATGGAGGTGGTCGGGATCTCCCCCACCCTCAAGCTCGCGATCGCTTGCTTGCGCAAAGGCGGCAAGCTCGGGGCAGTCGGCAACCTGGCTGCCGAGACCGAGTTCCCCCTGCAGGCGGTGGTGACCCGCGAGTTGACGATCTACGGCTCGTGCTCATGCAATGGCGAATACGCTGATGCCCTCAAGGCGATCTCCGACGGCTCGATCCGCGTCCGCCCGCTGATGAGCGCCGTGGCACCGCTCTCGGAAGGGGCCGCCTGGTTCGATCGGCTCTACGCTGGAAAAGAAAATCTGCTGAAGGTGATTCTCAAGCCGGATGCGGTCTGCTAGTTCGCTTGTGATTCTGCGCCCAGGTGATAGCTTCCCCATCGGCTGGGGTTCACCACCAGCAGGGTCGGTAGCGACCAGATTTAGAAAGCAGGCACATGCGCGGGAGACCCACAGGACTATTGATACTCATCGCAGCTTGCCTGACTAGCTGTGCCACCAAGCAGATCGAACTCGACCTGTCTGAGTACCCAAAGCTCCCCAGCGCGCGCATCGTCGATCAGACCCGGATCTTCATCAACAAGAGCGACCGCCTGCGCGAGCTCGCCCTGTGGGGCAACTACGGTGGCCCAGGATGTGCCGGCGGCCCACCGATCGACGAGATGGATGAGCTCTTTCGGCAACACGACCTCTCTTACCTCCAAGGGATCAAACGCCGCGAGTTGATCGAGTCCGACCGCCTCCTGATGGCGCAGCTCGATTCTCTCGACACCGCGTATCTGTCGCGGTCGGCTCAGGCCTACCGTGATCGGGCGATCGGATACTTCAGTCGACCGCTCAGCCGGGTCATCGGCAAGCCGCCAGATGTGATCCTCGGACTCAAGACCCGACCAACCATCATCGACACCTCGGCAAGCGGACGGACTGCCCGCGCCAGCTCGGGCGGGAAGTAGCTAGCTGCGACTGGCCTCGGCGTGCATCTGTGATAGCGTCTCTTCCACTCCCCGATTCCGCCCCCGAGAACCGATGAACCGTGACTCCAAAGAATTCATCCTGCTGATGACCGAAGCACAGTCGTCGATCTATGCCTACATCCTATCGATCTTCCCCGACCGCAGCCGCGCGCGCGACATTCTCCA
>Ga0316197_10003138_pt1 | contig 11745 bp, 8 predicted proteins | sample OudBiesiAoxic_MG_FD_204939 | JGI IMG/M metagenome (GOLD analysis project Ga0316197, IMG submission 204939) | Coastal sediment microbial communities from Oude Bieten Haven, Netherlands - site A oxic | ecosystem: Environmental > Aquatic > Marine > Coastal > Sediment | place: Netherlands...
CGCCCCGCCGTCTTCATCTTCAACCACCAAAGCGGCCTCGAAATGATTCTTCTGTTGAAGATGTTGCGTCGCGACTTCACGGGGATCGCGAAGCAAGAGCTCCGCCGAAACCCGATCTTCGGGCCACTCTTTCAGGCAGCGGGCGCGGTTTTCGTCGATCGCACGAACACGGCCAAGGCAATCGAGGCGCTCGGTCCCGCGGTGGAGGCGCTCAAGCACGGTCGCTCTCTCATCATCGCCCCTGAAGGGACGCGCTCGAAGACGCCCACGGTGGGAGCGTTCAAGAAGGGCGCATTTCGGCTCGCCATGCAAGCGGGGGTCCCGATCGTCCCGATCGTGTTTCGGAACGTCCTCGATGCGCTACCGAAGGGCGCGGCGATCGTCCGCCCCGCAATGGTCGAGGCGGTCGTGCTGCCGCCGATCGACACGTCATCGTGGACGCTCGATACCTTAGAAGCCGAGATCGAGGGTATCCGGCGCCGATACATCGAGATCCTCGATGAGTCACGAGAGGAAACCGAGGCATGAACCCCATCGTTCAAGACATCCTCGATGGCGAGCGGTTCTCGGACGGCTTGTCGGCGCTTGCAACTGATCTCGGCAAGCCACGCGATGAGGTCGAGCGACTCGCCGTGAAATCGTTCGACGAGATGATCGCGAGGCACGATCCAGCGGCGGTTGCGGCGTACAAAGGAATCGGTGCGCTGTTCTCGAGGCGGTATCGCGTTGACGTCGATCACGGCGCCCTCAACCGCCTGCGCGAGCTCGACCAAGAGCACGCGCTGCTCTGGCTGCCGTCTCATCGTTCGTATCTCGATATGTTCTACCTCGAGCAAGTCGCTCAGGACGCAGGGATTCGTCCGGCGTTCGTGCTCGGCGGAGACAACCTCGACTTCTGGCCCATTGGTCCGATCCTACGTCGTGCCGGAGTTCTCTACATTCGGCGAAACACCCACGACGATCCCGTCTATCGTTTCGCGCTTCGCTCGTATCTCGGTCACATCGTGGCGACGGGTCAGAATCTGACCTGGTCCATCGAAGGCGGCCGTTCACGCACCGGAAAGCTCCGTCCTCCCCGTTATGGCGCGCTTCGCTACGTGGTGGACGCCGTGCGAAACACCGAGGGGCCCGATCCGATGGTGGTCCCGGTTTCCGTCGTCTACGAGCAGCTTGCCGAGGTTGCAGCGATGACCGCAGAGGCGTTGGGCGGCAAGAAGAGGCAGGAGGGCATTGGCTGGTTGCTTCGTTTCGCCCGCACACAACCCGGGCGTGTCAGCACTGTGCGCATCGACTTTGGCGAGCCGATGCCGATGCGTGCACGCATCGAGGAGCTCGACCGCGACCCGCGCGCAGAGGGTCAGGTAGTCGAGCGATTGGCCCTCGAGGTTTGCCACCGAATCAACCGGGCCACTCCCGCGGTCCCCACCGCCGTCGTGACCCTCGCGCTCTTGGGCGCAGAGCGCGCCCTGACTCTCGACGAGACCATCGAGGCGCTGACTCCCATCATCGGCTATCTCAGCAGCCACCCGACGGCCCCGCACATGCTCGGTTCGGAGCTCAAGGACGCAGGCTGGGTCAGGAGCACACTCGACCAGCTCACCGACGCCGGCGTGCTGCAACGGTTCACGGGTGGCGACCAAACCGTTTGGCACATCGCTCCCGAGCAGCATCTCGTTGCTGCGTTCTACCGCAACACGCTCATTCACTTGTTGGTCAATCGCGCCATCGCAGAATTGGCCATGTTCATGGCGCGAGAGCACGCCACCGGCGACCTTCGCGAGTCAATTTGGAACCACGCGATGAGCTTGCGTCAGCTTCTGAAGTTCGACTTCTTCTTCGCAACACGCACCGCCTTCAGCCAAGAGCTCATCGCCGAGGTCGGGCTCATCGACTCCGCGTGGGAGGGCCGTCAGGTTCGTGAGCCAATCGTCACGCGTGCGCAGATCGACCTGTGGTTCGAGCGGAGTAAACCACATCTCGCACACATCATTCTCCGCCCGTTCTTCGATGCATACCGTGTCGTCGCCGATCAGCTCGTCCGCTGGCCGCACGATCGGGAGGTGGACGAGGAAAAACTGCTGGAGCGTTGCCTCGGATACGGGCAGCAGCAAGTGCTCCAAGCCAAGCTCCACAGCGCAGAGTCCGTGACGCTCGAGCTCTTTCGGACTGCCCTCAAGCTTGCCCACAACAAGGGCCTCCTCGAAGGCACCGGGCGCGATCTCCATGAAAGACGGAAGGCATTTGCCGACCATCTGCGCGGCATCATCGAGGATCTCGAGACGCTGAGCCGCATGCAGCGGGTGCACCAGTCCTGAGCCAGCTAGAGGTCGAAGCGCTGGCAGTAGCTCGAGAAACGATCACGGATTGCGCGGGAGTCGAGGCCAAATCCCTCGGCACCATGCAGATGACGGGCGCTCGGGCGAAGTCGCTTCTGAATCATGTACTCATGCATTGCCCGACGTGCTTCGTCCCCGAGCTCGATGCCGAGCGTACGATAGGCGCTCGCGATCGTGCCTACGGGGTCTCGACTGAGGTCGGGCGCCCTCATGTGTGCGATGCGGCCCGGAGGCAGCTGGTCGACACGCTCTACGGCGGGCTCGAGCCCGCGTAATAGATAGCTGGATGCAAGCTCCGCGCCGACCGCGTGGGCGTCGACGTCGCTGCTGAATACCGAGCGGGCGTATGCGTGCAGGCTGCAGATCGAGCTCATCGTATCCACGGGATCTCGATGGATGAACACAAAGCGGGCGTCCGGAAACACCTTTAGAATCGCCTCGACGAAGAACGTGTGGGTCGGGTCCTTGAGGACGAAACGCTTGCCGTATGGGCGCTGATGATACGCGAGCTGCAGTTGCCGCCTGTGGTGACGGTATGCGATCGTTGCATCTTGCTCGAACAGCCAATCGACGTACCCATTCACGCGATACTGCACGTTCAATTGAGGTGTTCGGAATACATTGGTGAACATCCCGCGGCACTCGTCGGTCTGATAGGCGTCCATCGGATGAATGGCTTTGATGTTCGGGGATACGATGTCCGCGAGCTTCAGAAAGCGAGATAGCGTCTCTTGCGCCAGCGCTGCACCCTCGGGGCGCGGTGTCGGATCGAAGCTCTCCCAATGAGGCAAGGTGCGATTGTCCGGGTCTTCTCCGAGCAAGCGGTGCAGGGCCGTCGTCCCGCTTCGGAAGAGGCCGAGGACGAACACTGGGCTCGGGAGCTTGGTGTGTGCGACCTCTGGTCGTTCTCGAAGCGCTTGCTCCACGCGAAGGTGCGTGCTCGCCATGCGTGTACAGTCGAGCCAAGCGGCGATCTTGCCGATGAAGTTGAGCGCGGCGTCTTCGTTCAGCGAATGGGTGAACGCCTCGAGCGCAGCGCGCGTGTCCGGGGTCGGGTCGCCAGCAGTCGGGTTCTGCCGTTGGGCGCGTTCCCACCACATGTCCGCGTTCGGCCGGCCCACGGGCCTGAGGTTGCCACCCACCGCATTGACCGCGCGAACCCACCACGAGTGCGAGTCGTTCGCATGCGTGAACTGCGGGACACGTTTCTGCGGACGCGGGCGTGCCCGCATGGGCGCGGGCAACGGGAGGTCGAGGGAGACGCCGACAGGCGGGTGCGTGGATTCGCGGTTCATCCGAATTGGGGCCTAACAAACCACGAATTGCGATGTGCACGTAGTTTTCGACCTTCTTTACACGGCCCGAGGGTGACGAGGCTGCATTCCCGGCGTAGAGTCAGCATCACCATGACGATGCGAGCTGTCCGTCGCGCACTGCGCCTCATCCCACTCGCGGTCCTGCTCGGCGTTGCGACCGCTTCCGCCGACCTGCCAACGGGCGAGGGCGTTACCGTTTCGATCAACACGCTTGGCATTGTCACCGACTATCCAGTGCTCACGCGCGGCCAGGTCGTCATCGTCAATGCGCAGCGGTTTGTCGTCACGCAAGAGCCACGGCCGCTTGCCACGCTCGAGGAGGCTCCTCCTGAGGCCCAGGCGATCGAAGTCCAACAGAAGCGTCCGCCTGCCCCCACCAAGTCCGCGATTTGGGTCGCCGGGCATTGGATCTATGGCCCGAGTGGCTACTCCTGGGTCGCCGGCCGCTACGTCGCTGCGCGCCCCGGCCATGTGTTCGTGCCGCCCCGCTGGGCTGTCCACGAGGAGCAGCACCTCTACTTCGGCGGTTTCTACGTCCCCCGCAACGTCTACGTTCGCAGCCACTTCAATCGCTACTACTACACCGGTGCGCCCAAGCATGGCTCGCAAACCACGCACGGCCCGTACTGGCCAGTGGGCGCCCCGACTCGGGCGAACAGCGCATTCACGAGCGCGAACGCCCGCGATCCGTATTGGCCGATCGGCGCCCGCCGCTAACTGCCGGCACACGAAAAAAGGGACGGCCCGTGCGGACCGTCCCTTTGTCCCTGTTGGTCGAACGTGGACTAGATGAACAGGTGCATCTGCAGAATGAAGGAGTTGCCCTTTCGGCTTTCGACGTTGCCAGCCGCGTCGAAGATCGGTCGGTTCCTGTATTCGAGGGTTACCTTGGCGTTGTGCCTGTGGATGAACGCGTTCAGACCGACACCGAAGTGAGCCATGATGTCGTTGTACGCCTCCCACTTCGAGACCTGGGTATTGACATAGAGCTGAAACTGAGCACCCACGTCACCCACCTTGCCCGGCATCAGGAATCCGAGCTCCGAGTATCCGGTGTTTCCCGTTCCAAGCATCGTGTAGGCATTGCCTCCCCCGTTCGCACTCGTACCGGTGCCCGCATCTGCCGGATTCATGATCCCGATGTTTCTGAGGTTGTTGGGTCCGAAGTCCATGTAGTAGTACGCGCCGTACCAGGTCGCCGCCCCGCCATGTTCGGTCTTGAACGGAATGTCGAGAAACAGGTCGGTCGAAGCGATGAACAACGCGCGCTTTCGGATGTCTGAGACATTGGGGTCCGGGTCTGCGTCGTACCAAATGCCGATCGGCTGGGCGTGGCCGCCGAAGCCCCAGTTGAAGACCTTCTTGGCGCCGATATAGGTTCCCACCGTATACGGGAGCACGTTCGACTCGATGTCCAGGAACTGGAACTGGAAGTAGCCCGAGAATCCCCAGGTGTTGGCGGTGGGGTTGTAGTTTCCGGTCGTGGCGGGGACTGGGGGTGCAGCAGGGTCATAGGGTGCGCGCGCGAACGGTCGAACTACCGCAACGCGATAATCGAACAATCCCGCCTTACCCTTGGCGTAGAGCCCTAGCTGGCGTGCGAATTGGTCGGTCGCCTCGATCGTCGGCCAATTGGAGATCGGCGCGTCGAGGCTCATGAATGTGATCGTACTCGCGTTGGTCAGGCGAGAAATGCCGTTCCAGTAGAGCAGGCCGCCGCCGATGGAGATGTAGCCTTTCTTGGAGGCCTCGAACTCGACCCAGGCGTCGTGAAAGAACGCCGCTTGTTTGAACCCGCTGCCCGCGTCGCGGCGAAAGGTCTGGTTGTTGATGCCGATGTGCATCAGCATGAACGTCCGCGGGGCGATCTTGCCGAACATCAGGAATCGCGCGCGGCGGAGGCCCACGTCGCCGTACCAGGCATTGTCGTTCCCCAGCACCGTGGTTCCGGGGTTGAGTTGCATCGCCCGCGTCCACACCTGCAGCCACATCGCGAACCGAAAGTAGAGACTCCCGTCCTTGTTCAGGCTTACCTGGAGCTTCTTGGCGAGGCCGTCCTCGTGCACGAGCCCGGGCCCGACGTCGGCATCCGCGGGCTGCGTTTCCTCGGCCTCATCGGCATCGTCGATGGCCGTTTCATCTGGGGCCGGCATCCGCTTCTTGGCTTCGTCCAGTTGTCGTTGAGCCTCGTCGATTGCCTTTTGCGCCGCCTCGATGTCCTCTTGGCTCACCGTTGCGGCCTCGTCGGCCTCGTCGATGGCGGTGTCCCCTGGTGGCGCCGCTTCTGCTGGTGGGGCTTCCTCTTCTGCCAATACCGTAGCCGGGGCCAATCCGATCGTTGCGATGCACGCTAGGGTCAGTAACCAGGCGCACCTCACCTGTAGCGGCGCACAGCCGCCTTCCCATATTCGCCTCATCAGACTCTCCTGTCCTTGTTCGACCGACCGGCTAGTGCGCCGCGCTCGGTCCCGACGAGCCCGCGGGAACGCGGATGTGCTCGACCAACTCCTGCACTTCCTGTGGGGGTTCAGGGGTGAACCGACTCACGACGAAGGCGACACCGAAGTTGAGCATCATGCCCAGCGTGCCAATGCCCTCCGGTGAGATCCCGAACCAGTATTCGTCCGGCGTTCCACCCATGAACTTGAAGTAGATGATGTACGCGGCCGTGAAGGTGATCCCGGCCAACATGCCGCTGACGACGCCTTCACGATTCGCGCGCTTGACGAAGATCCCGAGGATGATCGCCGGGAAGAAGGACGACGCAGCGAGCCCGAACGCGAATGCGACGACCTGCGCAACGAACCCAGGTGGATTGATGCCGAAGTAGCCGGCGAGCATGACCGCGAACCCTGCTGCGACACGTGCTGCCAAGAGCTCCTGTTTCTCCGTGATCGAAGGAACGAACACGCGCTTCAGGAGGTCATGGCTGACCGACGTACTGACGACCAGTAGCAAGCCTGCCGCGGTCGAAAGCGCGGCCGCCAGACCACCTGCCGCGACCAGAGCAATGACCCAAGCCGGGAGATTCGCGATCTCCGGGTTTGCGAGCACGATGATGTCACGGTCGACGTAGAGCTCGTTCGCGGTGTCCGGGTTCGAGTTGGTGACGATGCGTTCGCCGTGTGCACCTCGGCCTTCGCCGAAGGCGGGTTTGCCCGCGAGCGCCGACCCAGCAACGTACTGCACCTTGCCGTCCTCATTCTTGTCGACCCACGCGAGGAGACCGGTGTCTTCCCAGGTCTTGAACCACTGCGGAATCGACTTCTCGCCCTCGGTGGCGGCGTAGTTGGCCTCGCTGACCGACTGGATGAGGTTGGTTCGCGCGAATGCCGCAACCGCCGGCGCGGTCGTGTAGAGGATCGCGATGAAGAAGAGAGCCCAGCCAGCGCTGATACGGGCATCTCGCACCCTCGGCACCGTGTAGAAGCGGACGATGACGTGTGGCAAGCCGGCCGTGCCGGCCATGAGCGCGCCTGTGATGCAAAGGACATCGAGCATCGATTTCGAACCCGATGTGTACTCCTTGAAGCCGAGCTCCGTATTGAGCTGATTGAGCTTCTCGATCAACGTGATGGTTTCTCCGTTCGCGACCTGGGAGCCAATGGCGCCTCCCAAACTGCTTCCGAATCCGATTTGCGGAATCAGGTGGTCGGTGAGCAGAATGCTGATGAAGATCGCCGGAACCAAGTAGGCGAAGATCAACACGCAGTACTGCGCGGCCTGGGTGTACGTGATGCCCTTCATCCCACCCAAAACGGCGTAGAAGAACACGATCGCCATGCCGATTGCGACGCCGACGTTGATCTCGACCTCGAGGAAGCGGCTAAAGACGACGCCGACGCCGCGCATCTGGCCGGCAACGTACGTGAAGGAAACGAACACGGCACAAACGACGGCAACGATTCGGGCGCCGTTGGAGTAGTAGCGATCACCAACGAAGTCGGGGACCGTGAACTTGCCGAACTTGCGGAGATACGGTGCAAGCAGGAGGGCCAAGAGCACGTAGCCGCCCGTCCAACCCATGAGATAGACGGCGCCATCGTACCCCATGAACGAGATCAAGCCGGCCATACTGATGAACGACGCTGCGCTCATCCAGTCCGCTCCGGTTGCCATGCCGTTGATCACGGGGTGAACCCCGCGACCCGCGATGTAGAAATCACCTGTCGTGCTCGCCCGAGACCAAATGGCGATGCCGATGTAGAGCGCGAATGTCGAGCCCACGATGAGGAATGTCCAAGCCTGTACGTCCATTGTTCTCTCCTTCTATCGACTCGAACGATTAGCTCTCGTGCACGTCAAACTCTTCATCGATCTTGTTCATGAGGCGCGCGTAGATGAAGATGAGCGCGACGAACACGTAGATGGAACCCTGCTGCGCAAACCAGAATCCGACCTGGAAACCGGTGCCCGGGATGGTGAAGCTGTTGAGCGAATCAGCCCAGATGATCCCAGCGCCGTATGAAACCACCCACCAGACAGCGAGGAGGATCATCAGAAGCCGGAGGTTTCGTGCCCAGTACCGGTCAGCGTTTGCTTGCTTGTTGTCCGTCATCTTGGTTCCGTTTCTCCGCCGACGGCGGCTCTCAATCTTTCTTCAGTAGCGCCTCGACCACCGTCGGGTCGGCGAGCGTCGAAATGTCTCCGAGTTGGTCTGCTTCGTCGGCTGCGATCTTGCGGAGAATCCTCCGCATGATCTTGCCGGAGCGCGTCTTTGGCAGACCGTGCACGACCCGGATCTGATCCGGAGTGGCGATCGGGCCGATGACCTGGCGCACCTGCTCTTTGAGCGCGCCCTGGAGCTCGCTGGCATCCCAGCCAGCGTCGGCGATCGGCACGACGAACGCGAAGATGCCCTGGCCCTTGATCTCGTGTGGGCACGGGACGACCGCGGCCTCGGCGACCGCCTCGTGAGCAACGAGGGCGCTCTCGACCTCGGCAGTTCCGAGGCGATGGCCGGAGACGTTGATCACGTCGTCGACGCGGCCAGTAATCCAGTAGTAGCCGTCCTCGTCGCGCTTACAGCCGTCGCCCGTGAAGTAGTACGGCGGGTATTGCGAGAAGTACGTTTCGAGAAAACGCTTGTGGTTGCCGTGAATCGTACGCGCTTGGCCGGGCCAGGGGTGCTTGATGCAAAGATAGCCGCTGACGTCGTTGCCCTCGATGATCTTGCCTTCCTGGTCGACCAGAATCGGTTCGATGCCGAACAACGGGAAGGTGGCGGAACCTGGCTTGGTCTTCGTCGCGTTTGGCAGCGGGCTTATCAAAATGCCGCCCGTTTCCGTCTGCCACCAGGTGTCGACGATCGGAAGCTTGCCGTTACCGACGACGTCGCTGTACCACTTCCACACCTCGGGGTTGATCGGCTCGCCGACGGTGCCCAACACCCGCAAGGACTCGCGGCTCGAGCCCTTTACCGGCTCCGAGCCCTCTCGCATGAGGGCTCGGAGCGCGGTGGGCGAGGTATAGAGCGTCGTCGCGCCGATGTCATCGATGACGTTCCAGTACCTACTCGCGTCGGGGTATGTCGGTACCGATTCGAACATGACGGTGGTGACGCCGTTCGCTAGCGGTCCGTAGATGATGTAGCTGTGGCCCGTGATCCAACCGATGTCTGCGGCGCAGAAGTGGATGTCATCCGGACCGATGTCGAAGACGTCTCTGAATGTCGACGCAGCGTACGTGAGGTAGCCTGCCGTCGTGTGGACGAGGCCTTTGGGCTTCCCGGTGGAGCCCGAGGTGTAGAGGATGAAGAGCGGGTCTTCGGAAGCCATCCATTCGGACGGGCAAGTGATGCGTTGCTCCGCTGTCACCTCGTGCATCCAGATGTCACGACCTTGCTGCATCTTGGTCTCGGCGTCCGTCCGCTGGACCACGAGCACCTTCTCGACGACCGCGAGGCCCTCGACCGCGTCGTCGGTGATCTTCTTGAGTGGGATGCGTTTCGAGCCGCGGAGACCCTCGTTGGCGGTGACGACGATCTTCGCCTCCGCATCGATGATTCGGTCGCGAAGTGCCTCCGCGCTGAAACCACCGAACACGATCGAGTGGACCGCGCCGATGCGCGCGCACGCCAGCATCGTGTAGGCGAGCTCCGGGATCATGGGGAGGTAGATGCAGACGCGATCGCCCTTTCGAACGCCGAGGGACCTCAGGGTGTTGGCAACCCGCCCTACCTGGGTCTTCAGCTCGGCAAAGGAGATGTGCTGGTATTCACCCGGCTCGTCCGCGACGAAGATGATCGCCGTTTTATCGGGGTTCTTGGCTACGTGACGGTCCACGCAGTTGACGGCGGCGTTGAGCCGGCCTCCGCCGAACCAGACGAACTCGCCCGGTCCATGTTCTTCGAAGACGCTATGCGGCTCGTAGAACCAATGAAGCTCTTGGCTTTGAGCGCGCCAGTAGTCGAGGTTGTGGGTGAGACTACGATCATAGAGGGCTTGGTAGTCCTCCATGCTCGAGATGCGTTTTCTGGTTTCGAGTGTCGGTTGCGAGAGTGTCATCGGTACACCTTACACAGGGGTCACCTCGCGTATACGCAAGACACGTACCAATTTTGATTGTCACGTAACGACTCGGAAACTTCGTCTAACGCGTCGCGGCAAGCGTTACGATTCGTAGCAGGACGCTACGCTTCGAAACGTTACCGACATACACAAGTCAGCTATTCGGGTGGGCGAGAGTCGCGACGCGGGATGCCCATGCGCTGCCGACGCTCCCACAGAGTTTTGCGGCTGATGCCGAGCCTTTTGGCGAGCTCGGTTTCGCTGAGCTCGTGCTGATGCGAAAGGACGAAGCGGCGGAGATAGCCTTCGAGCGATGGGTCTTCCCCAAACCCTTCGTCGAGTCCGGTCGGCGGACTCGACGACGGCAGCCCGAGCAGCGCCTCGGTGATCGGACCCGATTCGTGAAGGATCACGGCTCGCTCTACCGCGTGCTGTAGCTCGCGCACGTTACCCGGCCACTTGTAGCGTTTCATTGCGGCGGCGGCGCTCGCGTCGAGCTCGAGAGGCGGTCGACCGAGCTTCGCAGCAGCCTTGGCGAGGAAGACTTCGGCCAAGGCCAGGATGTCGTCCACTCGCTCGCATAGCGGTGCGAGCTGGATCTCGACCACCTTGAGGCGGAAGTAGAGATCCGCCCGGAATTCCTCGTGTTCCACGAGCTTTGGGAGGTCGCGGTGAGTCGCCGCGATCAGGCGGATGTCGACCGCTTCGGCCTTCTGGGCGCCGACGCGACGCACCTCGCGCTGCTGCAGCATTCGAAGCAATCCCGCCTGCGCCGCCGAAGTGAGCTCGCCGATCTCGTCGAGAAACAGCGTCCCCCCATTGGCGGCGTGGACGAGCCCCTCCCGGCGATTGAGCGCTCCCGTGAACGCGCCCTTCTCATGCCCGAACAGCTCCGATTCCAACAAGGTGTCCGGGATCGACGCGCAGTTGACGGGCACGAATGCACCGGCGCGTCCGCTTTGCTTGTGCACCGCGCGCGCGATCAGCTCCTTGCCCGTCCCCGACTCTCCCAGGATCAGCACCGTCGCCTCGGTCGGGGCGACCTTCCGGGCCCAGCGCAGCGCTTCTTGCATTGGGCTCGACGCGGCCGCCACGATCTCATAGGGGTCGGCGGCCGCGTCCGAGTCGTCCACGCGGTTCAACGCGCGGTGCCGGAGCACTCGATTGACTGCGGCGCTCAACGCCTCTGGCTCGAAGGGTTTCGACAGGTAGTCCGCCGCGCCACGCTTCATGGCATCGACGGCCGCGCTCACGGAGCCGTAGGCCGTCATCACGATGACCGGGACTTGTCCAACCCGTTCGATGAGCACGTCCCCGGTCTCGCCGGTGAGCCGCACGTCCGTGATCACCAGGTCGAAGGACTCCGGACGCTCGCTCTCCGCCTCTTGGACACCGGCCACATCGACGACCTCGTGTCCGTCGCGCGTGAGGATGCGCTTGATCTCGGCGCGAATCACGCGCTCGTCCTCCACCAAAAGGATCTTCGCCACCGGTGATTAGTACCAAAGGAGCGTAGCGTCCTTCAATCCCTCAATTTTCGTAGGCTTGGAGGGTGACCGTGAAGCGGCTGCCACCCACCTCCCG
>Ga0316197_10003139_pt1 | contig 11742 bp, 6 predicted proteins | sample OudBiesiAoxic_MG_FD_204939 | JGI IMG/M metagenome (GOLD analysis project Ga0316197, IMG submission 204939) | Coastal sediment microbial communities from Oude Bieten Haven, Netherlands - site A oxic | ecosystem: Environmental > Aquatic > Marine > Coastal > Sediment | place: Netherlands...
GGAGCTTTGGCCGCGGGTCTCGCGCACGAGGTCCGAAGCCCGCTCAACGCGATCGGCCTGGCGGCTCAGCGGCTGGAGAGAAGGCTTTCCCCCGGTGATTCCAGCCGGGAGATCGCCAGCCGGATTCACGGCGAGGTGATTCGCCTCGAGGAAGTCCTGAGGGGGTTCCTCGACCTCGCCAGCCCGGTCTCGGATCGACGCGAACTCTTCGACCTTGCCGGCCAGGTGCAGCTGGTTCTCGACGTGCTCGATGACGAGGCCCTCTCGCGCGCCGTGAACCTGCGGCAGACGGGCGGCTCGATCAGCGTCGCCGCGGACCGCGACTCCATCCATCGGGCCATCGTCAACCTTGTACGTAACGCGATTCAGGCAAGTCCCGAAGGAAGTTCGATCGAGGTCCACGTCGGCAACCGGTCCGACAAAGCGATCTTGCGGGTGGTCGATCAGGGGCCGGGAATCGATGCGGCCGTGCGAGGTAAGGAGTTCGATCCCTTCGTGACCGGCCGGGCCAGCGGCACCGGCCTGGGCCTTGCACTCGTGAAACGCGTGGCCGAAGAGCACGGAGGTAGTGTCCGACTCGTCAGCCACGAAGGCGGCGGCACCTTGGCCGAACTCATTCTGCCAGGAGGGGGAGGGACCGTCGCATGAAACTGACCGGCAGAGTCCTGATCGTCGAAGATGACCTGACCCAGCGGGAGATGCTGTCGGGCTTCCTCCGGGATCTCGGGGTCGAGACAGCCGAGGCAGGGAACGGAAAGGAAGCGTTGAAGATTCTCGCCAGCCGCCAGTTCGACGTCGTAATCACCGACCTTCGAATGCCCGAGATGGATGGCAAGGAGTTGTTGCGCCTGGTCGCGACCGTCAATCCGGAGATCAAGGTGGTCCTGGTGACCGCCTTCGGCACGGTACAGAGTGCCGTCGAGTCGCTCAAGGCGGGAGCGAGCGACTACTTGCTGAAACCTCTCGATCTCGATGAAGTGGAGCACGTGATCCGTCGCTGCCTCGAGCAGTTCCAACTGAAGCGAGAAAACCGGAAGCTTCGCAGGCGACTGGGCCAGATCGAATCGATACCCGGCATCGTCACCACCGGCGGCACGATGGCCAAAGTCCTCTCGAAGATAGCTCGCGTGGCGCCCTCCGACGTGTCGGTCCTGCTGACCGGCGAGAGCGGGACCGGCAAGGAACTCGCCGCCAGGGCAATCCACGTCGCCAGCAGACGGGCGGGCGGGCCCTTCGTCGCCGTCAATGCTGCGGTCCTGTCGCCCTCGTTGCTGGAGAGTGAGCTGTTCGGACATGAGCGCGGTGCGTTCACGGGTGCCGATCGCGATCACGCAGGTCGCTTCGAGAGCGCCGATGGCGGGACCCTGTTTCTCGACGAGATCGGTGACCTTCCGCCCGAGGCGCAGGTCAAGTTGCTCAGGGTGCTGCAGGAGCGTGCCGTCGAGCGGGTCGGTTCGAACCGGCCCATCGCGGTTGACGTGCGCCTCGTCGCGGCGACCCACCGCGACCTACCGGCCCGTCTGCAGGCCGGCAGCTTCCGCGAGGACCTGTACTACCGTCTGGTCGTCGTCACGATCGATCTGCCACCGTTGCGCCAACGCCGTCCGGACATCCCGGCGCTCGTCGACCATTTCCTGGAAAAGCACGGGGCCACGTCGGGCGAGCCGCGCAAGAGCTTCTCGCGGGAAGCCATGGATCTGCTCGTTCGCTACGACTTCCCTGGAAACGTTCGCGAACTCGAGAATATCGTGCAGCGCTGTCTCGTGCTGGCACGGGGCGAGATCATCACCTCCGACGACCTTCCCGCCGCGGCTCTTGGAGCAAGCGAGCAGTCGGCGCGATCCGGCACGGACCCGGACGCGAGTCTCCCGGCTCGTATGGCGTCGCTCGAGAGAATCGCGATCGACGAGGCGCTGGAGGCCGCGGGTGGCAACCAGACCCGTGCTGCCGAGCGCCTCGGAATTTCCGAGCGCGCGCTGCGCTACAAGCTGGCGAAGTATCGCGAGGATCGAGGTCCGCGCGACTGACGGCAAGTTCCGTCGGGCCCCGGGGCCGGCTTCGACGAAATTGTCGAGTTCACCAGCCGACGGCCCACGAAATACCGCCATCGTCGGCGGCACGCCTGTTGCAGGCCTCCAGTGTAAGAAGCAGTGGTCCGATCGGCTACTCCGGAAGTCCTGACATGCATGACCATCGACTGATCGCAAGCTTCAGCGGGGAAACCCGTTGGAGAACGTTCGCCACCGTGGGTACGAGAGGACCGGTGCGATGAGGGCAAGGTTGCTCATCGTCTGTCTGGCGTCGCTGTTTCTGATCGGTGCGACCAAACCGGAACGTTGTTCGTCCCTGCTGACGGTCGAAGGAGAGGTCCTGACGATCGGCCACGAGCCGGGTGAGGGTAGTGTGGATCTGCTCACGGTGACCCTGACCGGAAGCGAGGGCGTCGACGCGGTCGTTCTGCTTCTGGCACCCGAAAATGCCCTCGATCAGCTTGACTTCGAGATATCGGTGGGTGATCGGCTCAGGGCCAAGGTCTTTCCGACCACCGAAGGTCTTACAACTGTGCACAAGGTCACGAACCTTTCGAACAACTTCCAGCTACGTCTGAGAACGCTCCATCGAATTCCGCTGTGGGGCGGCGATGGCGTGTGGCAGGGTGGACCGGGTCAGGGGGGGATGGGTGGTCCGACCTGCCAGCAGCGACGACGCCAGAGGGCTCCCGACCCCGGTTTGTGAGGGTAGAACATGGTCGAAGCCAACGGGACCTGCTGTCTTCCTGACGTGGCTCTGCCATCCGTACTGGAAGGCCTTCGGGAGCCGGCGGCCATCATCGATGTCCACCGCCGCATCGTCGCGACGAACCGAGCCTATACCGAACGGTTCGGCGACGGCGAGCGGGTCTGTGGCAAGCACTGCTACGAAGTGTCCCATCACTACGCTTCACCTTGCGATCAACTCGGGGAGAGTTGCCCCATCGCGGGCGCGCGGGCCAGCGGAACACGTTGTCTCGCCCTGCACATCCATCACACCGCCGATGGCGAGCAGCACGAGTCGGTCACCGTACACCCCCTGTACGACAGTCAAGGGCAGATCCGGTTCTTCCTGGAGGTGCTGGCCAGGGAGCAGGTCGCCACGGTCAAGTCACACGGCGAAGGCAAGATGGTCGGGCGGTCACCGGCGTTCGTGGGTATGCTGGAACTCGTATCGCGGGTCGCCGACGCGTCTACCACCGTGGTCCTTCTGGGCGAGTCCGGCACAGGCAAGGACCTCGTGGCCCGCGCCATCCACGCCCTCGGCCCTCGCGCCTCCGGTCCCTTTGTTCCTCTGGACTGTTCGGGGCTCACCGAGACGCTGTTCGAGAGCGAGCTCTTCGGCCATGAGAAGGGCTCCTTCACCGGTGCCCACGAGCGCAAGCGTGGCCTGGTCGAGGCGGCTAACCAAGGTACCTTGTTCCTGGACGAGGTCGGCGATATCCCGCTCGCTCTGCAGGTCAAGCTCCTGCGCCTGCTCGAGACGGGCACGTTCCGGCGAGTCGGAAGCGTCGAGCAGCGAACCTCCGACTTCCGGCTGATCTGCGCCACGCACCGCGATCTGTTGAAGCTCGTCGAGACGCGCCAGTTCCGAGACGATCTGTACTACCGGATCAATGCCTTCCCGATCTGCCTGCCCACGCTCCGGGAGAGGTCCGAAGACATTCCGCTGCTGGCCGACTGCATCTTCGAGCGCCTCGGCTGTTCACGCCGCGTCCGCCTGTCCGACGAGGCGCTGGAAGCGCTTCAAGCGTACGGCTTTCCCGGCAACGTTCGCGAGCTTCACAACATGCTGGAGAGGGCCTGCCTGCTAAGTGATAGCGGAGTGATCGAAGTCGAGCACCTGCCGTTGAACGGCAACCGTCCCGCGGCCGCGAATCCTTGCAGCCTGCCGATGCCTCTCTGCACCGACAAGATTCTGTCACTGGACGAGGTAGCGATTCGCTACATTCGTTGGCTCAATCTCCGCTTCATGGGTTCACGATCGGACCTGGCCAATCGACTCGGAATCTCGGAGCGCACTCTTTATCGGCGCCTGCAAGAACACTAGGGTTCCCGAACTCCACGGTCCGGACCGACACCACGATCCACAACTCGACCGCGTCACCCTCGCTGTTACACGCACGGGAGGCGTGCCCGCCACGCATCGACGAGGCGCGTCTGCGGCTCGACGCAACGCACCCGACGTGGCACGGAATTGGCGAGAGTAACAGTTGCGCATCGCGGTGATCCGGCTCCGGAGTCGACTTCCCGAGTCATTTGAACTGTTGGAGCTAGATGGCGTGACTCTGCGATGCTGCCGACGGCAGTGTGCCGGGGCGGATGTGTCACGTGGGGCAGCGGGAGACGACGATGCCGCAGTCAGTTCGACCCTCCTGGAGGAGCCGATCCTCGGCCATGCTGGAAGCGAGTCCGCTGCCTGCCGTGATCGTCGGTAGCGACTTCAAGGTCCAGGCGATGAACGACGCATGTCGGCGTCTCGTAACGAGCAAGGTGATTCCAGGCCGGACCACCTGCCATGAAGTCTTCCATGGTTGCCCGGTCCCGACGGGATCGGTGGATCTACTGTCCTGTCCGTTACGTCGTTGCATGAAATGCCGCCACCCCAAGCAGGTCCAGCACTACCATCAGACGGCGCAAGGAGGCGGCAATCACCTCGTCTCGGTATACCCGCTGCCGGACCGGGACGGGGAAGTCAGGGTGGCCATGCAAACCTACCACCCGGTCGGCGAGGACGAGGCATTCGTCCGGACCATGCCGCGTGTAGCACGTTCCCGGGAGATGCGCGAAGCGTTCGACCTGAGTCGGCGGGTCGCCGGAGAGGAAATGACGGTGCTCCTGATGGGCGAAAGTGGGACCGGGCGGCGCCAGTTGGCCAAGTGGATCCATGATCTCAGCCCGCGTCGGTCCGGTCCATTCGTGTCGCTGTCCTGTGTCGGCCTGGGCGAGGGCGAGTTGAGAGTTGAGATCTTCGGGCACCAACTCTCCTGGAACAGGGAGGCCGACGGCTACCGAATCGGGCTCGTGGACGCGGCCCGCCAGGGAACGCTCTTCATCGAGGAGGTGGCGGACCTCGGACCCAGGGACCAACGGACTCTGCTGAGGCTGTTGAGGGGGGAGGTGGCCCACGATCTTCGCCTGATCTGTTCTACCCGGTACCCGCTGATCAGCGAGGTGATCGGCCCGGCTCGCCTGCATCCCGCATTGTTCTTTCGGATCGCCCGCTACCCGATCCAGGTCCCTCCGATAAGACGGCGTGCCGAAGACTTTCCCGTTCTGGCACGGATCCTACTCGCCGAGGTGGAGCCGACGCGGCGAATGGTCCTCGAGCCAGAGACCCTGACTGCCCTCATGCTCTACAGCTTTCCCGGGAACCTGATCGAACTGCGAAGCGCCCTGATCTGGGCGACCCTCATGACCGACGACACGTCGATCCTGCCGCATCATCTTCCCCCGCGGATTCAAGCGTCGAGTCTCAAGACCGTGTAATAAGAAAAGGGCAGGCCCCGGTAGTGCGGGACCTGCCCTCTCACGCGCGGCAGAGAGTAGGGGTACTCTCCGCGCGGCATGAGACCGGGTCTAAGGCAACAACGGCGTAGTGACCTCGTCCGGCCAGAAGATCACCCGGCGGAACCAGAGGTCGTTGTCATGGCTCTCTTCCGGCTCCCACGGATACCAACGGGTGAGTGGCTCGTCCGGGTCACCCTCGACGGGAGTCATCTGGTGGTAGATGGAGTAGACCTTGCTGCCATCGGACGTCGCACGGAGCTGGCACTCGCCCTGCTCCGGATCGCCCCACGCCAGGCGCTGGTAACGCCAGACCGTCTCGCCGGCGAAGTTGCTGCTTTCGCCGTTGACTTCCCACGGGATCTTCAGGAAGTGATCGCCGAAGTCTTCCGAGCGCGTGTAATACACGTCGGTGGGCGGCGCTTCGGGAGTGACCGCGCTACCGCCGGTGGACTTCAGGTTGTCGCCAGCTCCCCAGGCCACGAAGAAGATGTTGTCTACGTACTCGTCTTCCACGAACCGCAGGATCGGCAGTGTTGCGTCACGCCCGTCCAACGGGTACGTAGGCGGAGTGGCGCCGACACGGGGATCGGATGAGGTCTCCTTGTTGTTGTCGAACTCGGAGACCTTCATCGCCGGTTGGAACATCCCGGCGGCGATGTGGTCGCCAGTGACGGTGCAGTCGCAGACCTCGCCGTCAGGGCAGGGGGGACACCAGTCCACGCACTCGGGATCGAAGCCATCGAAGACCGGCGGCGCGTTACCGGTGCCGTCCGGGTCCTCCACGTTCGGATCCGCTCTCCACTCGGGACAGAAATTGGTGCCGGTCCCGGCAGGATTGGTCGTCCATGTCTGACCACCGTCGAAGGACTTGCGGATGTAGAAGTTATAGCGGTCCCGGCCGTTCCGGGCCGCCGCCCAGTTGGGCGAATAGGCGTAAGCCGTCACCAGGAAGTCTCCACGAACGAACCCGCGATGGCTGCGGGCGTTGGAGTACATTCCGGCGCAACTCTCCAGATCGCAGACGGTGGTGTCTTCCACACCATAGGATTCGTTCCCCAGGTTGTAGTCGAACTGGGACCACAACAAGACCTTGTCGGTGCCGTAGACGTCGTCCGTGGGGTCGTCCGGAGTGTCGTCGTCGGGCCCTGCGTCCACCGACAGATCGACGTCGGTGGAGGTTAAGTTGATGTGGTCACGGCGTGGATACCCTCCATTCGGGTCGGTGTAGAGACCGCCGCACAACCGGTCGCCTGACGCCTCGCCCCAGACGTTGCAGTTGTAGCCGACGGCGCTCGGTTTGCCTCCGGCGCCGTTGGGGCAGGCGGGCAAGGTGTAGGTCTGGTCCAGGTAGGACTTGCATTCGAAGTTCTCGAACTTGTAGGGGTTGCCGGAACCTGACTTGACGATCCTGCGGATGAAGACGTCGGCCGGCCGGCCCTGGCCTTCCTGGCCCTGCTTGTAGATGATAGCGCCCAGGGTCTTGGTCACCCCCATCTTGCCCGGAGATTGAACGATGAAGCGTGTGCGCCGGGCGATCTCGGTGCGGAACTGCAGGAACTTGGTTTCGTCGGGCATCCACTCGCCGGTATCGTCCCCGTTGTCGATGTAGTAATCGAAGTACAGCGGCACCGGCTGCCCCGCATCGCAGGTGCACGTCGGATTCGTGCCTTCGTAGTCTTCGCCGCAGTAGTTCGGGTACAGGCCACCGCAGAGAGCCGGCAGGTTGACGATGTGTCCCGGAGCCACCAGGTCCGGTTCCCTGAAATCGAACGAGTGGTAGATGACGTTCTTGCCGATATCCTGTTTGATCGGCTTGTCTTGCCCGGGCTCTTCCGGTTTCGACTGGATGATGTCGTCCACCGGGTTCTCGGTGTCCTGATCGTGTGCCTCGGCGGCCAGCGAGTGGCCCATGCCCTTGGATTCCTCGTATCCCAGCAGCACCCAGGCACTCTTTGTGCCGTCCGCTTTCGTGTAGGGCTGGATCTGCATGTTGGGCCGCGACGCCGAGACGTCGCCGTCCATCAGCCTGCCGTCGGAGGTGACGCACACGAGCTTCGAGGAACCGGCCACGTTGGTGAAGCCATACCACCGCTCGTGAGCAAGGGTGCCTGGCAGCACGTCCATGTATGCGTTGGTGCCGGATGTGTCGCACAGGTCCAGAGTCCCGCCGCGGTCCTCGTAGTACTGGTAGTCGGGCACGCCGTCGCCGTCGTCGTCGATTGACTTGGCCATGTAGGCGAACCGCTTGGTTCCCGTGAGGTTGCCGTAGAGTCCCTTCAGGTCCTCGCAGTTGGGATCGCCCTCGTGGTTGTCGGGGTCGCAACAGGTGTCCGGATTGGCGTCCGGATGGTCGCAGAACTCGATTGCGATCTCGTCGGAGTTCAGCGGGACGAAAGTCCCTGTCGTCGTGTCGACTTCGGGGAAGCAGATGGGCTCCGTGCCGTCCGGAGTCGTGACGCAACTGCTGCTCGGCTCCACCTTCAGCGTGTGGGTGTTGACCATGTCGTTGTCCGACACCCGCACCGGCAGGGAGAACGGCACCAGCGGTTTCGGCCGTCCCAGCCCGGGCCTCTCGTCGTAGCTGGCCTCGCCATTGGGATCGTCGCCGGGACCGCCGGGGACGAAGTTGGCGTCCACCGTCGCGAAGTCTTCATAGCTGATGTAGCTGTACCAGATGTCGGTCTTGTGGTTGGAGATCGCGCCGCTCCAGCCTTGCCCCGGGCCCTTGCCCTTGCCGGGCCGCAGGCCACTGGGGTCCTCTTGCCAGGCGATCGCGAACCCCGCACCCCTGGCGGAGCCTGCCACCGGGATGTACGCGTCGCGACGACCGGAGGTCAGCCGTTCCGGCTTGTACCAGATGATGTCGCCGAGCACTACAGCACGCGTTTCGTCCACGTCCGGGGTTTCCGGGTCGTCCTCCACGTTCAGTGACGCGTAGGCTCCCTCGACCAGGTCTTTCTCGGTGACGATGGCGCCCCGGGCTGCCCACAGGCAGCTGTAGGGGATCTCGCCGATCCCCAGTTCGGCTACGTCGTCGACCTCGTCGTAGTCGACCGACCGCTGCTGTCCACGAACGCCCCAGATGTCTGTTACGTGGTACGGGTTGTCATACGGGTAGTCGTACTCGCAGATCGTACCCTGGGCGGTGTCGCGGCAGATCTCGCAACTGTCGGCGATGCCATCGCCGTCGAAATCCACGTTCATCTCATCGCAGATGTTGATGGCGTAACGAGGGTTGCCGCTCTTGCAGAACTTGCTCTCCCACACGACCAAGATGTAGTTGTCGTTGACCTTGAGGTACGGCGAACTGGAGGTGCCGGGGAATGGTTCCCCGGTTTCGAGGTCGAAGGACGACAGATCGGCCATGCGGGAGACGTTCATGCGTTTCCAGGTCGTCCCGTCGTCCCGTGAAACCGCAGTGTAGATGTCGTTGGAGAAGCGGCAGGGAACGCCTTCGGGGAGGTCCTCCCCGCAGACGTTGAAGTCGGTGGTGGCCCCGGTCAGGTCGATGCCCTCTTTATAGGTCACGACCAGCGGCTTGGCGACGTCGCGGCACTCGATCAGCGTGACCACACAGGTCTCGCCATCGACCCTGGGGTCGCACTCTTCGCCGTTCGGGTCTCCGTTGAGGCGCCATTCCTCGTAGGGCACGCCCAACGTATCCTCCGCTTCGTCGTAGATCTTGTCGCCGTTGACGTCCACGCACAGCGACGGTTCGCCATTCGACTGGAGGCCGGGGAAGTAGACCGGCATGACGTCCAGCTTCTGCTTCGACTCGCCCCAATCCTCGGTCTTGGACAGGTTCTTGCGGAAGATACCGCTGGCATTGAGTCCGGCATCCAGGTTGGCCTGAGCCGAGATGGCGTCGACCACCGCGAGTTCCGACCCGCCGGCGCCAGTGCAGGCGGCGACGGTTTCCTCGAGAATGTCGGTGACCAGCGCCTCGTTGCCGAAGTCGATGACGGCGCCGGAGCCCACCACGCCTTCGAAGCAGCCGACGACCTCCGGCAGGAGGTCGATCTTGCCGTCCCGGGCCAGGGCGCCGGAGTCTGCGTCCAGCGTCTGGAGGGTCCGCGCCACGCCGACTACCCGGGGGTCTCCCGTATCGGCGCCGGGATACAGGTCCAGCGGAGAAACCTTCTTCGCGGCCACGGCGCCGCCCAGCGGCACCGAGCCGATGGCGAAGCTGATGACCTCGTCCGGGAAGAAAAGGAACCCGCCCTGCAACTCGGTCTCGTCGGCACCGGTGACCCCTTCCTGGGTCGGGCCAAAGTAGCTGAGTCCCTGGACGGGGGAGTCGATGAACTGACCCCGTCTCGGATGATACGGGGTGTGCTCGAAGCACCGTTCCTGGACCTTGTCGCCGATGACGTCCGGTCCGAAGGCCCAGGCCTCGTCGACGACCGGATCCTCGAACTCGTCGAGAACGGGATTGCCGGCGCCGTCCACCATGATCAGGTTGGCGTGGATCGCGATGATCTGGGTCCGCTCGTCCGCGGATTTCTCTCCCCAGGTCATCTCCAGATCATCCCGCAGATCGAGGACCAGATCGTGCATCTTTGCCGCTGGGTCGTAGTCACGCTTGTACGGGAATTTCCCCGGCACCGCATTCCCCCTTTTCGTGGGGACCGGGTCGGTGCCGACGTAGATCTGGGTGTCGACGATGCGCCAGTTATCGACGGGGATGATCTTGATGTGCAGCTTGGTGTGGGAATTCCACACGCTGGCAACACCGGCCACCCACTCCTCGTCCGCCTGCATGGGTAACTCGTACAGTCCGGGACCCTGGGCAAGGGTCGGAGCCGAGGTGAGTATGAATCCCGCGAGCAGGATCCAACAAAAACGTCTCATGGCAGTTCCTCCCTGTGAAGTGCTGAGTCTTTCGATTTGGCAGCACTGGCGGGCACTCGGCCCACCCCCTCGGTCTCCTACGGGCGGGGACAGCTCGCCAGGATCCGGTTATCCGAATCGGGTCACGCGCCCGATGTGGGCGCGATGGTTCAGGCGATGTAGCTGCCGGGCAGCGGCGGAGGGCCGCGCGGCGAGTCCAGGGAATCCGGGACCTTGCTCGTGGCCACCGGTTGTCCGGGTGCGGCCAACGCGGCGTCCGGCTCGGGCTCCAGACTAGAGATGGCGGGTTCTGCGGAGGTGATTGGGTAGTGGTCGAACCGCTTGACGATGCCTTCGGGATGGACGTCCGGGGATTCTTGTCTTTGCTGTTTCGTGGGCCGGATCAAGTCGAAAGACAATCGGTCAGTAGATCCGGCCGTGGGCCGTGGCCCGCCGGTCGGTCCACGCAGACCGGCCGGCGGGTGGGGGTCGAAGGTCGCCAACAAGCAGACGGCCAACACCACGACGATGGCCGCAGCCTGTCGTAAAAGAGACCCAAGATGAGTTTTGCGGGACATGTTGCCTTCCGATGCTTACCGGGCTGCACTGCAACTTTCGAACCAAGACGAACGTGATCGAAATGGGTAAACTCTCGTCACGAGCGCTTCGAAGGTGTCACGGGTGGCAGTCCTTGCGGCCGGCTTCGCCAGGGGCGTCAGGGGGCACGTCCCGTTGACCGGGAAGACCCTGCACGGCCAAGCCATCGAGGGCATCGATGCGATCCAGAGGAAGTAGCGCGAGTTACACGCGGACCGCGTCCCGCTTACTTGCGCGCCTCGTAGACGTAGATCGTGTCCTTGGGGAGAAAGGTCTCGGTCCTGACCAGATCGAAGCCCGTTTCTCCCATCGTCTCGAGGATCTGCCGGTTCGTCATGAATGAGGGGTAGTGCGCCCTTTCCGTGGTGGTGTTTCTTTCGATGATGACCAACGGGGCCCCGGGCTCGAGGTACTTGCGGACGTTGTGCAGAAACTCGACGGGCTTCTCGAGCATGTGAAGCACGTAGACCATGAGAATCATGTCGAGGTCGTCTTCCGGGAAGAGCGGGTCCACGACCTCGCCCACGACGATCTTGATGTTGCCCAGTTTCTCGTCGGCCGCACGATCGCGGATCACGTCCAGGCTCGAGGTCGAGATGTCGTTGGCAAAGACGATCCCCTCGGGCCCGACCCTGCGGGCCAGCGGAAACGTGAAATAGCCCGTACCGGCGCCGGCTTCCCCGACTCGCATTCCCGGCTCGACGCCGATCGCGTCCATGATCTTTTCCGGGGGCTGCCACGTCTCTCGGTCCGCCTGGGCGATCGTTACGCCATG
>Ga0316197_10003140_pt1 | contig 11742 bp, 7 predicted proteins | sample OudBiesiAoxic_MG_FD_204939 | JGI IMG/M metagenome (GOLD analysis project Ga0316197, IMG submission 204939) | Coastal sediment microbial communities from Oude Bieten Haven, Netherlands - site A oxic | ecosystem: Environmental > Aquatic > Marine > Coastal > Sediment | place: Netherlands...
TGATCCCGCTGTGCAGGTTCGAGATTGCGCCAATCATCGAAGCTCACCAGCGTGCGCGGGTTCTGCCCGATGGCGATGATGCCCAGCGATCCACCTGGGCCGACCTCGGGGACGGCGGCCTTCGCAAGTTCGAGCGCCTGCTCCCAAGCATCCGCACGCTGCATCGAGGCACTCACGTCGAGCAGGATCACAGTGCGTTTCTGGCCCGCGCCCGCCACCTCGTTCGGACCTGCGAAAAACGGGCGCGAAAACATCGCGGCGAGGAGCAGGAGCGCGAGGCAGCGCAAGAGCAGGAGCGCGATGTTCTCCAGCTGGCTGCGTCGCTTGAGCGGCTGGTGCTCGGTCGGCTCGAGAAACATCAGCGAGCTAAACTCGATCGAATCTTTCGGCGGGCGGCGCCGCAGGTGCAGGTAGATTGGTAGAGCGATCGCCGCCGCACCCGCCAGATACAATGGGAAGAGAAAATTCACCTGGCGCTACGGACGTTGGGGTTGGTGCCGGTGCGGGCCGGGCCGGCAGCTCGGCGCGCGCGGGTCGAGAGAAAATCGTAGAGCGCGAGATCGAGCGGCCGGTCGGTGGGCGATAGGAAGTAGTCGATACCGGCCGACTGGCAGAGCGCGCTGGCCGCGTCGAGGTGTTCGCGGATGCGTTTGCGGTAGCTGCTGCGGGCGACGGCCGGGTCGATGAAGTGTTGCACCCCGCTCTCCATGTCGGTGAACTGTGCAGCCGTGTCGAACTCGAAGTCGATCTCCCGCGGGTCGAGGATCTGGAACACAAGCACCTCGTGCCCGCGGGCGCGCAGAAGCCCTAGCCGTGCCGCGAGCAGGTCGAGGGGCGCGAGCAGATCCGTGAGCAGGACGAACATCCCGCGCCGTGGGTGCATCTGGGCGATGCGCTCGAGCGGCCCGCCGAACTCGGTCGCAGTGCCGGAGGCGGGGTGTTCCAGAGCCAGCATCAGACGGCGCAGGTGCCCGGGGCGGTTGCGCGGCGGGAGGTAGTCGCGCACGGCATCGTCGAAGCGGGTCACGCCGACGGCGTCTCCCTGCTGCGAGAGAAAATAGGCGAAGGTGGCCGCGAGGGTGGCTGCGTAGCCATGCTTGGTGAGCGCCGGGTCCGAGCCATAGTGCATCGAGCGACTACCATCGACGAGCAACTGGCAGCGCAGGTTGGTCTCGTCCTCGTACTTCTTGATGTAGTAGCGATCACTGCGCGCATACACCCGCCAGTCGATGTGGCGCACGTCGTCGCCACGCGCATACTGGCGGTACTCGCTGAACTCCGACGAGAACCCGTGGAACGGGCTCCGGTGGATGCCGCTCCAGAACCCCTCGACCACGATCCGCGAGCGCATCTCGAGCGAGCGGATGCGCATCAGCGCAGCCGGATCGAGGAGCTTGGTGCTAGTGGCTGTCGACATCTTATTCCGGAAGTCGGACACTCCTGTCCGCCCACCGCGCAGCTGGGTTCATGTAAAACGTCCCGTTGGGAAACCCTAGAGATGTGAAATTCCCAGACCCCTGACCCCGATCAAGGGCCTGGCTCGGGCGGACAGGAGTGTCCGCTCCCCGGTCTGGTTTCAGCGATTTCATTTTCCGATGCTAGCTGGCACGTCCTTGAGCAGTTGCGCGATGATCTCCGGCACGCCAACCCCCTCCGCCTCGGCGCGGTAGTTGGCGAGAATGCGGTGGCGCAGCACCGGTGCCGCGAGTGTCTTGACATCGTCCACCGTGACATGCGAGCGGCCATCGAGAAGTGCACGCGTCTTGCCGCCGAGGATGAGGAACTGCGCGGCACGCAGACCAGCCCCCCAGTTGACGTAGTCGTTGACGAACTGGCTCGAACCGTCCCGCCCGGGGCGCGAGGCCGCGGCCAGCCGCACCGCATAGCGCACGACATCCTCCGCAACCGGGACCTGGCGGACGACCCGGTGGCACTCGATCAGCTCCGCCCCGGTGAACAGGGCGTCGATTTTCTCACCGCTGGCACCCGTCGTCTGGGCGACGACCCGGACCTCATCATCCTCGCCGAGGTAGTCGATCACAATGTTGAACATGAAGCGGTCGAGCTGCGCCTCGGGCAGCGGGTACGTCCCCTCCATCTCGATCGGGTTCTGCGTCGCGAGGACGAAGAACGGTTCCTCCAGTGGGAAGGTGACGCCCGCCGCGGTGACCTGGTGCTCCTGCATCGCCTCTAGCAGTGCGGACTGGGTCTTCGGTGGCGTCCGGTTGATCTCGTCAGCGAGGATCATGTTGGCGAAAACGGGACCCTTCTGGAAGACCATCTCGCGACCCGACTCGGTCTCGTTGATCATCTCGGTCCCGGTAATGTCGGCGGGCATCAGATCCGGCGTGAACTGGATCCGGTTGAAGCTCAGGTGGAAGACGTCCGCTAGCGATTTCACCAACAGGGTCTTGGCGAGCCCCGGCGCCCCGGTGATCAGACAGTGCCCGCCACTCAGCAGGGCGATCAACATCTCGTCGATCACCTCGTGCTGGCCGACGATGATCTTCGACAGCTCGACGCGGATCTGGTCGCGCGCACCAGCGATCTTCTCCGCCGCCTCCCGCTCGCGCTCGTATTCGGTGGCTTGGGTCTCTGCTGCTTCTTCTAGTTCCATGAATAGGTGTAAATGTTAGTGTGTCAGGGCGTAGAACACGATATTGACGCCCATCGGGTAGGCCTTCTTCTCGGAGAATTCTTTGAAATACCAGCGGTCCTCGCCCTCTCGCTCCCAGCCGTCGCCGAGGTCCGTGTTGAAGCAGATGATGCACATCATCCTGCCATTGTCATCTTTCACCTGTTTGTACTCTACCGTCTTCGAGCCTGGCTTGCGCCACTCCCAGGTGACGCCGGAGTCGCGCCCGTTGATCGCATCATGCAGCGCCGGCACCTGCGGCATCTCCTGCAGGTCGAAGACGCAGTGGAAGATCGGGTGATCGAGGGTGAGGTTCTCCGGTTCGCGGTCCGGGAACACCTGCTTGAGAACCCGGTAGAAGTTCTCCCACTCCCAGGTGCCCCAGAAGTCGTCCACCATCATGAAGCCGCCGTTGAGAAGGTACTTGCGCAGCCCCTCGATCTCTTCCTGGCTGAGCGAGATATCGCCTGGCTCGATCATGTAGACGAATGGGTAGTCGAAAAGCTCGGGGTCGGTGAGCTCGAGGATCTTCCCATCCGGATCCACCTCCATCGACGTCAGCTCCTGGAGGCGGTAGGAGAAATTGAGATCACTGTCAGGGTAATCGGTGCGCCATTTTCCGCCCCGGCGCCCCCAGCCGCCGTCGTTCGAGTTGTACTTGATCCGGACAAAAGTGAACACGTCATCCGGCATGTGGTCTTTGACCTGCCAGTCTGGGACGCCGTTGCGGTCGCCCCCGAGCTGCTCGAATGGGTCGAAGCCCCGGCGGTTGCGCTGGGCGAGTGCGAGCCCGCCTAACGCCAGTGCGGCGAGGATCGTGATTGAGGTAATGGCGCGGGGCGTTCTCATAGTGGATGGCCAGGCACCAGCCGGAGATGTCGCCCCGGTCGGTACCTCATGGATTGGTGATCTCTAGTAGCAGTTCGTGTGCCGCCCGAAAACGCGGCGCGTCCTCCAGGGCGAGCAGCAGGTGGCGCTTGGCCGTGGGCGCACTCTCGGCGCTGTGGAGCTGGGCGAGGCGGAAGTGCACATCCGCCGGGTTGATCGGGTCGAGGCGCAGCAGGCTATCGAAGGCGGCGATCGCATCGCCGGGCTTCCCCTGCTGCTGCGCGGCGACGCCCAGCGCCCGGTGTGGCGTGCGCAGCAAGGGGTTGAGCGCGAGCAGGCGCCGCGCGTCCACCTCGACCGATGCCCAATCCTCGGCCTGCTGGTCGAGCTCGATCAGGCGGGCGAGCGCATCGATCGCATCGGCGTCCCGCTCGGTCCAGGCCCGCAGCGTCTCGCGCTCCCCCTCCGTATCCTCGAGGTTGCGCTGAGCGCGAGCGAGCGCGAGGTAGCCGTTCCCTGATCCGACGAATTCCGGGTATAGCTCGATGAGCCTGCGCGCGGGGGCGACGACTTCCTGCCATTTCCGCTCGGCAAGTAGAGATCCGCAGTGCGCGGACAAGGCCCAGATATTGTCCGGATGTTTCTCGAGGTAGGCCGCGACCCCAGCTGGATCCCGGTGCAGCGGAGAATCCTCCGCCGGGATCTCCCAGTCCGCCTGCGGCGCAACCTTGCGGGCGAGGTCGACGGCAAATTTGGTGAACCCGGACTCCAGCTCGTCGAGCGGGGCGAGCCGCCGCGCCAGCGACTTCTCGGCGATGCCGCTCCGGCGCAGGTCGCCGAGCACCTTGCGTAGCGCGGCGTCCCCGTAGGCCTCGAGGATGTATTCGACGAGTATCGACGCCTCGTAGTAGGCAAAGTTGATCGTATCTGGGTCGTTGAAGGCGGTCAGTGCAGCACTGAGGTCAGCGATCGGGATCAGGCCATCGGCCTCCAGCATGCGCCGGCGGAAGGCCGGGGTCATCTTCGTGCCACAGGACGGGTCGCGCAGGCGTTCCTCGTAGACCGAGATGCCTTCGGTGAGCCAGCGCGGGATTCGGTTGAGCGTCGCCCCGAGCGTCACCGTGTGGCAGAACTCGTGCCACAGCGTCGATTCCCAATTGGTGCCCATCGCCCCGGGGCTGCCCGGGCTATTCATCGCGATGACGTTGCCGAAACACGCGCCGACGATCCCGAGCCCGCCTGGGATGCCGAGCGTGCGGATGGCAAAGTCTTGCTGGTCCGGGAAGAAGTCGACCACCACCCGGCGCTTCGGGGTGTAGCCGTACTTCGGGCACAGGACATCGCGCGCGCGTACTAACAAAGCCACCACCTGCGGACCAAATACCGCCGCCTGCTCTGGCGTCATGCGGACTGCAAACTGGTCGACCTCGATGAGCTCGAATGCCTCGAGCTCGTCGTGCAGCAGCATCAGGTTGTAGGTCTCGACGTCGTACTTGTCCTTCTCCTGGACCTCCCGGATCAGGGCCCAGCCCTCCTCCTCATCGCCGAGGCGCAGCAGGTTCTGGCCGAGGAGCGTCTTGGCGGCGAGGTGATCCGGGTCGTTCGCGAGCGCCTTGCGCAGGTATTCAGCCCCCTCGTCGAAGCGGCGCTTCTGCGAGACCTTCTGACCGATCCAGAAATCGACCTGCGGGTTCTTCCCCCAAGGCGCGAGCGCCCTGGCGCGGGCGGTCTCGGCAGCAGTCGTCTCATCGCGGAGGTGGGCGATGGCGGCCTCGAATGCCCAGCCTTGCGGGTGGTTCGGATTGATCTCGAATACGCCCTTGAGTTTCTCCCGGGCTCCGGCGTAGTCCTCGGCGTCGATCAGGTGCTCCGCCTGGAGCAGGATCGATGGCAGGTGGCGCGGGTTGCGCTCGAAGGCGAGGGCGAGCAGCGATTCCGCCTCCTGACGGTCGGACGGCGAGTAGGAGCGCGCGAGCAGGTAGAGGATGTCTGGGAACGGTCCGATTGTCTTGCGCGCCTCCCCGAGAATCTTCGAGGCCAGCGCATAGTCGGCCTTCTCGATCGCAAGTTCCGCGGCCGCCAGGTGCGCGCCCATGTTCTCTGGATCGAGTTTGCGAGCCTTCTGAAAAAATTGCGTTAGCACCATCTTCGGTTCGCCGCCGAGCAGCAGCGCAGCCTTGCCGAGGGCGACGAGTTCGATCGAGTCGAGGGCCTTCGGATTGGCGGCCTTGGCGAGATCGTTCAGCTCATCGAGGACCGCCGCTGCCTCGCGCTCTTTCCCCCCCGCGAGGAGGGCTTCGACCACCACGACTTGGATCGGGAAGTACTCGGCAAAGGTCGCGGCCGCTGTGACGGCCGTCTCCGCAGCCTCGCCATACTTCCCCTGCGCTAGCTCCGCCCGGATCAGTGCGGTCGTGACATTCGGATCATCGAGTCCGGCGTCGAGCACGCGTTCGGCGTATTCCTCCGCCGCGGCATACTCACCAGTGTAGTAGGCGCCGTAGGTGCGCTGGGCGTAGTAGGAGAGATCGTCCTGCGCGCGTGCCGACAGCCCGATGAAAACGAATACCACCGCCGCGAACCCGGTGAGAGCATAACGGCGCGCGCCAGAAGCGCGGGTGGAAGGGTGCGGCGACATCGTAAGAACTTACGACGCTCAGCCAAACAGAGATCCTGATGGATGTAAAGGCAAGACGCTTCGCGTTCGCCCTGCCGCTAAAGATTACAGGAGCGTTACGATCCGTCCGCCCCACCATTTTCGCACCCGGATTCGAGGCAAGTCGGCAGCGAGGGATCGAAAGCCCTTGGTCGGGGGATCAGCCTTTCTCTTTTAGCAGCATCGCTAGCAGCTCGTCTTTGAGTTCGAGTCGCTGCTTCTTGAGCGCCGTCAAGACCGCATCTTCCGGAGTCTCGATCCCCTCCTCCATGCGCACGATCTCCTTGTCGACCTCTTCGTGTTTGATCATCAACTTGTGAAAATGAGCGTTCTCCTGTTTCAGCTTGTGAATCGCTTCACGATGATCAGGAAATTCGGCTACGAGGGAGTGGTGTTCGATCGACATTCGGGAGTGAAACCCATCTCCGATCCGCGGTCGACCAAAAATTGCTCCCCCCGGAGCGGAACTGCCGATCTTGGACAAGATATGCGCGAATCTTGCAGGTTTCATTGCTCGGCAAATCCGATTCTCGCTCCCCACCCGAGGCTCTCCGCGACGGCAGCGGCATAGCTCCAGTCACCAGGCGTCACCGCGCGCAGTTTGAGCGGGAGCCGCTCGGCCGCCATGGCCGCCGCGGCGGGCGTGTTGAGCGAGCGTAGGACATTGAGATAGATCGGGCCGCCGCTGGCGTGGGAGCTGGGCAGGGAGATCAATTCCAGCCCCGCAATCCCATCTTCGAATAGAGATGCATACAGGACATTCCCCGCCATCACCCCATCAGCCTCGATCTGTAGGGGAAGATCCTCGAACGCTTCGATCGTCTTCAAGGCGGAGATCGCGCGGCGGATGTCCCAGACGCGCATGCTGTCGAGCGTCTGTCCGAGCAGCATGTGGCGGCGGCGGATCTGGATCCGCTCGCGCTCGTCGTCCGTCCATGCAGTCGGTCCGATCCCGCGCGGCGGGAACAAGGCGAGCACCTTCGACCCAGCCATCGCCTCCTGCCTGAGGCGCTCGAACTTGTTTGCTGCCATCGCCTGCCACTGCGCATCATCGACCACCCGCAGCCGAATTTCGACCTTCCCTGGACTTCCGTCCGACGCAATCACCAGTGGCAGGCGGAACGGGGTCTGGCTGACGAACTCGTAGTGGGTCAGCGACACCCCATCGATCTTTTCACTAGATCGCTTGTTGAGATCGAGCTCGCCCGCTGGCTGCGGCCATCCACCGAAACTCTTCTCGCGCAATGCCGACATCCACCGGTCCCGCAACTCGAGCCAAGCCGCCCGATCTGGCGGCAAATCGGGCTCGGATGCTTGTGCGACAAAGGTCTCATCGATGCGCGTCACGATCTCATCGTCCGGGATCTCAGCCAGAGCTCGCATCGTCGCTGGCTCGAGGCACACGGGAGCCATGGTGTCGATCTCATCCGTCGGCGCACGCCCCTTCAGGTACCGCTCAAACCAGTGGAAGGCTTCGGTGCGCAAGGGTTGGGTGTCCCTGTGCGGCCCCTCCGCAATCGCCAGGCCGATCTTGTCGCCGGCACCGAGCAGCTGGTAGATACGGCGTGCCTTGTGGTAGACATCGACGACTCCTCCGAGCGGAAAAATCGTATCCTTGTCCGTGTTGGCGATGAGCAGAGGACGCGGGGCCAGCAGCGCAGCGATGGCAGGAAAATCCCAGCGGTAGCTGTTGAGGTGGTACATACAATCGCAGTGCCCTTCGACGACCCCATCGACGACGTGGTTGCGGAGGCTGGTGATCCCGGCGACTGGCACCGCGACTTTGATCCTCTCGTCCAGTGCCGACACCCACCAGCTATAGGCACCACCACCCGATCTCCCCGTCATCCCAATGCGCTGCGCGTCGACCTCCGGGCGGCTCTCGAGATAGTCCAGCGCCCGCATGCCATTCCACGCCTCGACACCCGCCGGAGTATAGCCGCGTGCATTCCACCACCAGCGCCCCTCGCGGTAGGTGCCATGGTGGATCCCCTCGATCTCGCCAAGCTGGACCGTGTCGATGCTCAGGCAGACGTAGCCGTGATTCGCGAACCACATGCCGTGGCGGTGGTACGCGGTCTTGTTGCCGAAACTGACGCCGTCCGCCTTCTGCCCCGCGTGACCGCAAACGTAGAGAATCGCCGGGAGCGGCTGTTCTGGTGGAGTCGCCGGGCGGTAGAAGTTGGCCGTCACATAGAGCCCTGGTAAGGATTGGAAAACGAGGTTTTCGATCACCACACCACCGTGCTGCTGCGCGCCCGTGACCTCGGCATCCAAGGGGGGCCGCGGCTGCTGGGACGGGATGCCCAACATCTCGAACAGCTGCTCCCGATACACCTGACGGGCCTGGTGCCAATCGTCCGCCGTGCGGATCTCCGCCAGACACGATGCCTCGATTTGCCGTGTCTCCAGCTCGAAGTATTCCGCCAACAACCGATCGCCCGCTTTCTCCTCGGTCGGGATCGATCGGTAATCTTGTCCGGACACCCCAGGGGACACGAGTAGGGAGAACGCGATCGCTCGGAGAATCTGCATCCCGCGTTTTAACCGCTCCGATCATGGCACGCGATAGAAAAGTCATTGCTCCCGCCAGCCCGCAAGCAGATTCGCCGCATCGCGTGCCTGCGCAGTGAATCACCCGTCCTGGTAACCGCTGGTAGCCGTTTCGATCGGAATCCTAAAAACGGGCTTTGCGACGGCGGGCATTGCCTCTAAGGATTACCCGTGATCGTAACCAAAGCCGTCATTACTGCCGCCGGTCCTCGGCAGCGCCACCTGCCACTTCAGACCATCGTCGATTCCGAAGCCCGCAGCCGCAAGACACTCGGAATCTTGGTCGATGAGGTGAAGAGCGCGGGTATCTTCCAGATCGGACTCGTCGTCAGTCCGGGCAGCGGCGAGCTCTACAGCGAAGCGATTGACGACGAGGATGTCAGTATCACCCTCATCGAGCAGCCAGAGCCGCGCGGCTACGGCCACGCGGTTCTCACCGCGGAGGAATTCACTGGCGAGGACCCGTTCCTCCTCATGGTCAGCGACCACCTATACGTCAGCGAGCTCCCAGAAAAGTCCTGCGCCGCCCAGTTAGTTGACTGCGCCAGCAAAGAAGGTTGCATGGTGTCAGCGGTCCAGTCCACCCACGAGAGCAAGCTGTCCTACTTCGGCGCCATCGGCGGCACACTCTTTGATGGCCGCAACGGGCTCTTCGAGGTGCAATCGGTCCTCGAGAAACCCTCGCCGACGGTCGCAGAACAGCAGATCATGACCCCGGGGCTCCGCCACGGCTACTACCTTTGCTTCCTCGGAATGCATGTGCTCACCCCGGCGGTGATGCCCATCCTGCGGAAGTTTGACGACGCGCTCGAAGCTGGTGAGTCCTTGAACCTCTCTTGCGCGCTCGACTACGCTGCGCAGAACAGCCGCTACCTGGCCAACGCCATCAAGGGCCGGCGCTACGACATTGACAACCGCTACGGGATCCTGATGGGGCAACTGGCGCTCGCGTTGGAGGGAAAGCATCGCGAAGAAGTGTTGGCCGGCATCATCGAACTCCTGGCGCAATCGTAGCCCCGAAGACGCACCGATGGATTCCCAACTCGTCCGCATTGTCCTAGCCGAGGAACCCGAACTCCGCGACACCCCGCTGGAGCAGGTCTGCGACCCGATGTCACCTGAGGAATTAGCCCGCGAGTGCGAGGCCCTCGACAGATTCCGCCGCGAATGCCCCAACCTCTACCAGCGCGTCCGTGCGTTGATGTTCCTCTACGCGATCTACCGCTTCTACCTCCCCCGCACAGTCATCGACACGGAGGGGAAGGCCGCGATCAGCCACCAGGCTTACAAGCACCTGCTCGAGCGGCGCTTCGCAGAGGCAATCGACGGTTTTCTCGGCGCGGCAGTGAACGATGGTCTATCCGACGCGATCTGTAGCGCCTTGGCCAAGGGTTACCACCAGCTGGCGATGCAAAATCTCGCTGACCAGGTCCGCTCTAGCGTGCGTGCTGTCCGCGGCAACCAGTGGATGTTCCGGACGGGCAGCGTCCTCGACCAAGCGCTGCGGGTCCGCCGGGAGATGCTCGAGACAACGGACGGGCTATTCCCGATGCTCTACGAGCAGACCGCCGTCCGCATGGATCTCTCGCACAGTGCGTGGAGCGATATCTTCTTCCTCGGCATGGACTTTCCCGCTGGGGCGCGGGTCCTGAATATCTCCGTCGACCTAGCGGTCAACGGTCGCGACGCTGAGACCAGGCCACCGGTCGAGGCGATCTTCCGTATCATCGACGAGCCGGTCGTGCGCCTGGCAAGCGTCGATCTGAAAACCTCTGCGGACATCACCGAACTCGACGACGTGTTCAATTTCGGCAAGGACTACCTGGGCCTTCTCAAGGCTGCGCTCATCGCATCCGGGATCGTCCCGATCGGAATGGAGGGCTCCGGCCAGGACCTCGCAGCGCTACTCGAACACATCGCCGGCCCCGACCGCGGGATCGAGCTCGTCAGCCATGTCAACGACATCCCCAAGGGCAGCCGACTGGCGGTCTCCACCAATTTGTTGGGGGCCCTGATCACTGCATGCATGCGCGCCACCGGGCAAACCCGCGAGCTGCGCGGACCGCTGCAAGAGGATGAACGCCGGATCGTCGCAGCACGGGCCATCCTGGGCGAATGGCTCGGCGGTTCCGGTGGTGGATGGCAGGATTCTGGCGGCGTCTGGCCAGGGATCAAGACGATCTGCGGCTGCGACGCTGGTGAGGACGACCCCGAATTCCACATCAGCCGCGGCCGGCTGCTCCCACAACATCGGGTCTTGCCCGAGTCGGAGATCACGCCCGAGACCCGGCAGAAATTGCAAGACAGCCTGATCCTAGTGCACGGTGGGATGGCGCAGAACGTCGGCCCTATCCTCGAGATGGTGACCGAGAAATACCTGCTGCGATCAGATAAAGAATGGCGCGGCCGCCGCGAGTCGATCTTGATGTTCGACGAGATTCTCGGAGCGCTCCGCGAGGGCGACATCAAGAAGCTGGGCGACCTGACAACCAACCACTTCTTCGGACCGCTGCAGACCATCATCCCCTGGGCGACCACGTTTTATACCGAGCGCCTGATCGAAGATGTCAGCGCGAAATTCGGCGCAGACTTCTGGGGCTTCTGGATGCTGGGAGGGATGTCCGGTGGCGGGATGGGCTTCATGTTTGCCCCGGAGAGGAAAGCGGAGGCGCTCGGGGTCGTGCAGGAGATCATGTCGCGTCATAAACTGGCACTGGAGAACTCGCTCCCCTTCGCCATGGACCCGGTTGTCTACGACTTTTCGATCAACGAGGAGGGCACCACTTCGACCTTCCGCAGCGGCGGCGACGCGATGATGCCAGAGGGCTACTACCGCATGATCATGCCGCGCGTCATCCGAGATGACGTCCACCTGCTGCCCCCGAGCCGACGCCGGGAGATCGAGGAATACGGTAGCATGCTTGCTGCCGGAAAGGGCTCGGCACGCGAGCTCAGAGACCTGGTCGAGATGATCATGCCGAGGCATCAAGAACATTCTAGCAGGAGCGGAAATCTCGACAAGCTACTGGTAGGAAACGGCTTTGACTCTGCCCAGCATGAGCGCATCCGC
>Ga0316197_10003141_pt1 | contig 11742 bp, 7 predicted proteins | sample OudBiesiAoxic_MG_FD_204939 | JGI IMG/M metagenome (GOLD analysis project Ga0316197, IMG submission 204939) | Coastal sediment microbial communities from Oude Bieten Haven, Netherlands - site A oxic | ecosystem: Environmental > Aquatic > Marine > Coastal > Sediment | place: Netherlands...
CACGGGCAGACTAAAATCCCGTCACAATGCTCGTGTTTTTATGCGCGGGTATTGCTTTGAGGTTATCCTTTGCAGCCCATAAACCCAGCGAGATTTACCTGTAATTGAATTCTGGAGATTTCTATGCGACGCGTTTTTACTATTCCGGCAATGCTTGCAGTGGCAGCCATCCTTACGGCATGCACAGAGTCAGCACCCCCTCCCGAACTGGCGGTTGCGCCAGTTGTCGCGCCGGCATCGTTGAGTGGCAAAGAGTCATATTCAATACTGGTTGCAGGGACACAGGTCGGACAGCTTGAAGCCGAACACAGTGCCGGTAACACACAGGTTGATTACGAGTACCGCAACAATGGCCGTGGGCCAACCATCACCGAATCGGTGACCATTGGTGAAAACGGATTGCCAACCAACTGGTCAATCTCGGGAGCCACGACCTTTGGAAATAAGGTTGACGAACAATTTGTCCTGGCCGGTGGTGAGGCCAGCTGGAAAGACGCAACCGGTGTGGGCACGACTGCGCCGGTTGAACCCAGTATCTATGTCGCGAAGGATGCAAGCCCTTACGCGCTTTGGATCTATGCAAAAGCCTTGCTGGCTGATGAAGACCACTCCATGCCAGTATTACCGGGTGGAACGCTGCGGCTTGATGAAATCGAAAAAATAAATGTGGCCGGTGAGAGCGGGGAAATGCATGTCACATCCTATGCTTTATCCGGTATCGATCTTAACCCCACGTATTTTCTTCTGGATGATGAGGATGCCTTTTTTGCATTCGTTACACCCCGCTTTGCAATTATCAGAAGTGGTTATGAGGCTGAGGATCAGAGACTTCGGGAGCTTTCGACAGAGTATGCGGCAAGACGTTTTGAGGATATTCAGGGAAGACTGGCTAAAAACTTTGATGGCCCGGTACGGATCAGGAACGTGCGGGTTTTTGACCCGATGACACAATCATTGACAGAACCGGTCTCAGTGGTCGTGGCGGGCAACCGGATCGATAATATTCTGCCAGTTGATTCGCCATTGTCGGCAGGTGAAATCGTCATTGATGGCGCTGGCGGAACCCTGGTTGCAGGCTTCTATGAAATGCATGCGCATCTCGGACAGAACAATGCACTGCTGAACATTGCTGCCGGTGTGACTTCGGTGCGCGACATGGGTAACAATAATGAAGTCCTGTCGGAATTGATCAGTAAGATCAAGAGTGGACGTTTGGCCGGTCCGCGTGTCATCCGAAGTGGTTTCATTGAGGGCAAAAGCCCCTTTAGTTCAAATAACGGCATGCTTGTTTCATCAGAGGAAGAAGCGGTTGCCGCGGTTCGGAGCTATTCAGGTGGTGAGTTTTACCAGATCAAAATTTATAACAGTATGAACCCGGACTGGGTGCCTGCGATGATACAAGAAGCGCGCGCAAACGGTCTGAAAGTTGCCGGGCATGTTCCCGCTTTCTCGAACGCCGACGCCATGATCGCGGCCGGTTATGACGAGATGACGCACATCAACCAGGTGATGCTGGGGTGGGTGCTTGAAGAGGGAGAGGATACCCGTTCGCTGCTTCGCTTGACCGCACTCAAACGCCTTCCATCGCTTGATGCGGATGACCCGGCGATTGCTGCGACCATCGATGCCATGGCTGCAAACAATGTCGCGATCGATCCGACGCTGGCCATACATGAGGTCTTGCTGCGCTCACGCAACGGCACCACCTCACCGGGTGTTGTGGATTATATCGACCACATGCCGGTAGAGGTTCAGCGCAGCGCGAAAACCGCGTGGGCCGATATTTCCACACCCGAAGATGACAAGGCCTACTGGCAGGCCTTTGACAAGATCATAGAAACCATAAGTGCGATGCGTGACAAGGGTATCCTGCTGGTGCCAGGAACCGATTTAGGAGGCTCATTCAGTTATCACCGTGAGCTTGAGTTATACCAATTGGCGGGTATGACTGCGCCCGAGATTTTGAAATGGGCCACCTATGATATGGCGGCCTATGTAGGCCAGGCAGATGAGCTTGGCTCAATTGAAGTTGGAAAACTCGCCGATTTCTTTCTTATTCCGGGTGATCCAACCGAAGACTTGAAAGCCATCAAGACAATTTCGCTGGTGGTCAAGGATGGCATCTTCTATTTTCCAAGCGAGATTTACCCGGAGTTTGGCATACGTCCGTTTATTGAAGCACCTGACGTCATCCAGCCAGAATCATGATCCTCGTTTGCAGCAACGTCAGGAAAAATCACGAACCAGGAAAGGTACAGCCCTGCCATGTATAACCTGCTGATCACATTTTTCACAATGGCCGTAGTGATCTCGTTTCTGTGTTCGCTGCTGGAAGCAGTATTGCTGAGTATCACGCCGGCTTATGCCCAGCTTAAATTGCAGGAGGGTGGTCAGATTGGTCGACAGCTCGAGGCTTTCAAATCCAATATTGATCGTCCTCTGGCGGCCATCCTGACGCTGAATACAATCGCCCACACGGTAGGGGCGATCGGTGTGGGTGAACAAGCTGCCAAAATCTGGGCAGATGCCAATCCGATGATTACCAGTGTTGTCGTACCCACGGTGATGGTTCTGGGTATTTTGGTACTGTCGGAGATTATCCCCAAGACACTGGGTGCCAATCACTGGCAGAAACTGGTGCCATTCACTGTAGCGATGCTCAAAGCGATCATTTTTCTACTCTATCCCTTGGTATGGTTCAGTCAGATCATTACCGGTGCATTGAAGAAGGATAAATCGCAGAGCATATTTTCCCATTCGGAGTTCCTGGCCATGGCCGCGCTTGGTGTAACCGAAGGTGCGGTTGAAAAGCATGAAAGGGAAATCATTGGCAACCTGTTGCGTATGGAAAAGGTACAGGTTAGGGACATCATGACACCCCGTACGGTCGTCAGGACGGCTTCCGAGGAACAGACCAACAAGGATTTCTATGCGTCCGCGGGTGAACTGCCGTTTTCCCGGGTACCGCTGTATGAGGGTAAGGTCAAGGAGCATATTTCCGGCTATTTTCTCAAGGCTGAATTAATGGAAAGCCTGTTGAAAGGCGGTGGTGATCATAAGTTGGTTACCATCAAGCGCGACATACATGCAGTGCATGAGTCCTTTCCGATTTCCGATCTTTTCGAGCACTTTCTGAAAAAACTTGAGCACATCGCTCTCGTGGTCGATGAATACGGTGGAATGTCCGGTATTGTCACCATGGAAGATGTTATGGAAACCCTGCTGGGCATGGAGATTACAGATGAGTTGGACAGCACGGTCGACATGCAGGTTCTGGCACGTAGAAATTGGGAGAAGCGCGCCCGGCGATCCGGTCTGATCGGAGACAATGCACAGACGCCTGATTCAGTCATCAGTTCTTCGGGTGACGATTAATTCCTGCTCTTATAACAGAACAAACCCGGAGGGTTCATTGGAGTCCTCGTTCTGGTTGTAAAGTCTTCCTTAAGTGGTGCAGGACTTCTCGGCCTTAAGCCGTTTCCTTAAATATGACAGTCGGTGCCAGGTATTCTGACCTAATCGCCATACAGTCTGCACATAGATGGTACTCCTGGTCAGCACGGTTGCTCTTGTCGCGCTCAGCACTTCGTTCCGATGGGTGCTTGGTGTAAAATTGACCTGCTTTTCGGACGTGCTGTTCTCAACTCAGCCGGTGCTAACATCATCCAACAACGGGGTTCTCAACATGACCACAGTAATCCGTCAAAACGACCTGATCGAAAGCGTAGCGGATGCACTTCAGTATATTTCCTACTATCACCCGATTGATTTCATCCAGGCTTTAAATGCAGCCTATGAGAAAGAGGCCAACCCGGCCGCAAAAGATGCCATGGCGCAGATACTGATCAATTCACGTATGTGCGCCGAGGGTCACCGTCCGATCTGCCAGGACACGGGTATCGTCACCGTGTTTCTCAATGTCGGTATGAATATACAGTGGCAGGGTGATATGAGTGTCACCGACATGGTTAACGAAGGCGTAAGGCGTGCTTATCTGAACCCGGACAACAAGCTGCGCGCCTCGATTCTCGATGACCCGGATGGTGCCCGGAGAAATACCGGTGACAACACACCTTGCGTGGTTCACTACCAGATAGTTCCGGGTGACAAACTCGAGGTACACGTGGCCGCCAAGGGCGGTGGTTCGGAGGCCAAAACCAAGTTTGCCATGCTCAATCCATCCGACTCCCTCGTTGACTGGGTTTTGAAAATGGTACCCGTCATGGGTGCAGGCTGGTGTCCGCCCGGTATGCTGGGTATCGGTATCGGTGGAACGGCTGAAAAAGCCATGATCATGGCCAAGGAAGCCCTGCTGGATCCGATCGACATCCATGAATTGAAAGAGAAGGGTGCTGAAACACGCGCTGAAGAATTACGTCTTGAGTTGTATGACGGCGTCAATGCCCTGGGTATTGGCGCTCAGGGCCTGGGCGGTCTGACAACGGTGCTTGATGTAAAGGTAAAGGATTTCCCGACGCATGCAGCTAACAAGGCCATCGCGATGATTCCCAACTGCGCGGCAACGCGGCATACGCATTTTGTGCTGGATGGCTCCGGCCCCGCACAACTGGAAGCACCAAGCCTGGCTGACTGGCCGGCGGTTACACGTGAGGCCGGCGGTAACGTCAGACAGGTCAACCTCGATACGGTGACCCGCGAGGAGATCAGGGACTGGAAGCCCGGTGATACATTGTTACTGAACGGCAAAATGTTGACCGGTCGTGATGCAGCGCACAAGAAGATGGTTGAAATGATGGCAGCCGGCGAAAAATTGCCCGTGGATCTGACCGGGCGTTTCATCTATTACGTCGGACCGGTCGATCCGGTACGTGACGAGGTGGTTGGCCCCGCCGGCCCGACCACGGCGACCCGCATGGACAAATTCACACGGACCATGCTGGAACAAACGGGGTTGATGGGTATGATCGGTAAAGCCGAACGTGGCCCGGTTGCCATAGAAGCGATCCGTGATAACCAGGCCGTATATCTGATGGCGGTGGGCGGTGCGGCTTACCTGGTGTCTCAGGCGATTAAGTCCTCAAAGGTTCTGGGTTTTCCCGAGTTGGGTATGGAGGCGATCTACGAGTTTGAGGTCAAGGATATGCCGGTGACCGTGGCTGTGGATGTTACCGGCGAATCCGTGCACAAGATCGGCCCGCAGATATGGAAACAAAAGATTGAGCTAGGCAATATTTAGAGAGTCTTCCCGGTAATCGCCGGGTGGACATGGTGTCCACCCGGCAGATCTTACCTAATCAAACGTGTCAGCAGAGTCTACGATGGTGACCTTTTTGACGTTCAGTTGATAATTGGCAACCTCTTCATCTTCGGCCAATACCTCGGCTGGCAGACCGGATTTAACCAGGTTGGAATAACTCATTGGTGACGGTGTGTTATTGATCAGGCTGTCAGCCAGTGCCTTGGCTTCGCCATCATCGGTCACGATGGTCACGAACATATTCTTTGTTTGCCAGTGTTTTCTTATGGCCTTGTTGACCTGTTCAAGCGTGGCCTTTTCCAGCAGGGTATCCAGTTCCGCCAGGTAGTTGCTGCGGCCATAGAAGCGCGAATCCATTAACCAGCCCAGTTGTTGGGCGGGGCTCTGCGCATAGAGTTTGGTGTAACTGCGCAGGAAGGTCTTGGTCGCAGCAAAATCCTCCTCGTTCATGCCATTTTTAATGAGCAGGTCAAACTCCCGAATCGCCAGTCGCAGGGCAAAATGCGCGTGACCGGTCGTGACATCAGCCAGTTCGGGATACTGTGATTGCAACTGCGATGCAATCTGTACCGGGCGAATCCAGATTGCCCAGTAATTGGAGGCGCGTGGAACACCGGATGGGGGTAACTGGACTCTTCCACCATTGCTATACCATTCAATATAAGAGTAATCACCATAGTTCATTGAACGGGTCTGGCGGATCTTCTGGTACAGGCGGGAATAGGATTTGCGGTGCTCACCCATCCAGGAATTTGCAATCATCAGGGCGGCAAATTCATCGTCAGAGCGGGTGATGCCCAGCGGCGCACCGGTGAAAATCGCAGAGCCGAAAGCATTTTCCTTTGAAATGATTTCAACCTCGATTCCATCAGCCTGCCTCGCTTTGGAGGGCTTGGGTGGTGTGTAAGCCTTGTCCGAGAGTTTTGCCAGGTCCGCCTTTAGCTTGCTCAACAATTCATCGCTGTAGTTTCCGGCTATTCCCAGCATGACATTGTTGTTGGTAAAAGCATTTTGATAGTGAGACTTGATATCGTCCAGACTAATGGTTTTAACCGAAGCCGACGTGCCCTGTTTCAGGTGCTGCATATTGCCGCCACGAAACAACTGGTGCTCGAGGGCATACTTGCTGTATTCCTCATCAGAGGATGCACGTACCACCTGGTCAACATAGTTTTGCTGACCCTTCATGACGCGGCTGAAGTCCTTTTCACTAAAATCGGGGGCCAGTATTGCGTTTTTTATCAACGGATAAAACTCGTCAACAAAATCGACCGGCACCTGAAAGGTAAACGTGCTGACCTGTTTGTCGACAGATACATAGTAAGCTGCGGCCCATGGGTGCATCTTATCCTGTATATCGGCATAACTCGTACCGCCGGCGCCACCTTGAGCCATCATTGATGCTGTCGCATAGGTTAACCCTGCCTTATCTGCCGGGTCAGCAATTGAACCATTTTCAAAGCGAACTTCCACTACCACCTTGTTGGAGTTTTTCTGCTTGAGTTCCACCACATCCATGGCCTGTGCCTGGGTTGTGAAGACTACTATCAGCAAGCTAAAAAGCTGTATATATAAACGGTTCATTTCAATGCTCCCAGTTCGTCTTCCGATATGGTGGCGATGGTCAAACGGTCCGCCTCGAAATACTTATTGGCTACCATTTTTACATCATCTACTGAGACCTGGTCGTACAGTGCGTAGAGCCGGTTAATGGACTCCGGGTCACCGGTCAGCTGAATGTAATGACTCAATGACCGTGCGATGGAGCCCGGGGTGTCTATACCCATTGCAAAACTGTATTTCAAATTGGATTTGGTCCGTGCCAGTAGTGCGGCATTGACATCTTCTGTCTTGACCTTGGCGATGGCTTTTTCAATTTCAGCCATGACATAGGGCATGTCCTCTTTCTCGACCATGGAAACCTGGATAGTAAACAAACCCGGATCGCGGCTGTCACTCGCACCACCGCTGATAGAGCGAATGATCTGTTCTTCAATGACAAGTTTCTTGTACAAGTCGGACGTGTTGGAGAAAACGATAGATGCCAACACGTCCAGCGCCGGCATATCGATTTCGGTGTCACTGAAAGCCGGGCCTTTGTAACTCATGCTGAAATAGGCCGGTATGCTGCCGTCCTGCAAATGTACGTAACGTGTTTCGGTTTGCTCTGGCTCCACTGGTACCACGGATACGTAACTGCCGCGTTGCCATGCACCGAAATACTTTTCGGCAAGCGCGTTGACCTTCTCAGCTGTCACGTCGCCGACGACCAGGATGGTGTTGTACTCGGGCCGATAGTAGCGATCAAAGAACAGTTTTGAATACTCGTACTGGTTTGGCATATCGACGATGTCATCGAAATAACCCATCGTCGTGTGTGAGTAGGTGTGCGTGGTGAAAGCCGTTTCCGAGCGTTTCTCATAGATTTGACCGTAAGGGCTGGCGAAGTTCTTGGTGTACTCACCCTTGACCGCGCCTGCTTCAGTTTTGAACTCATGCTCTGAATACTTGAGATTCATAAACCGGTCAGATTCCAGTTCAAATAGCAATTCCAGCTTTTCCGAATTACCGGTCATGTGATAGGCCGTTCTATCCTGGGTGGTATTTGCATTGGCTGCAGCACCGGTTGATTTTAATGCTGCACCGTATTCTTCCTTGGAATAGTTATCGGTACCACGGAACATCATGTGCTCAAAGAAGTGTGCAAAGCCGGTCACACCCGGCTCTACCTCGTTGCGCGCGCCGACCCTGGTAATGATATATAAAGCGGCCAGCCCCGGAGAATCAAAAGGTACGGTCACCACGTTCAGGCCATTGGCCATTTTGTGCTGATAAATAGGGTAGGGCAGTATTTTGTCTGCCTGTGTTTGAGTCGTATCTGCACTTTCGGCATTGCAGGATGCGATAAGCATGAGTCCTATCGCTGTTGCCATAATAATTGTCTTCATGATTGGTGTTCCGTTGTGTGTTTAAAAGGCCCTGATCAGACTTCTGCCAGATTGTAACAATTTGAGGTGAGAAGGAATCGTACTTTTTCTCTTGTTTGATCGTTGTGCTTAAAAGTAAGCTAGACATATTGGAAGTTTTTGGTGACGTATCCCATGAAAAAAACATTGACGACCCGAAAATTAATTTTGATATTGGTCAGCTGCCTGGTGTTTTCCATGAGCAGTTGTGTGTTCGCGGCCGAAAGGTACCGGGTCAGCGCCCAGTTCTTTCACCTGGGTGAATTGATCGGGGCACCCGTGATGGAGGTTGAAGAGGGCGAGACTGCAGCGAGTGAGTATTCAGTGGAAGGCAAGGGGCATTATAAATTTGTCGTTCTGGTGCGACCTGTTACAGATGGTCAGGTCTCCGTATCGATGCAATATTCTTCCGGAAATTTGAACATTCAACCCAATTTGATGGTTGATATCGGCCAGCCGACATCGGCCACTATCAAAAAGGTTCGTATGAACCTGCTGGTGGAGGAGGTTGAAGCAGAGAAATTGAAAGATCCCGACTTACCGCTTCAGTCCGTGACCCAGGATACCAGGTAGTCCTTGTGACCCTGCCTAAAAGCGGTAAGTGTTTTCGGCAAGGTGCAATGTCTTCATTCTCGCACCCGGGCCATTATAAATAGTCGTTATTCACCCGTATCTTTACTATTTTGCAGGGCCTTTACCATTTCCTGGTATTCAGGAATATCTGCAAAATAATGTTGGTACAAGGGATCAAGCGCGAGGGTCCATTTTGTAAGCCCTGAGTAAAAATCTGAATCCATTGCTTTTACAATCTCCCAAAGAGCTTCAACATCACCACACTCAGCCGTGGCTTGCCCAAGCATGAGTTGAGTTTGTTCCTGGATATCAATCGAGATTAACGTAACTGATTCAGATTTCGCGGTATAACGACGAAATGCTTCTTCATCGTCGGCCAGACATGCAAGATAGGCAAACGTGGCATAGTCAAATTCAGGCGAGTTACCTGCAAGAGGCAGATTTTGCGCCAGCCGGTCGTCTATAGTTGCAAGCGTGGTACTTGCCATTTCTTGTGATTCTACTTCACGATCGGCAAGATTCAGTAACTCAGCAATCTGGATTTCAAGATATGTCGCGCTCCAGGGATCAGACTCGCTACGAATTTGATTGACCCAGCTAATCTGTTGATCGAGTTCTGCCGGTTTCATGAGCATTCTTAGTGCAAGCGGGCTATTTACCACCATCAGGGGACTGATCTGCCTGACAGATTCGATAATTTTCAGGAATTCATCTCGATTACCGAATAGTCCCAGTGTGTAATTTGCAAGAGTGGATTGCATCGACATGTCATCCGGAAACTTTGCTGCACTTTCACGGGCATACGCTACCGCCGCTTCATACTGGCCGGTACCCACCAGGTGAAACGTCTTTTCTGATCCGATGATAGGATGTTCCGGATCAAGTGATTCCGCCTGGGTGATGACTGGCAAGCCTAGAGCAAATTGACCAAGACGTTTATATGATGATGCGATTGCGATGAGCAACTCCGTATCATTCGGCATGAATCGAAGCGCTTTCTGGTAGGAGAAAAGTGCCGCCTGGTAGTCCCTCTCCACCGTGTAGTGGTAATTGCCCTCGGCAAGATCAGATTCAGGCCGGTCCGGCCATTGTTGTAAGATACGATCAGTAACGATCTTGGCTTTTTCCCGATAAACCCCCTCCGGATCGGCACCTGTCCAGACAAGGCGGCCATAAACCTCGGCGAGCATGACCTGTGCATCCATGAAGTTCGGGTCCAGTGCGACTGCCTGCTCCAGCAAGGGTCGCATCTGTTTAAAACCTTCTGCAGCAAGCCAGGTTCGACCCAGTTCACGTGCCTTGAGATAGAGGTCGTAAGCTTGTGTGTTTTGTGTCGGTGCTTCGGCCAGTCTCTGTGCCAATTCCGGTGAAAGTTCGGTCTCAAGCTGGACCGCGATCTTCTGGGCGACTTCACTTTGTATGGCAAAAATATCATCCAGTTTGCGATCGTAATTGTCGGCCCAAAGGTGGTCGTCATTTGTGGCGTCAATCAACTGCACGGTAACCCTTACCTGGTCACCGGCGCGGCGTACACTGCCCTCCAGAACATGACTGACATTCAACTGCAGACCGATTTCCCTGATACCCAATCCCTGTTCAGCAATTTTGAGCATCGACGTGCGGGAAATAACCCGTAAATCAGCGATACGTGACAGGTTGGTGAGGATATCCTCGTGTACGCCACCGGCAAAAAAGGCGTTATTGGGGTCTTCCGACAAGTTGGCAAAGGGTAGAACTGCGACACCCCGGGCCAACGGTGGGGGCGCGGTCGGCTCAGGTTCCGTGGTTTCAACGGTAGGTTCTGTTGTGTCAACTGCTTGCGCGAGGCCTGGTTCGTCATTGCCCGCTGGCATAAATCGATCGGCCAGCATGAGAACAATCAACAAAGCTATTGCGCCCAGGGTGACGTAGTGCAACTTTTTGGCGGTGTGATGCGTAACTGACTGATCGCGATCTACTTCCGATTCGCGTTTGATGCCCTCGGGCGTCAACTCATAGGCCCAGGCAACCACCAGGCTGACGATAAACCCCAGTCCGACGACCAACATCAGCACGTGCATAATCCAGGCTGGTGCAACAATGTTGTCCAGCACCAGGTCGGCAAACTGCAATAACACCCAGGCGGTTACACCGTAGGCGATGCCGACACGGAACACATTGCGGCGTTTTAGTTCTTCAAAAAAACTCAAAAATTATCTCCGTTGCAAGCCTGCCGGGATGTGGCGATGACCACATCACGAATGATTCATCCGGTTACTCAACTCTATGATATACGCCTGTTACCAATCCTGCAGTTAACACCTGACAGATTACGGCGATGGAGTATAGGTGGTTTAGACGCTATATTGCCAGAATCCTTCGAGAAATGAGTGATTATTCATGCCTTTTAGGGTGCCGCACCAAAAGGGTCGATCTACTTAGCTCACTGGTAAAAAGGGGCTGATCAGTTTTTGTACGTCCACACGTGCACCAAGACGCGAACACAGCATAAAACAGCCGACAAGTTTGCGGTGCAAAAACATGGTCTCTGGCGGTGGGACACGGTACTCGCTCATATCCTCGAAGAACATTTCAAGACCGGCTTCCCGGCCGCGCGCAAATACATCGGACGTGCCAAAATCGTAAACGCCACCCTGGATGACCGGTTCTGAAGCCAGGCGGATCAGGTTCAATATTTTACCCACGTATTCATCGCTGGCACCCGGGTTGATATAACCCATCTTCTCCGCCAGGCTGCGGACAGCGGTGTCGTCGCCGTCGATCATCGCGCGGGCAATCTGGGCATAGCGATGGGTGAATTTTTCCTCGAAGTTGACCGTGGAACCGAAGTCCAGCAGCACGACACGATCCGTTTCCGGTTGATACAGGTAGTTGGCGAAATTGGGATCGGACTGCATGGTGCGGAACTCAAATAATTCACGGAACATCAGGTGCTGGAGCAGGGCACCCACGCTATTCTTTAATTCCTGGTCTACCCCTTCTTCA
>Ga0316197_10003142_pt1 | contig 11741 bp, 9 predicted proteins | sample OudBiesiAoxic_MG_FD_204939 | JGI IMG/M metagenome (GOLD analysis project Ga0316197, IMG submission 204939) | Coastal sediment microbial communities from Oude Bieten Haven, Netherlands - site A oxic | ecosystem: Environmental > Aquatic > Marine > Coastal > Sediment | place: Netherlands...
GGGGACCCACTGCGTATAGGTCAAATACACGATGCTGCATTATTAGCATTACAACACTCAACGACTATCGAAGTTACAAAAGAAAGTAGCCTGACTCTCAAAGGTGTATTGCCGGGTATCAATCTTGTCTTACAAGTTAATGGACAAGTTATTGGTGTAGTAGGCATCACTGGCGATCCCGATGAGTGTAGAAAATATGCAGACTTAGTTAAAATGACAGCAGAAATGATAGTAGAGCATGCAGGTCTAACAGAGCAATTACAATGGGATAGAAGACATAGAGAAGAATTTATCACTACTTGGATAAACTCTCAAAGGAATGACTCACAACTTTTAGATTGGGCAAAAAAGCTTGATATTGATATTTCCGCTCCTCGTATTGCCGTCTTGATCCGATTTCGAGAAACACATCAGCCTATCAGCTTACAAGGAGTACGTAAAATAGTTGAATTATTAGAATATCCGATACGGGATAATCTCGTCGCGGTTGTCTCTCTGAATGAAATAGTCGTATTAAAACCTGCCACATTTATCCATGGACAATGGGATTGTAACGATGAAAATAGGCGTATTGATTTATTATTTTCACGCTTAAAAGAATACGATATGACAGATGTTGATATTGCTTTGGGACACTACTTTTACGGTCAGGGAGCTGTAGCTCGTTCCTATGAAAGTGCCCAATTGACATTAGAATGGGGATTAATCCATCAACCAGCAAAACATAAACATCTTTATGAAGATCTGCGTTTACCTGTGTTGTTATCACCACTGCATAAAAGTTGGCAAGGTCAACAATTACATCAACCTTATCAAGTACTAATACAAGAAGATAAAAATGGGCAGCTGGTTAAAACACTGGTTGCTTTATTTCAGTACCGTTCTTTAACTGAGTGTGCAAAGAGCCTATATATACATCGAAATACATTACGATACCGAATAAATCGCATTCGTAATATCACTAAAGTAGATCCAGAAACAGTAAGTGGTTTATTAGAACTATATCTAGGATATTTACTTGAAAGGTGAAATAGAACCAACACTATTGTGCAAATGCACAATTTTAATACCAAATTTTCAGCAGTTATTTGTCCGCCAAGCCTAAAGACTTTAATTCATTGAACTTCAATAATAACTCCACTAAAAAAAATGAATATTTGACTTAATAAATTGAATATTCGTTAAGTAAATATAGCCCTCAATTAAGTAAACTGAGCCCTCAACTAAGTAATCTAAGTATTCAACTAAACAACGGAGTTATGATGAATTTAATACTAATCTTAATAGGCGTAATCGCCTTTATAGTAATAACGACCACTAAATATAAACTACATCCCTTTTTGGCTTTGCTGTTATCTGCATTTATTGCTGCTTTTGCCTACGGATTACCTTCAGCAGAAATAGCAAAAACAATCGCTAATGGCTTTGGCGGTATACTGGGTTATATTGGATTAGTCATTGTTTTAGGAACAATTATTGGTGTCATTCTAGAAAAAAGTGGCGCAGCCATCACCATGGCCGATTACGTGATCAAAGTGCTTGGAGAACGCTTTCCTACCTTAACCATGACGATCATCGGTTATATTGTTTCTATTCCTGTATTTTGTGACTCAGGCTTTGTCATACTCAATTCATTAAAAGAGTCATTAGCAAATCGTTTACAAACCTCAAGTGTAGCAATGAGTGTAGCCTTAGCAACAGGGTTATACGCAACTCACACCTTCATTCCACCTACACCTGGTCCAATTGCAGCCGCAGGTAACCTAGGGTTAGAGTCAAACTTGGGATTAGTGATTGCTGTTGGTATTGTTGTCGCAGCAGTTGCTGCATTAGCAGGTACACTGTGGGCAAACAGGTTTAAAGATGTAGAACCAGATGCAATACCTGATGAAACACATGCGACACAACAATCATGGACAGAACTTAAAGCATCCTACGGAGTATTGCCTACTGCTGCACAAGCTTTCGCACCTATATTTATTCCTATTCTCTTAATATGTGGCTCATCAATTGCAAAATTCCCAAGCCAACCATTAGGCAATGGCATCATCTTTGATATGTTGGTCTTTTTAGGTGCCCCGATTAGTGCCCTGTTGATTGGTTTGGGCTTTGCATTACGCTTATTAAAATCCGATAACAAGTCCATTGAACTTGGAGAACACGTCAGTAAGGGTATTACAGTAGCTGCGCCAATTCTTCTTATAACAGGTGCAGGTGGTGCATTTGGTGCTGTTTTAAAAGCAACTCCCTTAGGAGAATATTTAGGTTTAACATTAACCGGATTAGGCATAGGTATCTTCATGCCATTTATTGTTGCAGCGGCATTAAAATCAGCACAAGGATCATCAACGGTCGCTTTAGTGACAACCTCTGCTCTTGTTGCGCCATTATTACCACAGTTAGGCTTAGACTCAGAAATGGGTAGAGTATTAACAGTAATGGCGATTGGGGCTGGTGCAATGACAGTTTCACATGCAAATGATAGTTTTTTCTGGGTTGTTTCTCAATTTAGTAGAATGTCAGTGGGCCTCGCTTACCGAGCACAAACAATGGCAACATTAGTGCAAGGCATTACAGCCATTATATGCGTATACTTGTTAAGTTTAATACTGCTATAGATAGAGGTAGATATGAAAATAGTTATTTCTCCCGATTCATTTAAAGAAAGTTTAACGGCTAAAGAAGTTTGTCTTGCTATTGAAACAGGTTTTAAACGTGTATTCCCAGAAGCGACTTATTGCCTAGTTCCTGTCGCTGATGGCGGAGAAGGTACTGTTCAATCCTTAGTTGATGCTACCCAAGGAGAAATACTTAATTTACAAGTAACAGGTCCTCTTTCAGAAAGTGTTGATGCATTCTATGGGCTACTAGGCGATGGTAGCCATACTGCAGTAATAGAAATGGCCGCAGCAAGTGGACTTCACCATATTCCAGAGCATTTACGCGATCCTAAACTAACGTCAAGTTACGGTACCGGCGAGTTGATAAAAGCCGCATTAGAGCATGGCGTGACTAAAATCATTATTGGTTTAGGTGGTAGTGCTACTAATGATGGCGGTATCGGGATGTTAAGTGCACTAGGCGTTAGTTTTCTTGATAAAGATAACCAAAACATAGTAGCTAATGGTGCAGGTTTACAGCATATAAAATCAATTAATATTGATGGGTTAGATGCGCGTTTAAGCAATTGTGAAATACTCGTCGCTTGTGATGTTGATAACCCTTTGTGCGGTAACCATGGCGCAAGTCATGTATTCGGCCCTCAAAAAGGAGCGACATCGGAAGATATTCAGTTATTAGATGATGCTTTAAAACATTACGGTGACTGTATTAAACAACAATTTAATATCGATGTTCTTAATCAAGCTGGTGCAGGTGCAGCAGGAGGAATGGGCGCCGCTTTAATGGCATTTACTAATGCCAAATTAAAGCCTGGTATCGACTTAGTCTTAGAAGCTGTTCGACTTAACCACTATATGGATAAGACTGACTTAGTGATTACTGGCGAAGGTCGAATTGATAACCAAACTATTTATGGTAAAACCCCAATGGGGGTCGCGAAAATAGCAAAACAATTTGATATTCCTGTGATTGGTATTGCCGGTAGTTTAGGTAAAGATCATCAAGCTGTTTATGGGTGTGGAATTGATGCAGTATTTGCAGCTATTCCAGGAGCAATGACGCTGCAGCAGGCTTTCACAGATGCTAAATACAATGTTGAAAACGTTGCTGAGAATATTGCTAAACTTTGGTCTGTTAAGTTTTAGTGAACAATTAAGCTTTAGTTATTTAGTTAATAGGCATCTAATTTATTAACTAAAATTAGCTAATACCCAGAAGGCTAGTTGCTATAAAACAGAGTAACCAATATAGCAACGAGCCCTTTAACTGCATCTTACCAATAAATATTACAGCTAAGTATTTCCTTAATAAACATTAATAATTCTATTTTTAAATTTTGTATATTAAGTTGATTTTTTCTTCTTTTTTAAAAACTTATTAATCACTGATTTAAAATACTGGCTCCGCTCTCGTAATAAAATAAAACTGATAGTTAAGTAAATTACCGGTTCTATTATCCCTGATTTAACAGACCAGTAATAATGGACTGCCCCCAATAAAACAGCGACATATACCCAGCGATGTAACGTAAACCAAGTTTGTTTCATTTTCTTTCTAATGGCATTTAATGATGTAATGCTTAGCAGTAATAAAATAATCCAAGCTAACATACCTAAACTTAAGTACGGTCGTTTAATTACTTCATCGAATAATAACAACACTTCCCAATTTAATTCTAACCATAAAAATACAATCAAGTGTAAGCATAACCAAGCAAATGAATATAAGCCTAAAACACGCCTTAAGCGCGTCAATAGCGGCTGTTTAAAGCGTTTACAAATGGGGGTTATCGCAAGAGTGATTAACAAGTAATTTAAACCTGTTTTCCCCAAAAAATGAATCATCTCCTTCACAGGGTCTGCACCTAACTGGTTACTATCAATTAACAGGTAAAAATACAATAACACCGATAGCGAAGCGATATGAATAATCGCTTTTATTAATGTTATCGCCAAAGGTGGTATTTTATTCATGATTAACTAGCTCTGTTATATGGTTAAGGTTAATGAGATTAGGTTTAGAAATTACGTAGCAGATCCATGCCTTTATACAAGTGACCTACTTCTTCCTCATAACCGTTAAACATTAATGTTTTTTGTCGAGTTTGCTGGAATACGTTTCCTTCACCGATAAAGCGTTCGTTTGCTTGGCTCCAACGAGGGTGATCAGCTCGCGGGTTAACATTAGCAAAGAAACCATATTCATCAGGCCCAATCGCTTGCCATGTATTAACAGGAGCATTATCTGTTAGCGTTATTTTTACGATTGATTTAATACTTTTAAATCCATACTTCCAGGGCACAACCAAGCGAATAGGTGCTCCATTTTGCGGTGCTAATGTTTTTCCATAGAGACCAACAGAAAGTAATGCAAGCGGGTTCATCGCTTCTTCAATGGTTAAACCTTCAACATATGGAAAGTTAATACTCCCCCCGACAAACCGAGAAGCTTGCCCACGCATTTGATCTGGGTCAAAGACAGTTTCGAAGCGCACATACTTAGCATCGGACTTAACCCCTGCTTGCTTTAATAGCGTTGCCAAAGTGAAACCTAACCAAGGAATATTCATCGACCAAGCTTCAACACAACGCATGCGATATAAACGCTCTTCGATATCGAATTTTTTAAGCAAATCTTCGTAGTTTAATGTTTGTGGATTGTCTACTAAACCATCAATAGTTAATGACCAAGGATCAACTTGGAATTGTTGGCTATATTGAGCGGGATCTCCCTTCCCTGTGCCAAATTCATAAAAGTTATTATATTGAATAACTTTATCTTCAGGCGTCAGTGGTGTCAGCGATTGGTAGTTAATATTTTTGGTAAATGATAAGTCAGAGCGTTGGAATAATGCATTTTTATCTTGATCATTATCACTAGAAAAAATATCGAAAATACTGGCACTAGCAGGTTTAATAAAAGGAATAGTTAAAGCAGCAAGGCCTAAACCTTTGATGATATGGCGGCGCTCTTTATAGACTGACTCGCTAGTTAATTGTGACTCTTTTAATTGTGATTTCTTAGTGTGTTTTATTAGCATCTTTTTCCTCTCTCAGTTTTCACTTCGACTGTATGAAAAGATAGACCGATAAAACACACTTTATATTTCGTGCTATTAAAAAATAGTGGAAGTTTATTGGCTTCCCCTATTTATAAACAACAGGTTATAAATCACAGGTTAAACGTAATGACTGTTGGCCACTTGCCCAATATTTACGTTCAAAGGGTGTAATAGCTTGTTCTGCAGTATAAATTTCAATGTTACTGTCAATATTAGCTAATTGTAATGCTCGCTGAAACTCTTCAACATAAGTAAACCAATTACTTCGTAGCTCCAACTTACCACCTAATTTAATAATAGCAGGAAAAACTGCACTGCCATGCCAGCGACGTTGTAAATGTTTAGATTTAGGCCATGGATTAGGATACAACAAATAATGATGTGAAAGCGTCCAATTAGCTTCTACCGCTAAACGCCAGAAATCATTGAGGTTTACTTGTAATAAACGATAGTTATCCAGCTCTTCAATCGATTCTTCACCATCACTTGGATGTTTTGATAACCGGTCTGCAGATTTATCCATTCCCAACACAATCGCTTCAGGATGTGCTTTTGCAATATGGTAAGTACTTTCACCGACACCACAACAAGAGTCGAATATAATGGGCTTTGCTTGCTGCTCAACCCACTTTTCAACTTCCTTAAACGCTTCTAGAGTATGCGTTTGATAAGGTTTTTTAAAGTCATGCTGTAAATGCTTTAACACCACTTCATCTAATTTCTCGTTTAACCCCACTTGATTAGACGTAATAATTCTTGAGTCACCAATAATCTCATTCATGAACGAATACCTGCACCTTTTTTAAGTAATACGGCCGCTAAAGTGTAACCAACAATGATAAATGTAAATATCACAGTAAATGACCAAACTATAGGCACATCAGAGACTCCCAGAAATCCATAACGGAAAGCATTAATCATGTAAAAAACTGGATTAAAATGAGATACACCTTGCCAAAAATCTGGAAGCAGTGAAATAGAATAAAAAACACCACCAAGATACGTTAAAGGCGTTAACACAAAGGTAGGAATAATACTGATATCATCAAAGGTTTTGGCAAAAATAGCATTCAATAAACCACCGATAGAAAAAAGAATAGAAGTACAAAGTACACTCGCTATCAATACCAGTACATTATAGATATGTAAATCAACAAAAAACAAAGAAACTAAAGTAACAATAAAGCCAACCATCAAACCTCGCGCAACACCGCCTCCAACATATCCAAAAATAATGAGATAATTTGGTACGGGCGCAACTAATAACTCTTCGATATTACGTTGAAACTTAGCACTAAAGAATGATGAAGCTACATTTGAATAGGAGTTAGTGATCACCGACATCATGATCAAACCAGGAACGATGAAAGCCATATAGCTAAACCCATTCATTTCACCAATTCTTGCCCCAATAAGGTTACCAAAAATAACAAAATACAAAGACATAGTAATAGCAGGTGGGACTAATGTTTGCACCCATATTCGCAAGAAGCGATTAACTTCTTTAGTCCAGATACTTTTAACTGCTATCACATATTGTTTATTTAGCATCGATAACTCCATTTTTAACTAACTCTAAAAATAATTCTTCTAAGCGATTGGATTTGTTTCTAAGGCTTTTGACTTCAACACCTTGCTTTGTTAATAATTCAAAAACATTGTTCAATGAATGGGCTTTAGCTAACTCTAATTCGACAGTTCGCTCATCGATTATGGTTAATTTGTAATCTTTAGTTTCTGGTAAGTTTGCCGTAGAATTAACATCTAAAATGAAAGTCTCATTATCTAAACGTCCAATTAACTCCTTCATACTGGTATTAATTACTAATTCACCTTTATTGATAATGCCAATGTTACGACATAAACTTTCAGCTTCTTCTAAATAGTGAGTGGTTAAAATAATAGTCACCCCCTGTTTATTAAGTTTTGTTAAAAACTCCCACATCGAGCGACGTAATTCGATATCAACACCTGCAGTCGGTTCATCGAGGATCAATAATTTTGGTTCATGCATTAACGCTCTAGCTATCATTAGGCGTCGTTTCATACCGCCAGATAATTCCCTTGCAGGTTCATTACGCTTTTCCCATAAGTCGAGTTGCTTTAGATACTTTTCTGCTCTGATAAAAGCTTCTTTTCGCGGCGTACCATAAAAGCCCGCTTGATTAACTAATATTTGTAATGGCGGTTCGAATGGATTGAAGTTAAATTCCTGTGGAACTAAACCAATTTGACTTTTGGCAGCTTCAAGTTGTGTATCGATGTCATAACCGAATACGCGCACCTGACCTGAGCTTTTATTCACTAAAGATGAAATGATACCTATGGTTGTTGATTTACCTGCACCATTTGGCCCTAACAGAGCATAAAAGTCGCCTTCAGCAACCTCTAGAGAAACACCTTTTAGCGCGACAACACCGCCTCTATAGGTTTTAGTTATATTTTGAAGTTCGATTGCATTCATAACAATATAAGCCTTAGTGATTGATAGTTCATGCGTTGCAATAATGAAATTGGAGCGATGACTGAAAACATTGAATAACGGTAAATTGTAACATTAATCGTTGATAAAAATAGGATTAACAAATACCGAAAAATTGTAAGGGATTATTAATACGAAATTCAATGAGAGTAATAATTTAGCCAGTATTTTATAATTTATATGAAATACTCCATATTCTAAAAACCTACTATTATCTACTTTTGAGTCAATATCCGTTTTAATATTTAAGACATATTGTGGTTTTTATTAATGAATCCGAGTTCCAAATAATACTAAACTCGATTAAGCCAACGTTTCAGTAAAATGTGCTTCACTCGACTATTCAGATAATTACCAGCAAAATTACATTAAAAAATCCACTAAAAAGCCTTTTCCTAAGTAGTCACAGAGACTTATGACAAGCACCACTTAATGAGTAAATTATTAAATATATTTACTAAAGATAATATAACCGCTGCCGATATAGATTTTTGTAGCTCAAAAATTTTTACTGAAAAAACACAAAAAAATTAATAAGTTAAGAAGTAGCAACACATATAAGATCGCCCCAAAAAATCAATTAGAACTGAAAGCCTAATATTGGCTATAACTGTTGCATTTAAAAAACAAAGTGCTTCATGGAGAAGATATGAAAGAAGTTAAATTCCGTAATGTAGATAAACTATTCATAAAGATGTCTATCAATGACAAGTTTTGGATCATTTTAGGTTTGTTTTTAATTGTGTTAACAGCACTATCCCTTAGTCGATATCAAAATGATTTACAACAAATAGAACAACAATCAATGCTTGCCCTTGAAAGCGAATTATCAGGCATAGTACTAGCATTGGAGTCTAGTGAACAACTAAACAAGCTGAGCTCATTTAATATTACTGTGTCCAGTTCAAAAAAGGTATCTTCCCGAACTGAAGAAAAATTAACAGCTGTTATTAAAACTAATTCCCAAAAATATGCTTCATTAACTAAAGCGATATCATCACAAGAAAAAGCAGCGAAAAAACAAGCCTTAAATTCTTTGTACTTATCATATATTTGGATACTGCCCTTTGCTCTAGTCCTGTATTGGACCGCAACTTTTCTAGGAGGCGCCTTATGGGTATTATGGAATACGACTGAAAATATATCCAAAGGTGACCTGACTTCTCGTTTAGGCTTTCACCCTGGTAGAGATGAGTTTGGCACCATTGGTTGCGCACTTGACGATGCAATGGACACTTTAACCGAATTAGTAGAGATCGTTAAAGTGAATGCAGAAACACTTCATCACGCATCGTCCTCTTTTGCGAATGAAACACGTCAAAGCGAAGAACATATCAATCATCAACATGTTTCGCTCGATGCGGTAGCAACAGCTATGGAAGAAATGACAGCATCATCACAGGAAGTCACCGACGTTTCTAAAAAAGCATCGCTGCAGATTGAAAATAATTCGGAATATATTAAACAAAGTGACAACCGCGTACAGCATGCAGTGAAAGAGATCCAACAATTATCTTCTTATATCGAGCAAACATCTGATTCAGTGATCACGTTGCAAGAGAATACGATAAAAATTAATGACGTGGTTACAACCATCAATTCTATTTCGGAACAAACTAATTTACTTGCACTTAATGCGGCAATTGAAGCAGCCCGAGCTGGTGAAATGGGTAGAGGTTTTGCGGTTGTTGCCGATGAGGTTAGAACACTGGCGGGTCGGACTCAATCAGCAACACTTGAGATTCAGTCAATGATTGAGAATTTACAGTTAGAAACAAATAATATTTCAAATATGACTCAGAATACCGTCAAGCAAGCTCAAATAAGCCGCGAATTGATTGTAGAGATTGGCAGCGATGTGAATTCAATTAAAGAGTCTTCACAAAAGATCAATGACATGAGCTATCAAATATCTGTTTCATCGGAAGAGCAAAGTTCCGTTTCTAATAATATATCAGAAGAGCTGAGTGGTATTCGCTTACAATCTAATACAGTTAAAGACTTAGTAAGTCAATCAGCAAAAGGTGTGGTTAAATTATCTAGTGCATCGGAAAATCTGGGTAATATTTTGGCCCGTTATCAAACAAAATAGATAATTTTTATTCCCTTTATAATTATGTATACCCGTTATCTTTTAATTTTCGAAAAATCAACGAACCGTAAGATGAAATGATGTAATAGATAAAATTGATAACGGGAATATTTACTAAAATAAAAAATTATAAATATGAAAAACGCTGCTTAATCGGTGAATCTAATTTATCTGACGATACGTTAAACGTTTTATCCGCAATGATCTGATCATTCAATGTTATAGTCATTCGCCATGGGCCACATTTGTCATCAATGGGAGCCCAAACCGTATCACCCAGATAAAAACTCCAATCATTATTGGTAACATGGACTTCCCCAGTAAATGCAGGTCGCACACTCCCATCAGTATCATAAATACCTGGGTGTTCGATACAATAATGAGCTATTTGTCCGCGAGCATTTTTCACGTTAATGATAAATCCAAACTCAATGTCAATTTCCGCAGGAATATTAGTGGTAAATTCAAGTACTTTTGGTAAAGCTTTAGATTTAGCTTCCCATTTAGAATGAATACCATAGGTTTGCATCTTGATCTCAGGCTTTTTCTTGGCCATATTTTCCCGCTCATTGATAACTATATGAAGAATTATAGCCAATAAATAAACTATAAAATAGATACTTGTGCGGAAGTGCCTAAATACCTAAAGTCTTATTCATACATTCAAGGCCTACTATTCTAAACAACAACTAATATGAAGAGCTTCACACTCATACAACCTACTGTTCATCATTACCCCTCCATATCACAGAATGATTGCTAACAAGTGTGCTTCGTTTATCCCATCCTCGAATAGAACATCAAAGGGTTAGCCGACGTCAGTCACAGGTTTTCTTCTAAAGACTATACAAGCTTGGCGATGGGTGAATATTGCTCATAAGACATGCTGCACGCATCATTCGCCCCTATCTCATAAAAGGCAGGCCACTAAGTGACACTTTGTTTATCCCCTGCTTAAGCAAGACATCGCCATCCAAAGCCCTAAACGCCCCCCCTGCAGACAGTGTCTACAGGGGGTTTTCCTGAATACTATGCAAGCTTGAAGATGGGGCAAGCTTGAAGATGGGTGAATATTGCTCATGACCCATCGCTATCGCGATATTCGCCCTACTCTTGTGTTGAAGTCCCTTGATTATGTATCGAGGAAACGAAATACAACTAAGTTGGGGAGACCTTTTGCATTGCAGTCCCTTGAACATGGTTCAAGGAAACAAAATGCAACTAAGTATCATCGGCGCAGCTGCGTTTCACTTCTGAGTTCGGTATGGGAAGAAAAGGGCACGCAGAGCTTAGCCCGTTCATAAAACGATACTATCGCGATATTCGCCCTACTGTCGCACTAAAGGATGACCACTGCGTGGCGCTTTATTTATCCCCAGATCAAGCAGGACATCACCATCAAAAGCCCTAAACGAAAAAATCCCTGCTGACATCAGTCAACAGGGATTGTTCGCGTGTTTAAAGTTTAGCAAGCTTGGCGATGG
>Ga0316197_10003143_pt1 | contig 11740 bp, 12 predicted proteins | sample OudBiesiAoxic_MG_FD_204939 | JGI IMG/M metagenome (GOLD analysis project Ga0316197, IMG submission 204939) | Coastal sediment microbial communities from Oude Bieten Haven, Netherlands - site A oxic | ecosystem: Environmental > Aquatic > Marine > Coastal > Sediment | place: Netherlands...
GAAGTCATGTTCGGTGATTTGCGCGAGCGAGTCCCAGTCGACGCCCTTGTCGAAATAGTATTGAAGATCGTCGTTGTCTTTGAAGAAATTAGCCATGCTCAGTTCTCGCCTTCGTTCTCGGTGTAGAGGCTCGACCGCGCGACGCGGATCAACTCACGTGCGTGACGCGTTCGCGTGTTTCCTCGGGCCGGATCATCCGGCAGAATCGTTTGCAGCGTGTCGATGACGGCGGTTCCCGCCACGGCCATCGTGATCACCTCGACCGCGTACGCTTGCGGGTCGACGCCGGCTCGGACCAAGCCCTGTCGCTTCGCGCGCTCGAGCTGCCCGCCTAGGAGCTCGACCCAAGGTCGCACGAACCGAGCGAGCATCGCTTGCATCTGCTCGGGCCGGTCGAGGGTTTCGCGTAGGAAGAGACGCGCGCGATCCGGATCCTCGATGAAGAACTCACTGAGCGCCTGCATGGTCGCGTCGAACCGCTCTTCGGTAGACGCCTTCAATAGAAGGCCTGGCAACACCGAGTTCCAGTGCGCGAGCATTTCCGCGAGTACGTTTTCGCGAAGCGCATCTTTCGACCTGAAGTGGTAGAGGAGGCTCGGCTTTCGAATCCCCACCGCATCGGCAATCTCCTGAACCGAAGTCCCGTCGTACCCCTGTTCCGCGAACAGCCGCGTCGCATGGGTCAGGATCTGATGGCGTACGTCCATTTTCTCTACCAAGTGGTCGTCAAATGCCTACCAAATGGTAGGGAGAATGCAAGGAGAAGACGCTGAAGCGTCGACCGGGGCCTATCGGAGTCCGGAAAGCTCCGGTTTTTGGGCTACTCTCCGCGAGGTTCGCGTTGGGACGGATCAACCGTGAGGGGAGCGTCGGGTGTCGTTGAGTTCGTGGTCGGAGCAGTGGGAAATCCTTCTGGTCGCGCTCATTCTCGGCGCGGCGCACATCGTCGCGCCGCGGGTCAAAGGGCTCGTCAAATACCCCGAACGGCAGCAGGCCTTCGGCGGAGGGCTCTCCGTCGCCTATGTGTTCCTCCATCTCATCCCGAGCCTCGACGCTGCCGACGCGGTCGTGGGTCCGCGAATCTATTTCGTCGCCTTGCTCGGCTTCGTCGCGTTCTACGGCTTGGGCGTGATGTTCCAACCGCCCAAACATGCGCACCCAACCAAGTATCATGCCTATCTATCGGTGTTCTTCCTTTACGATGGGCTGCTGATTTTCACGCTTGGTCTCAACCTTCCCCCGACACCCATCCTGACTCTGGTATTCGCCCTGTCGCTTGCGCTCGATGTGCTGAACACCGATCTGGAAATGCAGGATGAATATGGCGAGCGCTTCATAAAATGGGGACGTTGGGTACTGCTTGCAGGCGTGGCGATCGGCTATGGCCTAAACCTCGTTCGACGTCCGCATCCCGTGGTGATCGATCTTGTCACGGCCGCACTCGCCGGCTTCATGATGTTTCACACCGCAAACGGGGTGTTCCCAGTATCCCGGAACAACAAGTTTTGGGCGTTCTTGGCAGGGCTTTTCACATTCGCGCTGTTGCACGTGTTGCTGGGCGCGGTCGACTGAGCTGCCTTACGCGGCGATCGACCCTTGCCATCCCGCGTCGCTTGCGCTCCAATGGCGGACCTGGAGGAATCGGATGACGAACGCGATTCAAGAAGCAGATCAAGAGATGCTGGGCACGATTAAGCAGCACGCTGGCGCTGGGATGGCCGTGGGAATCCTCGTCGTCGTTGCGGGCCTTTTGGCGCTGCTCTCACCGCTCGTTGCCGGGCTTTCGATCGCGATTGCGGTCGGCGTGCTCATCATCGCCTCTGGCGTCTCGAGGCTCTTTCTCGCATTCAAGATGGGATCGTTTGGCCACGGGTTTCTGGTCTTCTTGCTCGGGCTGCTCTCGATCTTCATCGGCGGCTACATGGTGGCTCGCCCAGGGATGGCGCTTGCAACACTGACTCTGGTCCTGGCCGTCTATTTCGCTGTCGATGGCGGCTTTCAGATCATCTGGGCGTTTCGCCTCCGTCCAATCCAAGGCTGGGGCTGGTCGCTGTTCAGCGGCATCGTCTCGCTCGCCCTCGGCACCATGATTTGGCGCCAGTTCCCGGTCTCGGGAGTCTGGGCCGTTGGCACGCTCGCAGGCATTCACATGGTGTTCGGCGGCTCCTCCGTGGCCTCGGTTTGCGCCGCCGCGCGTCGCGCCACCAACGAGGTGAAAGCGTAGAGAGGGTCCGCGCTTCAATCGATCGGGTCGCCAATCGCCATGAGCTCCGCGGGGTCCCGTTCCGTGTGTCCGAGGGGCTCAGGTCGCTCGAGCGCAGAGATGGCGCGCCACCAAGTTTCGACCCCTTCCACACGTGAGGGCTCAATCGGGGCGCCGATCATCGGCATCAACAAGTGCGTATCGAGGCTCGGCGCGACCTCGACCAATCGCTCTGCCGGCTGGTCCCAGTCATGAATCGCCAGGTCGAAGGTGCCCCAGTGAACCGGTAAGAAGCTTCCACCTCCGAGCAGCTTCAAGGCCTCGAGCGCGTTGTCCGGGCCAAGGTGGATGTGGCCCCAGGCCGGATGGAAGGCGCCAACTTCGAGCATCACGAGGTCGAACGGGCCTAGCCGGCGGGCGATTTCTTCGTACTCGGGGGTGAGGCCGGTGTCGCCACTGAAGAACGCAGCGTGACGCGAGCCGCGAAGCGCAAAGGACGACCAGAGGGTTCGGTTGCGATCGGCTGCTGCACGCCCGGAGAAGTGTTGCGAAGGCGCCGCTGTGATGCGGAAGTCGGCATCCGGCAGCTTGGCGCTCTCCCACCAATCGAGCTCGATGATTCGCTCCGGTGGCACGCCCCAGGCCTCCAGGTGCGCGCCGACGCCAAGTGACGTGTAGAAGGGGACGTCATGTCGAATCAGCTCGACGATACTGGGGTAGTCGAGATGGTCGTAGTGGTCGTGCGAGATGAGCACGGCGTCGAGCCGGGGAAGTTGAGAGATCGGAACCGGGACCGGTTGAAAGCGTTTCGGGCCGACGAAGCGGCTTGGAGACACGCGCCGACTCCAGACCGGATCGGTGAGGACGCGAACGCCGTCGATCTCGAGAAGCAGGGTCGAATGGCCGAGCCACGTTGCCCGAAGGCCCGTCTCTGCAGGCTTCGCCCAGGCGTCGAGGGGGCTCACCGATGGCAGCGGCGCAATGGGCACGCGACGACGACCTCCGAAGAGGAACTCTCGCATCATGGGGACCGTCGCGCCCTTCTTGAGACTGAGTCCCACACCGGATGTGTTGCGAAAGAACCCGTCGAAGAAGCGCGGGGAACCCTGCATGCGCTCGCGGCGGAGGCCATTGGTTCGTCGTCGGAAGGGGGACATCGGTCGACAAGTTATAGGGCAATCGACGTCGGTGTCACGGTGTGCCGGTGCCGGTGCCGGTGCCTGTGCCAGCGCCAGCGCCAGCGTCAGTGTCGATGTCGATGTCGGTGTCGGCGTGGTACCCTGCTGGAATGTCGCGCCTCGAAGATGCACTGATTGGGTTTGACGTCGCCAACGCCGACGATCCAAGCACGGAAACGGTGGACGGTCAGCTCGTTCCGAGGGAGCTCATCTACGGCCAACGGATGTCCGCCCGCCTCGCGGCCTTTGCCCCGGGCGCCCCCGAAACCGTTCAGCTCGCGGGGCGCGCCCAGCACATCCGCCGATGGGAAGTGCCGCGGGATAGCTATCCGGAGGGCAGGGCTGGGTACCTCAAATGGCGGACCGATCTCTACAAACGACATGGCGAAATCGCGGGGGCGATCATGGAGCGCGTCGGCTACGATGCCAAAGCAGTCGAGCGCGTGCAGACGCTGCTCCGGAAGCGTGGATTGAAAACCGACCCAGACGTCCAGCTGCTCGAAGACGTCATCTGTCTCGTGTTTCTCGAGCACTACTTTCATGACTTCGCGCCGAAGCATGACGAGGAAAAGCTCATCCCCATCGTGCAGAAGACCTGGAAGAAAATGTCGGAAGAGGCACACCGGGCCGCGCTTCAGCTCGACTACGCGCCCGAGGACCTCGCTCTCATTCGGAAGGCTTTGGGGAGCGACTAGCGTCGGGCGGGATCGAGTAGGTTACGGTTGCATGGGCGACCGGGTCGTCGCTTCCCGCGGAGTAGATCGTCACTTGGCCCACGGCGAGCCGACTGCCGAGCTTGAGCATTTCGGCCTCCGCGATCACGTCAGCTGGCTTGGGCGCACGAAGGAAGTTGATATTCAGGTTGGTGGTGAGGGCAAGCGCGACAGGGCCGATCGTACCGAGCACGAGGTAGTACATCGCCGTATCTGCGATCGTCATGAGGACGGGGCCCGAGACCGTGCCGCCCGGACGCAGGTGGCGATCGGTTACCGGAACTCGGATTCGCAGAAACCCGTCGCGCAGCTCTTCGATTTCGACCGGCATGCGCGCTTGCGGAAAGGCCTTCTGCATGAAGCTCGTGATCTCCTTGGCGGTCATCCTCGACATCACAGCTTCAAGCGCCCCTCTTTGACATCGGCCCAGCGTTCCACGGTGAGGGGCTCATAGCCGGTCGGGGTGCGAACGTAGAGCGGGTCGCCGACCGCAGCGGGGTCGACGCCTTCTTTCTTTAGGTCATTCTTTTGAATTTTTAAGGTCCCGGTCTTCGCCAGGCCGCCCATCACACGGACGAATCGCGGTTGCGCATAGGGTGGCAGCTCCGAGACGGCATCCCAAAACCGGTGCGGGTCGAACTCACCCGAGGGAACCACCGCGGCGAGACCAGCTTGGCCATCCATGTTTGGAACGGGCACCCCGATCACGGCCGCTTCGTCGATGCCGTCATCGTGCGTGATGACGTCTGCGACCTCGGCGGTGGATACGTTCTCGCCTTTCCATCGAAAGGTGTCGCCGATTCGGTCGACGAAGTAGTAGAAGCCGTCCGCATCGCGACGGAGCAGGTCGCCCGAGCGGAAGTACTGGTCGCCCTTTTTGAACACGTCGTGGAGCAGCTTCTGTTGCGTTGCCGATTCGTCGGTGTATCCCCGGTACTCGAGCCCGCCTGTCGAGACTCTCGGCACACGGATCAGGAGCTCGCCGGCTTCATCATGCCCGCACGGAATGCAGAAGCCCTTCGCGTCACGAAGGTGCTGGTCGAGGTCGACGTCGTACTGGACGATTCGCAGCCAGCCCGCGAGGCCTCCCAGAGGGACGCGGCCCACCGACCCTTCGCGCCCGCTGATGTTGGCGATGAAGCCTGGAGCTTCCGTTGCGCCATAGAACTCACGGATGTTTTCGATGCCGAATCGCGCTTTGAACCTCGGCCAAATGTCGGGGCGCAGCCCGTTCCCGACGGCGACGCGCACCGGGTTTGGCAGCTCCTTCGGATGCGGTGGCGAGTTGACGAGGTAGCGACACAGCTCCCCGATGTAGAGAATCGCCGTCGCCTTGTAGCGATGAACGTCCTCCCAGAACGCGCTCGCGCTGAACGATCGGCGCATCGCCATCGGGACGCGCGCGATCATCGCTGCCGACGCGCCCAAGAGGAGCCCGTTCGCATGGTAGAGCGGAAGCACGCAATACAGCTTGTCACCCGGGCGGAACGCATACATCAGCGGCCCGAAACCTGCGCCGGCGAGGATTGCGCGAGCGTGTGAGACTCGGCATGGCTTGGGCAGCCCTGTCGTTCCAGACGTGTAGATGTAGACGAAATCGTCCTCTGCCTTGACCGGGGCAGGCGGGTAGGCCGTGGCCGGCGTGTTGCCAAGAAGACCAGCATACGGATTCTCATCGAACACGAGGATGCGATCGAGCGACGCGCACAGCTCTTCGCAATCGCGCAGCCCCGGCTCGAGGGTGTGGCTCACGAGAACCACCTTCGCTTTTGACACCTCGACCGCATGGGAAAGCGGGCGCCCGCCAAGATTGGTGTTCAGCAAGGCCGCCGTGGCGCCGACGCGCGAAATTCCGAGCACTGAGGCGATGTAGAAGGGCGAGTTCTCTGCGAAAAGCGCGACCACGTCTCCGGGTTTGACGCCGGCGGCCGCCATGACGTGCGCGACCCGCGAGCTCGTATTCGCGAGCTCGGACCAGGTAAGATGTTCGTGCTCCATTTCATAAGCGAGGTCATGCGGCGCTTCTTGCGCGTTCTTCAGCGCCACGTGAAGAAGGCTGTCGATTTGCCTCAGTCGCGTGCGGAGCAACCAGGGCACGGTTTCCTTCAAGGCTTTTGGCCCGAAACGCAGCTCTGCCATCACCGAAGACCGCCATGACGACGAAGCTAGGCGCGAAAACATGTCGGGAAGTGTACGCGCTCCAAACCTAGATTCGAGACGTTTTTTTCCAACTCATGTGGTACAAGGACCGGCCCGTGCCGACGTGGACCGACATCAAGGATCACGCGAGGTCCAGCTATAAGCTGGCCGAGGAGCACGACCACAGCTTCAAGGTCGTGTTCGCATACCCCGGCAACCGTCTTCAGGCCGTGATCGTGTCTCACTATCAGGCCATGGGTCGCTCCTGGGTAGACTTTTCGTCGGCATGTTGCCGAGCCGATCGAATGGACCCGGAGGCCGCGCTTCAACAGAGCTTCAACCTGGCGGTCGGCTCCTTGTGTTTGGATGGCGATGTGTACGTCGTGCGCCACACCTCGATGGCAGACCACATGCATCTCGCCGATCTCGAGGTGTCGATGCATGCGGTGGCCCGTGCTGCAGACCAGATCGAACAGTCGCTGCCCCTATACGAGCCGGCTTCTGATAGGCTCCCGGACGTGGGAGACGTCGAACAGGAGCGGGCCTAACTTGCCGTTCGCGGTCGAGATTTCGGGTTTCTTGGGCGTGTTCACCCTCTTGATGGGGGTCTGGGGCGTTCTCGTGCCCGCGCGCCTCGCGGACTTCGTGGCTCGTTTTGGCTCCAAGGGCGGACTCTGGTTCGCAGCGGGGATCCGTTTGGCCTTTGGACTCGCGCTGTGGTTTGCGGCCCCGGCTTCGCGCGCGCCGCTCCTGCTTCAGGTCCTTGGCTTAGCCGCGTTGATTGCTGCCGTGGTCCTCCCTTTCATGGGCGTCGACCGATTCAAGCGCCTCATCGACTGGTGGACGGCGCTCGCTCCAAACGCGATGCGCTTCAACTCCCTCTTTGCCGTCGCGGTTGGGGCCGCCATCCTCTGGGCGCTCCTTCCCGTCGCTAGCTGATAGAAGACCTGTACCATGCCTCAGCTAGAGGTCAGCGCTTGGGACTTGGCGATCCTCGTGGGCTACGTCGTGCTCACGCGGGTCGCCTTCGGATGGTTCTTCGCTCGACGGATCCGCGGCGAGGGCACCGAGGGTTTCTTTCTCGCGGGCCACCGGATGCGCTGGCCCATCATCGGGCTCTCTTTCTATGTCTCGAACATGGGAGGCAGCAGCTTCGTCGGCCTCCCCGGAGCCGGTTACCAGCACGGCATCAGCGTCTTTCACTACGAGTGGATGCCGGCGCTGCTCTTGATCCTTTTTGCGGTGTTCTTTCTTCCGGTGTTCTTACGCGCTCGCATCTACACGGCGCCTCAGTATCTAGAGCAACGATTCGGGCGTGCGCCAAGGCTCGCGTTTTCAGCGATGCTCTTGTTGACCAGCATGCTCGTCGATGCGCCCGGCTCGCTCTACGCGGGCGCGATGGTCCTAAAAACGCTGCTTCCGGGTGTGTCGATATGGATCACAATCACCGTGGCCGCTGTCGCCGCTGGCGTATACATCACCTTTGGTGGCCTCGGCGCCGTAGTCGCCAATGACGCCCTGCAGGCGCTCTTGATTCTCGCCGGCGGCATCGTGATCTCGGTTCTTGCCTGGCAGGCGGTTCCATCATGGGATGCAGTGGTCGAAGCAGCGAAGCCCGGTGCGTTGAATCTCATGCAGCCCGCTAGTGACCCGGTCATGCCTTGGCCCGGGATTGCCGGCGTGTTCATCGTCGGCATGTACTTTTGGTGTACCAACCAGTTCATCATCCAACGCGCGCTCGGTGCACAAACGCTCGACGATGGGCGCTGGGGTGCGCTCTTTGCGGGGCTGCTCAAGCTGCCCAATCTCTTCATCTTGATTTTACCGGGCGTCTTCGCGACCGTCCTGTACCCCAACCTCGAAAATCCGGACATGGTGTTTCCGATGTTGGCCTTCGATCTTCTTCCGATTGGTCTACGCGGCTTCATGCTCGCGGTGCTCGCTGCGGCCATGCTCTCGAGCCTCGAGGCGATTCTTCACTCAGCTTCAACCTTGTTCACGATGGACTTCGTTCAGACCGCACGCCCTGACATGGACAGCCAGCAGCTCGCGCGATTGGGCCGCGGCGCGATTCTCGTCTTCATGGTCTTCGCCGTCGTTTGGACGCCGCAGATTTCTCGCTTTCCGACCCTCTGGCAATACCTCCAGTCGATTCTTTCCTATCTAACGCCACCGGTTGTCGCGGTGTTCCTGCTTGGCCTGTTCTGGCGCCGAGCCAATGGCGCCGGTGCGCTCGCAGGCCTCGCCGTTGGGGTGCCCCTGGGGGTTGTCGCTTGGGTTTCTGTCGAGCTGTTGTCCCTGCTCGAGCTTCAATATCTGTATGCCGCGCTGCTGATGTTCGGGTTGGGCATCCTGCTGGTCGTCGGGGCGAGTCTTTTGACGCCCGCACCCGCAGCCAGCGAAGTCGAGCCTCATCTGTGGCGCACGGAGGATGCGGCCGTTGCGCCTGGCGAGGTTTGGTACCGGGATTACCGTCTGCAGTCCGTCGCGCTCGCGACGATCACGCTCGCTCTGGTCGCCTGGTGGTGGTGACTAGTAGCCCGTGCCGCCGAATCGGTCCGTGTCGCCTCGATAGATGAAACCGATGAAGGGTTCGGCCCACCATTGCCGGCGATCGAAGAAATTGCCTGTACCACTCATAGAGTACTGAAATCCGACGTCCAGGAAGATCGAGCCTTTGAGGTGAATGCCGAGGCCTGCCTTGCCGCTGAAGCCAGGTGCGAATTGCCCGCGGCTGTCCTCGCGGCAGTAGTACCAGCCGCAGCCTCTGCCGATCGCTTCGAAGCTCCAGAGGTTCGCGTCGAATGACCCTGTGACGTACGGAAGGACCGCGTCGAACAATGGAACTTGGAACCGAACGCCGGGCGAGAAAGACAAGCGCACCAGCGGTTCGAGTCCCGAGGGATTGAGGGCCCCCGGAATCTTATCTGTGTTGATCGGCGTCCACTGAAGACCAAAAGCAAAGTCGAACACCACCCAGCCGATGTCGAAGCCTGCCCAGCCCGTGAAGCTCGCACCGGGCCTGACGATTTCGTGGTCCACGTTGAAGAAGTTCGGCACGCCAACCTCCGCCCCGCCTTGAAACCGAAGCGCAAGGCGTCGATCCTGAGCCGAGGCGGACGAAGCGAAAAGGCAGACGGCCAGGGCTATCCACAGGGGCGACAGGCGAGCATGCACGGGGCGGACCTTACGTCAGCCGCCGTGCTCGTGCCACCCCGTGAAGCGACTCCGTCGCCACGGGGCTAGGTGCCAGCGAAGCCCCGTGGACGTCGCGAAGCGGCGTCTCTACGCGGCGTCAGGCGTGGGTGTCGATCCAGGTTGAGAAGCTTTGGTATCCGATTTCTTCGTGACGCTTTTCGATGCGTGCAGCCAGCGCCCTCATCGCATCCACCGACATCACGGCGCCCGCGGCGGCTTGTTTGGCAACCGAGTCGACGTCTGCCGAGACGCGGTCCGGCGATTCCACCGCCTCGTCCCCGACACCCAAGTACGCGGCCACCACCTTCTCGATGATCTCGATCGCGTTGGTCCTGCTGTCTCTGATGTTTCCTTTGCCCGTCAGCACGTTGCCCAGCCCGAACACGCCGGGTAGGCCGTGAACCTCGCCCGTGTCCCAGCTGTCGTAGTGGTAGAGCTCACCTTTGGTCGGGATGCCTTCGATGGGCCTGGGGATGCTGCCGATCGAGCTGATCACCATCGACGCGTCCACGTCGAACTCGCTGCCCTCCACGCCGCGTACTCTGCCGTCGACGACTTCGGTCTTCTGAAACCGAATCCCCGTCAGACGGTTGCCTTCGACGATCGTGTTGACCGGCCGGGAGAGCTCTTTGAACTTAACGAAGTACTTACGGATGACCCGGTCCATGATTTTGACTCGGGCGTTTTGGAGCTTGGCAAGCTGTTCGGGAGTCGGATTGTCTGCGCTCGCGAGCGGCATGTCTTCTTTGCGGCGCCGGTAGTAGAGCGTGCAGCCTTTGACCCCGAGCTCCTCCGCACGGACTCCGGCGGCCTCGAGCGTTCGCGGAATGCCCTTGATTTCCATCTCTACGATGTCGACTTCGAAGCCGCGTGCTCGCAGCGCGCGAGCGTAGAGCTCCAAATTGACGATTTTCACGACGTCGATGGACGCGAGGCCACCGCCGACGACGATGGTGTCATCGGGAATCTCGAAGACCGGCCCGTCATAGCCCTCGTCTTCGTAGTGGTTGAACCAGTACACGAACTCATTTTGGTACACGAGCCCGCGCCCTTCGTAGGCATCGGCTCCTTCGACCGGCAGTCGGCGGTCACGCCAGGCGCCGTTTGCGAGCACGACCGCGCTAAACCCAAGCTCACGGTAAACCTCGTCCCAGGGAAGAGCAGCTCCAATCTCCGTTTTTGGGACGAAGATGACCGCGTCGCTAGCGAGGTTTTCGTTGATCTTCAGGTACTCTTTGTCACGCAGCTTCTCGTGCCAGCGCGGCAGCCCATCTTCGATTTTTCCGTACGGCCTGGCGCCCTGCTCGAACACCACGGGGATCGCCCCTCGCGCTGCGCAGGCGCCGGCGGCTTCCGACCCTGCGACGGCTCCCCCGATGATCGCCACGACCAGCTTCGGCTCCGTCGCGTCCCTCAAGGCTTGAAGCGCGTTCACGAGAACGGGTCTAGCCCGATTCGATCGCTGGAACAACCGCGGGATTAGATGAAACGGGACGTTCCGCGGACTCCAGTGCTCTGCAAGTCGTCGCTGAACTGATACTCGGGATCGAGCAGGTCATTGATACGGTCCATCACGACGTCCACCGCGCCTTGAAACTTGTCGCGATACTTCTGCTCCGCCTCCGCGGAGAACGGGGCGTAGTCCTCGTCGATATGGAACTCTGCGAGCTCATCGTAGGGGATCGGATCGCCAATTCGATAGACGATCGTCCCCGCCTTCCCGATTGGCAACGAGCCGGTGTAGACGTGGTCGCAGCCGTTGCAGCCGATGGGCACGATGGTCTTCCGATAGCGAAGCGCGACTTCCATCATCCCGATTCGGCCGCGCGGGAGGCGAATCGACCGTGTGCCTTGCGGGAAAACGAGCAGGTCGAGACCGAGCTCGAACGAGCGCTCGTTGAGCCTGACGAACTCGGCCATCATCGCGGTGAACACACGATTGATGCCGACGGCGTACGTGCACGACCGCGGGTCAAAGTCCATGCCGAGAATGTTGCGCGGCGTTCCGAAGAGCTCTTTCGGGATGGCCGAGACGTCGACGGTGCCCGAGTCCTCGCCGGGGGTGGCATCCTTGTTCACCAGCGCCCGCAAGGTGTCGTACTCAGCTTGAGTCGGGCGTCTGCCGATCGTCAGCGCGAAGTCCTTGGTGATGATGTAGCCGCGCGATACCGTCGGCAGGTTGCTGGTGAGCTCCATGAACGTCGCGACGATCGGGCTTTCGTAGTACTTCCCCTTCACCCAAACCGTGATGTAGCGCTCTTTGAGCTTCCACATCTTGTACATGAACGGGAAGTAGTTGAAGCGGTCGG
>Ga0316197_10003144_pt1 | contig 11739 bp, 13 predicted proteins | sample OudBiesiAoxic_MG_FD_204939 | JGI IMG/M metagenome (GOLD analysis project Ga0316197, IMG submission 204939) | Coastal sediment microbial communities from Oude Bieten Haven, Netherlands - site A oxic | ecosystem: Environmental > Aquatic > Marine > Coastal > Sediment | place: Netherlands...
AGCTCGATCGCGACGAGTGATTTACGAGCGGTTTGCCCGCCCGGTCCGGCTTGTCTAGAATCCGCCTCCTATGTTCGTTCTCAGAGCGTTCGTCGTGTTGTGCTCTTTGTTCTCGCTGACCGCGGGTCCGGTCCTGGCGTGGACTCCGGAAACCCGCGTCCAGATGGCCGACGAGGCCATCAAATTCATGCCTCACTCGTTGCGCCTCGCGCTCGAAAAGCACCGTCGGTCAGTGATGCGAGGGGTCCTCGAGCCGATGGTCCACGAAGACGGACCGGCGCACCAGGCGCCCTGGCTCGACGGCACGCTCGACCAGCAGCTGGCATCCGAAGCCCAATCGCTGGTCTCCGCCCTGGGGAGCCAGACGTCCTTCGAACGGGCCTCCGAGCACTTCGGCCGACTGAGCCATTTCGTGATGGACGCCTCCTTTCCGCCGGGTGTCGGTGACGACGGAGGTCCGCGCTACGCCGACTTCGCCACCTATTGCGAACTCAAGCTCGAGAAGTTCCCGCTGGTCTTCTACGGGCACCAGGACGAAGCGCTGGCCGAAGGAGACTTCAGACGGTTCGCTCGGCGCGTGATGGACCACGCACGTGTCGAAGATTCACAGCTGTCCCGGGCCTACGCCAAGTCGGGCGACACGCCCGGCATCGAGATCTTCGACGACCGGTCCATCCCCTTTGCCGTGGGTTCGCTGTCCTACTCCCACTGTGTGACCGACATCGTGCGGGCCTGGCTCGCCGTCTGGCGCCTCGCCGGCGGCGACATGGGTCGCACGCCCTATCTGGAACCCGCAACCGAGTCATCGACTTCAGGAGACCCGTGATGGAAAACCCGATCCGGCGCGCGCTGGTCAGCGTCTTCGACAAGGACGGCGTGATCGACCTGTGCAGGCGACTTCAGGCACTCGACATCGAGATTCTCTCCAGTGGCGGGACGGCAAGACTGCTCGGCGGCGAAGGCATCGCCGTGACGACGGTGTCGGACTACACGGGCTTCCCGGAACTGCTCGGCGGCCGGGTCAAGACGCTGCACCCCCGAATCCACGGCGGCATCCTGGCCCTGCGCTCGAATTCGCAGCACATGACCGACCTGAAGGAGAACGACATCTCGCCGATCGACCTGGTGGTGGTCAACCTCTACCCGTTCGAGAAGACCGCCGCGACCGAGGGCATCGGCGTCAGCGACGTGGTGGAGATGATCGACATCGGCGGCCCCGCGATGATCCGCGCCGCCGCCAAGAACTTCCCCCACGTGGGAGTCATCGTCGATCCGGCCGACTACGACGCGGTGGCGGGCGAGATCGAATCCAGCGGGCAACTCGGCGACGCGAGCCGCGTCCGGCTGGCGGTCAAGGCGTTCCGGCACACGGCGGCCTACGACAGCGCGGTGCACGCCTATCTGGACGGGCTCGAGATCGACGGGGCCGAGGCCCCGGAAGCCGATCGTCTTCCCGAACGGATGACCTTCGAGTTCGTCAAGGCCCAGGACCTGCGCTACGGAGAGAACCCGCACCAGAAGGCCGCGTACTACCGCGACCCGCGGGGCGGGGGGCCCAGCCTGGCCTCTGCCAAACAGCTTCAGGGCAAGGAACTCTCGTTCAACAACATCCTGGATTTCGACGCGGCGCTCGGGCTGGCGGCCGAGTTGCCCGAGGGCGGCTGCGTGATCATCAAGCACGGCAACCCCTGCGGCACGGCGCTCGGTACCGAGACCAAGGCCAGTTTCGAGCGTGCCCTGGCTTGCGACCCTCTCAGCGCCTTCGGTGGCGTGATCGCCTTCAACCGCCGGGTGGACCATCGCGCGGCAGAATCCGTGGCCGAGCACTTCTTCGAAGGTGTGATCGCACCGAGCTTCGAAGAGGACGCCCTGGCCGTACTGGCGCGAAAGAAGAAGCTGAGGCTGCTGGAGATGGGCGACCTGGCCAAGTTCCGCCGCGGCGGCATGGACCTGCGCCGGGTCAGCGGGGGGTTACTGGTCCAGGAATGGGATCGCGTCGATGAGCGAGTGCGGGATGCCGAGGTGGTAACCAAACGCCAGCCGACCGAAAGCGAATGGCGCGCGCTGGAATTCGCCTGGATCGTCGCCAAACACGTCAAGTCGAACGCGATCGTCTATGCGCTGGAAGACCGCACGCTGGGTGTCGGCGCAGGACAGATGAGCCGGGTCGATTCGGCGAAGATCGGGATCGAAAAGGCCCAGAGTTCGCTGGAAGGTGCGGTCATGGCCTCGGACGCTTTCTTTCCCTTCCGTGATGGAATCGACGTCGCGGCAGAGGTCGGGATCCGGGCCGTGATCGAGCCGGGTGGATCGATCCGCGACAAGGAAGTCATCGCCGCCGCCGACGAGCACGGCATGACGATGGTATTCACCGGGCGCCGCCATTTCCGACACTGAACCGACGACAAGGGTGCGGTGGCGGCGCCCGGTAAAGTTCAGTCGTTTATCGCGCGAGGATGCAGGGAGCGGGCGGCGTCGAAGTACGCCTCGGTCTGGGCCTCGAAGCAGGTCCCGCTGAGTTCCAGGGCCCACTGTAGATCTCTGTCGGTCGGATCGACCTGCTGGGCCTCACGCAGATTCGAGCGCGCCAGGCGGCAGTCGCCACTCTTCAGCGCACGTAGTCCCATGTTGTACCACCCGTTGAACTTGAAGCGTTCGAAGCGTTCGGCCTCGGCCTCGTCAAAGGGGGAAATCCTGTACAGGATTCTCAGAGCGTTCCGGTAGTCGCCGTCGTTGAAGGCCTGGATCGCCATCCCTCGCTGTTCGAGTTCCTCTTTTTGTTCGCGGTAGAACTCACCGGCCGCATCGAGCCTGCGCCGGGCCACCTCGTTCTGTGGGTCCAGCTTCAGCGCCTCGTTGTAGGCCAGCACGGCAGCGGCGTAGTCGCCGTCTTCGTAGGCGGCGTCCGCGCGGTCCAGCACCTCGTCGAGATAGCCCGCCGGCACGCTCGCCGCGGCGGCAGCGGGTGAAGGGTCGGGGTCTGCCGGTTCCGTCGGCACCGGATCGGTGGATCCTCCGACGATGGCTTCCACGTCGAGGATCGGTGGCGGTGCGGCCAGCGCGGTGTCCTCCGCTTCGCTATCCCCGCCCGAGCCGCCCAAGAACTGCAGGGCCACGTAGCCACCACCCATCGCCAGCAACACGATGCCGGCGATCATCAGCCACTTGTTCATCGAGAGCTTGGGTTTGGCTGCGGTATCCAGCGCGGGTTCTTCGGCCGGATCCGACTCGACCAGATCGAATTCTTCCTCCGCCGCCCCGGTCGAGATTCCGTCGATCTCTTCGACGACGGCTTCGTCGTCGGGTTCGACGAGTTGCGGTGCGCCGAGGCCGAGGCTCTCACCGCCTTCGCCTTCGAAGTCGACCATGCCGTCTGCGATCTGCGCTGCCGACGCGGGCTGCTGGGTCGGTTCGACGACGGGATCCGCAAGCAAGTCCTCGGCGATCTCGGGAGAGTCGATCGCCGCCGCCGGGGCTGCTGCCAAAGGTTGCGCCGGAACCTCGCGGCCCTGCGCGGCCGACTGGGCTTCCAGTTCGGAGCGGATGTGGTTGGCGAACGTCTTGGCCGCTTGGTTACCCGCGTCGAGAATCGCCAGACGATCCAGGACGATCAAAGCTTCCGCACGCTCACCGGCTTCGTAGTGCTCCAGCGCCTCGGCCATCAACTCGTCGGCCCGCCCCTGAAGTTCCTCGGCGCTGATGGTCTCGGGCTGGTTGGCTGCCGGTTGCGGCGGCCCGGGCTGCTCCGCCGGAGGGGCGCTCGGTGGTGCGGGTGCTTCGAAGTTGAACGCCGCGTCGATTGCGGATGCCGTTTCATCATTGGCCGGGCGGTCCGCGCCGTCGAGGTTGAACTCTTCGTCGCTCATGCCCGGGAAACTCGGGTCCGTCCCGGTGGTCTCGGAATCGACAGAGAGGTCGAATTCCATCGCGCCCACCTCGGCAGGTTGTGCCGGAGGAGCGGGGGGGGGCTCGACCGGTGAAGCCGCCTGCTGCGGCGCCTTGTCCATCCAGTCCGTCGATGCGCCGTCTCCCAGCAACTCGTCCAGCTCGTCGAGTTCCTCGTCCAGGTCCTCGCCGATACCGAACCCGAGGCCCTGTTCAGCCGGGGTCCCCTGGGGCGGCGGGGTCCCCTGGGGCGGCGGGGTCCCCTGGGGCGGCGGGGGTGGGGTAACGGTCACCTGAGGCACGACGCCACCCTCTTCCTGAACGAGCAACTCGCACAGGCGGACGCCTTCGCGAGCGCGTTCGTCCCTGGGATCGATCTGCAGGAGCTGTCGCCAGGCGCCGAGCGCCGCGGCGTACTCTCCCTGCAGATACAGCGTGGAGGCCTGCTGGTGGAGGGCTTCGAGGCGTTTGTCTTGCTGTTCCATAAATTTTCTGGTCCGCGAACTTCCGCCGACGCAGGACGGCGCCCACACGGTTCCCCGGATTGGCGAATATAGGTCCCGTCGCCTGGACGGGCAATCCGGCGGCGACGGAAGATTCAGGCGGAGTGGACGGTGTGTTCTGCGAGGAACTTCTGACGGCATTCTTCCGAGCAGAAATAGTGCTCGTCGGAGTCCAACCGAGCCGTCAGCGCACGGGATTTCGGCAAAAACGTGTTACAGACGTGGTCGCGAACCATCGGCCCGAGGTCCCGAACCGGCTGGTCCGGGTGAGCGATCCTCGGGCCCTGGGTCTGCTGCATTCGCCTGGTCAACTTGCGCATCCACCACATCAGGGCGCCCACGGCGAACACGAGGAACAGCAGTCTTCGGATCACGTCACACCTCAACCACCGGCGGCGGCGCGCTCGCTTTCGAGCGCACTTCGAAGCTCGTCGGTGCGGGGCGGTCTGGGGTTCATCGCCTCGAGTTCCCGAAGCGCCGCGTCGGCACGGTCCCATTGATTGAGATCGAACCCGGCCACGATCACCACGTTGAAGCGAGACTGGTGGTGGTCGGGGTTCAATCCGCTGGCCCCCTCGAACATTTCGAGCGCCTGCTCGTACTGTCCCAGGCTTCGAAGGCACACGCCGAGGTCGGTCATCACGTCGGGATTGTCGGGCTGCAGTTCCAGGGCCTGCCGGTAGTAGCCGACCGCCTGGTCCCACATCTGAACATCGTAGTGCAGGTTACCCAGCCGGACGAAGGCCGCCACGTTGTGCGGATCGTCCTGGATCATCCGCTTGAGTTGATTGATCTCCCCGACCATCGGCGCCGAGCTGGCGGCCTGACCCATGGCCTGACCCTGGGCCGGCGGCCCGGTCGGCGCAGGTGCGGCGGCCGCGGCGGTGGGTCCACCGAGATCGGGCGTCGCGTACCAGGTGTGGTAAACGCCGAATCCGAACAGGAATCCGAACGCCAGTCCGCCGAGCAGAAATATCAGTTGGTCTTTTCTCACTAGGAAATGCTCTCCATATCGGTCCCCAGGTCCAGCAATGGACGTTAACCGAGCCCGCGCGAACCGTCAAGCGGGGGGCGGGCCGCGCGTGTTAGACTCCGGCGGGTCATGAAGACCGCCGACTCCGCGGGTTACGAAACTCGGCCCAACCTCTACGGCCTCGATCGACCCGCACTCGAGGCCTGGATCGAGGCGCACGGCGCACCCGTGTTTCACGGGCGCCAGATCTACCGCTGGATCTACGAGCGTGGCGTCGTCAATCCCCAGGGTTGGACGGACCTGCCCGGGGCCCTGCGCGACCTCGTCGGCCGGCATGCGGTCGTCGATCCCGGCACCGTCCTTGACCGACGCGAGGCCACCGACGGAACGGTCAAATTCGAGGTCGGTCTGTCCGACGGGCTGTCGGTCGAGGCCGTCCACATGGTGCAATCCGACCGCGTGACCCTGTGCATCTCGAGCCAGGTCGGTTGCGCCCTGGCCTGCGACTTCTGCCTGACCGGCAAGATGGGTCTTCGGCGTCACCTCACGCGCGGCGAGATCCTGGGCCAGGTCGGTTTGATCCGGCAGGAACGCGGCATGGGCGACCGACCGTTCAACATCGTTTTCATGGGCATGGGCGAACCGTTGCACAACTACGATGCGGTGCTCGGCGCCTACCGCGTCTTGACCGACGACGCCGGCTTCGGCCTCTCGCGAAAACGGGTGACCGTCTCGACATCGGGCCTGGTTCCGCAGATCGAGCGCCTCGCCGACGAGCCTTCCGGACCGCGTCTTGCCGTGTCGCTCAATGCGACGACGGACGAACTTCGCGACCGCATCATGCCGATCAACCGCAAGTACCCGATCGCGAAATTGCTCGAGGCCTGCCGGCACTACGCCCGCACGACGGGGAATCGCTTCACGCTGGAGTACGTCCTGCTTGGCGGAATCAACGATTCGGATGCCGACGTCGAGCGCCTGGCGCGCATGGTCCGCGCCCTGCCGGCCAAGCTGAACCTGATCCCCTTCAACGCTGTCGAGGAACTGCTGGACTACCGTTCGTCGTCCCGCAAGCGCGTCCTGTGGATTCGGGACCGGTTGCTCGACGAACGCGTACCCGTCAGCATCCGCTGGAGCCGAGGCGCGGACGCCAGGGCCGCGTGCGGTCAGCTCGCATTGTTGAAACCCGGACGGAAGCTCGAATCGAGGAGGACCGAACCATGATCGACCTGAACGGACGAGTCGCCCTGGTGACGGGGGGATCACGAGGTATCGGCAAGGCGTGTTGCGAGATGCTGGCGCGAGCCGGAGCGCGCGTGGCCGTCAACTACCGCGTGGAGCGACCGTGGGCCGAGTTGCTCGTCCAGAGGATCGAGGAAGCCGGCGGAGAGGCCTTTTCCCTCAGCGCCGACGTTTCACAGGCGGAGGACGCCAACATGATGGTCGACGAGACCGTCGATCGATTCAGCCGCGTCGACATCCTGGTCAACAACGCCGGCATCTGGAAAGGCGACGCGGTCGAAGAGATCAGCGACGCCGAGTGGAACGAGATGATCGGGATCAACTTGACCGGCACGTTCAACATGATCCGGGCCGTCGTCCCCTACATGAAGTCCTCGGGCGGCGGGCGCATCATCAACATCTCGAGCACCGCGGGCCAGAGGGGCGAGGCGCTGCACTCCCATTACGCGGCGAGCAAGGGAGCGGTCATCGCGCTGACCAAGTCGCTCGCCGCGGAACTGGCCGGCGACGGCATCCTGACCAACTGCGTGGCTCCGGGCTGGGTCGAGACGGACATGAGCGAAGCCGTACTGGAACAGGATCGGGATGCGGTCACCTCGGCCATCCCGTTGGGACGCGTCGGTACACCGGAGGAGATCGGTGGCGCGGTGCTGTTCCTGGCCTCGGACCTGTCCACCTTCGTCAACGGAGAGATCCTCAACGTCAACGGCGGCGCGGTATTGTGCGGTTGATCGGCGACCGGGGTCAGTTGTTGGCGCGGCGCACGGCCAGGCACAGCAACGATTCGCCCGACTCCGCCCGCTCGTAGGTCTCGTCGAGGATCCGCCGGATACGGACGCCGCGAAATCCCGCGCGACGCAGGCGGTATTGCAGTTCGATCTCGTGAAGGCGTTCGGCGTCGAACTGCGCTCCGTCGCTTCGCAGGAGCATCTCGCGAGCCACCCGTTCTTGCCGCGCAGCCGGGAAGGTGGCCAGCAACAGCCCTCCCTCGACCACGCACCCACGGGCCCGTTCGAGCGCGACGTCAAGATCTTCCAGGGTGGGTCGCGCCAGCGTCTCGACGGCCAGCACGACGTCGTAGCGGTGGCATGAGGGCCGGATCACGTCGAGCGTCTGAAGCGACGATCCGCCTTCGAGAGCTTCGGACTCGGTCCACAAAGGACTGACACGCTCGACGGCCTCGTCGATCAGGACCACGCCGGCGAAGTGACCCGAGAGGAACTGCAGACAGGATGCACCGGCCCGCCCCACGTGCGCAATCGTCTTGATCTCGCGACCGGGCACTCCGGCCAGGATCTCGTGCACCAGTTCGAACTGGGCCGCAACCGACGGACGCCCGTCACGGTCGCCACGGATCCACCAGTTCCAGTCGTCGCTTCCCCAGGTCACTTGTCGACTCTCCTCTGCTTCTCACCCCTCGGAGGGTAATGTGAGACCCGCCGAAGGAGGGATCAACGCATCGAGATGTATTTTTTGGCCTTAGGTCTTCATCTCGGCCAGGAAGGTCGCGTTGCTGTCGAACTTCCCGAGACGGCCGGTCAACACGTGCATCGCTTCGGCAGGCTTGAGCGGAGCGAGCGCCCGGCGTAACAGCGTGACCATTTTGTACTCGTCGGGCGTGAACAGTTTCTCTTCCTTTCGCGTTCCGCTGGCGCTGATGTCGATGGCGGGGAAGATGCGGCGATCGAACAGGCCGCGGTCCATCACGATCTCGGTATTGCCGGTGCCCTTGAATTCCTGGAAGATCACCTCGTCCATCCGCGAGCCGGTGTCGATCAGCGCGGTCCCGATCACCGTCAACGACCCACCTTCGTGCGCCTTGCGAGCCGCCCCGAAGAAACGCCGTGGTTTTTCCATCGTCCTGGCGTCGATCCCACCGCTGAGCACGCGACCGGAGTTGCGCTGTTCGGCGTTGTAGGCCCGGGACAGGCGCGTGATCGAGTCGAGCAGGACCACGACGTCGCGCCCGTATTCCACCAGTCGCTTGGCGCGCTCGAGAACGATCTCGGCGATCTGCACGTGGTTGCGAGCCATCTCGTCCGACGAGGACGCGATGACCTCGCCGTTGACGTTGCGCCGCATGTCGGTCACTTCCTCGGGACGTTCGTCGACGAGCAGCACGATCAGGTGGATCTCGGGATGGTTCTCCGAGATCGAATGCGCGATCTTTTGTAGCAGAACCGTCTTGCCTGCCTTCGGCGGGGCGACCACCAGGCAGCGTTGCCCTTTGCCGATCGGCGCGATCAGGTCGACGACGCGTGTCGAGATGTCATCGCCGGCAACCTCCAGGCGAATCCGTTCGGTCGGATCCTCCGCCACCAGGTCCTTGAACGGCGTGTGCTCCGGCAACTCCTCAGGCGCCACCCCGTTGATCTTTTCGATCTTGACCAACCACGGCGCGCGCCCGGGATTGGAATCCGGAGCGGCAAGCCCGGCCAGTTCCAGACCGGTTTCGAGTTGCATCTCCTGGATCAACTCGCGCGGAATGACCGGATCGGCCGGCAACGCGTTGTAGTCGTTCGAGGCCGACCGCAGACATCCGTGGCCTGCTTCGGTGACCTGCAGGACTCCGCTCACCTCCAGCGTGGGTTCGGCTGCCGGCGCGTTGGCCATGGTGACGGCCCGGTTGCCTCCGCCTTGCCGGCGCCCCCCGTCACGTCGAGGACCTTTACGGCGAGTGTTCTTACCTCGATAGCCGCCCGTGCGGCCGCGGTCGTTTTGCCTGTTCATCGCGTTCGATTGTTCCTTTTTGGGCTCACAATGGTCGGCCCAGGCCCGATGGTTCCTCTGCGTCCAGGATCTCGGCGGCGAACAGGACCGACAGGGCTCGCAGGTCCTCGATACCACCGCTCGCAGGAGTCGCCTCGATACGCCAGCCGTCCGCCAGCGGACGGGCCTCGAGGTAAGCGCCCGGGGTCTCCCGGCCCGTCAGTTCGAATCGACAGTCCACCGGGCCTCGGAGAGCGAATCGGAACAGACGTCCGTCTCCTAATAAGAAATAGCGCAATTCCAGAGGATGTCCAGCCCCCTCCAACGCAAGCGTCCTTCCCAGCTCGCGATCGTCCCGTTCGGTCACGAGCACGAACCGGCTTCCCCGACTCCGGGCCGGCCTCAACAACCAGCGCCCGGAAGGGTCGCCGACATCTACCCACCACCCGGCCGGTGCCGGCGTCAGCGTCCATTGCTGTTCCCCCTCGCCTTCCAGAACGATCCCGCCCGACGCCTGCCGGACCACCGCGCGCGACGGGTGCAGGGCGATCACGGATCGGTCGCCCGTGGGTCCTCGCGCCGCGCTCCCTGCTGCACGGCCTCGTGGGTCCTCAGCGCGTTGGCCGCCGCGGCCCGCACGAACTCGTTCGGGTCTTCCAGGGCGGACTCGAGAAGGGGCCGTATCTCCGGGTCTCCCGTCAAGCCCAGCGCGCGTGCGGCCTGGACTCTGATCTCGTAGTGAGGATCCTCCAGGAGCAGGCGCGCCAGTTCGGGCTTGGCGAAACCGGGATCCAGCTCTCGAAGACCGCGCGTGGCAGCCAGGCGCACATCCTCCATCGGGTCGCTCAGACCCTGGGCCAACCCGGCCACCGCGGTTTCACCCCCGATGCGTGCGAGCGCCTCGGCGACGCGCAGGCGGACGATCGGGTCACTGTCGGCCCGTAGCATCGTGACGAGTCGGGACGTGTCGGGGGCGCTGTCGAGGTCACCGAGCAGCTTGGCCGCTGTTGCACGGACGAAACCATCCTCGTCCTCGAGGCCCGCCCGGGCCAGATCCGCGGCGTCATCGATCCGCAGCGCGACCAGGGCGTTCAACGCCGTGGCACGGACATCGCGATCGGGGTCAGCCCACAGAACGCGGATTTGCTCCACATTTTCCGCCGTTGGGTCGGCCTTCAGGGCATATACCGAAGAAATCCTCTCATTCCTATCCTCCTTGCAGCCAGGAATGGTGAGGACCAGCGAGATCAGCAGGAGGCACAGGGTGATTCCACTGCACAGGCCGCACTTTTTTTGTTGCATATCCGAACCCCGATGCGTATCGATTGGGCAACGACAGGAATATGAGGTAGCAGCAGGATGCCTATTCTTTCCGCAGAGAATCAATTCAAGAAGGGGCTCACCGCCCTAGCCGATCACAACTACAAGGATGCGACGGTTTTTTTCAAACGCGCCATCGATGTTGATCTGGCGCGGAACCGGAGTAAACCGGACCTGCGCTATCTATCCTACTACGGTCTGAGTCTGGCGAAAGCCGGGATGTCCACGGCCGACGCGATCAGCATCTGCCGGCAGACCGTTTCGCGACACAAGAACCACCCTGTTCTGTGGCTCAATTTGGGTCGCGTCTACATCGCGGCGGGCAAGACACAGCGCGCGCTCGAGGCCCTCGATCGTGGCGCACAACTGGCTCCCGGAAACCGGGTTCTGGCCGAGGAGTTGGCCCAGCTCGAACGCCGGTCGAGCCCGGTTATCCGCATGTTGCCACGTTCGCACCCGGTGAACATCGCCCTGGGCAAGCTGAGGCGCTCGGTGCGAAAACCGAGCCCTTCCGGAAGCGGAGTCCAACGGACGATGCAGATGACACGCTGACACTGCGGGGACCTCACCGATCCTCCCCGCTCGCGGCGGCGCCTGCCGCCGCTTTTTTTTTACGTGGGATTCCCCGTATCGGGCGGCCGGTCGGCGCGGTGCATCTCTCGCCACAGTTCGATCGCCATCTGGAAGGCCACGGCGAGATTGAGCGCGCCCAGACCACTGACGACGCCTCGCACCCAGCCGCCCAGAGCGATCCGGCCCACGCGCGTCGGGAGCAGCCCGACCAGCGCCTGGCTCCACACGCCGGTCCACGGCGCGACGAGCAGGAATAGCCCGACGATGGCAAAAGCGTACAGCAGCAGCGCCGTGCGGATGCGGGAATCCAAGTTTGCCTCCGATGAACTTGGCATGTTAGCACCGCGATCATCCGATCCACGCTACAATCCGGGGCATGAAACCGGTACCGCTTCTCGACCTCAAGGCCCAGTTTGCCCCGTTGCGCGATCGCATCAACGAAGCCGTGCAGCGGGTCATCGACTCCCAGTACTTCGTCCTCGGACCCGACGTCGAGGCTCTCGAAAAGGACGTCGCACAGTACACCGGGGCAGC
>Ga0316197_10003145_pt1 | contig 11736 bp, 7 predicted proteins | sample OudBiesiAoxic_MG_FD_204939 | JGI IMG/M metagenome (GOLD analysis project Ga0316197, IMG submission 204939) | Coastal sediment microbial communities from Oude Bieten Haven, Netherlands - site A oxic | ecosystem: Environmental > Aquatic > Marine > Coastal > Sediment | place: Netherlands...
CAAGCGACTACTTCGAGCAGCTCCACGACTGGGCGGTGCTGCTGATCGAGAGCGGTCTCGCCTACGTCGACGAACAGGACGGCGAGACCATCTCGGCGCAGCGCGGCGGCTACGGACAGCCAGGTGTCGAGAGCCCGTTCCGCGACCGGCCCGTCGAGGAGAACCTCGACCTGTTCCGACGGATGCGCGCCGGTGAGATCGCCGAGGGGTCGGCGGTGCTGCGGGCGAAGATCGACATGCAGCACGAGAACATGCAGCTGCGCGACCCGGTGATGTACCGCATCCGGGGTGTCCACCACCACCGCACGGGTGATCTGTGGAACATCTACCCCACCTACGACTGGGCACACGGTCAGAGCGATGCGATCGAGGGCGTGACCCACTCACTGTGCACGCTCGAATTCGACAGCCACCGCCCGCTCTACGACTGGTACCTGGCCCAGCTGCCGCTGCCCTTCGAGGCGCCGCGCCAAACCGAGTTCGCCCGCCTCGAACTCACCCACACGGTCACCTCCAAACGCAAGCTCGCCAAGCTGGTCGACGACGGCATCGTCGACGGTTGGGACGACCCGCGGATGCCCACGCTGCGCGGCCTGCGCCGACGGGGCTACCCGGCGTCGGCCATCCGTGACTTCTGCTCGTTCATCGGGGTCGCCCGCACGAACAGCCGGCACCAGATCGAACTGCTCGAATCGTTCGTCCGCACCGAACTCAACCGCACGGCACAACGCCGCATGGCGGTGCTCCGACCGATTCGCGTCGTCGTCACGAACTGGCCCACCGACGAGGCGGGCGACCCGGTGGTCGAGTACGTCGAGCTGGTCAACAACCCGGAGAACCCCGCCGACGGCACGCGCACGGTTCCGTTCAGCGGCGAGTTCTTCATCGAAGACGACGACTTCAAGGCCGAACCGCCACCGAAGTACTTCCGTTTGACGCCGGGCCGCGAGGTCCGACTGCGCGGCGCCTACTTCGTCACCGCCACGGGCTTCACCGCCGACGCCGACGGCAACGTGGTCGAGGTGCAGGTCACCTACGACCCCGACACGAGGGGCGGCAATGCTCCCGACGGTCGGAAGGTGAAGTCGACGATGCACTGGGTGTCGGCCGCACACGCCGTCGACGGCACCGTCGCACTGTACGACCGGCTCTTCGCCGAGGTGCCGGGCGAAGCCACCGGTGACGTGTTCGACGACCTCGACGTCGATTCACGTGAGGTGCTCCGTGACGTGAAGCTGGAGCCGTCGCTCGCAGAGGTCGAACCCGGACAGGTCGTGCAGTTCGAACGTCTCGGGTACTTCGCGGCCGATCCCGTCGAGCCGCGGTCGTTCCACCGCACCGTCGGGCTTCGCGACGAGTGGGCGAACATCCAGAAGCGCAACCCGTCGTGACGGCGGCGCCGTGTACCGCCCCAGCGGCGACGTGATCTCGATCCGGCCGGCCGCGGGGCTAACTTCCGCGACATGACCGCCCGCCCGGTACTCCTGTCGGTGGCGCTCGTCGCCGGCGCAACCGCGCTCGTCTCGTTCGCCCAATCCGACGGCCCGGCTGCCGCGGTCGCCACTGCATCGGTCGTCTGCGACGATCAGCCCGGTACCGAGCCGGCATCCCAGGCCGTGCTCGACAGCTACACGGCGATCAATCCGAGTCGGCTGGTCGATACCCGAGACGGCACCGGCGGAGTGTCCGAAGCGCTCGGCGCCGGCTGCACCCTTCGACTCGACCTCAGCGACAGCATCGTTCCCGGCGACGCAGAAGCCGTAGGGATCTCACTGACCGGCGTGGCAGCAGAACCGGGGTTCCTGACCGCCTATCCGTGCGCCGTCGGTCGACCGGGTACGTCGAACCTCAATGTGCGGGTCGGGATCGGTACCCCCAACTTCGTGGCCGGACTGCTCGACAGCTCCCGTGCGTTGTGCATCTACAGCAACGCCGGCTCTGACGTGGTCGTCGACCTCGCCGGCTGGTGGTCGCCGGGCGGCGACCGCATCCACAACATCGATCCCGTGCGCGCCTACGACACCCGTGAGCTGCCCGGGGCGGCGAAGCTGCCCGCGAACTCGATCCGCAACGTGCCGCTCGGGGGACCGGTCGTGCCCGACGATGCAACGGCAGTGATCGTGAACCTCACGTCGACCGATGCCGAGGCCCAGGGCTGGGTGTCGGTCTACCCCTGCGGGAACACGCCACCGCTCTCGTCGAACGTGAACCTCAAGCCCGACGAGGCCCGAGCGGTGACGGCCATCGTCGGGCTGGGCACGTCGGGGGAGGCGACGGGGCAGTTGTGCATCCAGTCGAACATCACGTCCCACATCGTCGTCGACGTCAACGGCTACTACGCGCCGGCGCCCGGCTTCGGTCCCTCGGCGGCCGTTCGTCCGCAGGCAGGAGTGCGGCTCGCCGACAGTCGTGACGGCACCGGCGGCTGGACGCGACCGTTCCGCGCCGGAGAGGTGCGGTCGTTCGACCCGGTGTCGGCGAGCCCGCTCGCCACGTCGGCGACCGGGGTGATGCTCAACGTGACCGCGACCGGCGCCGACCGGCGCGGCAACGTTCGTGTCTACCCGTGCACCTCCACGGCGCGGGGCGAGGTGACCCCCACCTCGGCGGTGAACTTCACGAGCGAAGGGTCCGTCGCCAACCTGGTTCCGATCAGCGTGTCGTCGAATCGGCTGGTGTGCGTGTACACGTCCCAGCCAACCGACGTGGTCGTCGACCTGTTCGGCGTGATCACAGCTCCCGATGGCTCGCTCGCCGAAGAACTGTCGTTCGGCGATGTCGGCGTCTGGCCGCCGTTCGACCCGTCGGCCCCCGACTACGGAATCCGTTGCGCTGATGGGAACAACTCGATCGCCATACAGCTCGACCTGTTGCCCAATGCGACAGCCACCGTCGGTGGTGTCGCCACGCCGTCGGGCGAGACCACACAGACACTCGTGACCGACGACGTGTTGCCGGTCACGTTGCGGCGCGGCACCCAGACGTCGGAGTACTTCTTCCGCTGTCTGCCGTCGGACTTCCCGGTGTACGAGGTGGAGCGCCCCGGCGAGCCGACGCCCGGGTGGTACCTGACCACGGCCGGCCAGGGGGCCTCGCCGTCCGGTGAGTTCACCGTCATCCTCGACCACTACGGCGCGCCCGTCTGGTACAAGCGCGTCGACGAGCAGCTGCTCAACTTCCAGCGCCGCGCCGATGGCACGCTGCTCGCGTCGGAGATCGGAAGGTTCTTCGGCGCTCCGGGCGACGACCTACGGCATCGCATCAGCGACCTCGACGGCACCCTGCTCGAGGCGCGTGGATTGGGCGCGCAGCCGACGACGCTTCCCGACGACGCAGCGCGAGAGCAGTTCGCGATCGACTTTCCGGTCGACCATCACGAGCACGGCGACCTGTTGGACGAATCCGGCGATCCGTCGGGTTGGACGATCGTCAGTTATGCGTTGCGACAGAACGTCGACCTCACGGGCCTCGGGCCCGACTTCAACGTCGACGATTCCGTCGTCGACGGGGTGCTCCTCGAGTTCGGGTCCTCGGGTGACCTGGACTGGGAGTGGAACTCCAAGGACCACTTCCCGGAGAACTTCGCGAGCTTTCCCCAGCGGTTCGCCAACATCCCGCTGGAACCGAACGGCGGTGAAGTCGACACCGTGCACATCAACTCGTTCCAGAAGCTCCCCGACGGCGACTATCTCGTCTCGGCCCGTCACTACGACGCCGTGTTCCGTATCGACTACCCCTCCGGCAACGTCGAGTGGGTACTCGGCGGCAAGCAGGAGCTGCTCGACCCGTCGCAGCGCATCGAGATCGTCGGCGACCCGTTCGGCGGGGTCCTGCGGCCTCACGACGCCAGGCTCGTCGGCAACCGACTGACCGTCTTCGACAACCGAACCGACACCACCCAGTCCGCCCGTGCGGTCACCTACGAACTGAACGGCGGCGAGACCAGGGCGACCCTCGTGCGGGAGATCCGTCAGCCGGCCGGCCTGCCCAGCCCGGCGCAGGGATCGCACCGTGTCGCCGACGACGGATCGGCACTGATCGGCTGGGGAACGTCGATCCCCAACTTCCAGGAGTACGACGTGTCCGGCGACCTGTTGCTGTCGATCACGCAACTCGACCCGGCAAACGACCTCCCGGACGGATTCGCGTACCGCATCGTGAAGGAACCACCGACGTCGTTCGACCGCGCCGAACTCCGAACCAAAGCCGGCGGCAACGCCGAATCCCCCTGATGTAACAGTGGTGTCAGACACCACTGTTACATCAGCCCTCCCAGTACCAGTAGCAGCCGTACTGCTCGGGGTCGCCCCACGACACGGCGTCTCGGCGCTCGAGGGTCTGCCGGTCGGAGAACTGCAGTTGATCGAGGCCGACGGTGACGAGTTCGTCGCCGATCGCGATCGAGCGCTGCAGCGGATTCCAGCATCCCGACCGGCTCGTCGCAGCATGGCTGATCACACCGCGGGCGGCCAGCTCCCGACCGTCCAGTTCGGCGACCACCGCACCCCCGGCGCCGGCGATGCCCTTCGCGAGGCACTCATCCGGTGCGAATGCGGGGCCGCAGTCGCCCCAGCCCGGTGACACTGGCAGCACGATCGTGCCGTCGGGCTCCCAGAACAGGAACGCCTTGTGGTCCCACTCCACCTCGCTCTGCCCGCCGATCGGCAGGGTGCTGATGCGCTGTGGGTCCGTCGGATCGCTGACGTCGAACAAGCTGAGCTGGGTTCCCGTCGCTCGTCCTTCGTCGGTGGCGTCCTGGCCGACGCCGAGCAACAGACCTTCGCCCACCGGATGCAGGTAGGCGGAGTAGCCGGGGATCTTCAGCTCGCCGTCGAGGACCGGGGCGGCCGGGTCGGACAGATCGAGCACGTAGAGCGGATCGATCTGGCGGAACGTGACGACGTAGCCGACGTCGCCGATGAAGCGCACGGCATAGATCTGCTCGCCTCGGCCGAGGCCCCCGATCGAGGAGATCTGTTGCAGTTCGTCACCGTCGGGCCGAAGCACGAACACGGTCGAATCCTGCTGCTGGCCGAAGCCCCAATCGTCGGTCGTCGTGGCCACACGCAGGTCGCCGTTGTGCTCGCTCATCGCGAACTGGTTGAGCAAGCGCCCTTCGACCTCGCCGCTCGCGACGTAGGCGGCGTCGGTGCCGGCACCGAGCGCGAACTGATGGATGAGGGTCGGTGGCGGCCCAGGGTCTTCGATCGTCTGCTCGTCGACCGGCATCGGCGCCGGACCACCCCACCGCCAGTCCCAGTTCTGCGTCGCGATGTACAAGTTGTCGGTGGAGGCATAGACGGTGTCGCCGGTCGACACGATGCCGGCCGACCCGACCGGGGTGGCATCGGCGAGCGCGTCGATCGAGGCGATCCACGTGAGGCCGAGCCCGGCGAAGTCGCGAGGCGCCGCGACGTCCTCGCACGGCAGGATCGGTTCGATCTCGCCGAAGCTGCCGTCACCCGCTTCGTCGAACCACCGCGGCAACCAGTCCTGCACCTCGGACTCGGCGATGACCGCCTTGTTGCGGGCGAGTGCCGACTCCTCGTCGTAGCCGAATTGGCTGGGCTGCACGAACGGAAGGCGCTGGTCGAACGACGTCGAGATGACCAGTCGAGCCACACCGTCGATCGAGCGGGTCGCAACCACGAACCCCTCGAGGTGCGATCGCCGCAGCAGCGACGGATCCGTGGGGTCGGTGACGTCGTACAGCGAGACGATGGTGTCGGCCGAACCCGACCACGACGAGGTGACCACCAGCAGTCGGTCGCTCTCGAGCAGCATCTGATGGTTGCCCTCGGGAAGCTCGGGCTCGGCGACGACCTGCGCATCGGCGACCGACACGATCCGCACACCGTCCTGGCCGGCGACGTAGACGTACTCGCCGTCGGTCTCCACGATGTCACCCTCGTCGACGCCCAGTTCTTGGGTGTTCGTGCCCGAGAAGGCCACGTCGGCGCCGTCGCCGGAGGTTGCCGGAGCGCTCGGCTCCACGTCGGCAGCGTCCTCGGCCACCTCCAGGTCGACCGTCGTCTCGCCGCCCCGCACGAACTGCCCGTCGCCTCCGAGGCCCCACGGAGTGACACGCGCGGTGGCCTCGGTCTGCATGTAGTCGAGCAAGGCCGGGCAGTCACCGAAGAATCCGAGCGTCGAACCGAAACCCACCGGCCGATCGCTGGGGCCCGACACGGTCGTCGTCGGGACGGTCGTGCGGCCCGGCATGGTCGAGGGCACGGCGGTCGTGTCGAGAGGCGCCCCGGTGGAAGCGGTGGACTGTTCGGTTCCGTCGCTGCTGCACGCGGCCACCGCGAGCAACGCACTCGTCGTCACTGCCAGCGGGATCAGTCGTTGACGTTGCATGTGTGTTGGACGTCATACGGCTCGGTCTGGTTCCCCGGCGCCGGACGAATCGACGACGCGCGGCGGTCAGCGGATGTCGACGAGCAGCGATTGCACGCTGCGCCCGAGGCGCCCGTACGTGTCGTAGAGCGCGGATTCGGCCATGCCGGCACCGCCAGAGATCAACTCGGCATCGGACGTGCCGTAGTGAGAAGCCGTCCGCATGCCGATCCACTCGCCGCGGGGCGGACGGTGCAGGTGCACGGTCAGGTCGGGGTTGATGAACGTGTAGTGCTCGAACGGCAGTGCCGCACTCACGCCGTTGCCGAAGTCGGCGGCGGCGGCGGCCCGCTGTACACCCGACGGTTGCTCGCCGTCGACCACCGGCACGAGCAACTTGATCCAGACGCCGACCGGGCCGGGGCGGTCCCACCCTCCCTCGGTGAACCGGTGCTCGCAGGCGTCCTTGTGGAACGCAACGTGGTCATCGACCGCCCAGACGACCCGCTGGATCGACCCGGACACCGGTGTACCCGGCGGATCGGGCGCCGGGAGCTCGGTGTCGCCGGGGATCGCGAAGGTTGCCCGACGGATCCGCAGCGCACGGACGCGGGCGACCTCGGTGCCGTCGTCGGAGAGCACGGCAGCGACGAGCGAGATGCGTCGACCACCTCGCTCGAGCTGAGTTCGAAGTTCGAGCGGGCGGCCGACGGGAACCGGCCGAGTGAGTTCCACCGTGAGCCGAGCGATCTGCCACCCGTCGGCCGGGGCCGTGTCAGTGGTCGCCTCGCGCTCGTCGGCGCGCTCGACGGCGCGCGCCAGCAGCGCCGACACGGGCCCTCCGTGGCACGCCAACGGATCCCACGGGCCCCGGGCGAGATCGGTGGGAACCCATCGGTCCGGTCCTGCCGGGTCGAACAGAGCGCTGCTCATCCCGACTCCAGAGGACGCAGCACGTCGGCCGCATCGGTGAGGTGAGCGATCCACCCGTCGGCGTCACCGGGTTCGTGCAGGGGAAGAACGACGAACTTGGTCGTGCCGACATCGACGAACCGGGCGATCAGCGCTGTCAGCTCCTCCCAGCTCGTGGGCACGAGTTCGCTCACGTCGTCGAGGTCCGGCCGTCGTTTGGCGAGCAATCGCAGTAGGCGGTCGGGGATGGGGCCGAACGAATACGGCACCAGCACGCCGTAGTGATCGTCTTCGATCTCGCGGTCGAACTCGTCGCACACATCCTCGATCACCGCTCGGCCGGCCGCAGCGTCGGCCGGCGTCACGAAGGAGGGAAGCCATCCGTCGGCGACCCGGCCGATCCGCCGGAGCTCGCTCGGTGCGATGCCGCCGAGCCAGACATCCATCCGCTTGGGTGCAGGGAGCACGCGGATGCCGTCGTAGTGAAGACGCTCGCCGTGATGGCTGAACTCCTCGCCGGTCCAGCACAGCCGCATCACCGTGAGGAGTTCGTCGAACATCTTCGCCCGTTCGGAGCGTTCGACCCCGAACGCCTGCTGCTCGACGGGGTCGACCGCGCCCAAGCCGAACGCCGGGAGCAGGCGGCCCCCGGACATCGTGGCGAGCGTGGCGAGTTCCTTTGCGAGCACGACCGGGTTGCGTCCGGGGAGCACCATCACCGACGTGCCGAACTTCAACGTCTTCGTGCGACCGGCGCCGTACGCCATCGCCACGAGTGGGTCGGGCGCAGCACCGCTGATCTTCTCCGACAACCACAACGAATCGAATCCGAGCCGTTCGAGGGTGTCGACGACGGCGCCGTACGACGGGCCGTGCAGGTCGGTGGACGTACCGAGGCCGTAGCCGATCCTGACCTTCACCGTGCTGCCGGATCCGAAGTCGCGGGAATGTGCTCGCTCGCCATCCGGCGATGCTGGCACAGCGCCGGGCGGCTCAGGCGGTCGGAGCAGCGGCGCGCTGGTGTGTCGTCGTGACGCGGACCGGGGCAGCCTCGCGGCGGACCCGGCCCGTCTGCACCCAGCTGGCCGAGAAGGCGATCAGGATCACGGGGAGCACGATGGCGACCTGTGGAACCTCGCCCGCCGTCGACACGGCGATCGCAACGATCGCAGCAAGTGCCGAGACCACGATGGCGAGCTTGAGTGCTGCGATCCAGGTGCGCCGGCGAAGTTCCATGCAGGCATTCCTACTCCTCCCCGGGCCGTGCCGCAGCAGGGTTTCACACGTCGTTGCGAAGTTGTCACGCATCCGCAGTGTTCGACACGAGAACGCGCGTTGGCGGGAGACGATCGAGCGAAGGTGAGGCGGCGTGGAGGCGACGCGTAACGTCGGCGCGATGAACTCCCTCGCTGCTTCGGAAGCTTCTCCGCTCGACAGGTTTCGGCTCGATGGCCAGGTCGTCATCGTCACGGGCGCGTCGTCGGGCCTCGGTGCTCACTTCGCCCGAGTGCTCCACGCTGTCGGGGCCGACGTCGTGGCGACGGCTCGGCGGGCCGACCGGCTCGACCGACTCGTCGACGACCTGCCGGGGAGCGTGGCGCTCGCCGCGGACGTGTCGTCGGAGGACGATCGGAGTCGGCTCGTCGCCGAGGTGCTCGAGCGGTACGGACGGGTCGACGTGCTGATCAACAACGCCGGGGTCGGTGGTGCAGTCGGTGTGGAGGACGAGTCGACCGAGCAGTTCCGCATGGCGATGGAGGTGAACGTCACGGCGATCTGGCACCTGTCGAAGCTGTGCGCGCCGTCGATGATCGCCTCGGGGGCCGGCTCGATCGTGAACGTCGCGTCGATGCTCGGCCACGTCGGATCGACGCCCGTCAAGCAGGCGCACTACTGCGCGAGCAAGGGTGCCGCCGTCAACCTCACGCGCGAACTCGCACTGCAGTGGGCGCGAAAGGGGATCAGGGTGAACGCCCTGTGCCCGGGTTGGTTTCCGTCGGAGATGACCGAAGGCATGGACACCGACGAGGGGAGCCAGCGGTTCATCCAGGCGAACTCGCCGATTCCGCGAATGGGTGAGCTGCGTGAGCTCGACGGTGCGTTGCTCCTGCTCGCCTCGCCCGCCGGTACGTTCCTGACCGGCCAGAGCCTGATCGTCGACGGCGGCTGGACCGCCCGCTGACCCGGCCCCGACTCGACCCCGACCCGGCCCCCATCCGGCCCCCATCCGGCACTCCACCGTGCCCCACCATCCCCCCAATCGTGCTGTGAGCGGTGAGCGGCCCTGAGCCGTCGATCGCTCACAGGGTCGTACGGCGCCGCTGGCGCTGTGAGCGGTGAGGGTGCCAGGGCCGCTCACCGCTCACAGCGGGTCAGGCTGCTGGGGCGTGGCGACGGCGCCGTCGGTAGGAGTCCGCAAGCTGGTCGATGGTGTCGCCCAAACGATTGTCGAGGTCGGGCTCGCCCACTCGGTGAACCTGCCAGCCAACGTTGGTGCAGCAGCGGTCTCGGAACTTGTCGCGGGCTGCGCCCTCGCGCGTGGCGTGCGACGGGTGGACGTCGACCTCGACTGCCCAGTTCAGTTCCGGCACCGCCAGATCGAAGCGCAGGCGCCCGTAGCCCGGAACCTCGAGCGGGTGTTGTCGCACCAATCCGCGGACGCCCCGAGCGCGCAGTTCGTCGGCGACTCGTATCTCCCAATGGGAGCCGGCCGCACCGCCCGGGAATCTGCCGTCGAGCACCTCCAGGAACTGACGGGCGAATGGTCGACCCGGTGTGGCGATCGTCTCGGCCATGGAACGGGCGTCGTCGGCGGTGAACCAGCCGCGGTCGATCCCCTGCTCGATCATGGAGACCAGGTCGTCATGCCCGACGAACCTCGTCATGTCGATCACCGTCCGGACCGGGGTTGTCAGCCGGATGCCGTCGGAACGGAGCCCGATCGACGCTGTGGAGATCATCGCGGTGCGATAGGTGACAAGCCACGTTGCACGACCGGGCTGGGCGTGCGGCTTCGCGATGACATGGATCCTGTTGTCGTTCGGGGTTCGGCGCAGCTCGTGCAGACGCGCCGCGGTGGGGCCGGCGATCGCCAAGCCCGGCCGCGACAGGCAGACCGCGGCACAGCGTGAGAGCCGGTCGTCGGGCGCGGAGGCGACCCGGTAGGCGCCGTCGACGACGCGGGCGAGGACACCGGTCGCGGTGAGGTGCTTGACCTGGTGCTCGGTGAAGCCCAGTTGATCGAGCTGCGTTCGGGTGATCACGCCGTGTTGGCGCGATGCGAGCAACAACGCTTGCGACAGCGAGGCGGACATACGGACTCCGTTCGGTTGAGCGGCAACGTCGGAGGGAGTCGGTGTGCCGAAGGATACCGACATCCCGGCCACAGCCGCCTCGTTGTGAGCGGTGAGTGGGTCAGGGCCGCTCACCGCTCACAACGCTGGAAACGGGGTGGGGCGCGGTGAGCAATCGGCGGCTGGGAGCCGCTCACCGCTCACAACAACGGGGGTGAGGGAGGGGCGGACGGAACGGGCGGAATGGCGCGGGTGACGTGATGTTCGGCGATCGAGCGAGTTCAATGGTGCCGATGTCTCGTCTCGTCGCCGCCCTCGCAGCAGTCGTGCTGGTGGCCGCTGCATGCGGATCCGACGGCGAGGCCGGCGAGGAGCTCCCGGAACCCACACCCGTCCCCACGGTCAGCGGGGTGGGCAGCCTCCCCGACACGGTGCCCCCGGAGCGCAGCCCGATCGTTCGCATCCCGCGGGCGGTCAACGACGACGGGTCGGTTGCCGACCTTCCGGGAGAGTTGATCGACGGGAACCGGGTGCTGATCATCGGCGATTCGATCATGGCGTCGACAGCCCAGCGGTATGGCGGGCAGATGTGCGATGAACTCGTTCCGCTCGGCTGGGCGGTCGAGGTCGAAGCCGAGCCGAGTCGTTTCGTGGAGTTCGGCAACCGCGTGCTCGACCGCGTGTTCGACCCGCTCGCCGTACTCGCCGGTGAAGCCGACGACTGGGATGCGGCCGTCGTGTTCCTCGGCAGCAACTACCGCGGTGACCAGGAGGAGTACGAGGCGGAGCTCCGAGAGATTCTCGACACGCTCGTCCCCCGACCGACGCTGCTGTTCACCGTGACCGAGTACCGGCCGAGTTGGTCGGAGGTCAACGACGTGGTCCGGGCCCTCGGCGATGAGTACGAGAACGTCACGGTGGTCGACTGGGAGCAGATCTCGCAGGCCCCCGGCGTGATCAGCAGTGATCGTCAGCACCCGACCGAAGCCGGTCGACTCGTGCTCGCCCAGGTGACCGCAGCTGCGCTCGGCCCGGCGGGTTTCACCGAGGGCGAGTGTCTCCGCTCGGTGTTCACCGACGATTCGGCGATCAACGGCGGCGGCTCGAGTTCCGGCAGTTCGAGCAGTTCCAGCTCGAGTTCCGGCTCCAGATCGTCGTCGGGCAGCACGAGCTCGTCCGGAGGCTCGTCGAG
>Ga0316197_10003146_pt1 | contig 11731 bp, 13 predicted proteins | sample OudBiesiAoxic_MG_FD_204939 | JGI IMG/M metagenome (GOLD analysis project Ga0316197, IMG submission 204939) | Coastal sediment microbial communities from Oude Bieten Haven, Netherlands - site A oxic | ecosystem: Environmental > Aquatic > Marine > Coastal > Sediment | place: Netherlands...
TTCCTTGCGGCGAAAATTCAACAAAGCCATGATGGTATCCTTTATCATGTGGCTCCGGGCCTCAGGCCCAGCCGTCGTTTGCAATCAGCGCTTTGATGCGCTCACGGTCATATTCTGCATCCAGACGGGCCGCTTCGGCGTCTGCCACTGCGTCTGGTTCTCCCTCGACGGGAAACGGCTCTGCTTTGCGCCATTCAGCAAGATAGGCATCCGTATCCTCGGCCCCCACTTTCATTGCCGCCCGGTCAATTGCCTGCTCAAACCGTTCCGGCAGTTGCCGCTTTGATCCGCGCCGGCCTTTGCCAACGATGACCTGAGCGGGGATGTCGCGCCAGTAAACGATTGTGACGTCGGGCATTGGAGTGATTCCTCGGTTTTGCTTTCAACGGTGTCTAACGGGTGAGGCGTCTGGCACAGTGCCGTTTTTCGACCTGCGGGACTTCATCCGCGACGTCCCTTACCTAGCGGAGCCGGTGACGGCCTTTAAGGGGTCGGAAGGGTCAAAATATTCAACATGGTCGTGAGGTGCAGCGCATGCTTGCCAAATGCAGGCTTCGACTGACTACGACCAGCGGCTTGCTCTTGGCAGCACGCCTGAAGACCTTCCTTTTTGAGGTTAATATGTGCCTTTCGCAGGTCCACGGCGGGCTTCGGCGGATGTCCTCAACAGTCCTAGACACGGCACAGGAAATGTCTCTCGCGCGATACATCGTCTGCGGTAGCCGGATGATGCGCCCTGTGCAGGTTTGATCCTGCATTATCGTGCTACCTATCTGGCATTCCAATTTTCGCCTTCCTGCAACACCTTGGCGCTTGCGCGAACCCCTTTCCGCCACTACCTTGAGGTCAACTCGATATGAAAGGCGCGAACCATGGCGCCACAGCGTCCCAAAGGTGCGGGCGCGCTCGACAAGGACAACAGACCGGCTCTGAGCCCCGCGCCAGTTCCGTCCAGATCGTCCGAGCTATATGCGGCCCTCGATCTGGGCACAAATAGCTGCCGCATGTTGATCGCTCAGCCCAAGGGCAGCGGTTTTCACGTGGTAGACAGCTTCTCGAAATCCGTCCAATTGGGGGCGGGGCTTGAGAAAACCGGGCGATTGTCGCGCGGATCCATGGCGCGTACCGTTCAGGCATTGCGCATCTGTCAGCAAAAGCTCAAACGCAACAAGGTCGGTCGTATGCGACTGGTCGCAACCGAAGCCTGCCGTCGCGCACTGAACGGCGAAGAATTCATGCGCCGCATTCAGCGCGAGACTGGTCTGCGGCTCGATATCATCAAACCGGAAGAAGAAGCGCAGCTTGCCGCGATTTCCTGTGCGCCGCTGGTCAACCGCAAGACTGAAAACCTGTTGGTGGTGGATATCGGCGGTGGTTCAACCGAACTGGTATGGATCGACATTTCGAAAGTACCCAAGAGGGAACGCGCACAAAGTATCATGCGCTTGCATTCCGGGTTCAAGCAGGCCGCGTCAGACGTGCCATCCGCAAAAGTGGTCGACTGGATTTCAGTGCCTCTTGGGGTCGCAACACTGCGCGACCAGTTCAACGACGTCGAAGACGATGCGGCCCGCTTTGCGCTGATGAGTTGGTTTTTTGAAGAAAATCTTCAGGATTTCACTCCGTATCAATCGGCCCAGCCGCAAGAGCGGTTTCAGATTGTCGGGACTTCCGGCACCGTGACTACGGTCGCGGCGAGCCATTTGGGACTGAAGCGGTATGACCGGACCAAGATCGACGGGTTGCGCATGACATCCGAGCAGATTGACAAGGTGATCCATTCGTATCTGGCGATGGGTCCGGGCGGTCGGCGTGCCGACCCCCGGATCGGGTCGGACCGCGCGGCCCTGATTATGTCTGGTGCGGCCATCCTGCAGGCGTTGATGCGCTGCTGGCCAACCGACCGGATGAGCGTCGCAGACCGCGGTCTGCGAGAAGGATTGCTGTATGCACAAATGAGCGCGGATGGCGTATTGGAAGAGGGGGTCAGCTGATGACCAAGACACCGACAGGTAAGAACACGTCCGGACGTGGCCAGCGTGAACTCAAGGTCAAGGTCAAATCCGCCCGTGGCCGCAAGCTGAGTTCGACCCGCTGGTTGCAAAGGCAGCTGAACGACCCCTATGTCAAGCGGGCGCAGGCCGAAGGCTATCGCGGGCGCGCAGCCTACAAGATCATGGAATTGGACGACAAGTTCCGCTTCCTCGTACCTGGTGCCCGGATCGTGGACCTGGGTGCGGCCCCCGGTGGCTGGTGTCAGGTCGCGGTCAAACGCTGCAACGTGCTGGGCGAGCGTGGCGGGAAAGCTGTTGGTACCATTCTTGGGATCGACCTGCAGGAGATGGAACCAATTGCAGGTTGCGAATTGCACCAACTGGATTTCATGGAGGATGACGCAGACCTCAAGGTCAAGGAATGGCTTGGCGGTAAGGCAGATGTGGTGATGTCCGATATGGCGGCCGCGTCTTCGGGTCACAAACAGACCGACCACTTGCGTATTATCGCGCTTTGTGAGGCGGCTGCTTACTTTGCCTTTGACGTGCTGGACGAAGGCGGCACTTTTGTTGCCAAGGTGCTTGCCGGTGGCACGGAGGGCGATTTGCAAAAGCTGCTCAAACAGCGTTTCACCAAGGTGGCCAACATCAAACCACCGGCGAGCCGGTCTGACAGCTCTGAAAAGTTCGTCGTAGCCACCGGTTTCCGTGGCGATACTGACGACTGATCCGATTTACCCGTCCTTAAAATGTGAGGCCTAGTGTGCCGTCGCACGCGGTGGCTGACGCCGCAAGTCTCACATTCGAAGGAACTCTCATGCTCAGATCAACACTCTTCGCCCTTTCCGTGCTGGTGGCGCCCGTGGCAAATGCCGCCGATGTTCCCCCGGCGATGTCTCAGTACATTTACGATGACCTGATGACCTGGATTAACGACACACGGATTGTCGCAGCCGTCACGGCACAGAACAGCCAGACCAGCCGCCTCAGTCAGGATGACATCATCGCCCGCGATAATGCCTGGCGTGCCGAAGTCGGGCAATCCAGCACGCCGATGATCGACGGTGTGCTGAACGCGCCGCTGTCAGCGTTTTTGCGGGAACACCTTGAGAAATCGGGTGGCCGGATCACCGAAGTTTTCGTCATGGATGGCAAAGGGCTTAATGTTGCAGCAAGCGGTGTCACGTCGGACTATTGGCAAGGAGACGAGGCAAAGTTTCAGGAAACGTATTCCAAGGGCGCGGGATCTGTTTTCATTGATGAAATCGAACTGGACGAAAGCACCCAGACCTATCAAGGTCAGGTGTCCTTTGCGGTGACAGATCCGGTCAGCGGCGCTGTTGTTGGCGCGATCACCGTGGGTTTGGACGCAGGCGCGTTCTTTTGATCCACTGACCGATTGAAAGAGGGGCGGTCCGCCGGGCCGCCACCCTCTGCTGTTCAGGCTTGGCGTCACTTGATGTCATGTTAAGCGATCGCACCGCACGGGTGATCATCTGAGCCGCCGCAGCGTCGTCAAGATATCGCGCCGACGCCGCCTTGGCCTTTTCCGCCGGGCGCTGGCCCATCTGCTCTTGCCGCAAAAGGGCAAAGAACTTGGCGTGGCGTGTTGTCCCAAATCTATCAACGTTATCCATAAAGGCGCGGTCTTTCTTGGTAAGGCCGCTGAATTCTCAGGAAATTATGGCCCGGCCAAGACGGTCAGGGGGCCATTTGGGGATATGATCCACGAAACCGGGCGCGCATGTCATGGTGATGCGGGGGTCTTTGCCCAACATCAATTTCGGTGCTAGGCTTCCCTTACTGGGGGCCCAAGACCTCTCAAAACGCCTGATTGGGAGCTGATTAATGTGCAACGACGTAACGAGTGGCACTGCAGTACCGACCGTACTCATCGACAATGAACGCACGCGCGTGACCGAATGGCGGTTCGCGGGACAGGGTGACAATACCGGTTGGCACCGCCATGAGTATGACTACATCGTGGTTCCAACGGCGGACGGCGTGCTTGAGATCTTAGATGCAGAGGGCAACATCACCCAATCAGAGTTGAAGACCGGGGTCCCCTATTTCCGCCAGAAAGGCGTCGAACATGATGTGATGAACGGCAACGACCGCGAATACGCTTTTGTCGAGATCGAGCTCCTCGAACCCTCAACGGCATGACCTTGTTTCCGACCGTACCCCATCCAAAGTTTTGCGCGCATTTCGCCAAGAAAATGAAAGGCACTCAGATCATATTTTCCAAGGACAAGGGGGTAATCCGGACCGGATGACCATCCTGATAGGGTAGGACTATGGAATTCTCGACCGCCAATTGCAGCGCCACGGACAAAAACCGGATCTGGGCCCAGACACTGTCTGAGACCTATTTCCCCTTGTCTGCCGAATGTCACAACGTGTCAGAATTTGAAGGAACGCTGAGTTCATGGTCCCTTGGTATCCTTGGGCTCTCGCAGATGGAATGCGACGGCGTATTGTATCATCGCAAGCGGTCTCACTTTGCGAATGAAAAAGACAGCAGCCTGCTGATTACCATCCCTCACAAAGGCGACGTTCATTTCAAACAGGCGTCGCGGGACACCAGATGCGGTCCGGGTGGTTTTCTGGTTGAGCGTGGCGACATGCCTTATGAATTCTGGCACGGCAAACGCAACAAGCTTTGGGTGCTCAAGGTTCCAACAGCAAGTGTTCGGTCGCGGCTGGGTGCGACTGACCGGCTTGGTTCGCTGACCTTTGATGGCACCACGGGTGTCGGAGCCTACTTCATGGGGGCGGTACGCAATACCATCGAATGCATTGATGAGATCAACAGTGCTGGGCGCGATATGGCGGGCCAGCATCTGCTGGAGTTGTTGTGTCTGTCGATGCGCAGCGATGACCGTATTCTGGACAGCCACTCGTCGACCATCCGGGCTGCGCATCTGCAGCGCGCTGAACAATTTATTCGGGACAATCTGGCCAATCCGAACCTGAATTCGCAGCTGGTCGCGGAATCCTGCGGGATATCGCTGCGATATCTGCAACAGCTTTTTGCCGAGAATGACCATTCAATCGTGGGATACATCCGCGACAAAAGGCTGACGCGCTGTGATGAGGCGCTCAAGATTGCGAATGACACGTCGACCGTTGCCCAAATCGCCCACAAGTGGGGGTTTTACGATCATGCACAATTCTGCAAACACTATCGCAAACGCTTTGGCTGCACGCCAACAGACACCCGCCGACAAAGCCGCAGCGACGCCATAACCGGGGGGTGATCCCCAACTGATCTAGGACGTCTCACGCTGAAGAACCTCCCTTTTCGGAGGCATGGCTTTGCTGTGCCTTGCAATATGGGGATAACAAAAGGACAGGGAAAAATGACCAAGACAAGGGTTGCCGTCGATGTAGGCGGCACATTCACCGATGTGTGCATCATGGACGAAGACACAGGTGAAATCCGTATCGAAAAGACCCCTTCGACCCCTGATGATCCAATGCGGGCGATTTTGACCGGGGTCACGGAGGCCGATATCGATCTGGCTGATGTGACGATGTTTTCGCACGGCACCACGGTGGCGACGAACGCATTGATCACACGCAGGCTGCCGCGCACCGCGATGGTCTGCACCGAAGGATTTCGCGATGTTGTCGAAATCCGCCGTTCGAACAAGGAAGACCTCTGGGATACCTACAAGGACGTCGCCAAACCCTATATCCCGCGCCGTGACCGGCTTACGGTGACCGAACGCATAGATGCGGCAGGCAAGGTATTGCAGGAACTGGACGAGGATCAGGCGCTCAAGGTTGCTGAAATCCTGAAAAAGCGTGGCGTTCAGGCGATTGCCGTTTGTTTCATCAATTCCTACGTCAACGGCCAGAATGAACGGCGCATGAAAGAGATCCTTCAAAAGGTAATGCCGGATGTGCACATTTCCATTTCGTGCCAGATCATGCCGGAAATCTTCGAGCATGAGCGATTTTCAACAACGATGGTGAATGCCGCTGTGTCGCCAGTGGTGGTTGATTACGTATCGCGCCTCAGTGACAAGCTGTCGGACGGGGGGTATTCGCGCGATCTGCTGCTTCTTCATTCAGGCGGGGGTGTCATGACACCTGCCAGCGTCAAGGATTTCGCGGCGCGTCTGGCAGGATCGGGCATTGCAGCTGGTGCCATCGCCAGCCGTTTCATCGGCAACCTGTGCGGATATGAGAATTCAATTGGCTTCGACATGGGCGGCACCAGCACGGATGTTTCCTTGGCCTATCAGGGCGAATCGACCGTTACGAAAGACTGGTACATTGAATTTGGTTACCCGATCCGGTTTCCCAGCATTGAGGTCCTGACTATCGGAGCCGGTGGCGGATCGCTGGCATGGAAGGACGAGGGCGGCAGTCTGCGCAACGGCCCACAGTCTGCGGGTGCCAACCCCGGACCCGCCTGCTACTCGAACGGAAACGAGGTGGCCACGAACAGCGATGCAAATATGGTCTTGGGACGTTTGGGTACCAGCCTTGCCGGGGGGGATATCCAGCTTGATGCAGCATTGGCCGAGAAGGCGGTGCGGGACACGGTGGCTGAACCATTCGGGATGGAACTGCACGCTGCGGCCGAAGCCATCATCGACGTGGCCAATGCCAATATGGCCAACGCGGTGCGCCTGCTGTCCATTGCTCGGGGATATGATCCGCGTGACTTTGCACTGGTTGCTTTTGGCGGGGCAGGGGCGTTGCATGGGGCTGCGGTGGCCAAGGAGCTTTCGATCCCGGTTGTCATTGTGCCACCTAATCCGGGCGTGACTTCGGCCATGGGCTGTCTGCTGGTCGACATTCAACACGATTTCTCGGACAGCTTTATGGCAGATGCTGCCACGACCAAGCCCGAAGACCTTGAGGCTGCGTTCAGAAGGATCGAGGAAGAGGCCATTGCCCGCTTGCGACACGAGGGTGTGGCACCGGAAAATACCGTGCTCCAGCGCACGGTCGAGATGATGTATCAGGGTCAGTGGCGCTCGCTTGCGGTGCCAGCCCCGGCTAAGATCACCAGCACAAGCGACCTGATCGAAGGTTTCCACAACCAGCATGAGCGTGAATACAATTTCCGCCGCGAGGACGCCCCGGTCAGCGTATTCCGGGTTGGCGTCAAGGCGACCGGTGTTGTGCCCAAGGCCGAACTGCCCTCGCACCAGGTCGTTGTGCACAGGCCTGAACCCACAGGCCAGCGCGACGTGTGGTTCAATGGCAAGGCAAACAAGTCTGATGTCTATGATCGCGCCCATTTCAAGGCTGGGGCCGAATTCACAGGTCCGGCGATTGTCGAACAGGTGGACTCAACCGTTCTGATCCCACCGAACGCGACCGCTGCCGTCGATCAATTTATGAACATTCTTATCCGCGTGAAGGATTGAGCCGTGAACACTACAACACCACAGGAACTGGACCCGGTCACATTCGAGGTTCTCAAGAATTCATTCATCACGTCGGTCGACCAGATGGCCGAGCAGATGCTGCGGACATGTTATTCCTTTGTGATCTACAACCGTGATTTTTCCAACGCCCTGCATGACGCCGACGGCAATTGCGTGGCCCAGGGTAACGCGGATATCGCGGTCCACGTCGGCACATTGCATTACACCTGCAAAGACGTGATCCGGGCCTTTGAAGGCGATATGTATCCCGGTGACGTCTATGCGATAAATGACCCGTATGCCGGTGGCACCCACTTCAGCGACGTACGATTGATCCGACCCATCTTTGATGAGGAAAAGCTCATCGGCTTTTCCCAGTCAAACGGGCACTGGTCCGATTTGGGCGGCTCTGTGCCCGGATCCTTCAACGTGACGGCCCATGAAATGTTCGGAGAGGCCGTGCGCATCACGCCGATCCGGCTGTTCCACAAGGGCAAGTTCTGCTCGGACGTTGCCAACATGATCGCGGCCAATACCCGTGATCCTGCATCTATCATCGGGGACATTCATTCTCAGGCGCAGGCCACGCAGGTCTCTGAACGCGAACTGCAGAGACTGGTTGGAAAATATGGCCGGGGACAGGTTCTTCAGGGCATGAACGAGGTGCAGGATTACGTCGAACGTGCCGTGCGCCAGCGCATCCTGGAATTGCCTGACGGCACATGGGAGGCAGTGGACTACATCGACCGTGATCCCGGTGCCGGAGAAGGCATGATCCCCATTCACATCAAGATGACGATCAAGGGCGATCAGATCACCTATGATTTCGAAGGCAGTCACCCGACGATTTCGTCAATCTATAACTCGGCGCATGGGGCCACCTTTTCAGCCGTCGTTGCGGGGATGAAGACCTTCTTTCCGGACCTCCCACTTAACAGCGGTTTTTACCGGATGGTTGATATCAAAGCGCCGAAAGGCAGTGTCGTCAGCGCTGAGTGGCCGATCGCGGTAACGGGATTTCTGATGCCGTTCGAAAAGATCATGAACGCCATTTTCGAGATGTGGTCCAAGATCATGCCGGAACGTGCCATCGCCTGTGCCTTTAACCTCGAATACCTGCTGGCAGGGGGCAATGACCTGCGCAAGCCCGACAAGCCCATCTACATGTTCTATGAATGGCTGCCCGGCGGTTGGGGTGGGCGCAACGGCAAAGACGGCAGCGACGTAACCACCGCCTGTTTTGGCACAGGTCTGATGTCACAGCCCTCGGAAGGGAACGAGCGGGTTAATCCCACGCGCGCGGATGAGTTCCAGATCAAGCAAGACAGTCCCGGACCGGGCAAATGGCGCGGCGGCGCCGGTGTTATCAAGGCATCAACGCTGCTGGAGGCGGAGAATACCGTTATCTCTTATATCTGTGACCGCGAAAGGGCCGTAGTATGGGGCATCGAGGGCGGCTTGCCTTCCATGCCGCACGGGCTGATGATCGAACATTCCGACACCGGGGAAGAGAAATGGCTTGGTTCTGTCTTTTCCAACTACAAAATCAAAAGCGGGGATCGCTTCACCCGTCCGACTGCGGGCGGTGGTGGATTTGGCGACCCGCTTGAGCGGGACGTCGATCGGGTCAAGGAAGATGTCATAGACGAATACGTCTCGGTTGAGCGGGCCAAGACGGACTATGGTGTGGTCATCAACGTGATTGACCGCGACATGCTGGAATATGAGGTCGACCATGACGCGACTGAAAAGGCACGCGCAGAGATACGTGCAAACCGTGTTGCATGGGCGCGGATGGACCCCGAAAAGGTCGCGCAGATGTTCAAGGATGGCCAGATCAACGAAATGGACGCAGTGCGGCGGTATGCCGTCATCCTGGATTGGGGCACGGGCGATCTGATGCCAAAATCAACGGAGCAATTCCGCGAAAGCTTTGAGCGGCGCTCGGTCGCGCATTGGAATTGATGCTTATGAACAAGAGCCTGCCCCGAACACAAAGCGGGACAGGCGAACGGTTACGCGAATTCTTCCGGGCGCGCGGTGCCCATCTGGGGCGTCCCGAAAAGACTGCGGAAGTAACTTCGAAAGGCGGTCATCTCAGGTGTAAAACTTTCATCGCGCCGCCAGACAAGTCCCACGTCCATGGCAGGCACATCATCAATGATCTCCGTTGTCTCAAGCCGCCGTCCTTCCAGCGACCAGGGGCGATAGACCATGTCGGACAGGATTGACACACCCTGACCATTGGCCACCATTGACCGCACGGCCTCAATCGACGACGTGCGCACGATGACCTGCGGCTCCATGCGGCACCGCGCCCAATACCGCTGCGAGGTATGGGCAGCCTCGTCTACGGTGAGCATCACATAGGGCTCACGCGATATCTCCTCCAGCGTGACCTTTTCGCGTGACAAAAGGTGATGGCGCGAAGGAAGCCAGAGACGTCGGGGAGAGCGGATCAGGGTTTCGGTCGAAATCTCAGGATTGGTAATATTCGACGTCAGCGCCACACCGATATCAATCTGGCCAGATACCAACGCGTCCTCAAGCGCTGTTCGAGACATTTCACGCAAATTCAGCTTTATGTCCGGGAGTGTTCGGGCCAGTCGATCCAGGTGCACAGGAAGGAAGTACCCCATGACCGTATATGACGCGGCCAGATCCAGTGTCCCCTTCAGCGCGACGGCCTCGCTGGTCTGAAGAGAATCCTCGACCTTGGCAATGACGTCATAGCCGGATGCAAGAAATCTGCGTCCCGCCTCTGTCAGGGTCATGCCGAGGGAGGACCGCTGAAAAAGACGCACGCCCAGCACAGCCTCCAGTTCACGGATCGCAGCCGTTACGGCCGATTGCGAAACCGAAAGCTCGATTGCGGCCCGACTGACTTGCCCAAGCTCGGCAGTTGCAATGAAATATTTCAGATGCCGCAGGTTGTAAGACATGCTCGGTACTCCTTGAAACGGGAATATCAGAAAATCTGATAGTAACACCACAGAAAAAAGAACTTCTGCGCAAGCATGTTTTGTGGCTACCCTCGGGTAAAGCATTGGTCTGGGGGCCTTGAAGATGTTTCGAACCACTGTCGATCTGAACTGTGATATGGGCGAAGGCTTTGGCCACTGGAGCTACGGTGATGCGCCGGATTCAGCGTTGATGCCGCTTATCAGCTCGGCGAACGTCGCCGCTGGTTTTCACGCAGGTGATCCAAACCAGATGGACGCGGTTGTCGGACTGGCCGCTGAACACGGTGTGGGGCTGGGTGCGCATCCCGGATATTACGATCTGCAGGGGTTTGGGCGACGCACGATCAAGGCCAAGCCCGAAGAGCTGGTGAACGATGTGGTCTACCAAACCGGTGCGCTTCGCGAATTTGGCCGTCGCCACGGCATTGCGCTGCAACATGTGAAACCTCATGGCGCACTTTACATGGATTTTGCGGTGAGTTCCGACATGTCGCGCCAGCTGGTCGATACACTGCAGGCCACCGGACCTGACCTGTTTTTATACTGTATGTCCGTGTCCGAGACGTATCGTATTGCTCGCGAGGTGGGCCAGCCTGTGATCCGTGAATTCTATGCCGATCGCGACTACGACAATTCCGGTTCCATCGTATTTGCGCGCAAGATGCGCAAGCTCGACCCCGAAGAGGTGGCGGAAAAATGTGTGCGCGCCTGCGTCGAGGGCAAGGTCAAAACCGTTGATGGTGATGACATCGAGATACCGTTCGAATCCATCTGTTTTCACTCTGATACGCCCGGCGCGCTGGCCATCGGCACCGCCGTACGTGCGCAACTTACGGCAAATGGTGTGACCATCGCCGCACCAAGCCATACTTCCTGAATTCCGATCCATCACTGTCGAAAGGACCTGACTCTTGGCAAAACAAATCCAATCTCCGCTTCCGGGCACCTTCTATCGCAAACCGGCACCTGAAGAGCCAAACTTCATAGAAGACGGCGCAAGCATCGCCGTTGGCGATACTATCGGGCTGGTTGAGGTTATGAAGACCTTCCATGAGGTGAAAGCCGAAACAGCCGGTGACAACGCACGTTTTCAGGCCGAAAACGAAGCGCCTGTGATGGCGGGCGCCGTACTGGTGGAAATGGACTGATCGCATGGACCTGACCGGCAAATCGCTATTTATCGCCAATCGGGGCGAAATAGCGGTCCGCATCAACCGCGCGGCCAAGGCGTTGGGCCTGAGTGTCATTCAGGGTCACTCCGAGGCAGACGCCGATATGCTGGCCGTCCGGATGGCCGATCGTGCTGTTGAACTGGGCCCGCCAGCTGCGAACAAGTCGTATCTTGATGTTGCACGCGTTGTTGCCGCCGCAAACGAGGCGGGTG
>Ga0316197_10003147_pt1 | contig 11727 bp, 13 predicted proteins | sample OudBiesiAoxic_MG_FD_204939 | JGI IMG/M metagenome (GOLD analysis project Ga0316197, IMG submission 204939) | Coastal sediment microbial communities from Oude Bieten Haven, Netherlands - site A oxic | ecosystem: Environmental > Aquatic > Marine > Coastal > Sediment | place: Netherlands...
AACGTGTCGAGGAACTGGCCGCGAGGCTGCAGGAGATGGCTCGCCGCGATCTCGCGGATCGCGAGCCGGCTCACGAGCTGCAACTGGATCTCGAGGTTCCGGTCGAACGGCTGGGCGATGATCTGCTGCGGGGGCTGGGTCACCTGGCCCCGTTCGGGTCCGGGAATCCGACGCCGATCCTGATGGTGCGCGACGTGGCGCTCGATCGGCCGACACGCGTCGGCAGCGACGGTGGACACCTTCGCTTTCAGCTGGTAGGCGAAGGGCGGCGGATTCCGGCAATCGCGTTCGGCATGGGCCGAAGACTGGCGGAGGCCCGATCTTCCGAGAGGGCGGACGTGGCGCTCGAGATCGCAGAGAACAGTTGGAACGGCCGGCGCGAAGTGCAGGCTCGTGTTTTGGACTTCCGGCCCGCCGAGACGTGAGCCTTCGGATCGTCGCGGGAGAGTTCAGGGGGCGCCGTATCGAGGCGCCCCCGGGTCGCTCGACGCGCCCGACCCGGGCGCAAGTCCGCGAGGCCTGGTTCAACGTACTGGGCGAGCGAGTCGTCGGCGCCCGTGTTCTCGACCTTTTCGCGGGCTCTGGGGCACTGGGCTTCGAGGCCCTGTCCCGGGGCGCGACGCACGTCCACTTCGTCGAATCGAGCAGGGCAGTCCTGGCGGTACTGAGGCGCAACATCGAGGCTCTGGGTGTCGAGTCTCGCACCGAAGTATCGCGGGCCGATGCCCTGGTCCTGGTATCGGCCCCCGAACGCATCTCAGCGGGCTCGTGGGACCTGGTGCTCGCCGACCCGCCGTACGATGGCGACGTGGCTTCTGAACTGGTAGCCGCCTTCGGTCACGGTGCATTTGCGGGTATCCTGTGTGTGGAACACGCGGCGGGCGTAGATTTCCCCGTGGAGCCCGACTGGCAACGGCGCTACGGAGAAACCGCCCTCTCGATCTTTCTGGATCCGAGTGAAGGAGCCACCCATGGTTGACGAACGGATCGCCATCTACCCGGGGTCGTTTGATCCCCTGACCTTCGGGCATGATGACATCGTGCGGCGTTGCCTCAGGCTCGTGGATCGGGTCGTGATCGCGATCGCCGGCAGCGCTTCGCAAGCTAAGAACCCGGCGTTTTCGCTCGATGAGCGAGTCGAGTTGACTCGCGAGGTCTACGCCGGTGAGCCGAGGGTGGAGGTCGTCCAGTTCGAGGGACTTCTGGTCGATTTCGCCCGTCAGAGCGGCGCGCGTTTGATCGTGAGAGGGCTCAGGGCCGTCAGCGACTTCGAGTACGAGTTCCAGATGGCCCTGATGAACCGATCGCTGTGGCCCGAGATCGAGGTGATCTTCATGGCGCCCGCCAGCAACTACACGTTTCTCAGCTCGTCGCTCGTCCGCGAGGTTGCCCGGCTCGGAGGGGACGTATCGGGTTTCGTGCCGGATCCAGTCCTCAGGGAACTGGCGCGGGTCTACGGCGCGACGGTGTCGGGCGAGTGAACTTCCTCGCCGGGTTGCGGGAGCGGGCGGCGCGGACGAACGCCCGGATCGGCTTTCCAGAGGCGACCGAAACGCGAACCGCCGATGCGATTCGGCGCCTGGCCGAGGAAGGCGCGGTTCGACCGGTCGTCGTGGAGTCGGTCGCGGACCTCGATGGCGGCCTGCAGGAGTGCGGGGTAGAAGTGCTCGATCCGTATGCACCTGGCCGGAGAGGGGAAGTGGCCGACCTGCTGCCGGAGATCAGCTCGGGCGGGCCGGTGGACACATTGCGTTTCGCGGTCGCACAGATGCACAGGGGTCGGTTGGACGGGGTGGTCGCCGGCGCGAGAAGCTCCACCGCGGATGTGCTTCGGGCAGGGCTCAGGATCGTCGGAACGGCTGAGGGAATCCGGACGGTCTCGAGTGCGTTCTACATGGTGCCGGCGGGCGGGTCGCCGGACGACGTGCTCACGTTCACCGATGCCGCGGTCGTCCCCACTCCAACCTCCGAGCAGCTTGCCGAAATCGCCCAGGCCGCCTGCCGGGCGCGACGGCTTATCGTGGGAGACGAGCCGAGGGTCGCCTTCCTGTCGTATTCGACGCTGGGATCGGCGGACGGCGATTCGGTCAGAGCGGTGCGCGAGGCCCTGCGTGAGTTTCGGGAGCGCGAGCCGGATGTTATCTGTGACGGGGAGCTGCAAGTCGATGCGGCACTCGTGCCCGAGGTGGCCGGGAGAAAGGCCCCCGGCTCGAAGCTGGCCGGGCGAGCGAACGTGCTGGTCTTTCCCAACCTGGACGCCGGCAACATTGGCTACAAACTCGTCCAGCGATTGGCCGGGGCGCATGCCCTGGGACCTGTTCTGCAGGGGCTGGCGGGACCTTTGAACGACCTGTCGCGTGGAGCCTCGACAGAGGACATCGTGCACATGGCGTATATCACGGCGCTTATGGCAGAGGCGCCACGAACGCAGCAACGCGAATCACCCTGAGTGCAGAGGGCTGCAATGTTTTCGATCATCGAGATGAACGGGATTACGATCGTTGAGGTCGGCGGCGAGTTGATCGTGGGTAACCGCCAGGACCTGAAGGACACGGTGCTCGGGCGGTTGGAGTCGGGTGATCGGCGGTTCCTCATCGATTTCTCCAGCTCCAGCTACATCGATTCGAGTGGGCTGGGAGTGCTGGTGAGCCTGTCCAAGAAGATCAGGGAGTCCGGTGGAGCCCTGCGTCTCGCGGGGCTGAATGAAGATCTTCGGACCCTGTTCGAACTGACGAAGCTGGATACGCTGTTCCAGATCGCCGATACGCGCGCAAGGGCCATCGGCGAGTTCTAGGCGTGTCCGACTCGCCTGGTACCGCCCTCGTCTGCTCCAACCGCATCGAGGTGTCTGAGAGCCTGGTCCGGGAACTCGAGCCACTGGGTGCCTCGTGCCAGGTGGTCTCGGCGCGAGCGGAGTGGCCCGTCGATGCCCCGGGGATCGCCTTCATCGACCTGGCCGACGCTGGTCAGCCAGTACGCGAAGTGCGGCTTGCCTACGGCCCATCCACCGAACTCGTGGCCGTCGTGGACAACGAGTCCGTCGAGCACCTGATCCCGGCTCTGGCCGCAGGGTGCGGGGACTATCTCTTCTTTCCCATCAATCCCGACGAATTGGGCCTCAAGTGGCGCAAGCACGTAGAGGGAGAGGGCGGAACACGCGCGAGGCGTCCCGGAGGCCTGGCGGGAAGCATCCAGCTCGAGTTCCCATCCAGAGTCGGATTCGTCCGCGAGGTGGTGGCTGAAGTGGTAGAGGCGTGCGAGCGACTGGCTTTCTCGGGATCTCGCGCCACGCTCAACCTGAGGGTGGCGGTGGGGGAGGCGCTCTCCAACGCCATCCTGTACGGAAACCAGGAGGATCCGCAGAAACTCGTGAGGGTGGCGGCCGCGCTGCGCCCGGGATCCGCGGAAGTCACGGTGACGGACGAGGGGCCGGGCTTCGACCCGCACGCAATCCTGGATCCGACGCGTCCAGAAAACCGGGAACGCAGCCATGGTCGAGGTCTCTTCCTTCTGCGGTCACTGACCGACGAGGTGCGCTTCAATGACCGTGGTAACTCCATCACCCTGACGCTTCGGGAATAGGGACGTGGACGGCGAGCGAGCCCCGACGGTCGGGCCCGAGGACGTGACGGAATCGAACGGGTCTCCCGACGATGGGGGACGCGCGAGTGCCCCGCACATGCTCACCAGCGACCGGCTGGAAGAGTATCTCGACTCGTTCCATCGGCTCACCGGGATCCGCTTCAGGCTGGTAATCGAGTCGGATTCAGCCGAAGTCACGGCCCACGATTCGCTGGGTGACGTGCGTGGGGTCGAGTTCACCGAGTCCTCATGGCTGGTCATGCCGTCCGTGCGCATGAGGCTGGCGGTGGCGCCGGCGTCCGGGGAAGAGGAGCGGCGCCTCGTGGCGCTGCTGCGGGAGTCCGCGAGCCGCCTCGTGGCGTCGGAGAGGGAAGCCCGCTTCTTCTCGGGCGAGCTCGCGGACCGATACGAAGAAATCGATCTGCTGACATCGGTGGGCGAGATTCTCGGGTCGGTGGTCCACCTGGAACGAGCGGTGAGCCGGTTGCTGGCCCGGCTGGCGGATGTCCTCGACGCTGACTGTGCCGCGGTCTGGGTCCCGGAAGAGAGCGAATCCCTCCGCCGGCTGGCGGCGGGCGGGGCCGCGGCGCCCGAGCTTACGACGGATCCCGAGGCGGGGGCCCGCGAATGGATCGACAGGGCCATGCGGATGCACCTGCCCCAGATCCGCCCGCGGCGCGGCCTGGCGAACGATGAAGGAGATCGCACCCTCCTGGCCGTACCGCTGAAACACTCGGTGCTGCACGGGACCACTCTGCCCGTCGGAGTGCTCGCCGCCCGGGGACGGGAAGCCAGGGACACCTTCTCCCAGGCCGACGTCAATGTGGCGGCGACCGTGGCGGCCCATCTCGCCGCCGCGATCGAGAACGACCGGCTCACGCGAGAAAGCCTGGTCCAGGAGCGTATGCTCGTCGAGATGGAGCTTGCCCACCACCTTCAGATGAAGCTCCTGCCCGACCTGGGTGACTTTGACGGTGTGGCCGATGTGGCGGGTCGCTGCGAGCCGGCTGAATCGGTGGGCGGCGACTTTTATCACCTGTTCAGGCTTCCGGGAAATCGTCTCGGCGTGATGCTGGGCGACGTAAGCTCCCACGGATATTCCGCCGGTCTCATCATGGCGTTGACCATGAGCGCGGCTTCAATCACCGTTCGCGAGCGAGAGGAGCCGTCGGAAGTCCTGCGGGGGATTCACCATGAACTGGTCCGGAAGCTCGAGTCCACCGAGATGTACATGACCCTGTGCTACGCGGTGCTCGACCCGGAGGCAGGCAAGATCCGGTATGCCAACGCGGGTCATCCGCACGCCTTCCGTGTCAGCGCCACAGCGGTACAACGCCTCGACGCCTTGAATCCGCCTCTCGGAATCGCCGAGTTCGATGCCTATTCCCAGAAGGAAGTCGATTGGACTCAGGGCCAGGACATGCTCCTCATGTTCACGGACGGAATCAGCGAGTGCCTGGAGAGCGACCGCATGTGGTCGGACGATAGCCTTACACGAATGGCCATGGAGCAGTCCGGCGCCAGCGCCCAGGAAGTCCTGGATCGGGTGTTCGAGCTCGCCGAGGCTCCGGGCGGCGTCGCGGCGGATGATCGAACGGCGCTGGTGGTCAAGTAGGCAATGGTCCGGGCCAAGCGATCCCTCAGCCAGAACTTTCTGGTCGATCAGAATATCCGACGGAAGATCGTCGCGGAGCTCGGAGCGGGACCCGACGATGCGGTCCTCGAGGTCGGACCGGGACACGGCGAACTGTCGGACTTGCTCGTGGGCAAGGTCGATACGCTCGTGCTGGTGGAGAAGGACGACGATCTCGCCTCCGAACTGACGGCCCGGTTCTCGGACAGGGAAGATGTTCGCGTGGTGCACGGGGACGCTCTGGAGGTCGACTTGGGAGCCCTGCTTCCTGGAGATCGCCCGGGACTCCTGATCTCGAACCTTCCCTACGGGATCACGTCGCCGCTCATTTTTCGATTCCTCGATTTGCGCCCGCTGCCCCGGAGGATGGTTCTCCTCGTCCAGAAGGAGGTGGCAGAGCGAATTGCGGCCGCGGAGGGGAACAAGGTGTACGGGGCGCTCTCGGTGGGCGTGCAGGCCCGAGCCGACGTGCGGGTGGCCTTTCGGGTGGGGCGCCTCGCGTTCCGTCCGGTGCCGGCCGTCGATTCCGCGCTGATCGTGATCGAGCCCCGCGTCGATTCGGAGGACGACGAAATGCTGCGTGCCCTCCGGGTCCTCACGCGCGTCGCCTTCTCCCGACGCCGCAAGCAGCTGGGACGGATTCTCCGGTCCGCGCCGGAGTACACCCTTTCCGCAGCCGGTGTTGACCACGTACTGGAGGGCTGCGGGCTTTCTCCCCAGGCCCGGCCGGAGACCCTGACCCCTGACCAGTTCATCGAGCTCGCCGGCCGTCTCATGGAGGCTCCGCGAGAGCCCTCAGACGGGTCCCCTCCGGCGAGTTGAGAACGGTCGCCCGGTTTCGTATCTTCTTGTGCTACCTTTCACAAGCGAGACTATGGCACGCAAGATTTCGGACTCGACCGTGCGCCGCCTGTCGCGTTACCTGCGACGGCTTCGCACGCTGGACCGCCAGGAGTTGAAGGTGGTGTCCAGCCGTGAACTTGCCGAGTCCACCGGCACGACGGCTGCGCAAGTGCGGAAGGACCTCAGTCACTTTGGCTCGTTCGGGAAGAGAGGCCAGGGTTACGCGGTGACGGATCTCCGGGTTCAACTGGAGGAGATCCTCGGCCTGACGCGGCGCTGGAGGGTCGCGGTGCTGGGGGTCGGAAGGATCGGCTCCGCTCTTCTGGGCTACGGCTTCTTCACTCAGCGCGGGTTCGACGTCGTGGCCGCCTTCGACACGGACCGGTCGATGATCGGGCGAGAGATGGCGGGTGTCACGGTTCGGCCGTTGAAAGAGCTGGAACAGACCTTCGTCGATCAGGAGATTTCGATCGCGATCATCGCCACGCCCGTTGAGGCAGCGCAGAAGGCGGCGGATCGAGCGGTGCGGGCAGGCGCGCGAGCCATCCTCAATTTCGCCCCGATCAAGCTTCGTATGCCCCCTGAAGTAGCGGTTCGGGGAATGGATGTGACCCTGGAGCTCGAAGGTCTGTGTTATCTGGTCACGGAGGCTGACGCCGCGACGGATGCAAAGGAATGATAGGCGTCCACAGCGAGATCGGTCGCCTGAGGTCGGTGATCTGTCATACACCCGGGCCGGAACTCGCCGTCGTGACACCGGCCAACCGAGCGGACTACCTGTTCGACGACATCCTGGACTTGCAGTTCGCTCGGCGAGAGCACAGCCAGTTCACGGCCATCCTTTCCCGGTTCGCGAAGGTCCACGAACTGTCTGATCTGCTCGCGGATGTCCTCGGGGAGCCCGAGGCTCGCGAGTACCTGTTCGCGAACACGGACGCTTCCCTGGGGATGCGTGCGACGGGCGCCGCTCCCGAGGAAATCACCCGCCTGCTGATCGAGGGCGAGGTCAGCTCCGGCGGTGCTCTCGCGGACCTGGTCAACGAGGCCGGCTATACCCTTCCGCCTCTTCCGAACTTGTTCTTCACTCGCGACTCAGCCGCCGTGATCGGTGATCGGGTGATGGTGGCGTCGATGAAGCACGAGGTGCGTTGGAGTGAGGAGATCGTGGCCTGGACTCTGTTCCGGGTGCACCCGGAGCTCGCAAACGCGGGCATTCTCTTTGACGGTGCGCACGAGCGACGACTCAACGTGCGAGTGGAGGGCGGGGACGTTCATGTGCTCCGGCACGACTTGCTCGCGGTCGGAATGTCGGAGCGAACGACCGCCGCGGGCATCGACGCCCTGGCCGAGGAGGTGTTCCGCACCACCGAGATCACGGACCTGGTCGTGGTCCTGCTGCCGGCTCATCGAGCGGCCATCCACCTCGACATGATCTTCACGATGCTGGACCGGGAAGTGTGCTGCGTCTTTCCGCCATACTTTGTCGGGCCGACGCGCCTTCCTGTGCTGCGGATCAGGAAAGGCGCCGCCGGGGTCCAGGAGGCGTCCAGCCTGTTCCACGCGCTCGAGGATCTCGGACTCCCGCTCACGCCCATCCCGTGTGGAGGCGAGCGTCGAACGATGCAGGAGCGCGAGCAGTGGGCCAGCGGGTGCAATTTTTTTGCGGTCGGTCCCGGACAGGTGCTCGCCTACGATAGGAACGAGCACACCCTGCAGGCTCTGCAGGACCAGGGGGGGCTGAGGGTCGTTCGAGGCGCTGACTTCCTGTCGGGTGAAGTGGAGCTCGGTGCGGACGAAAGGTTCGTAATCGGGTTCGAGGGATCAGAGCTCGTGCGCGGAGGCGGTGGGCCCCGGTGCATGACCATGCCCGTCCTGAGAGACGAGCTGTGAGCGCGGACGGGCTCCGTTTCGCGGCCCACACGCCACTGGTGCAAAGGGCCCTGGAGACCGTGAGTCGCGAGCCGATGGACACGCCTGACCTCGCCAGGGAGGTGTTCGGCCTCATGCAAGCCCCGCCCGGACTGGCCTCACGCCTGGTGTTCGACCTCCTTGGCGAGGACAGCCGCTTTTCGGTGGATGCTCAGGGAGTGTGGAGGCTGGTCGAGCGCCCCGTGCTCGCGGACCGGATCCGGCTGTCGGATACGAAGTTCGCGGTCGTGGACGTCGAGACCACCGGAAGTTCCGTGACCAAGGGTGCGAGGATCGTAGAGTTCTCGGCCGTGTTCGTCGAAGGCGGAGACATCCGGGGCGAATACACCACCCTCGTGAACCCGGAGGCGTGGATCCCGGGCTGGATCACGCGGTTGACCGGCATCGAGCCGCGAATGGTCGACAGCGCTCCTCGGTTCAGGGACATTGCGGCACGCGTGCGGGAGGCGCTGGAAGACCGAGTGTTCGTGGCCCACAACGTGGGGTTCGATTGGAGGTTCGTGGCCGAAGAGCTTCGAATGGCCAATTCGATCATGCCGGAAGGGCCCAGGCTGTGCACCGTTCGAATGGCCCGCCGCGTCTTGCCGGGACTCCGGCGGCGGGGATTGGACTCCCTGTCGAGGTACTACGACGTGGACATCGTCAATCGGCATCGCGCCGGCGATGACGCCCGGGCCACTGCCTTGATTCTTCTCCGCATGCTCGAAGCGGCCGACCGTCAGGGTATCGTCTACTGGGACCAGCTCGAGGACTGGATCGCGGGACGGACTACCGTCCTGCCTCCCCCTGCGGCTTCCGAGGAGGAGTTGAGTGCCTGATCTCCCGATTCTGGAGGGCCATCGGGCCAGGGTAAGACCGATCGACGCCGGAAGCCTGTGGCTGGACGGTGGGGCCATGTTCGGGGTGGTTCCGAAGCCGCTGTGGAACCGGCGTGCTCCCGCCGATGACCGGAACCGGATTCCGCTCGCCATGCGTTGCCTGCTGGTGGAGACCGACGGGGCGAAGGTCCTCATCGATACGGGCCTGGGCAACAAGGAGAGCGACAAGTTCAAGTCGATCTACGGCGTGTCCAACGAGGGGAGTCCGACACGCCTGGAATCATCCCTGGCGGCGCTCGGCGTGGAGCCTTCTGATATCGATGTGGTGGTGGCCACCCACCTGCATTTTGACCACGCGGGAGGCGGCACCTCGAGAGATGAGGACGGATCGGTGCGACCGGCGTTCCCCGGTGCCCGCTATGTCGTCCGTCGAGGCGAGTACGAGTTCGCGCGTCTCGACAACGAGCGGGTCAGGGCCAGCTATATGTCCGCGAACTTCGAGCCGCTGGCGGAAGCGGGTTGCCTGGAGCTGGTCGAGGCCGGCGCGGAGATCGTACCAGGCATCCGTATGGTGCACACGCCCGGACACACGCCGCACCACCAGTCGATTCGGGTGGACCTCGGCGACGAAGAGCTGCTGTTTCTGGCTGACCTCGTCCCGACGACGGCGCACCTTCCCCTGCCGTGGATCATGGGGTACGACGTCGAGCCGCTGGTGACGCTGGAAAGCAAGAGGGCGCTTCTCACCCGCGCGGCGAAGGAGGGCTGGTGGCTGGCCTTCGAGCACGATCCTTTCGTGGCGTGGGGCCGCGCCGCAGACCGGCCGGGAGGGGCGGAGGGATGCTTGTTGGCGGACGTGTGCCAACACCCCATGGTGCCGGAGGCTGTTCGGGGCGAGGCGATCGACTATATCCGAGGCTGAAGTCTGCGTGCCCCCGAACGGCGGGCGGTACAACCGGGAGGAGACAGGATGAGGCAAATCGCGATCGTGACGCTGGTGGTGGGGATGCTCTTCGGTGGTTTCGCGAAGCCGATTCAGGCACAGAGCGCGGAAGACGAGGTTCAGGCGGTGGTGGACGCCCTGTTCGACGCGATGCGGGCCGCGGACTCCGCGGCCGTGCGGGAGCTGTTTCACCCGGAGATGGGAAAGATGGCGAGCTCGGGTGTCCGGGACGAAGTGGCGGGCGTCGAATTCGGGGCGATCGCGAGTTTCGTGGAGGCAGTCGGCGGAGCTGAGCCCGGCGCTTTCGACGAGAAGATCGGCCCCGCCGAGATCCGAATTGATGACAATCTCGCAACGGTGTTTACCCCCTACGCTTTTCATTACAACGGCAACCTGTCGCATTGCGGCGTGAACGTGTTTCTGATCGCCAGGGTCGGTGATGACTGGCGCATCGTGGGACTGGCAGACACGCGGCGAAGGCAGGGGTGCGAGGAGTGGCTGAAATGAGCGACATGGAGCGGACGGCGGTGATCGTCGGTGCCGCCAGGCTGCCGACGGGGAGATTCCTCGGCGGACTCTCGCCCCTCAAAGCTCCCGAATTGGGAGCGCGGGCGATCGCTGGAGTGGTCGAGCGATCCGGTGTGGCGCCAGCCGACATCCAGGACGTCATCATGGGCAACGTGGTGCAGGCTGGAGTGGGGCAGGCCCCGGCCCGACAGGCGGCCATCGGCGCGGGACTCCCCGCGGAGATCCCCGCGATGACGATCAACAAGGTCTGTGGATCGGGCCTGAAGGCCGTGATGCTGTCGGCGCAGGCCATTCGCGCGGGCGACCTCCAGGTGGCCGTTGCCGGCGGCATGGAGTCAATGTCCAACGCGCCGTACCTTGTGCAGGGCTATCGAGGCGGCGTGAAGTTCGGCGACCGGTCCATGGTCGACGCCCTGATTCACGACGGCCTGTGGTGTTCGTTCGGTCGCTGCCACATGGGTGGCCACGCCGAGTACACCGCGTGGAAGGCCGACGTAAGCCGGGAAGACCAGGACCAGTTCGCGTACGAGAGCCACATGAAGGCGGTGGCGGCCATCGACGGCGGAGAATTCTCAGCTGAGATCATTCCGGTGGAAATCGCGGGTCGGAAGGGAACCACCGTCGTGGATACGGACGAGCCGCCGCGGCGGGACACCACGGTCGAAGCGCTCGGCAAGCTGCGGCCGGCCTTCGGAGGTGACGCGCCGCCGGAAGTGGAAGAGCACTCGGTCACGGCTGGAAACGCTCCCGGGCTGAACGACGGTGCGGCCGCTACTGTCGTCACTTCAGAGGCTTACGCGAGGGCCCACGGGCTGGACATCCTCGGCCGTGTCACGGCATATTCGGTCGGCGCTACGGCCCCTCAGGAGTTGTTCTTCGCTCCGGTGGATGCGGTGCAGCGCCTGATGGCCCTGGAGGGCACGTCGATCGACGACTATGGGCTGATCGAGGCGAACGAGGCGTTCGCCGTACAGGCCATTGCCGACGCCCGCCAGTTGGGGATGGACATGGAGCGGGTCAACGTGCGCGGAGGCGCAATCGCTCTGGGACACCCGATAGGTGCGTCCGGCGCCAGGATACTGACGACTCTCCTGTACGCCATGCGTGACAGGGATGTGGACAAGGGCCTCGCCACCCTGTGCCTCGGAGGCGGGAACGCGGTGGCCCTCAGCGTGGAGAGAGTATGAGTCGAGAGGCAGCACGTTCCGTCAATCCGGCGCTGGCCGGCGCAGACAGCCGCGCTCCTGGGGTCATCCTCGGGGTGCTCGGCTTTGCCGCACTGACGGCCCTGGGAGCGCGCCTGAGCGTGGTGCTACCTGGCATGGTCGTGCCCATGACTCTGCAGCCGGTGGCCGTGTTGCTGGCGGGAGCGGTCCTCGGGTCGCGTGCCGGAGCCGCCAGCCAGATCGCCTACCTCGCAGCTGGTGCCATCGGTCTACCGGTATTCGCCG
>Ga0316197_10003148_pt1 | contig 11727 bp, 9 predicted proteins | sample OudBiesiAoxic_MG_FD_204939 | JGI IMG/M metagenome (GOLD analysis project Ga0316197, IMG submission 204939) | Coastal sediment microbial communities from Oude Bieten Haven, Netherlands - site A oxic | ecosystem: Environmental > Aquatic > Marine > Coastal > Sediment | place: Netherlands...
AGAACGGGGAATTGGAGAGTCTTCTGTCGGAGCTCTTCCGAATCGACCGCCAGCAGGTTCTGGTCACGGCTGGGGGCGACGATGGGCTCGAAAGGGGGGTGCGAGCCGTCTGTTCGCCGGGGCGCGAGGTGATCCTCACGACCCCCGGCTTCGAGATGCTGGAGCGGTACGTGCTGCTCAGCGGCGGTGCGGTCACCGAGCTCTCCTGGTGGTCTGGTGAGTGGCCCGTCGACGAGGCCATAGCGACAGCCTCGTCCCGCACCTGCGCTATCGCCATGGTGAGCCCCAACAATCCGACCGGCAGTGTCGTTTCCTCCGCAGCGCTGACGCGTCTGGCGCGGGCGCTGCCCGGTGTGCTCGTGCTGCTCGACCTCGCCTACGTCGAGTTCGCAGACGAGGACCTGACTCCGACAGCGCTGGAGCTGCCGAACGTGGTGGTCTTTCGTACGCTCTCCAAGGCCTGGGCCGCTGCTGGACTCAGGGTGGGATATGCCCTGGGAGATGCCCGGGTCATCTCGTGGCTTCGCGCTGCGGGTCAGCCCTACGCAGTCAGTGCCCCATCCTTGATTGCGGCTCGTCGACTCCTGTCGAAGGCGCAGGGCCTCGGCTCCCATGTGGAGGGGGTCGTCAGGCAGCGCGATCGAGTCCTACGGGGATTGCGGGAGCTCGGTCTGGAGGCGATGGATTCGCAGGCCAACTTCGTGCTCGTACGGTTCCAGGATGCGCAATGGACGCTCGATGCTCTCGCGGGACTGGGGATCGGAGTGCGATCGTTTCCGGGCAAACCTGGTCTCGAGGCCTGGCTGCGGATCACCATTCCGAGCGAGGAGTCTCTCGCTGACAGGTTGTTGGCATCCATCCGTTCGGCGCTGCGGCCGGAAGCCCTGTTATTCGACCTCGACGGCGTTCTGGCCGATGTCTCACAGTCCTACCGTTTGGCGATCGTACAGACGGCCTCAGCTTTCGGCGTGGAGCTGGGGCCAGACGAGATTGCAGCGGCCAAGGCAGCAGGAAACAGCAACAACGATTGGCTCTTGACGCAGGCGTTGCTGCGACGTCATGGGGTCGAGCAGCCGTTGTCGAAGATCCGAGAGGTGTTCGAGGGCCTCTATCAGGGCGCCGACGGACAGCGCGGATTGTGGCAGGACGAGCCCTTGCTGATCCACCGCGAGGTGTTGGAGGAATTGGCAGCACTGTACCCCCTGGCGATCGTGACCGGGCGACCCCGGTCCGATGCTCTCCGCTTCCTCGAAATGCATGGTGTTCAGGAGTTCTTCGCTGCGGTGGTCACACTCGAGGATGGCCCTAGCAAGCCGGATCCGGCACCCGTTCTGAGAGCCCTGGATGCCCTGGCCGTAGAGCGGGCCTGGATGCTCGGAGACACGCCAGACGACATCTCGGCGGCCCGGGAGGCGGGGGTGATACCGATCGGCGTGATGGCTCCCACCGACGACGTGGAGCTGGTCCGAGAAGGGCTCGGACACGCCTCGAGAGTGCTTAGATCCGTCAATGAGATTCGGGAGATCTTGCCATGAAGCAAACGAACATTCGCATCGAAAGAACAACCTCCGAGACGACGGTGACAGTCGATCTGGAGCTGAGTGGAAATCGTCGGGTCGAGATCGACACCGGCATCGGGTTTCTGGACCATCTGCTCTCGGCGCTGGCCTTTCACGCCGGATGGAGCCTCAGCCTGTCGTGCGACGGCGATCTGCAGATCGACGATCACCACACGGCTGAAGACTGCGCTTTGGCGCTGGGCGAGGCGCTCGACAGCTTGCTCGGTGACCGGGGTGACATTCGCCGCTTCGGATCTGCCCATGCACCCCTGGACGAGTCGCTTGCGCGAGCGGTCGTGGATCTGTCGGGTCGCCCCTGGCCGGAGATCCATCTGGGCCTCACCCGGGAGCGGTTGGGTAGCCTCTCGGCGGAGAACGTAGGGCACGTGCTGGCCACTATCGCGATGCGTGCCCGATGCGCTCTGCACGTCGATCTCTTGCGGGGTACCAACGATCATCACCGCGCCGAGGCGGCCTTCAAGGCCACGGCCTTGGCGTTGCGGCAGGCCCTGGAGCCTTCAGATCTGTCTGGTGTGGCGAGCACCAAGGGGAGCCTCGAGTGAACAACCCATCTCTGGCTGTCGTGCGCACCGGAGCAGCCAATCTGGCGTCGGTGCTGGCGGCGCTGCGAAGAGCGGGTGGTCGGCCAGTGCTCGTGGCCTCACCCAGGGAGGTGGAATCGGCTGCGGCGCTGGTGCTGCCCGGAGTTGGCGCCTTCGACTCCGTGATGGAACGGCTGCGGGCCGCAGGGCTCGTCGCACCCTTGGCCGAGAGGATTCGCCTCGGCAGGCCGACCATGGCGATCTGTCTGGGTTTGCAGCTCTTGGCCGAGTCGAGCGAGGAGGCACCAGGTGTTCGGGGTCTGGGAGTTCTGAGCACCGGTGTCCATCGATTCCCCTCCTCGGTGAGAGTGCCGCAGCTGGGTTGGAATCGGGTGGTGGTCGGCGCCGGCTGTCGACTCCTCGAGAGCGGCTTCGCCTACTTTGCCAACTCGTATCGATTGCAGGCGGCACCCGATTGGGCCTCGGCAACCGCCGAGCATGGCGGTCCCTTCGTCGCCGGTGTGGAAAGGGGGACCGTGCTCGGGTGTCAGTTCCATCCTGAGCTCTCCGGCCCCTGGGGCCAGCGCCTGATGAATCGTTGGCTGGCGGCGGCAGAAGGAGCGTCGTGATGCTGTTGCCGCGAGTCATTCCCTGTCTGGATGTGGCCGACGGTCGGGTTGTGAAGGGTGTGCAGTTCCAGGGCCTGCGAGACGCTGGTCATCCGGTGGAGCTGGCGCAGAGCTATGCGGAGCAAGGAGCTGACGAGATCGTGATTCTCGATGTCGGGGCGACGCCCGAGAAACGGGGCAACCAGGTAGAGACCGTGCGGGGCGTCCGTGAGGTGCTTCCTCTTCCGGTGACGGTCGGCGGTGGGGTGCGCCAGGTAGGCGACGCGGAGTCCCTGCTCGAAGCGGGCGCAGACAGGGTCGCCGTCAACACGGCGGCGGTCGAGGACCCGAGCCTGCTGTCGCGATTGGCGGCGCGATTTGGAACTCAGTGCACCGTTCTTGCGATCGATGCTGCTCTGGACGGTGACCAGTGGTCGATCGTGGTGCGGTCGGGTCGCGATCGACTCGATGTCGACGCTGTCGATTGGGCCCGTCGGGCGACGGATCTCGGTGTGGGAGAGATTCTGCTGACGAGCTGGGATCGAGACGGTACGCGCAGTGGATACGACCTCGCGCTCATCGCTGCGATTCGCCAGGCTGTGACGGTGCCGATCATCGCCTCCGGTGGTGCGGCGCGGGCGGAGCACATGGTGGCTGCGATTCGGGCCGGGGCTGACGCGGTGCTGGCGGCCTCCATCTTCCATGAGGGTCAGTACACCGTTGGTAGCTTGAAGGAGGATCTGGAGAAGCTCGGATTGGAGGTGCGTCGATGATTGTGCCGTCGATCGACCTGATGAAGGGTCACGCTGTACAGCTGGTGGGGGGCAAGGAGATGGCTATCGATGCCGGCGAGCCGATGGCGGTGGCGGAGCGCTTCTCCGTGGCAGGGGAGCTGGCCGTCATCGACCTGGATGCGGCGCTCGGGAGGGGTTCGAATCGAGAGCTGATCGAGCGTCTGGTACGACGCTTCCGTTGTCGGGTCGGCGGAGGCATACGGACCGTCGATGCGGCCTTGGATTGGCTCGATGCGGGAGCGGAGCAGGTGATCTTGGGCACGGCAGCCACCCCAGAGCTTCTTCGGCAGCTTCCCCGAGAGCGGGTGATCGCGGCGGTCGACAGCGTCGACAGCCGGGTGGTGGTCGAAGGATGGCAGGTCGAGACGAAGTGTCGTCTGCCGGATCGCGTCGCGGAGCTCCAGGAACTGGTGGGAGGCTTTCTCGTCACCTTTGTCGAGCGAGAAGGGCGGCTCGAAGGCACTGATCTCGAGCGCGCCCGTGCCGTCGTCCATCGGGCCGGTCGGGCCAAGGTCACCGTAGCTGGTGGCGTCTCGACGGTTGACGAGATTGCGGCCATCGACGCGATCGGTGCGGACGCTCAAGTGGGTATGGCTCTCTACAATGGTCTACTTCCCCTGGCGGATGCGATCGCCGCCCCTCTCACCTCGGATCGGCCGGACCAACTCTGGCCAACAGTCGTCTGCGACGAAGATGGGCGGGCTTTGGGTCTGGCCTACTCCAGCCTGGAAAGTCTGCGCGATGCCGTCGATCGGCGTCGCGGCATCTATCAATCCCGCAGCCGAGGCCTGTGGGTCAAGGGCGAGACCTCGGGGGACTTCCAGGAGTTACTGGAAGTCAGGCCTGATTGCGATCGCGATGCACTCCGCTTCACTGTCCGACAACAGGGGCGGGGGTTCTGCCATCGAGGTACTTGGACCTGTTGGGGCCCGGTAGGTGGGCTGGAGGCGTTGGAGCGAAGGCTGGCCGGGCGTCTGAGCTCCGACGATGCCAAATCCTACTCGCGCAGTCTGGTCAGGGATCCGGGACGCCTCAGCAGCAAGCTCGACGAGGAGGCTGAAGAGCTCGGGCAGGCCAGGCAACACGCCGAGGTGGTTTGGGAGGCAGCGGACTTGCTGTACTTCACGGCACTGAAGTTGGCCTCGGTCGGGGTTCCCTGGCGGGAAGTGCTGAGAGAGCTGGACCGCAGGGATCGGGTCACCCGGCGTCGGGACGGTTCTCGAAAATACTCTTCAGGGGACTCGATCGGCAGAACAGGCGGTGCACAGTGAGAGACTTCCGCTGGCGTCGGCTGGCTCCCGATGAGGTCCGCGGCTTGTCCCGGGTGCCGGTCGACCCGGCGACTCTGGAGATGGCAGGCGAGATCGTCAGAGATGTCGGAGAGAAGGGAGAGGCTGCGGTGCGCCGATATGCGGAGCGCTTCGGCGAGCTCGAACCGGGGCAGCCCTGGATAGTCGAAGCCGACGAGCTGAGGCGGGTCCTGGTCGAACTGGAGGGCTCCCAGCGAGCCTTGCTGGAGCGAGCGGCCGAGCGCATCGAACGGTTCGCGGTCGCGCAGAGGGATTCGGTCCGAGATTTCAGTCTTCCCGTATCAGGAGGTTTCGTGGGTCAGCAGCTGGCGCCGGTCGAGAGGGCGGGTTGCTACGCCCCGGGAGGGCGCTATCCGCTACCCTCGTCGGTTTTGATGACCGCAGTGACGGCTCGCGTTGCAGGCGTTGGTGAGGTGTGGGTAGCGTCGCCCCGGCCCCAGCCGATGCAGCTTGCAGCGGCGGCGGTGGCGGGAGCGGACGGACTATTGGCTGTCGGGGGGGCGCAGGCGATCGCTGCACTGGCTCTGGGCTCTGGACCTTTCGAGCCGTGCGACGTGGTTGTGGGCCCCGGCAACCGCTGGGTCACCGCAGCCAAACAGCTGGTGGCAGGGAGGGTTGGCATCGATATGCTCGCTGGACCTTCCGAGCTCGTCGTGCTGGCCGATGCCAGTGCCGATCCAGCCCTGATCGCCGCCGATCTCCTGGCGCAGGCCGAGCACGACCCGGAGGCTCTGCCGGTTCTGGTCAGTCTGGAGCCTCGGCTCATCGATCAGGTCGAGTCGGCCCTGAGGCGACAACTCGAAGGCTTGGCGACGGCAGAGACCGCACTGGATGCCCTCGAGCGGGGCTTCGCGGTGGCTGCCGGCAGCCTGGCGGAGGCTGTGACGCTCTGTGATCGCCTGGCTCCAGAGCACCTGCAGGTGGTCACGGAGCGACCCGATCGAGATGCCCGTCATCTGCATCACTACGGGGCCCTCTTCCTGGGTGCGTCGAGCGCCGAGGTCTTTGCCGACTACGGAATCGGGCCGAATCACACCTTGCCAACCGGAGGAGGCGCACGGTACCGGGGTGGTCTGTCAGTGCTCGACTTTCTTCGCGTCCGCACCTGGATGAAACTCGATAGTGAGGCCTTGGAGCCTTCGGTTATCCAGGACAGCTGCGAATTCGCCCGCTTCGAGGGCCTCGAGGCTCATGCCCGCTCGGCAGAGGTGCGAAGGTCGGGGAGTCGTGAAGAAAGGTAGGTTCGGCGGATCAGCGCGCCAGGTAGCCGGTCAGCTCGACGTATCCTCTTCCCGAGATCGGTGCCCCCTCGCGTTCGCCTTCGACACGCACGGCTCCCTCCCAGTAGAGAACCGAAAGGCGAAGCTCCTGGTCCCGAAGGACGGGCTCGATCGTCAGCTCCAGCTCCTGTGCTGGCAGACGCAGTCGCCAGCCCGAAGGATACTGAACCCCGGTCTCGGGACTGATCCACCCATCCAGGACCTCCAGCTGAAAGTCGCTCCAGAGCAGAGGGGACCGCTCACCGTCGGCGTCGATGTGGCTTCCGCTGCTCATCGGATCGGCCGTGCCGTCGTCGCGGCGCATCTGATAGACCATCAGATCGGTGCCGTCGTCGAGCTGCAGGGCAAACCAGTCCCACCCGCTCTGGCCCGCCTCGAGAGCGCTTGTGCTCCATTCCCGATCGAGCCAGCTGGATCCCGACACCTCGAGCTCGACTTCACCGAGCCGAATACGGCCAGAAGTGGCCAGCCGGGTGAAGGCGTAGTAATAGGAGGCGTTGCCGGGCTCGCGTCCCTTGCGGCTCAGGCCTGCCTCGCCCTGGAGAACGAGGGGTTTGACAGGGTCCAGATCGAGATCGACGGCGATGTCACCGGCCCGGGCCTGCAGGCGGAATGGAGGCGACGAGCTCCGACTGGTGAGCTGCCAATCCTCGAGCCAGGCTCGAAAGGGCTCGAGCTCCACCCCGGCGAGCCCCATAGCACCTCTCGCGAACCTCTCGAAGAAGTGGAAACTCTGGCGTTCCTCGTCGGTGATGGCGAGATGGGCCATGAAGATCTGACGTGTGGCCCACCCTGACTCTCTGGTGGGCACTTCGGCAGCGAGGGCGTTTCGAAAAAGTGTGAATTGATATCCGAACCGACGTCCCGACGCAGTGGCCACATTGCCGGTGAGGTACCACCACTCCGTGCGGAAGTCGGGATGCGAGCCATGATCCTCGGGGAATGCGAATCGCCTCGGGGCAGTGGCGCGGGCGAAGCCTTCGGCCGTTCCCGACAACAGGCTGGTAAGCGAGAGGCCTGGATCGCCGTCGGCTTCGACCTCTGCCTCCGGCAGTTCCATTGCGGGGGTCGAGCAACCCAGCTGTGCAAACGCCAGCCAGCCGAGCAGGAGACGGAGGAGCAGGGGATTCAGGGGGCGCCGCACACTATTCCTCTCGCAGTGCTTCGGAAGGCCGGGTTCGAGCCATGCGCCAGGCCGGATAGACGCCGGCGAGCAGCGCTGCAGCCACACCGACGCCGATGGCCTGCAGCAGGGTAGGAGGGAATAGGCTCAACTCGAGACTCCAGCCGAACGAGCGCCGATTGATGGTATAGACCATGATGGCCGCCATCGACACTCCGACCGGTAAAGCCAGAAGCCCGGCCGTCAGCCCCATCAGCCCCGTCTGCTGTGTGACCAACATCCACAGCTGGCCCGGTGTCAGTCCGCAGGCCCGCATTACGCCCAGCTCACGGGTGCGCTCCAGCTGCAGCGCCAGCAGTGCGCTCAGGACTCCCACGAAGGCGACGATGACTGCCAGAGTTCGCAGCACACCGGTAATGACGAAGGTCCGGTCGAAGATGCGCATCGACTCGTTGCGCAGCCGAAGATTGCTGTTCAGTTGCACCTGGAGATCGGTGGGAAGGGTCCGCCGGACCCGCTGGCTCAGAGCTTCGAGATCCGCCCCGGGACGGGTATGAACGGAAAGCGCAGTGACTCCGCCATCGCCCCAGGCGCGCTGGTAGAGGTCGCGGTCGAGCATCAGTAGACCCTGCTCGGTGGAGTAGTCGTAGAACACGCCGGCGATCGGCAGCTTCAGGACCCCCGATGGTGAGGCGATCTCGACGATGTCTTCTTCCTCGAGCCCCCGCCGATAGGCGAACGACTCGGAGATCATGATCGCTCGACCCGCTTCGATTCGGCTCCAGATCTGCGCGCGATCCCCTCGCCTGAACGCGAAAGCACCTCGGCTCTCGTCGGAGAGGCCGAGGGCCACGGCTTGAGCCGGTTGTCGGTCGGCGACTGTCGCAAAGTGGCGCAGCAGGTTGATCGACGAGACCTGGTCGAGGCTCGCGATGGTGTCGATGGTCGCGGGGTCGAAAGTGGCACCGCCCGGCCTGAATCTGCGGGCAGGAGTCGTCGAGAGCGAAATGTAGAGATCGGCAGGCAGGGCATACTCCAGCCACCGGGTCACTGTGCCACGGAAGCTGCGCACCATCAGGTCGACTCCGACGGTGACCGAGAGCGCCATCATCAGCGCAGCAATGGCGGGGCCGGTGCGACTGAGGGCGGCTACGACGCCTCGCGTGGCGATCCTGCCGAGCTGCCCGGATACCGTGCCGGCGAGAGGAGTCAGCAATCGCATCAGCGCCATCGTCGAGAGCGGCGTCAGCAGTGCGAAGCCGATCAGCACGGCGAACAGCCCGCCGAAGGCGAGAGCCAGACTCTCGCTGGGTATCAGGAGCAGGCCGGCGCCGCTCGCCAGCAGTACCACGCCGAGGAGCGACAGCGCCGGGATCGCGCGGTGGACTCGCGCTTCGAGCTCGGACCGTGCCATGGCTTCTCGAGGCTCGGTGTAGGTGGATTCGACCGACGGTGCGACGGCCGCCATCACCGTCGACGTCAGGCCGAGGAGGCCACCCTTGAGCAGGGTCCAGGGGGCGATGGCCACTTCTCGGACGTCGACCACGAAGTAGAGGTCGTTGATCGTCTGGGTGACTCGACCGATCAGGCTCCTGCCGAGCCAGACTCCAGCCAACTCCCCGAGCAGTGTTCCGACGGCTCCAATCAGTGCGGCCTCACCCAGGATCAGCCAGAAGACCTCTCTGCGTGTCGTTCCGAGAGCCCTCAGAATCGCCAGCACCGGGCGCCGCTGCACGACAGCGAAGGTCATCGTGTTGTAGATGAGGAAAGCGCCACAGAGGAGGGCCAGAAGGCTGAGCGCCTGCAAGTTGAGGCGGAAAGCGCGGGTCATCTGCTCCGCCGTCGAGGTGCCCGATCGCCTGGCTTCGAGGATCGTGGTAGCGGGCAGACGGCGGGCGAGAACCGTTTCGAACTCGGCCTCCGTCATGGCCGCTGGCCGGATCAAGTCGATCCGGGACAGGCTACCCAAGAGGCCGAGAATCTCCTGGGCCGTTGCGATGTCGACCAAGATGAGATCTCGGACGACGACTTCGTGTGCCTCGTTGCTCGGATCCAGATGTCCGACCAGGGTGAGGGTCTTCACCGCCCCGCCGACGTCGATCTCCAAGGTGTCACCGAGCTCGATGCCGAGCTCCGTCGTGGTCTGCCGGGCAATGAGTGCGGCACCCGACGAGGTCAGAAGGCTCCCCAGAACGAGCTGCCCTGGGGTACGTGAGTCGGTTAAGTCGCGGAACGGTGCTTCCGAAAACGGATCGATCCCCATCAGCGAGAAGGTGCGCGAATCCGGACCCAGGAGCCTGGCATGCCCCTCGACGACGGGTGCTGTTTCGCGCAGACCGAGGTCGACACGCAACTGACGGTACAGCTCTTCAGGGACCAGCCCATCGAGGCCGATGATCTGATGTGTTGCCTTGCCCGTGATCGTCTCGGTGGAGCGCTCGAAGGCGCGCAGCGCGCTACCGTTGGCGATATCGATGCCGACGACCACGGCGACGCCCAGGGCGACGCCCAGGATGGCCAGGGCGAGCTGCAGGGGATGGCGCTGCAGGTGCCGAAGACTCGACTTCCAAAGGAGTCTCTTCACGCTGGGCCTTCCTTGTCGAGCTCGACGAGCCGCCCGTTCTCGATGGTGAGGATGCGGTCGGCCAGCCCGACGACCTGCTGACTGTGAGTAGCCATCAGCAAAGTGCGACCACTCTGGCGGGTCAGGCTGTCGAGCAGGTCGATGACTTGCCGGCCCGTTTCGACATCCAGGTTGCCGGTGGGTTCGTCGGCCAGAATGAGCTGCGGCTGATGGATCAGGCCTCGCGCCACCGCAACCCGCTGTCGCTCACCGCCGGAAAGACGGTCCGGGAACGAGTCGGCTCGGTCGACAAGTCCAACCGCTGCGAGCATCTCCAGGCAAGGCCCCCGCATCACCTCGGTGCTGGCCCCATCGAGCTCGAGAGGCAGGAGCAGGTTTTCCAGAACCGTCAATGTCGGCAGCAGATTGAAGAACTGGAAGATGAAACCGATGTTGCGTCTTCGAAACAGGGTGCGATCTCGCTCCCCAAGGCTGGTGATCTCGATGCCGCCAATCGCAACACTTCCGCTGTCGGGCTGATCGAGCCCGCCGAGAAGGTTGAGCAGTGTCGACTTCCCGGAGCCGCTTCTCCCCAAGAGGACGACCAGCTCCCCTGGCTGAACGAGTAAGTCGACGCCTTCGAGAACGATGTGATCCCGATCTGCCTCGCGATAGCTCTTCGAGACACCGCTCAAGTCGATCGTGGGTGCTCGATCGGGTAGATCAGTGGTCATGGAACGGCTCCTCTCGCGCGTCTGGCAATTGGCGTGGTGGCTGAACTGATGTCCGCTAGAATGCCACAGGAGGATCGAATGAGCGAGCGCAAGTACAAGCAGAGCGGTTACCAGGACGATGAGCCCCGCGAGAAGAGGTCGCGGCCTTCGGGGCCGCGCGAGAAATCCGACAAGCCACGCGGCCGTGGTTTGGGCAAGCCGACGAAATCGGTGTTCCGCTGCAGCCGATGCGGCCAGAGTCATGCAGTGGGGCAGGATGTGGCGTTCGATGCGACCTGCTCTGGATGTGGCGACGATCTGCATGCCTGCACGAATTGCACGCACCTCGACAGCTCGGCCCCCATGGAATGCCGCCAGGAGATCTCAGAGCGGGTCGCCAAGAAATCGAAGCGCAACCAGTGCGACCTCTTCGAGCCCAAGACGACCCAGGAGTTTGCCAAGGACAGCCCACCGCCTGATGACGCGAGGGCGGCCTTCGATGCTCTATTCAAGCTATAGCGGCTGCTTGTCCCATAACTGACCGAGTGATTCCTTCGGGAGAGCATGATGTCCGATCCCACAGCCGTTGTTCAGAAGATCGGGGACTTTGTATGGGGTCCTTTTCTGCTCATTCCTCTCCTGCTGCTGACCGGTCTGTACCTGACGATTCGCCTTCGCGGTATCCAGTTCCGCAAGCTCTGGCACTCCCTCTACGTTGCTCTGATCGTCCGACGGGAGAAGGGGGCTGAAGGCGACATCTCTCACTTTCAGGCGCTGATGACGGCGCTGGCAGCCACGGTTGGGACTGGAAACATCGTCGGGGTGGCAACAGCGATCGCAACCGGCGGCCCGGGGGCGCTCTTCTGGATGTGGATGACCGGTCTGGTGGGGATGGCGACCAAGTTCTCCGAGGCCCTGCTGTCGGTCAAATTCCGCGTTACCGACGAGAGGGGAGAGCAGTGCGGTGGCCCGATGTACTACTTGGCCAACGGCATCCGGTGGCGAGGTCTGGGCAAGACCCTTGGGTGGCTCTTCGCGTTGTTCGCGGTCTTTGCCTCATTCGGCATCGGCAACATGGTGCAGTCGAACTCGGTGGCGCACGCGCTGAACTCGTCCTTCAGATTGCCGGTCTGGGTCACCGGGTTGATTCTGGCGGTTGCAGCAGGCCTGGTGATCCTCGGTGGAATCAAGTCCATCGGCAGATTTACCGGGATCTTCGTACCGGTCATGATTGC
>Ga0316197_10003149_pt1 | contig 11726 bp, 7 predicted proteins | sample OudBiesiAoxic_MG_FD_204939 | JGI IMG/M metagenome (GOLD analysis project Ga0316197, IMG submission 204939) | Coastal sediment microbial communities from Oude Bieten Haven, Netherlands - site A oxic | ecosystem: Environmental > Aquatic > Marine > Coastal > Sediment | place: Netherlands...
CAAGGTGATGGAGCAGATGACGAAGCCTGCGGGCAACCCGTAGGCACCTTGACCAACTGAAACCGGTTGCGACCGGGATGGCGGACACTGGTTCCGTCGTCCCGGTCTTTTTTTTGCCGTCACGGGTCTGGGGGAGGCGCCGGTGGAAGCAGATCACTCAAGTCCAGAGAACCAGCGACGGAGCCTCGTTTCATAGTCGTCCAACTTGTTGAACGAGACGATCACCGCCTGAGCCCGTAAGACAATCGCGTCGCGGTCGACAAGCCCGGAGACCAGTGAATCTTTGCTGTGGTCGCGCTTGTCGCCCATCACAATGGCCTTGTTCACATAGACAAGATCCCGCTCGACGAGTGTCGGATTCATCGAACCGGTCGTGACCCAGTTCCAATCGGCGAGGCTCGAGTTCACCGGTTTCAGGATGAAGAAGAAAAAGACAATGAGGGTGCGCCACTCGTTCCACTGATTCCTCACCCAAGCTCATAGCCTCACATCTAGTTTTAAATCACCCTCGACAAGAGACACGGTCAGCCGTTCGAAAAAGTCTGGCGGGGGCACTCCAGCCGGAACCGATTGCGGACGAGGAAAATCTTCTCAAATCTGGAACCAGATTTGATCCTGAGACGTATCTCCGGCGGGGTTAGACCCACTATCCCAAGCCCCAGGGTGTCAATCAGCTCTGTTCAGGAGCTACCCTCCAACCAAAACCTAAAAAGCTAAGAACATGAAAACAAATACCGACCATCGCGGGAGGAGCTGGCAGCGCTTCCTCCTCTGTCTCACGCTGCTACTAGGCGGCTTCGCTACCCCGTTTGCGACGGCAGGAACCATCTACGAAGAGCTCAAGGAACGATCCCACTACTCGACGCTGGTGACAGCCATCGATATTGCAGGGCTCGAAGACGCGCTCTCAGGCGAAGGCTCCCTGACCTTATTCGCCCCTTCGAATGCAGCCTTCGCCCAAATTCCTGAAGAGGATCTGAACGCTCTCTTGGCAGACCAGAGCCAACTCACGGCCGTGCTTACCTACCACGTGCTGGGGGAAGAGATTGGCTTCAAGGAGTTCGAATCAGGCTCTGAGACGACGCTCCAGGGAACCGACGTCGAAATCACGGTGAAGAAATACTCGTGGTGGTTCCGCGGGGTCAAAGTCGACAACTCGCACATCGTCAGAGCGAACATCCACGCATCCAATGGAGTCATCCATGGGATCGATTCGGTTCTCGATCCGACATTCGAACCAGCACCCAGCATTCTCGAGATCGTCGCTTCCGACCAGGAGAATTTCAGCACCCTCGGCGAGCTTGTGGAGCTGGCTGGCCTCGCTGACATCCTAGCTTCTGAGCGTCGCACATGGACGGTGTTTGCTCCAACCAACACTGCTTTCTCCAAGATTCCACCTTCGACGATCGACGCCCTACTGAATGACAAGAATCTCCTGCGCAAGGTTCTGCTCTACCACCTCTTAAATGGTTCAAAAACCAGCGAAGACCTCGGTGACGGAAGCGTCCGGACCCTCGCCCGCCAATCGGTCGAGACCGACGTTGAAGACGGAGTCCTCGTCCGGGTCAATGATTCGGAGGTGGCAGTGGCCGACGTCGCCGCTTCGAACGGGACAATCCATGTCATTAGCTCCGTCCTCCTTCCCAATCTCCCGCAGTCCCTCACCTCCGTGATCGCTGCGCAGGATGAACTAAGCACCCTCGAGACTGCCCTCGGCCTGACCGGTCAGGATGAGGTTTTCGATTCGACCAAGAGCTACCCGAGCTACACGATCTTCGCCCCACGCAACGCGGCGTTCCCTACAGGGGAAGCGCTTGCGGCTCTACTCGAAGATCCAGATGCTCTCGCCGACGTGCTCGGGTTTCACGTCGTCCAAGGGACCCTGCTCGCTGAGAAGCTCCGCAACGGCCAGCGCTTCAAGGCCCTGAACGGTGGCTACCTGAACATCCAGATCGACGATGAGGGGACGGTGATGGTGAACAATGCCACCGTCGTCACCCCGAACTTGCGTGCCGCGAACGGTGTCGTACACATCATCGATGCCGTCCTCGTAGAAGATCAGTTCACCGTCGCAGATCTGATCAAGAGCAAGTCCTACCTGTCCACGCTCGCGGCGGCCCTCGAGGCGACCGACCTCGACGATGCCGTAGACGGTGAAGTCGAATACACGGTGTTCGCACCCCTGGACTCCGCCTTCGCGGCCCTGCCAGACGGAACTGTCGAGGCGCTGCTGAATGACCTGCCAGCGCTGAGCAACATCTTGCTGTTCCACGTCGCCCCCGGCGTCCAGACCAAGTCAGACCTGGCTGAGAGCGGTGGCACCACCACCCTCCAAGGCGGTGAGCTCGAACTTGAGATCCAGAAGGTGAGATTCTGGTGGTGGTATTTCAATATCATCACCATCAATGATGTGCGCATTGTTTCGACCGACCTCAAGGCCGACAATGGAATCGTCCACCTGATCGCTGGCGTCCTTCTCCCGCCGGCGCCCGAGGAAGGCTAAATAGTTCGCCAAACCCAGCCCTGCCCGGGAGGGAAAGTCTCTCCCGGGCGGGGCTCATTCCATGTCTGAATCAACCACAACCAGCTCAAATAGGAGGCAGCCGCTCATCGTGGCCGCAGTGATCGTGGCCGCTGTGGTTCTCGCCTCGGTGATTCTGCGGCCACGGGGCGATTCGCCCAACCCCATCGGTCTGAATGACCGGGTAGAGCCACCGCACCGAACCCCCAATGGCTCGTCGGCACTGTCGGCACTAGACTTGGACACGCCGAACAAAATTGCTTCGGAGAAGGAAAAGAGGAGGCCGCTCGGGATGGACATCGTTGAAGCCATCATTGCGGATCAGGAGATCCCGCTCAGGGTTAAGGCCAAGAGCTTGTTCGAAGAGATCGATCACCTATCGGGAGAAGCCGCCATCGCCGCCTGCGAACATGCTCTCCTGTGCCTCGATGGTGAAGCCTACGAACCTGCCTTCGAGAAGTTAATAGCCGAGGGCAGCGGCTTGGAGATCCAACAGACGATTATGGCAGATCTCATGGGTCGAGACGATTTCCTGCGCCTGCCTCTGCTAGTTCGATTGGCGAGCCTGCCCCAACATCCGTTTAGTGAAGAGGCGAGAGTCGAACTGGTTGCAGTGTTAGGGAATGACTACGGTAGCAACTGGTCGGGATGGGCGGATGGGGTCGCCGATCACATCGAGTTGGCAGCGGGGGGCTCCGGCATCAGAGTGCTACAACGGCCGCCCGCAGCGACCCTCGCCGAGTAGATTAAAAATTTCGTTCTACGGGTCCTATCCCCTCTTAAAGCTTTCCCCGAGTCCGCAGCCCGCCCACGGCTGGAGGGTGAATAGCACCGTGGGCAGACCAGGACTAGGGGGCTAAGCTCCGTCGAAATCTACGCAGGGATCGCCTCCAGGAGGGGGATGAAGTTCGGAATTGGGATACGGCGGGAGACTGGAGTGATCGCCCGGCCCGGACGCCGCCCAGGCTTGTCGAGCTTCTTCATGGCCCGACGCAATTTGTTCATCCCTGACTTTTGTATCTGCCGGATCCGTTCACGGCTCACGCCGAACCTCGTACCGATCTCCTCCAAAGTCTGCGGGTCACCACCATCGATGCCGAAACGTGAAATGATCACTTCCCGCTCGCGCGCGCTGAGGATCGACAGCAGGCGACCGAGGTCTTCGACCCGCTCCTTCTGTTCAACGGCTTCTGATGGGATGGCGACACTCTCATCCTGGATCGCTGCTCCAATGTGCTGGAAGCCGGTCCCTTCTGCGGAGCTGTGGTTGTCCAACGACGCCACCGGCTGTGAGGCCTGGCGCAGTTCGGCGATCTTCTCTGCAGAGATCCCGAGAGCTTCGCGCGCTCTCGGATCCGTGATCGATTCGATCTCCGCCCGGTCGACGTCCCGCAATTTTTGTAAGACGTGAAGCGGAATCCGGATCGTTCGCGACTGGTTGCCTAGGGCGCCTTTGATTCTCCGTTTGATCCACCAGGACGAGTAGGTACTGAACCTCACGCCATACTCCGGGTCGAATTTCTCAACGGCATCGAGCAGACCGATATTGCCCTCGCAGATCAAATCTTCGACATCTAAGCCATAGCCTGCGTAGTCGTTCGCGATCTTGGCAGCGAGCCGGAGGTTCGAATTGATCAAGCGTTCGCGAGCCTCGGCATCTCCAGCATGGATCCTCTCGGCGAGTTCGATCTCCTCTTCGCGGCTCAATAGGGGATAGAGACTGATCTCCTTAAAGTAGCACTTCATCGAGAAGCTCAGATCCATTCTCTGCTTGGATTGACGGGGCTTGGCTTTCATCTATTTTCTATTTTAGATCAGTATTTAGATACTTCAATAGATTTCTTAATAAATTTCACTACGCAACACCTTCCTTTGAGCTAGAGAAGTAGGAGCGAGGAGCGCTCGTTCAAATCCCCAGCACCGGTGCGGGAGGATTTTCCCGGTTTGGGAACTTCTGCGGCCGGGGAGTGGATCGAGCGCTCAGAAGACGAACAACCAGCCCCATTTGATGGCAGAACCGATCGAGGAAAAGAACCTATTAGAACTGAGTCAGTCCATCCGGAGCGCGCGTTCACGGAAGGGATGGACCTTGGAGAAGCTGTCCCACGAACTCTGGGAGCGGGGCTTCCCGACGGCGCAGAACAAGCTCTGGCGGCTCGAGAACAAGCCCCCCAAACGCATCGATTCGGAGCTTCTGCTGTGGCTCGAGAAAGTTCTCGGTGTCGAGCTGTTCGGATCTGGCGAGAAGCAGCAGGTGTTGATCGTGGATGTTCTCGAAATCCTTGACGGCTTTGCTGATCCGGATGGAGAGGCAGCCCTGCCAATCGTTCCGAGATCGGGGGGGCTCCAGCAGATCCATGAGAAAGTCGCCGCGCTCGCCCGAGCCGTGGCAAGGTGAGAGATATCGCGGCTTGATCGTGCCCAGCTCACAGGGCAGGCTGGCTCCGAATGGACTCGCAGCCCATGAGCTCCCCCCCCCTACCCTCGCCATCGAAGCCGCCGCGGCTGATCTCGTTCCGCTCGAGTATGCTGCGCAGCCTGGTGTTGCTCATCCTACTGCTATCGATCGCCATCCTCGCCGTGTCGATCCATGCCTCGAACCGGGTCGTGCGCACGCTGTGCAAAGATCTGGTCACGCGCAGCCTCACACGCACGGAGAAGGAACTACGTCGATTTTTTGAACCGATCCCGGCCCAGTTGGCGGTCGCCGACGACTGGGCTAGTCAGGGTCTGCTCGACGAGCTGGAAAACGAGCGCATGCACTCGCTATTTGCGCCGGTCATCGGCGAGTATCGCCAGATCTCTGCGCTGAGCACTGGCGACGCCGACGGTGTGGGGTTCATGTTGCTCCGCGAGGGCGACGCGTGGTTAAGCCGTCGCGTCGATCGTCGCGGAGGAGGGCAGGCTGCACGGTGGACCCGGTGGGATGAGTCGGGCGACGAGGTCGAGAGCTGGCAAGAGGAGCTCGACTATGATCCCCGCACCCGTCCTTGGTACCAGCTGGCGATGGAGGACCTGGAGAACGGGGCAGACGAGGATCGCACCTTCTGGACGGATCCCTACATCTTCTTCACGACCGGCGAACTCGGTATCACCGCCTCGAGGCGCATCCGCAACCCGGACGGGAAGCTGACGGTCCTGGCATTCGATGTCCTGCTACACGACATCTCCGAATTGACCGCCGGCCTGGATACTAGCCCGAACGGCTTCGCCCTCGTCACCGACATGGCCGGCAGGCTGGTCGGCCTGCCGCGCGATGCGCGCCTCGACGAAGCCGACGAGCAGAAGGCGGCCTACCTCAAACGCCCCACCGAGATCGATCTACCTGTGTTCGGCGCGGCCGCCAACAGTTTCCGGAAGCACTTCCAGCTCAAGGATGGGGAGAGATTCAACCTGGAGCGGGGCCTGTCTCCGGACAATGTCCCATTCCGCTGGCGCTATGGCGGGGAGGCATGGTGGACGGCGATCAAACCGTGCCAGATCGAGCGCGGCCCACAGCTGTGGATCGCGATCACCGTTCCCGAGGACGACTTTCTCGCCGAACTCAAAGCCGGCCGGATCTACTCGATGCTCCTCGCAGCCAGCGCGCTAGCGATCGCGGCCCTGGTCTCGATGCACCTAGCACGACGCTATAGCAGACCGATCCAGAGTTTGATCGAACAGAGCGACCGGCTCACCACACTGAACACCGAGAAAGTCGATTCCGGCCGGTCGGAGATCCGCGAGATCGCGTTGCTGCACGACGCGCAGGAGAACATGCGCGTGGCTCTCGACTCGTTCGCCAAATATGTCCCGAGCGAGGTGGTGCGAGAATTGTTAGCCAAGGGCGAGGCGGCGGTCATCGGTGGTCGCAACACGCAGATGAGCCTCGTCTTCACCGACATCGCCGGCTTCAGCACGATCGCTGAAACGATGGAACCTGCCGCACTAACCGAACACATGGCTACCTACTTCGATGCGATGATCCGGATTATCGAATCACACGGTGGCACGGTCGACAAGCTGATCGGCGATGCCATCGTCGCGTTCTGGGGCGCTCCGAAACTCGACGATTCCCATGCAGGGAATGCCGTGCGCGCCACACTCGATTGCCTGGCACAGCTGAGCCGGCTCAATGCCGAGTGGAAAGCTAGCGGCCTGCCCCCACTCCCGACCCGCTTCGGTATTTCGACCGGTGCCGTGGTGGTCGGCAATGTCGGATCACCGGGACGCTTGAGCTACACCGCGCTCGGCGATTCGGTCAATCTCGCCAGCCGCCTCGAGGGTGCCAACTCGTTCTATGGAACATCGGCGCTGGTCTCGTCTGCCACGCGAGCGGAAGCAGGAGACGGCTTCTGCTGGCGCCGCGTCGACCTCGTCGCCGTCAAGGGACGCTCGAAACCTGAGTTGATCTTCGAGCCGCTCGGCCTCGAACAGGAGCTGGGCGAGAAGGGGCTCGGCTGGGTGCGGACCTACGAAGATGCACTCGACGACTACCTAGCACGCCGATTTGATGAGGCGATCGAGAAACTCCAGGCGCTCACCCTCGCGAGACCCGGAGATCGATCGGCAGCGCGGCTCCTGTCGAGGTGCCAGGCGATGAGCGAGAATCCGCCGCCCGAAGATTGGGACGGAGTGTCTAGATTCGAGAGCAAATCATAGTGCCAGCATCTGCACCCTCCTGGGGGAGCGCAGGTTTTTTGCTATCACCGACAAGGTGGGACGTGCTTAGATTGGAGTCATGCGACTTCCGCTTGTCCTCCTCGCCCTCGCCCTCGCCCTCGCTTCCCCAGCCCGCGCGGAGCCCGATGGAAAATTCCATCCGCTGTTGCCGGGGATGACGGCACAGCCGCTCCCGATCGATCTGCCAAACTGCAACAACCTGCTCTACCGGCATGACGGCAAGCTCGTGGCGCTGGGATATGCGGGAGATGTGTACCTGCTGTCGGACACCGATGGGGACGGTGCGGAAGATCGGGTCGAGCTGTTCTGGGAGAGCCGGGGGCGCATCGTCGGCCAGGTGGGAATGGACCTTGCCCCGGCTGGCAGCCCACACGGCAACGCGGTCTTCCTCGCAGCCAAAGGAAAAATCCTGATGCTGGCGGACCAGGATGGCGACGACCGCGCGGAGGTGATGCAGACGCTGGCCGAGGGTTGGCCCCCCGCCCGCGCCGGCGTCGATGTCACCGGTCTCGCGCTCGATCCGGAGGATGGTGCCGTGTGGTTCGGGCTCGGCGTGCGCCTCTACAACGATGCCTACGAAATCGAGGAGACGGGTGTGGCACAGAACGATCTGAGCGGCGAGCGCGGAGCGATCTTCCGCATCGCACCCGACTTCGGCTCGAGAGAGAAGATCTGCACCGGCATCCGCTGGCCGATCGCGCTGAGGTTCAACCGGCACGGTGACCTGTTCTGCACCGATCAGGAGGGGGCGACCTGGCTGCCCAACGGCAACCCTTTCGACGAGCTGCTACACATCCAGAAGGGGCGGCACTACGGATTCCCCCCGCGCCATCCGAAACACCTGCCGGACGTGATCGACGAACCGAGCGTGTACGACTACGGGCCACAACACCAGTCGGCATGCGGGTTGAACTTCAACGATCCAGTCAATGGTGGTCCTACTTTCGGTCCCGCCTGGTGGAGTGGTGACGCCTTCGTCGCCGGAGAATCGCGCGGGAAGATCTACCGGACGAAATTGGTCAAGACTGGCACCGGCTACGTCGCGCACAACGAGACCATCGCGCGTCTGGGAATGATGGTGATCGACCAGTGCTTGAGCCCCACCGGCGAACTGCGGTTCTGCACCCACTCTGGCAATCCCGATTGGGGGACCGGCCCTAAGGGCGCCGGCCAGATCTGGCGGGTGCGCTACGAGGACCTGGCCCCCCAAGCCGTCATCGCCTGGCGCCACTCCGCAGATGAGGTGCGCATCGCCTTCGATCGACCCATTCCTGAGACGTGGGAGAAAGCGGCGGCCAGGATCGAATCCAGCCCGAACGCCCGCGCCGGCGACCGCTACGAAACGATGCGCCCACCCTATGAGGTGGTGAAGCGGCAGGTCTCAGATGGCCGGCGGACGGTCGCGCTTGGGGGCATCGGCCGAACCCGACATGAGCCCACCATGCTCTCGCTAAAAATGGACGAGCTTGCCGAAGAGACATGGCTGAGCCTCGATGTCCCGGGTGGCTACTCGCTCGAGGCGAACTCTTCCGGGGTCGCCGCCGAATGGCAGGGCACTGGCGGCGATGAGTGGTCGGGGTGGCTCCCACACCTCGACCTCGACGTCTCCCGCGCGCTCACCACCGCGAGCCCAGCCCACCTCAGGATCACCAAGCTGACAGCGCCTGGGACGCTCACCCTGCGCACGCAGCTCGATCTCTGGCAGATGCTCCGCCCGGCCGTGCAGAAGGGTGCCCAGCTCGACTACGAATACCCGCCGGAGACGGTGACCGTGACCCTCGCGTCGTCTACCTCACCCTTCGAAGTGCTCGCCGGGGGGAAACGCCACGCATCATCGCGCGGGCACGTGAGCCACGATGTTTCCCTAACACTCGTCCCAGAGGAGAGGCAGTGGCTCCCGATCGAGATCAGACTCGCCCACCCAGGCGGTGCGAACGTCTCGCTCACCGCACATTGGTCGACCAGCGAGGACCGCCGGCACCGCGCCTTCCCGACACGCCGCCTCCTCATGCCCTGGGCGAATCCCGGGGCCAGCACCGGCCTCTACATCCCTTCGCGCCCGGAGATCCGTGGCGGCGATTGGGCGCGCGGCAAGCGGCTGTTCTTCGGCGACAAGGCACTGTGTTCGACCTGCCACCAGCGCGACGGTGCCGGCACGCACATCGGACCGGACCTCTCCGCGCTGCCATACCGCGACTACGCTTCGGTGCTCCACGACATCCGCAACCCTTCGGCGTCGATCAACCCGGACTACCCGACCCAAGCGATCGAGCTCGACGATGGCAGGAAGTTGATCGGGGTTCCGCTCGAACAAGCCGATGGCAATGTCAGGATCGGGATCGCCTCGGGCGCATCACTGCCCGTCAAGAAGGCACAGATCGTCGCAGCTGAACCGGTCGGCACCTCGCTCATGCCGGCAGGGCTCGACGCAAGCCTAGACCCCGCAGAATTGCGCGACCTGATGACCTTCCTCCTCACCGCCGCGCCGGTGATGCGCGACTACGCCACGCTTCCGCGGGATGGCGTCGACCTTCTCCCGCCGGCACGCACGCGGGCAGAGCTCGACGCGATCCTCGGAGGGGCTCCCGAACCACCGCTCCCCACCGAAGCGATCCGCGTCACGCTCGTCGCCGGGCAGAAAGACCACGGTTTCGGGGAACACGACTACCCGCGCTGGCAGCAGGTCTGGGGGCGGCTGCTCTCCCTCGCGGAGGATCTCGAAGTATCGACCGCCTGGCAGTGGCCATCGCCGAGCCAGTGGGCGGATTCGGATGTCCTGGTGTTCTTCAAACGGGGCAACTGGGACCCCGAGCATTCCGACCAACTGCAACGATACATCGAAGGCGGTGGCGGCGCGGTGTTCATCCATTGGGCCTGTGAGGCCGGCGAAAACGCTTCGGCGCTAGCCGATACGATCGGGCTCGCATCGAATTCTCGCCTCACCAAGTACCGCCACGGACTGATCGATCTGCGCTTCGATGGCGGCAGAGAACACCCGATCACACGAGGGTTCGCCGCGACCCGCTTCCACGACGAGAGCTACTGGGCGCTCGTTGGCGATGCCTCACGGCAACAGACCCTCGCCACCGCCACGGAAGCCGGCGAGAACCGACCGCTATTCTGGGTGCGCGAGTCCAAGTCCAAGTCCAAGTCCAAGCCCGGGTCCGGCACGGCAGGCAGGATCTTTGTCTCGATTCCAGGCCACTACTCGTGGACCTTCGATGACCCGCTGTTCCGAACCCTCCTGCTTCGCGGCATCGCCTGGACTGCCCACGAGCCAGTCGACCGATTCAACCACCTGATCGAGGCCGGAGTCGATGTGCGCTAACCCGGGCCGCGGGTTCCTGATTGTAATTATTGCCTATTCGAAGGGGCAATCGATAGGTCGAGGATTTCGTCCGCCCCTACCTCTCTCAAGCCAGCACCATTCCGCCGAAGCTACACGCGGATCCAGCGCTTCGCCTTGAACTCGTAGCGCGGCAACTCAGCCTCCAGCACGACCGGGATCCGCAATGAGAATGCGTCGCCCAAGGCCGCCTCCACCGATCGGCGCAGGATTTCCGCATCCGCATCCTCTGCGGCCTCGATCGCGACCTGCACCTCGGCCATCGACTGTTCGGTGCTCTGCCGCACCTCATATTCGGCGACCTCATCGAAGCGCCGCAGCACCTGCTCGACAGCGGCCGGGTAGAGGTTCACGCCGCGCACCACTACCATGTCATCGAGCCGCCCGAGGATGCCTCCCTCTAACATTAAACCACTCTCACCACCACCGCGCTTCTTCACCAGGTCACCGGTGCGGTAGCGCAGCAGCGGGCAGGCCAAGCGCTTCAGCGTCGTCAGCACCAGCTCGCCCTCCTGCCCGTCCGCGACCTCCTCACCACTCGCGGGATCGATCACCTCGGCAAGGTAAGCGTCCCCGATGACACATAGATTCCCCGGCTGCTCCGGGTGCTCATAGCTGACCGGCCCGACCTCAGTCATGCCGTGGTGATCGATCACCTGCGCACCGTGCCACAGCTGCGAGATCCGGTTGCGGGTCGAGCGGATGCTGCCGCCCGGCTCACCAGCGACGATGATCTTCTGCACGCTGCCCAAGGTGACGCCCATCTCCTCCGCAACCCCCCCCAGGCGCAGAGCATAGGTCGGCGTGCAACACAACACGGTCGCGGCAGTCGATTCGATCGACGTCACCCGCGCACGGCTGCTCAACCCACCGCCCGGGATGCATAGCAATCCCATCCTCGATGCCGCTTCGAAGGCGGTCCAAAAACCCAGAAATGGCCCGAAGGAAAACGCGAAGTAGACCGCGTCCTGCCCGACCCGCACATCGGACTTCCAATACACCGTCTCCCAGCTGTCTAGCAGCGAGTCCCAACTCTCCCGCGTGTCCAGCCAGGCCATCGGCTGGCCACCCGTGCCGCTCGTCTGGCAGAAGCGCGAATAATTTCGCAACGGGTAGGTGTGATTGGTGCCATACGGCGGACGCGCGGCATGGTCCTCGACCAGCTCAGCCTTCGTGGTGAACGGCATCTTCGCCACA
>Ga0316197_10003150_pt1 | contig 11725 bp, 8 predicted proteins | sample OudBiesiAoxic_MG_FD_204939 | JGI IMG/M metagenome (GOLD analysis project Ga0316197, IMG submission 204939) | Coastal sediment microbial communities from Oude Bieten Haven, Netherlands - site A oxic | ecosystem: Environmental > Aquatic > Marine > Coastal > Sediment | place: Netherlands...
CGTCGGCGCGATCCTCTCGGACGGGTTCCTCGGCAAGTACCGAACGATCATGACACTCTCGATCGTCTACTGCCTCGGGCACCTGACGCTGGCCATCGATGACACGAGAGTGGGCTTGGCGATTGGACTTGGCCTCATCGCGATGGGCTCGGGCGGGATCAAGCCGTGTGTGTCCGCGCACGTCGGGGATCAGTTCGGCCAAACCAACGCTCATCTCCTCACGAGGGTGTTTGGCTGGTTCTATTTCGCGATCAACGTGGGCGCGCTCGCGTCGATTCTCTTTGCCGAGCCCTTGCTCCATCGGTTCGGTCCTTCGGTGGCGTTCGGCGTGCCAGGCGTATTGATGGCGATCGCGACGCTCGTGTTCTGGCTGGGTCGAAACAAGTTCGCGCACATCCCGCCAGACCGGAAGGGTCTCATCCGGGACGTCTTTGGCAACAACGCCGAAGGGCTGCGTGCGCTCGGGCGGCTGTTTATCATCTACGCGTTCATCGCGATGTTTTGGGCGCTGTTCGATCAGCAGGGATCGGCATGGGTGCTTCAGGCCCAGCGGATGGACCGACACTTCATCATCGACTGGGACCCCTCGCAGGCGCAGTGGCTCAACCCCGCGCTCGTTCTCTTGTTCATTCCGCTGTTCAATCGGGTCATCTACCCGGCGTTCGACCGTATCTGGCCGCTGACGCCGCTCCGGAAGATCTCGCTGGGGCTACTTCTCACGGTCCCCGCGTTCCTCTTGCCCGCGTGGCTCGAAGCGCGGATCGACGCGGGTGAGAGCGTCAACATCGCTTGGCAATTTGGCGCCTACGTCCTGATGACCGCCGCCGAGATCCTCGTATCGATTACGGCGCTCGAGTTCTCCTACACACAGGCCCCGAATCGGATGAAGTCGCTCGTGATGGGCGCGTTTTTCTCGAGCGTTGCGCTCGGCAACCTCTTCACGGCGGCCGTCAACGTCTTCATCCAGAACCCGGATGGAACTAGCTCGCTCGACGGCCCCAGCTACTACCTGTTCTTCGCCGGCGCCATGGCGGTGACCGCCGTGCTCTTCATCCCAGTCGCGATGTGGTTCAAAGAACGGACCTATATCCAGGACGAGGTCACAGTGGAGGCATTGCCGTGACCATCCTCGACGAAGCGCGCGCCTGGGCCGAACGCGACCCGGATCCCGACACGCGCGACGAGCTTCAGGCGCTGATCGACGCGAACGCGACCGACGCGCTGCAAGAGCGGTTCTCGGGAACACTCGAGTTCGGGACCGCCGGCTTGCGCGGGCTCTTGGGTGCGGGGCCCAATCGCATGAATCGTGTGACGGTGTCCCACGCGACTGCAGGCCTGTGCGCGTGGCTCCTCCATGCGGTGCCGGAGGCGTCGACCCGGGGGATTTGTGTTGGACGGGATGCAAGGCCCAAGAGCGATGTGTTCGAGCGAGACGTCATCGAGGTCGCTGCCGGCGCGGGAATTCCGGTGTTCGTGTTCACCGATCTCGTGCCCACGCCGATGCTGGCCTTTGCGGCGCTCCGCCTTCGGACCGCCGCGGGCGTGATGCTCACGGCTAGTCACAATCCGCCGGGCTACAACGGATACAAGGTGTACTGGGAGAACGCCGCGCAGATCATCCCTCCGAACGATGCCGGCATCGCTCGACAGATGGCTGCGGCCGCGACCAAGCCGATAGCCCGCATGCCACTTGCCGAGGCGCGCGCGGCAGGCTTGCTGCGGGAGATCGACGGGCTTCGCGAAGAGTATGTCGCCGCGATTGCAAACGAGGTGGCGCCCTCGCCCGACCGCGCGCCGCTGCGCATCGCGTACACTGCGCTTCACGGCGTGGCCGAGCGCACTTTGCGGGAGGTGCTGTCGCGCGGAGGCTTCGATGAGGTGCTGAGCGTTGCCGAGCAGGCCGAGCCGGACGGACGCTTTCCGACGGTGGACTTCCCGAACCCTGAAGAGCCTGGGGCCATGGACCGGGTGCTCGCTCTCGGCGATGCGGTTCGGGCCGACTTGGTCATCGCCAATGACCCTGACGGGGATCGCGTCGGGGCCGCCGCGCGCGGGGATGATGGGTTCGAGGTCTTGTCGGGCAACGACATCGGGGTGCTGCTGGCGGATGACCTCCTGCAGCAAACCGAAGCCGCGCAGCCCCTGGTTCTCTCGACCGTCGTCAGCAGCCCGATGCTTGGACGGATCGCCGCGCGCCACGGGGCGCGATGGGAGCAAACGCTGACCGGCCACAAATGGATTCAGAATCGCGCGCTCGAGCTCGAACGCGAAGGCTACACCTACGTATTCGGATACGAGGAAGCGCTTGGCTACGCGCCGTCCACGCAGGTTCGGGACAAGGATGGCATCAGCTCGGCCCTGCGCTTGGCGGACCTCGCATCGAGACTGAAGAGCCGGGGCAAAACCCTCCTCGACGCGCGCGACGGGCTTTGGCGCGAGCACGGCTTCTTCGTGGACCGGCAAGTGTCCGTCCGATTCGAGGGCGCAAACGCGCAGTCGAGAATGCGCAGCGTCGTCGACCGTGTCCGAGCGAACCCGCCGAAGCGCGTTGGCGGCATCCCGGTCGTTCGAGTCTCGGAGCCTGACAGCACCCTCCTCGTGTTCGAGCTCGAGGGGGGTCACCGCGCGATGCTCCGCCCGAGCGGCACGGAGCCGAAGCTCAAGTACTACTTCTACGCGGCCGGCTGCGTAGACGAGGACGGCGACCTCGAGGCGGCCAAGGCAACGACGCGCTCACTCCTCGAACGCATCGCCGACGACCTCACGGCTACCAGCGATTGCTGAGCAAGAGCTGACCGAGCGCGCGCCACGCGTGCGCCGCGCGATGAAGCGCACTCGCCTCGGACGCGCTTCGCCGGTGCCACGGAAGTGGGGGCCGACCATACGCGTTGGGCGGCGGCAGCTCTGCGCCGAGCGCGTGCGCCCTCTCTTCGCAAGCCATCGCCCGCCTTTGGCAAAGCTCGACGATGTCGTCGACCGGGGTCACGAGGTCCGGTGACAGCGGCAGGTCGACGACCTGAGCGAAGTCGCGCGAGCTGACGCCGGCGAGCCACATCGCCTGCTCGACGTCTCTGCCTCGGGCCACAGGGGCGTCGGTCGTCCATGCGTCGGGCCGCAGCGCACGGATGTCGGAGTGGTAGGCTGTCCGACCCTCCGGAGGCTCGGAATCTTCAGAAGCGGGTCGAAACCAGCTCGCGATGGCGGCGCGCAGCATGAGCTTGCCTTTGCTTTTCGCGGACGACGCGCTCGGGCGTCAACAAAGCTACGCGAGCAAGGTGCCGACGACGATCGCCACGGCTGCGAGGAGCACGACACCGGCCGCCACCCAGAGCCAAACCGAGGTCCGTCGGCGGCGCGGCTCGATTGACGGCGGCGCGCCAGACTCTGGAGGGAGGAAGCTCTCGGGGCGGAGCACGGATGCACCCGTGAGGTCTTCGAGGCGCGTAGCCGTCGTCACGGGCATGGCGAGCGGGTCGAACCGAGGCTCCCGCTCCTGAGAGCGCCGCGTAATTCGGCGCGTGGGCTCCCGGCTATCGAATCGGTTCTGCACCATTTCGATCTCGATCTTCGGACCACCTCTGCCGAACTCGATCTCGTCGCCTTTGCTCAGCGCGGCGTGCTTGATGCGCTGACCGTTCAGCCAAGTACCATTGCGGCTGCCCGTATCGATCAGGAGGTAGCGCCCGTCCTCGTTACGGATTTCGGCGTGGCGGCCCGATGCATCCAAGTCGACCTCTGGATCGAAGTTGACATCGCTGTCGGGCATGCGGCCGATGCGAATGAGATCCTGCTCGAACTCGAGCTGACGTCCATTGTCGGCGCCTGTGATTTGGCGGAGTCGGATCACGGGGGTCACTCAATCGGTGGGAGGGATGAGCACGACTTCGGGCAGCCCCGGCTGGACCAGCACGTCCTTACCGACTTGCGTCCCATCCGGCTCGCGAGCTTCGATGTGGTACACGCCGGGCAGCAATTGGAGACGGATCGCTTCGTCCTCGCGGAGCGGCCCGTAGCTTCGGCCGTCGACGAAAAGCTCGCCGTGCTGGAGCGCCGCTCGAACTTGGACCTCGACCGGCATCTCCGCGTCGGCATACGCCGGAGGCGGTGCGTCGCTGGGCGTAGCACGGCGGCTGGCGCCGATCGTGATCACGGCAGCGAGACCCAAGAGCGCGAGCACCGTCGCGGCTGTCGACCAACGCACTGGCGCAGACTCGCCTTGCTCGGCGGCCGTCGCTCGCGTCATCGCCGGGGTCGGGCGCGGCACCATGCTCCTGACGATATGCGGAAGGTTCGGCCCGGAAGCCGGCCGCGCGTCATTGCCGGGAGGCAGCGGATATTGCTGATAGAACGGCACCCCAGCCTCGTCGGGGGGATCCAAGGCGTCGCCGTCGAAGTCCGCAACGATGCAGGTGACGTTATCGTGCCCACCCCCGGCGTTGGCCAGTTCGATCAAGCGGTCGGTAAGCTGAGGAAGTGGACCGACGCATGCCATCTCTTCGCGGATCGCATCGTCGTGAACCAGTCCGCTCAGGCCGTCGGAACAGAGTAGTATTCGGTCACCTCGGCGTAGCTCTACGAAGGTGAGGTCGACGGCCACCTGCTCGGTGGTACCGAGGGCCTGCAAGATGATGTTCGAATGCTCGAAGACTTCGGCTTCCTCTTCGGTAAGCTGGCCCGCCTCGATGAGCTGATTGACCAGGGACTGATCCTTGGTGACCAAGCTGAGGCGGCCGTTGCGAAGCAGGTAGCAGCGACTGTCCCCGACCTGTCCGATGAAGAGCACTTTGTCGATGAGCCCAGCGACCGTCGCAGTGGTGCCCATGCCGCGGCGGGTACGATCCTTCTTGGCGGCAAGAAAGATCCTCGCGCCTGCCTCTTCGACCGATGCGACGAGCCTCCGCGCAAAATCGTCGCGATCCTTGGCGGCGCGGTCGCCGCGCAAGGTCTCGAACAACGCGTCGACGGCCATCTGGCTCGCGACCTCTCCGGCCGCAGCACCGCCCATTCCGTCGCACACGGCGAACGCGACGCCTCGCTCCGACACCGAACCCGAGAGAGCTTCCTCACCTGGCAGCGGCCCACTGTCGCGGACGAGGTCCGCGATCATGTAGTTGTCTTCGTTGTGCTCGCGCACGAGGCCGACGTCGGTCTTGCCGTAGACGCTGAAGACGAAGCCCTTGGGCGTCGGGACGAGCGCCGACTTGGGCGCACGGCTCCAGCTCTCCGCGCCTGGCTCCGGTGCCAGCGTCTCGCCGACCTCGTCCACGCTCGGTCGACCGTCACCGTCTTGGTGTGCGTCGCCGCTCATTCAGCCCCCGACTGCATCCGCTGCCCCTCATAAACACTATAACGATACAGCCTTCCACCGCACTGTCGAAATCCGCGCCACCGGGGGCCGAATCGGGCTAGATCTCGCATTCTTCAGAAAGAACGAGAAGTCGCGTGGACAAGATTGACAGCCCCTGACCCTCTCTTATAGTAGCGCCGATTCGACCCGATTTTGAGGTTTTCGGATGGAGATCTTCCTAAATAAGCGCGCGATGCGGCAAGTCCGGCTCTCGGTTGCCGACGCGATCGAGGATGGTGAAATCGACGCGTTGCGCGAAGACCTGGTGAGTGTCTTCTCCGACGACGACGTCGAGGAAATCGAACGCCGCATCGACAGCGGGGACTTTTACGAGTTCATCTCGGAAATCGTCGATGAATGGTCGGGGGAAGATCTGGACGAGCTCATGGAGCTCCTCGAGACTCAGCTCTCCGACGCGGACGTGGACCTGAAGTACACGGCGCCGGAAAACGACGACTCCGAGGAAGTGGACGAGGAAGAGACCGAGGAAGAGCTCATCGTCGACGACTCCGACGACGACGACCTCTGATCGCTGGCGCTGCCAGATTGACAGCCGGGGCCCCTCACGCTACCAGCTTCGCCCTAATTGCCACCGTAGCTCAGTTGGTAGAGCAACGGTTTCGTAAACCGTAGGTCATCAGTTCGACTCTGATCGGTGGCTCCATTATTTCGGGCACTTGGATGTATGGCGAATTTGGCGGTGACCAATCGTTGACCAATCCGGGAGCTACTTTCGAGCCGTCGGACCACTGCTCGATCGCTTCATTGGCCACGCGCCGAATGGAATCGGGAGCAAGGCGCGCGTAGCGCTCGGTCGTCGTTCGACTCGCATGTCCCAGTACCACCTGAACTTCCTCGAGCCGCCAAGCCCTCCCCCACGTCCCCATGATGAAGTGGCTTGCGCAGGTATGCCGGAGGTCGTGGAAACGCGCTTCAGATCGGATTCCCGGGGCAGAACGCCATGTCTTCGACCATTGCGCGTCATATCCCTTCGTGTGCATCACGCCGTCTCGAGCATGAAAGACGAGGCCTGCCGCCCTCGTGACATCGTCTCTGCGCCTCCAGGACGCGAGCTGCTCTTTTTTCGTGTCCGGTTCCCCGAAGGGAATTGATCCGTCTGTGACTCTCAGTGACTACGGGTGACAGCCAGTGACAATATTGCTCAGAATGTGACTCCACTTGTTCGCGCAAGGAAGAGTTTTGTCTGCCAACAAAACTGCTCGCGCTGCCTTCTCCCGCTCGTCGCGTGATCGGTCGCGGGAGTTGCGCTCAACGCCTCCGGCTTATTCGCCCGCGCTGCGGGGTGCAGCAGGTAGTCTCCACCAATGCCCTGTGAGGTTCGCCGCCCAGGCGACATAACGTTCAGTACCGCGCAATTGGGCGTTTACGATGAGCCCGATGGGCTAAGAGAGCAAGATGCGGCGGTCACCCACACCTGTCGCGCATGAAGAGGTCACGAGGCGGAACCTTCACACGCACCCACGACCTCCCGTACTCGCCAAGGCGCTGGAGCTGGGCTCAGTCGATTGGGTTTGCTGGCGGTGACTGCGGGCAGGACGTGAAATCGCCGATGCCAGCGGCTTCGATTTCCTCACAGGTCGGAAGTGTCGCCGGACTCGACCCGGCACCGCGTGAGCCCGCGCCGACACAGTAGAAACCCGGACCCGCGGACCGCTTGTTGAATCGCTGCGCGTCCTGGCTGAACTCCCAGCACCCCTCCTCCTCGAAACTTGGGGGGGCTATTTGGTTCCAGTTGAACGACGTGCCGTCCAGGGTGCCGGTGTACTGCCACACTTCGTCGGGACTGATCGACAAGTACCAGTCGACTGTCTCGCCGCAGGTCCCCTTCTGAACGAGCTGGAGCTGAACACTCGTGTTCTGCTCACACTCGGCGGCGTCGAGGATGCAGGTGTAGACCTCTTCCCAAATCTCGGGCGCTCCAGGATCTCCGCCAACCTCAATCTGCGGATCGCAGCAATCGCAGATGCAAACGTGATCGAGCGCGGCTCCCCGTGAGCACATCGCTTCGGCAAGGATGCGATTCTGACAATCCCTCTGCGGACAGTAGTCCTCTAGACAGAACTCATCGGCCTCGGTGTAGTCATCCCCGTCAGGTCCGGTAGGAAAGCAAAAGCCTTCTTCCGCAGCGGTCCCGCTAGAGCTCGTGCAACCCATCAGCGCCAGCATCGCGCCCGCCGCGAAACCAGTAAGAGGAAACATTCGCATTGGATACCTCCCGTTTCGCAACGCTAGGGTCGCAAAACCGTCCCTTCAAGCACTTAGATACGGAGCATAGTAACTTCAAAGGCCCTTTCCGGTTCACGCCCCACGCGACACAACATCTAGTACCGCGCAATTGGGCGTTTACGATGAGCCCGATGGGCTGAGATAGCGAGAAGCTCACTCCATGCAGTAGATGCACGCGAGCTGCGCCGGGTAGGCATTGTAGGCTTGGATGCGGTCCGCATAATCGGGGTCGGGTCGGTAGAAATCGATGCAGCGCAGTCGTTTCATGGCCGCAATTCTTTCACCTCCGGACGAACGCCCTCGAGGACTGAAGACCCCTCACATTCCCAGGTGTTGGTTTGGCGCGATCCGCCGGCAGGCGTGCTGAACGAAAACGTCACCTGATAATTCCAGGCGCTCTCGGCCTCCAAGGTCTCTACGTCTTCATCCGTTGTGCCGGTCACTTCGGTGGAGTTTTGGCAAGACTCCATCATGCAGTCGGTGGCTTCACCACAGATGTCCCCGTACTCGAACAGGTATCGGCATTGGTCTGGCGAAGTGGTTGAAACCGAGAGGTCGAATTCGCCTGTGCCCTGGTCCCAACTTCCGCTCAGCACCGGCCCAACATTGGGTACGTAGGTCGCGGCGATGCCGTCACCTTGGGGACTCTGGCTGACTTTCACAGTGAAGGGCGTAGCGTCGTCCTGAGGCAACCAGCCGCTATCGAGGTACCTACACCGCTCGGTCTGCGAGGTCGGGCTGAGGCGCCAAAGGCCGGCGATGCCCGTCTCTTCGGTCACGACGACGCGAGCGAACCCGGTCCTCCTGGGGCAGGAACCGTCATCATACGACGCTGCGATCAAGGTCGACCCGGCTTCGATTCCCTCGACCGCAACCGTCGATCGCCCGCTCGCGGGACTTGGCGCGGCGGTCCCCCAGTCCTCGCTGTCCCAGGTGAGATCGGACTCGCGAATCTCGACTTGCTCACGGTTCGAGTCGCGGGCGATGACGGCAATTGAAACGGAATCGTCGACTTCGATGATGCTGAAATTCGGCGTGAGCTCCAGATCGACACAGCCGACGTTGACTGTCGCAGTCGCCCTCTTGATCTGACAGTCGTCTTCGTAGAGCGCGGTGACTTCCGTCATCCCGTAGTCGATTGCGAACACCGAGGTCGCGGGCCCGGTGTCGATGAGAACGTCGGCTACAGCCGAATCGCCGCTGACCCACTTCACACTACTCGCGTCGACCAAAGAACCGTCCTTGTCGAGGATCTCGACCTCGAGGACGGCGGATCCTTGCCTGAGCAGCTCCACCGACCCCGGCCTAACGGTCATTTCGAGCGGCGAACACTCGACGCAGACCGGGACCGCGATCTGCGCCGTCTCGCAGTCGTACTGGTAGCTGACCGCGATCTCCGTGCATCCCCGTTCGCCAGCCACGATCGACGTCAGCGCGCCGCTGTCCAGAATGACGCTGGCGATGTGCGGGGCGGCCGGCGTCCATCGTATCTTGCTCTCGTCGACTGCGCCGCCATCTGCGAGCACGACGGTTGCGCTAACGATCCGCTCCTGTTCAGCAGCGATCTCCAGCGCAGGTGGGCTCGCCGTGAATGAGCGGATGTTCGACTCGATCGTGACCCACGTTGCGATCCCGAGCGGATACTGTGGAAGCCCGGGGTTCGCATCCACGAGTACTGTTCCCACGCCCTTGGCCAAGAGTGTGCCGTCAAAGTTCCCCTGCGCGTTCGTGATGAACACGGCTTTGCTTGGATCGCCCGCTCGCCACACCGGATCGAACGATTGCGGAGGCATGATCTCGTTCCCATCCGCGTCCACGCCCCGCATCGTGGCTGTGAACTGCTGGGTCTGACACACCCGGAGCCGCGGCGATCTCGGAGCGATGTCGATCTCGATCGCCATGTCGGACGGGCAATGAGGCGAGACCTCGCTCGCAATGTGGCTCTGCGGGGGCACCGTATCGCCGTTGATGTCGAAGCACTCGAAGTATTGGCTGATCACCCGGTCGCTCAGGAACTCGCAAACCCCGCTCGCCCGGTTCTGGGCGAAGTCGCTGGCGTTTGACTGCTGCCGTTGATCGAGCCTCCTGCAACAAATGCAGTCTTTGGGCCTCAGGTAGTCGTAGAGCTGACAGCAAGCATCCTGCAAGGGATCGAGGTCCTCACAGATCTGCCCACCGAGTCCGGCCTTGCAAAGCGTGTCGATGTACTGCTGACGCAGAGCGTCCGGTTCGGTCGACAAACCGCTCCCACCCAAGATCGCCCCGTTGCTGGTGTGCGGGATTTCGATCTCGGCAACGCCTCGACGGGCCAGGTAGTTGAGCTCGGTTTCTACCGGCCACCACTTGCCGCCTTCGAAATCGACTTCCATCCGCCACATGAGCTCATAGGACTCCGGCTGTAGAACGGGGACGATGCCCTTGATCGGAACGTTGAAGGTCATGTCGGGCTCGATGAAGAACCCACCGAGCAGGCGCTTCTCCAGAAACGCGTACTCGCGCTCCGTCAGGATGGCGTTCACCTCGGCCATTGGAAGCTCGGTGACCTCGATGGCGGTCGACTCGGAGAGCGCGCCGGCCGGAACTTCCAAGCGCACGCCGTTCGGATAGGCCAGCACTCCCCCTTCGGCTCCAACAGGCGCGTTGAACAATTGGCCGCGCAAGAGGCCAGCCGGAAAGCGAATCGACGGAAAGCCGACGTAGAGCGGACTCGTCGCGTCGGTTAGCGTGGCCACCTCCTCCGGCGTCACGAAAACCGAAGCCTTCAAATCGCTGCCCTCGAGAAACGGAGGGCCGAACATCCGCACCGGCTGAACTGGAGATCCGAACAACGTGAAAAGCATGTCCCCGTTCTCCGGCGCGCCGCCGCGGTAAAAGTGTGCGTCTCGCACCTCGTCCGTGGGGGATAGATCGTAGATGTCGACCCAGAAGCTCAACACGTTGCCGTGGAGCCGAAGCTCGACCAAGCCGCTTTCATCGAGAGCGTCCGGGTCGAACCTCGGTTCAACCACGAAGTAGCGCGACATCGAAATCCGCTCGTCGAGGTCCGCGCCCGGCACGCTGGGCGGCTCCGAGACGATCAGAACCTCTTCCTCGTCCTCGAAAAGCCCAAGCCGTCCTTCCGCGTCCACGCCGCAGCCTACGAAGTAGTCGTGCTGGATGTCTCCGACTTGCGCCGCCTGCCCAGCGAGCTGAAGGTACGTCGTCTGGACGGAGCAGGAGCCCAGGCTGAGAACCCCTCCTTGGAGCGAGCCGTCGTCGGTCGTCAGCGAGAACCCGGCCGATCTTCCGTTGGTGTAGAACTCGCCGACGGTCAACGTGGCGGACTGACCGAACCGCGAGTCCCCCTCGTCGAACAAACCTGCCTCTGGCGCGAATCGAAAAGACTTCTGCGCCAGATCGGCGGGCGTCACTTCGGTGAAACCGGCCACGCCCCCGTCCCCGTCCCCTCCTGGGCATCCAGTCGCAAACACCAAACTGAGAACACAGGCAGAAAGAAACCTGAACCCGCAGGTGACAACCCAGCTTAGATTTCGTCGCTTCATTCTCGTTGAGAATGTGCAAACGGTGTGCCCGGCCCAATCCGGCAATTCCTTTGTAATTCGAGGTTTTCGCTGGTGCAGCGCCTGCGCATCGGGGCTGCTGAGCGAAAAAGCTGCATCCGGCGTTCCGCCCATCTGCAACGACCGGCAGCGGGCCCACATATCTGCAAAGGCGTGAGGTCAGCGTCGAGTTCCTGGGTCAACAAGCCCAGGCGTCGTCGAGACCGCGCCTCATGAGCTCGGCCCAGGTGCGGTTGGACGAGCCGGCGACCTTCCTCCGACTGCTTGTGGATGACTCGCTTTCGACCTTAGCGCGGGCGAATCGCTGAAACTCGCGCTTCACGAACAAAGGGGCGCCGCGCTCGAGCGGACACGATTGGTCAACAGCCCCCCTAACCTCTCGAAAACATTGAGTGCACCTAGGGTTTGGTAAACCGTAGGGCTGCGAAGCAGCAGCGCCTCGCGCGGTTCGAATCCAATCGGTGGCTCCGTAAATCGCAAGGTAAGGTTGCTGTCGACGACACGTCGGACGCTGCCGAATGTTCACATGGTACGGAGCGCGTCCCCTTGCCTTTTTTCATCGGCTTAGGCA
>Ga0316197_10003151_pt1 | contig 11724 bp, 11 predicted proteins | sample OudBiesiAoxic_MG_FD_204939 | JGI IMG/M metagenome (GOLD analysis project Ga0316197, IMG submission 204939) | Coastal sediment microbial communities from Oude Bieten Haven, Netherlands - site A oxic | ecosystem: Environmental > Aquatic > Marine > Coastal > Sediment | place: Netherlands...
GGAGATTGGATTTGCTTTGCCAAGGGTCAGGTCCTCTCAAAGGTGGTTTCAGGAAGTGTGGCTTGGGGCGGCGATGGTGACACCATTTTCGATGAGCTGGGCACGCACGGCTTGGCCGATGTCTAGCGCGCCGGGCGTGTCGGAATGAAAGCAGATGGATTCAAAGGGCACTTCGATGTCCTCACCATCCACTGTCTTGACCTTACCTTCGACACAGGCACGCACGCATTTCTGGGCAACCTCTGCAGGGTCGAGCTTGCGCATCTTGCGGGCAAAGACGATCGACCCCGAGTTGTCGTAGTCGCGGTCGGCGTAGAATTCGCGGATGACGGGCTGTCCTGCCTCACCGGCAATGGCGCAGGTCTCCGACACTGACATGCAAAAAAGGAACAGGTCAGGCCCGGTGGCCTGCAAGGCATCAACCAAAGGGCGGGACATCTCCGCGCTAGCCGCGAAATCCATGTAGAGCGCGCCATGCGGCTTCACATGTTGCAGCGCGATCCCGTGGCGACGGCCAAACTCCCGCAGCGCGCCGGTTTGATAGATCACATCGTTGACCAATTCGTCGGGTTTGGCATTGATTGTCCGTCGACCGAACCCCTGCAGATCGTCGTATCCTGGGTGTGCGCCCAACCCGACACCGTGTTCGGCGGCCAGCCGCACCACCGCATCCATTTGATTGGGGTCGCCGGCATGATAGCCGGTGGCCACATTGGCCGAGCTGATGAGCGGCATCAGCGCAGCATCCGGCGCGTCACCATAGCTCCAGTGGCCAAAGCCCTCTCCCATATCGCAATTCAGATCGACGGTGGTTCGAAACATTGGCAAATCTCCCCCAAGACGATTGCTTTCCCTAAGGTAGCTGCAAAACCGGCTCATGCAGAAGTTCTTTTTTCTGTGGTTATATTATCATATTTTCTGATATTAGAGCTACGAGGAGTCTGCCGATGTCCTACAACCTGCGCCATCTCAAATACTTCATCGCCACGGCAGAATTGGGGCAAGTCAGCCGGGCCGCGATTGAGCTCTCGGTTTCGCAATCCGCCGTCACCGCCGCAATCCGCGAGTTAGAAACCGTCCTGGGCGTACGTCTTTTTCAACGCTCATCGCTCGGCATGACATTGACGAAAGCCGGTCGGCGGTTTCTGGCGTCGGGCTACGACGTCATTGCCAAAGTGGAGGACTCGCTCCAAACCAGCGAGGCGGTTGCATTGAAAGGGTCGCTTGATCTGGCAGCATCCTACACGGTGATGGGGTATTTCCTGCCCGTGCATCTGGAGCGACTGGCCCGCACGCTGCCGGATATCAAACTGAACCTCCGCGAAATGTCGCGCACAGCACTGGAAGACGCGCTGGTGTCCGGACAGATCGACATCGGTGTCGCGTTGACCTCCAATATCACCAACCCCGAGATTTCCACCGAAACCCTGATCCGCTCCCCGCGCCGCCTATGGCTGCCTTCACGCCATCCTCTGTTGAACCGCGAGAAAGTCACGCTGGAAGAAGTCTCGCGCGAGCCTTACGTGATGCTGACTGTCGATGAGGCCGCACATACATCACAACGGTATTGGGCTCGGTGCCAGATGACACCACAAGTGATTGTGCGCACTTCGTCTATCGAAGCGGTGCGGTCGATGGTGGCAAACGGACAGGGTGTCACGATCCTTTCCGACATGGTTTATCGGCCCTGGTCACTGGAAGGGCGACGGCTTGAAACGACAGAGATCGTAGGGGATGTCCCGGCCATGGATGTGGGCCTTGTCTGGCGCAAGGACAGGAATTTCACGCCGGAAATGAGTGCCTTTCGCGATTACTTCCGGAGCCTTTTTAGCACCGCCCAGATCGGGACCTTCCGTCCCGAAGAATTGGCGTAACGGTAGCGGCCCGCCCCGCCAAAACAGCGAGATGAGCTTGAGTGTGGGACTAATTCAAGTCCAATGCGAGACCGAGCGCCGCTCAAAGGTTTCGCGGAATTGGCGGGTGGAGTTGGGCATCAACTCTCCTGTCCCCCAGTCAAGGATCACCGCGTATTGGCGCACCGCGTCCATCTGGTCGATCTTGCCGTCCTTGAACATCTGCGAGACTTCTTCGGGATCCATCCTTGACCATGCCACCCGGTTTGCACGTATCTCAGCGCGCGCCTTCTCGGTGGCTTCCTCATCGATTTCAAACTCAAGCATGTCGGCATCGATGACCTTGATCACGACGCCATAGTCGGTCTTTGCCCGAGCGACGGATACGTATTCGTCGATCACGTCTTCCAAGACCTGTTCGACGTCGCGGTCCATTGGATCACCGTAACCCCCGCCACCCGCCGTGGGACGGGTGAACCGGTCCCCGCTCTGGATCTTATAGTTGGAAAAGACCGAACCAAGCCACTTTTCCTCACCCGTCTCCGAATGTTCAATCATCAGCCCATGCGGCATGGAGGGCAAACCGCCCTCGACGCCCCAGACAACGGCCCTTTCGCGGTCGCAAATGTAGGAAATCACGGTGTTCTCCGCCTCAAGCAGTGTTGAGCCTTTGATCACTCCGGCACCGCCGCGCCATTTGCCGGGTCCAGGACTATCTTGCATGATCTGGAACTCATCCGCGCGCGTAGGGTTCACCCGTTCGTTGCCCTCGGAGGGCTGGGACATCAGACCGGTGCCGAAACACGCAGTGGTCACGTCGCTTCCATCCTTGCCATTGCGCCCGCCCCAGCCGCCGGGTAGCCATTCATAGAACATGTAGATCGGCTTTTCCGGTTTGCGCAGGTCGTTGCCGCCCGCCAGCAGATATTCAAGGTTAAAGGCACAGGCGATTGCCCGTTCTGGCATGATCTGAGACCACATCTCAAATATGGCGTTCATGATCTTCTCAAACGGCATCAGGAAACCAGTGACCGCGATGGGCCATTCGGCACTCACCACGCTATCTTTCGGCGCCTTGATGTCCACCATCCGGTAGAACCCGCTGTTGAGCGGCAAGTCGGGAAAGAACGTCTTCATGCCCGCCACAACGGCCGAGAAGGTTGCACCATGGGCCGAATTGTAGATCGACGAAATCGTCGGGTGACTACCCTCGAAATCATAGGTGATCTGGTCACCTTTGATTGTCATCTTGATATGGATGGGGATCATTCCTTCGCCCGCACCAGGATCGCGGTCGATGTAGTCCACCGCCTCCCATGTCCCGTCCGGCAGGTCCGAGATACGCTGCCGGACCGCGCGTTCTACGTAGTCCTGCACCTCGTTCATGCCCTGCAACACCTGTCCCCGACCGTATTTGCCGACGAGACGTTGCACCTCTCGCTCTGAAACCTGCGTGGCCTGTGCCTGACTGTGAATATCTCCTATGATCGACGCAGGGTCGCGCGTGTTCGCAGCGATCATGTTGGCGACGTCTGAACAGAACTTACCCTTGTGGAACAAACGGATCGGCGTGATCCGCACCGCTTCGCCGAACATCTCAGCTGCGGTCACGTTGAAGGAGCCGGGGACGGACCCGCCCAGATCGGACCAGTGGCCGTTGGATTGCGAAAACCCGATCAGGGTTTCTTCGTCAAAGATAGGCCGAACGAGGCGGACATCACTGAAATGAGTACCGCCAGCGTAAGGATCGTTGATCGCGTACACATCGCCGGGGTACATATCCCCCTCAAAAACGCGGATCACATCCTTGCACGTAAAATGCAGGGTGCCGACGTGCACAGCGATGTCCGCGTTGCCCTGTGCGACGCAATTGCCATCCGCGTCGTGCAAAGCGTTGGAAAAGTCACGGTTGTAGATCACGAAGGAATAACAGGTACGCAGCATCTGTTCGGCCATCTGGTCAACTGACGTGATAAAGGAGTTCTTCAGAACCTCGAATGTGACCGGATCCAGTTCGGTTTGTGTTGTGGTGTTCATGGCTCAATCCTCCACGCGAATAAGAATGTTCATGAATTGATCGATAGAGGCTGTGGTGCCCGGCGGCACCAGCACCGTTGAATCCACCTGTTCGACAATCGCCGGCCCGCTAAACGTAGCCCCTGCTTTGAACTTGGCGCGGTCAAAGACATCAGCCTGATGCGCCGTGCTGTTGAACCAGACGTCGCGCTGACAGACAGGTTCTGGCGTGTGCTCATTTACTTCATGGGATGGCAGTTCCGCTTTTGGCACCACGCCCGTGGCCTTCACGCCGACGCGAAACACGCTGACCGGTGCATCCTCGCGGCGGAAGTTGTATTCGCGTTCGTGCTGGTTGTGGAAGCCTTCGATCAGATCAGAGGTGCTGGTGATCTTGGCGGGCGCTGGCACGGCGAGCGAACGCCACTGGCCCTGATACATCATCTCGACCGAGCGTTGGAGGACAGTGTTTTCGGGTGCGACATCCTCGTGCCGCAGACGTTCGATCGCTTCTTTTTCAATCTGCTGGAACGCCGCTTCAAGGTCTTCGGGGCTGGTCGTCGCCGCATCTGCCATGAAGCTGTCAGAAAAATCGTGCTGGATATCGACCAACAAGCATCCCATGGCCGACGTTACGCCGGGGTTAGGCGGTACAATCACGACAGGGATCGACAGTTCCTTGGCCACCGCCGGGCCGTGCAGCGCGCCCGCCCCGCCAAAGGCAACCAAGGCAAAGTCGCGCGGATCATGGCCACGGGCGATAGACAGCAAGCGCACGGCGTTGGCCATGTTCGCGTTGGCCACGTCGATGATCGCCTCCGCTGCCGCGTGCAGTTCCATGCCAAAGGGTTCGGCGACAGTTTCGCGCACCGCCTTTTCGGCCAGAGAAGCGTCCAGTTGAATATCACCACCCGCAAGGCTGGTGCCAAGACGGCCCAGCACGACATTAGCGTCGCTGTTCGTCGCAACCTCATTCCCATTGGAATAGCACGCCGGACCGGGGTTCGCGCCCGCAGATTGCGGACCATTACGCAAGCTGCCGCCCTCGTCTTTCCACGCGAGCGACCCGCCACCGGCCCCGATGGTCAGCACCTCGATGCTGGGGAAGCGAATGGGATAGCCGAATTCGATGAACCAGTCTTTGGTCACGGTCGATTCACCCTGATAGGCCAGCGACACGTCCGTACTAGTCCCGCCCATGTCAAAGCCGATGGAGTTCTCATAGCCACACAGGTTCCCGATAAATCGGCTGGCAATCGCCCCCGCCGCGATACCGGATCCTGCCAGACGCGCCGCGAAATCCTTGACGCTGGCCGGGGTCATCACGCCGCCGCCGGAATGCAATAGCAGCAGATCGCGGCTATAGCCTCCATCGGACAACTTGTCGCTAAGCCGCGAGACATAATCGACTACCACCGGGGACACGGCGGCATTGACCATGGTTGTGGAGAAACGCTCATGCTCGAAAATTTCAGGCATGATCCGGCTTGAGATCGAGATGTGCACATCAGGCATCACCTCTTGCAGGATCTCCTTCATGCGCTGTTCGTTCTGCCCGTTAACGTAGGAATTGATGAAGCAGACGGCGATGGCCTGAACCCCGCGTTTTTTCAGGATGTTCGCGACCCGGCGGGCATCGTCCTCATCCAGTTCCTTTAGCACCTTGCCTGCCGCATCGACGCGTTCCTTGACCGTCAGCCGGTCGCGGCGCGGGATGTAGGGTTTGGCAACGTCCTTGTAGGTGTCCCAAAGGTCCTCCTTATTGGAACGGCGGATTTCAACCACATCGCGGAACCCTTCGGTGCAGACCATCGCCGTGCGCGGCAGCCTGCGGGTGATCAGCGCATTGGTTGCCACCGTAGTGCCATGCGAAAACATCGTCACATCCGCCAAATCAATGTCCGCGTCACCCACCCCGGTCAGAATCGCACGCATCGGATCATCCGGCGTTGACGGTGTCTTTTCGATGCGGATTTCACCGCTGTCCTCGTCCATGATGCACACATCCGTGAACGTACCGCCCACATCGACGGCAACCCTTGTCTTGGTCATGGTCTCTCCCATTTTTGATTGACCCCATGGAAAGTCACGGCAAAGCCGCGCCTCCAAAGAAGTTCTCTGAGCTTCAATTGTCCGAGGTTCCCTCGGGTCTAGTCGACCGCTACCGCCCCCCTGCGGCTTTGGCGGCGAGTGTCTGTTGGCGTACAGCCAAATCGATTCTTATAGTGCTTGCAGAATTGTGCGTGGTCATAAAACCCCCACTTCAGGGCAATATTGGCCACGCTGGTGGTGTCGTTGGCGATCTTCAGCGCTTCATCACAGCGCGTCAGCCGCTTGTCGCGGATGTATCCTACGATTGAATGATCGTTTTCGGCAAAAAGCTGTTGCAGATAGCGTAGGGAAATCCCACAGGATTCCGCTACCAACTGTGAATTCAGATTAGGGCTGGCAAGGTTGTCGCGGATGAACTGCTCGGCCCGTTGCAAATGCGCAGAGCGGATTGTCGAAGACTTACTGTCCAGAATGCGGTCATCACTGCGCATCGACAGACAAAGCAGATCCAGGAGGTGCTGCCCGGCCATATCGCGTCCGGCATCTGTGATGTCATCGATGCAGGCTATGGTGTTGCGCACCGCACCCATGAAATAGGACCCAACCCCGGTGGTGCCATCAAATGTCAGCGCCCCAAGGCGATCCGTCGGCCCAAGCCGCGATCGCACGCTGGCTGTCGGTACCTTGAGCACCCAAAGCTTGTTGCGTTTGCCGTGCCAGAACTCATAGGGCATGTCGCCTCGCTCCACGAGGAAACCGCCCGGCGCGCATTTGGTTTCCCGCGACGCCTGCTTGAAACGCACATCCACCTTGTGAGGGATCGTGATCAACAGGCTGCTGTCTTTTTCATTTGCGAAGTGCGACCGCTTCCGATGGTAGAGCACTCCATCGCATTCCATCTCCGATAGGCCGAGAATGCCAAGCGACCAAGAACTGAGCGTGCCTTGAAACTCTGAAACGTTGTGGCATTCCGCCGAGAGTGGGAAGTAGGTTTCGGACAGAGTTTGAGCCCATACCCGGTTCTTGTCCCCCGCGCTACAATTGCTGGTCGAGAATTCCATGGTCATATCCTATCAGAACGATCATCGGGTACAGATGACCGCCTTGTTTTTATTCATTATGATCCGGGCTTCTGACGAGTTCTTGTCGATATGCGCGACAAATCTTGCAGGGTGTGCAAGACACTGCCCAGTTTTCGTATCCTTCAATTCTCAAGAAACTCAATCTCGACAAAGGTGTATTCCCCGTCATTGCCATTCATTACATCGTGCTTAACGCCTTTCTGCCGGAAATACGGAACGCCGGTTTTTAGGTCAGACTTTGTAAGGCTATCGTCTGCGCCCTTGATCTCAAGCACGCCGTCCAGCGTCGGCACCACGATGTAGTCATATTCATGACGGTGCCAGCCCGTGTTGTCTCCCGGCTCAGGAAACCGCCATTTGGTCACCCGGGTTCGTTCATTGTCAATCAGGACTGTCGCTGTCGCAGTTCCCATCGTTACTTTGCTACACATTTACAGCTCCTAGTTAAGGTGTTGATAGATGAAAACTCCTGGACCACTTCAATAAAATAGCACTGACACTTGCTCTAAGCAAAGATCCACCGCGGTCAAATCCAAAGTTGGCATAAAGGTCCATCGCGTGAACGATCTGATCGCTGACCCGACCGGCCTCGATCCGGCCCGGCCAGCGCGCCGCGAAAGGCACACGCAGAGCCCCCTCATAGCTTGTAAACAGGGTTGCCCACCGCCCAAAGCCCTGCAAGTTGGAAGGCAATGTCTATCTCTGTCGGGCGATATCAGCCAAGCTGACGCGCAAATGGTCTCCACAACAAATTGCAGGCTGGTTGATGCGCGAACATCCTGATGAGGAAGACAAACGGGTCTCACATGAGACGATCTATCGAAGCCTGTCTATCCAGACACGCGGTGTACTTAAGAAGGAATTGCTTGCGCATCTGCGCGCCACGCGATCCATTCGCCGATCTCGCCACGCCACATTGAAGCGTAGTGGACTGGGACGGTTTAACGATGCGGTATCAATCCGCGACAGACCCGCGGAAGCAGATGATCGTGCCGTGCCCGGGCACTGGGAAGGAGACCTGATTGCAGGCTCCGGCAACAGTTTCATTGCTACTCTCGTCGAGCGGCACACACGTTACGTGATGCTGGCAAAGGTTAGCAATAAGGATAGCCACAGTGTCACTCAGGCACTCATCAAGCAGTCAGGCAAGTTGCCAAAAGAGCTTTATCGTTCTCTGACATGGGATCGCGGAACAGAGATGGCCGGGCACAAGGCCTTCACCTTGGCCACAGATATTGAGGTCTTTCTGTGCGACCCACATTCGCCGTGGCAACGCGGCACAAACGAAAATACCAACCGTCTGCTGCGACAGTACTTTCCAAAAGGCACGGATTTGTCGATACACAGTCAAGCAAAGCTGAGCGCTGTCGCCAGACAGCTCAACGAACGACCTCGTAAGACGCTCAACTACGAAACACCTGCTGAGCGTTTCAATGCATGTGTTGCATCGACCCATTGAGACCGCCGGACAAAGCAGCTGTTTTCCGCATTGCTGCGTGAGCCGCTTTAGCTCAACTAAGTCAACCGAGCTAAAGCATGAAAAACAGGGATGGCTTCGGCCAGATCGATTTTCTGTCCATCAGCTCCAATGTTTTTCAGGGAAGGTTGGACTTTGGCGCAGGATCCTGCAGTGACTCAAGGTAGTTTGCGATCTCGATCAGCTTGGTGGGCATAAGGAACGGATCGCCAATTCCCGGATCGAACTCACTCATGTCATGGTCCAAAATGTCGACGATAACGGGCATATCCTCCCGTGGTTGAGTATTGCGGGAATACCCGCTCAGTATCTCCATAATCTCAAGAGTGGGCCAAATACCGTCGCGCCGGGCTGCAATCTCAGTCAAGTCCGCCGGCGTTGCACTCAAACGCGCGGCTGCAGGCCCATCGCCCTTCCCATCAACACCATGACAAGTCACGCAGTGCTGCATGTAGAGTATTTTGCCGGCATTTGTGGTTTCTACGGTGGTTCCCATCAAAACTAACGGAACCAAAAGCAGCCAATACTTCATAAGGGAGGTCTTTCAGAAACTGTGCATTACAGTTAACGCTTACGCAAAACGGATACATTGATCCCGGTCAAGTGACCGATCATGGATCAAGCAATGAGAGATTGCAGCTATGCGCATCCATACGAGCGCAAGGGGGAATACTTCGCGAGTCATAAGGGTTCTGGGTCAGGTTCCTGCTCTGCATTCCTTGAGCGACGGCTTTCGTCGAAAGCAGACGGTCAGAAAATGGCCGCAAAGGTCCGAGTTGCGGACTTTTCCGCCATTCGCTGCAATGGGAGCATCTACCGCTTCCGGCCCACAGCCGCAGTTCGTGATAATTGCGGCCAAGGGTCGGTTTAGGAACTTCGATATCTCACGATGTCCATTTGAAAAATGGCCCACATAAACTTAAAACCCCTGCTGCCACCGGGCAACAGGATTACATTTGTTCAACATCGAGGAATAAAACACATCATCCTTCGCGTTCCAATTTTTTGCGTGCTAGTTTACGGGCACGGCGGATCGCTTCAGCTTTCTGGCGTGCGTTTTTCTCGGACGGCTTCTCGAAATGTTGCTTGAGCTTCATTTCACGAAAAACGCCTTCTCTTTGTAGCTTTTTCTTCAGAACCCGGAGGGCCTGATCGACATTGTTGTCACGAACACTAACCTGCATATGGTTTACACCACCTTTCTGGTTTGAAGTTGCAATGATCTTCAGGAATTGGTCGAACTAAATTCAACGCTTCGTCCGCCACTAACTTAGAAAGAGAAAGTGACCTCACCCGATTGCCCGCTGATGCTATCGGCGTTGACAATGCCCGCCGCAATCATTTTTCCGAATGCGGCTTTGTTGATTTCGGTTGCCGCCTCCATCTTGGCTTGAGTGGCATATTTGGCAATAACAATGCCTTTGCCATCGCCCACTGAGATAACATCAATAAATTCTGCGCCAGCAGCTTCTACTTCTTCGCGTATAGTTTCAGCGAACTCGATCATCTTGCTCATATCTGGTGAGGTAAATTCGGTAAGTCTAAAAACTGACATTTTTTCGCACTCCTTGGTCTCAATTCGGACGCGCAACACTACCAGTCTTTCCAATCCGGACAAACAAAATCTGAAAACCTTTGGGTATGGCGCGTTGAGGCGGAAAAGATCGAACAGTTGATGCACGATAGACCGAATATTGCGAATGCGTTGCAGGCTGGGATTGCGATCGACATGCGGCGCAAGATTGTTGCGGTGAATTTTGCAGAGACAACTGGCTAGCGCCTTTAGCATTCAAATGCCAAAATCAAGTAATCGTCTGCTTAGGTCCTCATGTGAGACTTACAACAGGAGCGCATGCAAATCTCATCATGGCTACCCGTGATAAACGACGTTGGTTTGGTCTAGAAACGCGCCGGTGGGGAATGCTAATGTCTGACAAGGATGGAATTCTCAAAAGTATGGCCCAGTTTGGCAAGCGGAAAATTCTGTCCTAACGTCTTGGGAACTAGCTAGTAGGGAGAGCGATGAAATGAGCGAAACTTTGGAAAACGATAGCCCCCCTGCAGGACCTCCGTGGATCCAGCCCGAGATACAGCAGATGATCGAGTGGCGCGATGGAGACGTCGTCATTTCGGTGCCCCTCAAAAGCGGCACTACTTGGACAATGAATATTGTTCATCAACTGCTGACCGGTGGGACTGCTGAATTTCGCGATATTTACGAGCAAGTCCCTTGGATTGAGTTCTTGGGTTACCCCGAACAGTCCCATCAGGATGTTGCGGACCGCGTGGCCGCAATGCCTACCGATATTCGCCGCGCATTTAAGACGCATTCACCACCTCCAAGTGTACCATTTCAGAAAGCTGGGGTGGGCAAAGATGTGAAATACGTTGTCGTTTTCCGCAACCCCGAAGAAGGTGTCGTTTCGTTTAAGGCATTCCTCGACAAGCACACGGACGAATGGTTCGACCTCTGGGGTATGCCAAGAGAAGCAATGTGCCGCCCAGACTTCCCGTCATTCTATTCTGAGGTCATAGATGGTCATGGTATACAGGGGGCCTTCTTTGGATTTCTTGCGGCTTGGTGGCCACTTCGGCATGAGCCAAACGTCATGTTCATCCATTTTACGGACATGAAGCGAGATCACGAGGGATCTGTCCGAAAGATTGCGGAATTTCTGGGCGAAGAGCCGAGCAACGACCAATGGGCAAAAATCCTTGAATACACATCATTTCCGTGGATGAAAAAGAACGAGAGCAAATTTGAGGCGACCACCGCTGGCAAGGTTCCAATCCTTGATTCCGGTGCAATGATCCGCAAGGGCCAAGTCGGCAATGCAAAAGCGGACGGCATGACGGACGACATATCCCGGCACCTGCGAGAGGTGGGCGGTCAGATTTGTCCCGATGTCGCCGCTGTTGAATGGCTTTACGAAGGAGGAAAACTCCCCTGATATGACAGTTGTCTGAGCATCACGACGAAGGACCAGAAAAATAGCCTAATACCTTCAGAGATTGTGGCGTGCTTAGCTGCCGGTCGCAATGTCCGCACAGCGGTTCTTTAGTCAAAGTTTATCGGATGACCGCTTCGGACGTAAAGCGCGGCCAGTGATTGCAAAATGTGTTCGCCGCTGAAGATGGGGTAGAGCGGACATTTGAGCGCATGCACCTGGAAGCTTTGCACTGGAATGACGGCATCAGATGTTCAGGACACATTGAACCAGGCATTGGAAGAAACGGGGCTCGA
>Ga0316197_10003152_pt1 | contig 11723 bp, 12 predicted proteins | sample OudBiesiAoxic_MG_FD_204939 | JGI IMG/M metagenome (GOLD analysis project Ga0316197, IMG submission 204939) | Coastal sediment microbial communities from Oude Bieten Haven, Netherlands - site A oxic | ecosystem: Environmental > Aquatic > Marine > Coastal > Sediment | place: Netherlands...
AGTGGAACGGGAGGGTCCGGCCAGCTCAGGATCATAGCCACGATTCCGATGTTCTCGGCATAGTCGAACAGGGCCGCACCGACTGAAAGCATGATGCCAAGCCGGACGAACCCGCTGTGCGGCGCACTTCGCCCGAACCAGCGTATCATTGCGATCAACGTCAGCGCAAGCATGGCCGGGTACAGCGTGTCGAGCGGGATCTGGCGAGAGAGATAGTAAGCGCGTCCATCCGGACCCAACGCGTCGAGCAGCGCCGACGCGTCGGCGGGACCGTAACCGAAGGGGCGCATGTCGAATGGGACAAGCCCCGAGACCGTTTCGATACGGGCCAGCGTGACGATGATCATCAGCAGATAGATCGCCGCCGCCACCAACCCGAAGCCCATCGCGGCCATGCCGATCCGTAGTGACCGATATTCATGCTTCATTTTGAAAACTCCCTGAACCATGCCAGACATGCGCTTGGACACGACCCCTCGCATTATCAATTGATAAGGTGGGCGAAGATGGATCTATTGACGTTTCTGACCCGATCACCCGACCTGTCAGACATCGCCGTCGCGGAGGACTTCGCATCCCGTTGGACGCGAAAAGGCTTGAAGAAAGGCGCGCACCTCACCCGACAGGAGCTGCCCGAGACCGGTGAGTTCATTCTCTTGCAAGGGCACCTCGCAAGCGGAATCTGTGATCAGGACGGCAAGGAGGTGTGCGTCGGGTTCTACGCGGGCCCCTGTGTCATCACTCCGAACATCGCGCGCACGCGGGGCGGCCTGTCGCTCGTGTCCACCGTGGCGGTGACCGACGCGACGCTCGCGCGGATCGACAGTGATCTGCTCTCAAGCCTCATGATCTCATCCGAACCCGTGCGCAATTGGGCGAACGGAATTCTGCGCGACGCCTTGAGTCGGAAGGCGGATCGGGAATGGTGCCTCGCGGCGCTGGGCGGCGCCGAGAGGCTCCGCTGGTTTCGCGAAACGTTCCCGGGCTACGAAGGCGTTTTCACCCATTCGTTGATCGCGTCCTTCCTGGGGGTCACGCCCGTCACGCTGAGCCGGTTGCGCGCCGGCGACAGGCGCGGGTAGCATCCGCACTCGGATACGTGGCGCGACATCGGTCCATGTGCGCCCATTCCGTTGAGAATGTCGCTTTGGCAAGTCTCCGGACGCGGCTGGCGTGAACAGCCGTCCTCGATCCGGTCACGCGGTTTCGGGCTTGGGGTGCTCGGGGATTGGTTTCGCGAGCTTCCTGAGGTTCTAGACGGCAGGCTCAGGCCGCGGGTTTCGTACGACGCGATGATTGAATTTCCGCTCGCCGCCGAGCACGCCCTCTCGGACACATCGCACGACGACGTCCTCGAACACGATCCGCAGCGGATCGCCGTCTCGGAACCGGCTGCGACCGTTCGTGGAGACAGTCGAGCGGTCCGGCGCCCGATCCTTCGGATCGAGCCCGCAAGACCGCCGACAGGCCAGGTTGAGATGGACCTCCTCGCACAGGCGCCATTCGGATCGCACGCCGCGGACATGCCCGAGGAGCGACATGCTAATGATCAGTGCCGGATCCACCGGCGGCTGACCGATGGAATCGTAGAACGGCGTCAGCTGAGCGCGAGCTGGCGATCGACGACACGGTCGATAGACCGAAGCGAATGGTACGCCGGGACATCATCGTCGGGACGGAGCTCTTGGAACAAAGCGCCCTGAGCCTTGCGGGACTACCTGGCCACGTCCCGACGACGCCGCGTTCGGTTCCGCTGTCCGCTTCCGCCGGATCAGGCCGGGTCGGGCGAGCGGATCCGGCCGAGCGCGGCGGAGATGTCGGCGTGGAGAGACTCACGTTCGCTTGGGCTGAGGAAAGCGCCGAGTTCGATCTCACGGCCGTTGCCCTTGAGGGTCAGGTACTTCTCCACTTTCGCGTTCTCTATCAGCTTCGGCTGCACCCAGAACGGGTTCGCCTCCCAGCGGCGTACCGTGCCGCGCGGCTCGCGGCGCTCGACGGTGATGAGGTCAGGCCAGAGACGCAGTCGCTCGGTCAGGCGGCCGTCGGCGTAGCTGCGCTGGATGGCGGCGTAGAAGCCGATGAGCGCCGCGATCAGGAACGGCAGCAGGCCCCAGGCGGCCATGGTGCCGATCAGACCCACGAGCGGCAGGCCGAGGCCGAGCGCGACAAGGATGATGGTCCACTGGAAGCCTCGGGGCGTAAGCGAGCGGTGGGGCCAGATCGTCAGCTCGAGAAGCGGCGCGTCGCCGCGCGCGAAGGAGTCGGGGGCGGACGCCCCCGCGCCCGCCCCCGTGTCGATGTTGTGACTTTCGGCCATGAGCGCGTCAGTGCGACTTGCTGTAATCCCACATGTCCGGCGTGGGCAGCGTCTCGAAGGTGTGCTCGGGCGGCGGGTTGGGGAGGGTCCATTCCAGCGTCGCGTCGGGCTGCGGACCCCAGTACTGCGTGTCCGCGACCTTTGCGCCGTAGCGCAGGGAATAGAACATCACCCCGAAGAAGAACAGGAACGAGATGCCCGACAGGAACGCGCCGAGCGAAGAGATGTAATTCCAGAAGGCGAACTGCTCGGGGTAGTCGAGATAGCGCCGCGGCATTCCCTGACGGCCGAGGAAGTGCTGCGGGAAGAAGGTGATGTTGGCCCCGACGAACATCAGCCAGAAATGGGTCTTGCCCGCCCATTCGGGATAGGCCCGTCCGGTCATCTTGGTGAACCAGTAGTAGATGCCCGCGAAGATGCAGAAGATCGCGCCGAGGCTCATAACGTAGTGGAAATGCGCCACCACGTAGTAGGTGTCATGATAGGCGCGGTCGATGGCGGCCTGGCTCAGCACCACGCCAGTCACGCCGCCGACGGTGAAAAGGAAGAGAAAGCCCATCGCCCAGAGCATGGGCGTCTTGAACTCAACCGAGCCGCCCCACATCGTCGCGATCCACGAGAAGATCTTGATGCCGGTGGGCACGGCGATGACCATGGTGGCGAGCATGAAATAGCTCTGCTGTGTGGTCGACATGCCGACGGTGTACATGTGGTGCGCCCAGACGACGAAGCCGAGCACGCCGATCGCGATCATCGCGTAGACCATCGGCAGATAGCCGAAGATCGGCTTGCGCGAGAAGGTCGCGATCACATGGGAGATGATGCCGAAGCCCGGCACGATGAGGATGTAGACCTCCGGATGACCGAAGAACCACAGGATGTGCTGGTAGAGGACAGGGTCGCCGCCGCCGGCCGGATCGAAGAACGTCGTGCCGAAATTGCGGTCGGTCAGCAGCATGGTGATGGCGCCGGCCAGCACGGGAAGGGCAAGCAGGATCATGAACGCGGTGACCATGATCGACCAAGGGAAGAGCGGCACCTTGTGCAGCGTCATTCCGGGCGCGCGCATGTTCAGGAAGGTGGTGATGATGTTGATCGCGCCGAGGATCGACGAGGCCCCTGAGAGATGGACGGCGAAGATCGCGAGATCCATCGACATGCCGGCTTCGGTGGTGGAGAGCGGAGGATAGAGCACCCAGCCGACCCCGGAGCCGAGCTGCCCGTTTCCGCCCGGAACCAGCAGCGAGAGGACCGCGAGGGACGCGCCCGCGACGAAGAGCCAGTAGCTCAGGTTGTTCATCCTGGGGAACGCCATGTCGGGCGCGCCGATCATCAACGGCATGAAGTAGTTGCCGAATCCGCCAAAGAGCGCCGGGATCACCACGAAGAACATCATCAGGATGCCATGGCCGGTGATCAGAACGTTCCAGAGATGGCCGTTGGGCTCGCCGTCGAGCAGCATGTACTGCACGCCCGGCTCCATCAGCTCGAGACGCATGTACATGGTGAAGGCGACGGAGACGAAGCCCAGCGCCGCGGCGGTCACCAGATAGAGGATGCCGATGTCCTTGTGGTTGGTGGACATGAACCAGCGGGTGAAAAACCCCGGCTTGCCGTGAGCGGCGTGGGCGTGGGCTGCGGCGTCTGCCATCGGTGTCTCCTGAGCATCCTGTGACCGGAGTCGCGAGAACGGCCCGGCGTCGAGTTTGTCTAGCCCGGGCGGGTGCCGGTCTCAAGGCCCAAGGTCGTTGAGGCGGAACGCGAATTGTCGCGCTTTTCCCGTTTTGCGTTCGACGGCGCTGCCGGAGGTGACAAGCGGAATGTCCGGGAAACGGCGCGGTTGCGAGGCAGGTCACGCGGAGCTTGGACACGTACGACCGATGCGATTATTTGCCGCGTGTCGAGCGCGCCGGTCAGCCGCCTTGAAAGCCGGCGGAATCCGTCTATTTACTCAAGACTGAACGAAATGGAGAGGCAACCATGGGACATGTTAGAGCGGCCGTTCTCGCGGCGAGTGTAATCGCGACGGCGGGCCTAGGCGCGACCGCGGCTTCGGCTCAGGGATTCGCCGCGAGCGATTTCTACCTGAAGGGTTTTGGCGGTGCGACATGGCTGCAGGACCAGGACGGCGACGTCAAAAGCGGCAGCACCACAATCGCCAAAGGCGCGGCGAGCTATGACGCGGGATATGTCGTCGGTGTGGCGGCCGGCTACGACTTCACCCCGAACTTCGCTTTCGAGTTGGAGTACGCCTATCGCAAGGCGGACACGTCCACCAAGATCGACGGCGACAAGTTCGGGGGCAACACGACCTCGAACGCGGTCATGCTGAACGCGATCTACAACTTCGACCCGATGGGCGCGACCGGAGCGGCACAGCCCTACCTTGGCGTCGGTCTCGGCTGGGCCAACATGGAATCGGACATCAAGGGTATCGGCTCGTTCAAGCGTGACAACGCTCTCGCGGGGCAGTTGATCGGCGGCGTCGGTTACGAGGTCAGTCCGGCTTGGACGCTGCTCGGAGAGGTCCGCTATTTCGCGACGGACTCCGGAAAACTCGGCGGTCCCGACCGCCTTTCTTGGGAGTCCCAGATTGGCACGGTCGATCTGCTCGTCGGTGCGGCTTACAACTTCTGAGCCTGATGATACGGACCGGCGCGCCGCGCCGGTCTACTATGGCATGAATAATGGAGCGCGCACGGCCGCGCGCTCCATTTTGTTCAGGCGCCTTTCTTTCCGGTGCGCGCTGAACAATAGCTGAGACAGTGCGTGAAAACGTTCACGCTACTTTGGCTCGGCCGTCCGTCGAAGCGAGATTTCCAGTAAAATCGCTCGACGCGCCGCCTTCCTGAAGATCATATCGTAAGCCGGCTTGATGGAACGGGCCCACGGTCGGAACAAAAAACGATAGTGGCGGCTTGGCGGACGCATTGCGCCCAAGAGAGTGTGCCGAGACTAGAAAGGGCCGGGTCAGGCGCCCTGCGGAAGCCGGCGATGCCGGGCGGCGCTGCCGCGTTCTATGGCGGCGGCGTGCAGGCGGTCGATGTCGAGCGCGTAGCGCAACTCGAGAAGGAACTGGAGCTCCGCTTGGAAAGCATGGGCGTCGGCGGCCGCCACGTCGCAACACAGCGCGTAGGCGGTCTCGTAGAGCGATTCGGGCAAACTGTCGCGCACCAGGCCGAAGAGCGCGTCGATGCCGTCCTCCTCGGTGAACAGCTCAAGGACCGTGCGGCTGACCGTGCGCAGGCGGTCGGGGTCGAAGCCGTCGAAGACGGGCAGGAATTCGACCATCCGGCTGATGGAGAGCAACTCGCGCGTGGTGATCTCCTCGTCCGAGGCTGAGACGCCGACCATCAAGGCGACAAGCGCGTCCTGGGCGGAGAATGACGGCGGCGGGGTATCGGCCTCTGACATGGCGGCTTTCCTGGATCGGGCTTGGATCGGGATCGTTTGTATTGGCCGCTGGCGACGGCGGCAATAGGCGCGGCCCCATGCCGTCGCGGCAGGGCGGCGTGTTGACCCGGAGCGGGGCGCGCAATAGGGAACCGGAGGCCGCGCGGGGGCGGCCGTCGAACCGGATCTGCATCATGGACGAGTTGCGCGCGGCGGCGGAGGCATCGAAGGCTTGGCCCTTCCAAGAGGCGCGCCGGCTCGTCAAACGGTATGAGAAAGCGCCGCCCGCGAAAGGGCATGTGCTGTTCGAGACCGGTTACGGGCCCTCGGGGCTGCCGCATATAGGGACGTTCGGCGAAGTGGCGCGCACGACGATGGTGCGGCGGGCCTTCGAGACGCTGTCGGACATTCCGACGCGGCTGATCTGTTTTTCCGACGACATGGATGGAATGCGAAAGGTTCCCGACAACGTTCCGAATCCGGAAATGCTGCGCGAGCATCTGCAGCGTCCGCTGACCGACGTGCCGGACCCTTTCGGAGAATACGACAGTTTCGGCGACCACAACAACGCGATGCTGCGGCGGTTTCTTGATACGTTCGGGTTCGAGTACGAGTTCATCAGCGCGACCGAATTCTACAGGTCCGGCAAGCTGGACGAGACACTGCTGCGGGCCGCCGAGCGGTATGACGCGATCATGGAGGTGATGCTTGCATCCCTGCGCGAGGAGCGGCAGCGGACCTATTCGTGCTTCCTGCCGATCTCTCCGATATCGGGCCGGGTGCTCTACGTGCCAATGAAGGAGGTCGACGGCCGAAACGGCACGGTGACATTCGAGGACGAGGATGGGCGCGACGTGACGCTGTCCGTCACGGGTGGCAACGTGAAGCTGCAGTGGAAGCCCGATTTCGGCGCGCGCTGGGCGGCGCTCGACGTCGATTTCGAGATGTACGGCAAGGATCATGCGACGAACACGCCGATCTATGACGGCATCTGCCGGATTCTGGGCGGTCGGCCGCCGGAGCATTTCATCTACGAGATGTTCCTCGACGAGGCTGGCGGCAAAATATCCAAATCGAAAGGCAACGGGCTGAGCATGGAAGACTGGCTGACCTATGCCAGCCCGGAATCCCTCAGCCAGTTCATGTTCCAGAAACCCAAGACAGCCAAGCGGTTGCACTTCGGCGTTATACCAAAGTCGACGGACGAGTATCACCAGCATCTGCGGGCGTATCCGGGCCAGGACGTTGCGGCGCGGCTGAACAATCCGGCCTGGCACATCCATGGCGGTGAGCCGCCGGCCTCGGACATGGAGGTGAGCTATTCGATGCTGCTCAACCTCGCGAGTGCGGCGAACGCCCATGAGAAGGGGGTGCTCTGGGGGTTCATCCGGAAATACGCGCCTGACGCGACACCCGAGACCCATCCCGGGCTCGACAGGGCGGCGGGCCATGCGGTGCGGTATTTCGAGGATTTCGTGAAGCCGGCGAAGACCTATCGGGCGCCGGACGCGAAGGAGGCGGCGGCTCTGGCGGATCTGCGCGACCGGTTGCGCGCCTCGGACAAGCCGGCGGATGCGGAAGCGTTGCAGAGCGTGGTCTTCGCAGTGGGCAACGAGCACGGGTTCGATCCGCTGCGGGCCTGGTTCGGGGCCATCTACGAGGTGCTGCTGGGCGAGACGCAAGGACCGCGGTTCGGCGGATTCGTCGCGCTCTATGGCGTGCCGGAGACGGTGGCGCTGATCGATGCGGGGCTGTCCGGGGACCTCGTGGGCTCCGAAAAAGTGGAGAGGGCTTGACGCGGATTTGACTTCGAGCGGGCATGCCGCACCCTCTTCCCACAACGGGAAAGGCGACGGCGAAGATGCGAAGGCTCACTCTGACGTTGGTTTTGACGGTGATGATGGCTGCCGGACTGGCGACCGCCCAAGACGATGTGGACGATATTCGTGCGGTGATCTCCGAGCAGATCGAAGCGTTCAAGGCGGACGATTTCGACCGGGCATTCACCTACGCCTCGCCGAACATCAAGCGCATGTTCGGGGATTCCGCGCGGTTCGGGCGGATGGTTCGTGAAGGCTATCCGATGGTCTGGCGCCCCGCCGACGTGCGGTTCTCTTCGCTATCGGAGGACGATGGCCGGATCGTGCAGAGCGTCCTGATGACGGATGCGGGCGGCGCTTTGTTCATCGTCGACTACGAGATGGTCCCGGAAGGTGACAGCTGGCGCATCAATGGCGTGCGTGTGCGTCGGTCAAGCGCGGCGGGAGCGTGAAGCCCGCCGCCCGAAGCGGCCTTCGAGCCATTATCAATCGGATCGGGCCATACCGATAACACTCTATAATTGCATTCTTATGCTAGGTGCTCGTAAAAAGCGTATAAAGATTCGTTAACGCGCACACCGGAGTGATCCATGCTCACCGACATGTCCGATGAACCCGACCTGAACCCCTCCGCTTTTGAGGAAGGCCTCGCTCTGTGGTCGAACGGGGACGGGACGCCGGACGCCACGACCTACGACACGTTGCCGAACGCCCGCCTTGCGCTCAGGGATGTGGATTTCGGGACCTGTCTGGAGTTGCGCAAGACCGACGGCGTGGTGCGGCTGCGATATACGGGCGAGATGCCGGTGCGGACGGGATCGTGGATCGAGATCACGGCCCGCCTACGTGCGCTCCGGGGACCGCTGCCGGAGGCGCGGATCGCCGCATGGACCGGCGGCGCGGGCGGACGCGCCGTTGAGGGACAGCCTTGCGAGGGTCCGAAAACGGCTTTGACGGCGCACGGGTCCGTGCAAGTCGTGCGGGCGGTTGTCGCGCCGGCGGCGGCCGATGGCGTCGACCTCGTCTGGAGCGCCAAGGTGCTTTATGCGCATGTTGGGCTTGATCTGACAGGGCCGGTCGGCGGCGTGGTGCGGATCGAAAGCGTGACGGCCCGCGACGTGACGCAAGCGATGACTGGCGCGGGTCGGGTAATGCCGGGTTTCACGGTCGCGGACGCGCCCTGAACGGCGTCGCGCGACGGCGGCGTTTCTGTTAGGTTCTTGGCGAAGGAGGACCGACATGCCGAAGATTTCCCCCGACGCCACATATCAGACCGTGATCACCACGTTCGAGATGAGCCCCGGCACCTGCCAGGACCTCGTAGAGGAGCTGCGGGACGCCTATGAGGGCTTCATCCGACATCAGCCGGGCTTCATCGCGGCGGGTCTGCACGTGAATGACGCCCAGACGCGGATCGCGAACTATTCGCAATGGGAGAAGCGCGACGATTTCCTGTCGATGCTTCGCTCGGATGAGATGCGGACGCGCAACCGCAGGATCAGCGCGCTCTGCACCCGGTTCGAGCCGGTGCTCTATGACGTGGTCGGAAGCTTCTAGGGCGCTACTCGACCGGTCTCCATCAGCAAAGCGTCGAATTCGCTTCGGGCGGAAATCGTCACAACAGGTACGTCGGGACCATGAAGATCAATCCCCGCGATGATCCTGGGAACCATTCTTCGCTCGAAGGTCCAGATGTAGGTGAGGAAGGCGAGATCGGGAAGCCGTTCGGGGCAGCCGTCCGCCATGTCGACCCGCACTGCGCCGTGATTGGCGAGCACCCGGCGTGCCACGCCCGCCAAGGCCGTCCATCGCGGAACACGGATCCAGACGATCAGATCGGAGCGCGGCACTCGAAGATCGAAGGACGAGGGGTTGTTGCCATCCATGACCCACCTGCCCGGGCGGACCAGTTCCGCAATGAGCCGGCGTTGCTCCGCGCGGTCCCGCAGGCGCCAATCCGGGAGCCAGAAAACCTCCCGGTCAAGGGATTGGTATTCCAGACCGCAGCTCTCCGCGATCCGGACCGAGAGCGTGCTCTTGCCGCCGCCCGAGCAGCCGATGACAAGGACGCGGTCGGCGGCGGCGAGCCTGTGGGCCGCTTCCGGCAGTGCGATGGCGTTCGGCATGATGGTCTCCGGGCGGACGGTTCGCGGGCGGACCGACGGATCGGATCCGGCGGACGACAATGGAGTCGCGTCAGGGGCCTTAGCGCCATCATTGAACCTCGTTCGAAGCGAAGCCAACCCCGCCGGTCGGTCTCCGGCCGCCGACAGGTCCGAAGTCCCGTCGCCGATCGCGTCAGAAACTGAGCCAGACCGCCACTTTGCCGCCGACGGAATCGTCCCCGACGAGGCCCGCGATCGCGCCGAACTGCACATGGGTGCGGGCGCCGAGCTTGCGCACGATTGACGGGGCCAGGCGAACGAGAGGTTCGGCGTCGGGATAGAGGCCGTTCTGGAATTGGAGGATCAGCATCCAGTTGTAGGTCGGTTTGAGTCCGAGCGTCACGTCGGCCTTCCATGCGGTGTCTCCGGTCTGGATGCGGTAATCGGCGCTGGCTTCGATTCCGGCCCAGCCCCCGCCCCAGCGGCTCTCGAAGCCATAGCCCCATGACAGCCCCGGGATCACGCGGTTCTGCCTTCCGTCGGGTTCGTCCTCGATCAGGCCGAAGCCGATCTCGGCGGCGACCCGGTGGCCGCTGTCGTCGGACCAGACGGGATAGCGGGCGAAAACGTAGCCCGCCTCGACGGAATAGTCGTCATCGCCGCCCACGCCCGCGTTCAGGCCGATGGTGAGCTTGTCGGTAAGACCGTGTTCGGCGAATACAGACGTGTAGTTGTTGATCTGGAAGTCCGGCGTGAGCAGCGTCGTGGTGCCGGTCGTCGCCACATGGCTGAAGGAGAGGAAGGTCGTGCCTTTCTCCCGCGGCCACGCTCCGGCCTCGGCTTGGGCGCCGATGCAGAACGATGCGAGTGCGATGATCGCGGCGCGCATGAGACCCTCCACGCGGAAGGCAGTCTTGCGGCGGCATGGTTAACGAAAGGTTTCGCCCGAGTCGCGACTCACCGTCAGTCGAACACCATGCGCGCGATCAGCAAGACGAAAACCGCACCGACGAGGGCGGCCATGAGCATCGCCACAAGCCCTCCAGCGACGAGGATGCCAACGCCCAGACCGGTCAGGACGAGAGGAACCGCAAGCGCGCCGATGACACCGACGACCATGTTGCGGATCGAGTGTCCACCGCCGGAGACCCGCGTGGCGATCAGGCCTGCCAGAAGACCGGTGAGGGCGAGCAGGATCAGTCCGACATAACCGATCGCTTCAAGAAACGCTTCCATGTCTCGGACCCCTTCGAATTCTAGTGTTTCTTCTGGCTCTTGCCGCGATAGTTCCGCGTGCCACCCCTCCCCGCTTTCGAGCGGGGTTTCACCGCGGCGTCGACCTCGGCTTCGATGGCCGATTGGCGGGCGAGCGGGTCGTCTGAGATCGCGAGATCGACGGCCTCGAGGCGTTTGACCTCGTCGCGGATGCGGGCGGCCTCCTCGAATTCCAAGTTCTCGGCGGCCTTGATCATGGACTTGCGAAGACCGTCGAGATGGGCCTGTAGATTGGCGCCGATCAGCGGCTTCTCGACCTTGGCGGTAACGCGGTTCATGTCGGTGTCGGCTTTGAACAGGCCATCGAGGACATCGGCGACGTTCTTGCGGATCGTCTCGGGCGTGACGCCTTGCGCCGCGTTGTAGGAGATCTGTTTCTCGCGGCGTCGGTTCGTCTCGCCGATCGCGCGCTCCATCGAGCCGGTGATGCGGTCGGCGTACATGATGACGCGGCCGTCAGCGTTTCGCGCCGCGCGACCGACGGTCTGGATCAGCGAGGTCTCGGAGCGCAGAAACCCCTCCTTGTCGGCGTCGAGAATGGCGACCAGCGCGCATTCGGGGATGTCGAGGCCCTCGCGCAGGAGGTTGATGCCAACGAGCACGTCGAAGGCGCCGAGGCGCAGGTCGCGCAGGATCTCGATGCGTTCCAGCGTGTCGATGTCGGAATGCATGTAGCGCACGCGGACGCCCTGTTCGTGCAGATACTCGGTCAGGTCCTCGGCCATGCGTTTGGTCAGCGTGGTGACGAGCGTGCGCCCGCCTTCCGCCGCGACCTTGCGAACCTCGTCGAGCAGATCGTCCACCTGCATGTCC
>Ga0316197_10003153_pt1 | contig 11722 bp, 11 predicted proteins | sample OudBiesiAoxic_MG_FD_204939 | JGI IMG/M metagenome (GOLD analysis project Ga0316197, IMG submission 204939) | Coastal sediment microbial communities from Oude Bieten Haven, Netherlands - site A oxic | ecosystem: Environmental > Aquatic > Marine > Coastal > Sediment | place: Netherlands...
GTCAGATGGCCAACTAAACCACATGAAGCGTCCTTGGAGATCTACATTCTCCTGCAGAATGGTGGCACGGCGGCACCCTTTTTCAAAATCGATGTAGTAACCGTGCGTATAGAGCACCGGCGCTTTACCTGCAGCGGTGGCCTCTAACGTATCGAGCACTGCACCGGTTGGCATTTCCCGGATACTCTCAACGCGCAGAAGCTCTTCAGGAATGTAGAATGGAGCTGCCTCAGCCAGAGGAGACAGAACGCTGAGGTCGGTTTCACCAATGTCGCACCTTCCAGCCTTCAGTTCATTGCGCTCATCTCCGTAAAAGTTCTTTGGGGCGGTCTCGCCGGTCCTGTTTCGCAGTGTTATATACGGCACGCCGCGTATCACTTCTGCCGTCTCTGCGAAAGCGCGCGCTGGGGCGCAGAAATACGCAGAAAAACTGAGCGTTAGTGTTAGTATGAGCCGTATCAAGATATTTTCTGCAGGTAGCATGCCGGTCCATTCGCGAGTTTTTCTATCGAAAAATTTGATCATAGCGTGGCTAGCAGCCAAGTGAAGCAACAACCTTGAAGTTCGAGAGAAATCTTAAAGAGGAAATATCGGGAACACGCTTTCTGATAGCCACCTACTTGTCGCAGGACAGAAGATACAGTTCACCTGACCATTGATCGCGCAGAAATATGCATTCGAAGTTTGCGGGCGGCCTCGTCGGGCTCGCCCGGTTCAGACACCAAATTCGTTACTTGGTAATTCTGCCGCAGACCAAAACCACAAATGTGCACTATTTCTTATCTTCCACTTCGACCTCAATATCCGTTGCGCTAACTTCCAAATCGGGGCCCACGACCAGCAAGTCAGCTTCCTCAATATCGCTCCGGGTGGCGATGGGTGCCTCCGCGTCGGCGCCTGCCTTCGTCTCTTCACCGCCAACAATCAGAGGCAACATTTGAACACCACCGGGCATGGCGACTTCGCTCATCGGCGGAGTTTTCCACGCAAGGGTATCAAAGCTGTTGCAGTTTTCGCAGATCGGTTTCCAACTGGCGTGAATGTGCTGGCAGTTATCACATATCCACTGCGGGCCGCGTGACACGTTTAGCGCCCGCGCGAGCCAGCCTTTGACGACAGTATCGGAAGCACCTTCGCCTCGCTCAATCGCTGCCATCAGGGTGACGGAACGTGCGGTCGGGTCAGTCTCAACGAGTTTGCCCAGCGCCCTGCGCGCTTCCGGAAAGTCTTCGTTTGCAATGTGCAGTTCGGACAACAACATCCGGGTCTCTGCATGATCAGGTTGCGCGCGTGTCAGCGCAGTAAAGCGCTTCAGGCGCTGTTGCGGGGTCTCGTCTGGCTCAATCGCCGCAAAGGCCGCAGCCAAATCTGGATGCGGATGAACCTGCCAAGCCTTTTTCAGGACGCGTGATGCATACTTAGGTTTGCCCTGCTCAACGTAGCTTTTTGCGGCCATCACTGCTGCAGGAACAAGATCAGGGGAGAGTTTGTTGGCCTCGATCGCAAACTCCCGCGCCTCAATGCTCTTACCCTCGGCTATGACATCACTGGCCTCGGAAAGCGCCAGTACGGCGTCGCGGCGCCTGTAGACGTCGCGCGGCAATTGCCCGCTTTTGAGTTTCGCGCTCAATGTCTTACGTGCACCAATCCAGTCTTCTTTTTCAGCTTGCAGCTTGAGCAGGACGTCGCCGGTCTCTGCATGGCGAGGTTTGAGCGCAAAGGCTTTCTCAGCCAGTTGGAGCGCAGTGTCCGTATCGCCCTCCAGAAGCTTCTGTTTCATGATACCGCGTACACCGACAAACCGCGTGGCAGGGTTTTCGACAAGTTTACGGTAGGTTTCTTCCGCCTTGTAGCGATCGCCCGCCATTTCAGCAGCCTGTGCCGTCAGCAAGTTGGTCAACTCAGGTTTGTTCAAATATCTGTCAGCTTTTGCGGCTTTCGCCATGGCGATGCGCCCCTCGCCGCTGGCCAAAGCCAGCAGCCCTTCGGACAACGCGTTAAAGCCCTTCCGCTCGCGGCTGCGGTCAAAATAACGCGACAACGCTGTTTCATCGCCATTCAGGAAGTGCCAGACCGCCAAGAGAAGCGACAAGAGCTTGAAAAACACCCAAACTGCAAAAACAAGCACACCTGCCGCAATCACCGATTCAAGGGGGCCAAAGTTGTACTCGGTTCCCATCACGGTCACCTGCACGCCACCTTGGCTTTCCAAAAGATAACCTGCACCCCATGCAAACAGCGCAATGATTGCGACAAAAAGTACAATCTTTATCAATGACCAGAGCATAATTGGTATTCCTTAATTTGCCGCCAGGCTTTGGGCTACGGTGTCCGCCGCAGCTTCGGCCGCGTCACGCGCTTGCGCATCTGCCAACCAGTCTTCCATCGCCGCCTTAGCCGGTTCCGGCAATGTATCAGTTTCTGCCAAGGCATCCGTCAGCCGGCCATCTCTGATCGCTGCCTCGACCCGCGACAGTACAGAATCGGAATCCGTCCCTTCACGCGGTTCGACAGATCGCGCACCCAATTGACGTTTCAGAAATCCACCAAGTCCACCCTCTGCGTCGTCTCCCGCATCAGCACGTGCCGCCGCAAGCGCCGCGCGTGCAGCATCTGGAAAACGGTCTTGCAAATTAGCCAAGGTCATTACACCTGTGTCTGCCACATCCGACAGCGCAGCGGGCACTTCTACCAATCCGCTCGATCGCAAATCTTCCAACGCTGGCGCGAATGGTTTGCCGCTATCGATGGCCGATTGAACGCGGCTCAAAGCTGCCTGAAGTGTGGCATTTCGTGACGCGAGGGCCGCAGCCTCCTCAACACTCATGGCATTCTGAAGCAAATTCTCAATCTCTGCACGCTGCGATTCGACCGACGCTTGCAACTCCGCCAACTCGCCCTCGAAAGCCGAGGTATCAATGGTTGGGACAATAGCTTCTGGGACCGGACGCTGTTCAAGAGCGCTGAGACGCGTTTCAACGCCTTCTAACAAGGTGGCAAGCGTCTCGATCTCAGAGTTAATAATAGAAAGATCAGGGGCTGCCGTCTCAGGTGCAGGCGCAGGCGGGACCTGTTCTAACGCAGCAATCCTCGACTGTTGCTCATCAAGTTCCGCCTGAAGAGTCGTTTCGATCTCGTCGTTCGAACGGGTGCCAAGCAGGTTCATTTCTGCGGCCAGAAAGCCTAACACTGCCGCGACAACACCGCCCAAGAACATCGGCAGGAAGACACTGCGCTGCTCGGGCTGAGCGACAGGCGCCGGTACCGAGTGTACCAGCGTTGCGCCGGTGTTGGTACTACCATCACTGGAGTGGTCAGACTTCGCGTCAGGCTTGGGCTCTTGATCAACGCTCTTGCTGGCTGCGGGTCGCTTGGCCTCAGCTGGCTTCTCTTCGGATTTTGTCAGGTCCTTCTTATCGGCTGTTTTCTGTACATCCGGTTTTGAAGACTTGGAGGAAGAAACTCTTGGCGTCCCGGACCTGGCAGTTGTCGAGGGTGCTTTGCCGGTCGGCTCGTCTGTCTTTTCAACCGGTGCCGAAACGGACTGTTCGGAGGCAGCAGAAGCAGACTTAACCGGTTCAGTCGACGTGTCTTTGGTGCTCTTCGTCGATTTGACGGAGGTCTTCGCACCAGACGCCTTCGCCGGAGCCCCTAGTGAGGTTGACGTTGCTGACTCACCTGCATCGGATTTAGAATCTGTGATGTCCTTCGCGGTCTGCGTCGCCTTGTTGGTCGTCGTGCTTGGTTTCTTAGCTCTTGCCACGCTGATACCTTTCCGATTCTGGCTCGGTCGCCAGTTTCACCCATCAACCTTATCCGTCAACCGAGCCCCTCTCAAGCCAAGCTGGGCCCCAACATCAGGTTTTCAATGGTTTTATGAATTGCAGCGCCTGTTGGCGCGTCGGATATCAGCAGTTTGTCAAAAGGCAATCCCGCTAACGGCGCCGCGACGCTCGGGCTCAATGCGATAGCAATGACATGCCGTGGGTCCGCAATCTGGCTTGCGAGAATTTCAGCCGTCCGGGGCGAAAAGACAGGCAGGATACAAGGCTCAACTGATGAAATCGCATGCTTCGCCTCTGAAGTGAGAGAAAGCGCGCGCTGGTCATATACTATGACCGTGTGCACTTCGATTCCGGCTGATTTGAGCTTCCCGGCAACATCACCTCTTTGGTGAACACCAGCCAAATGCAGAATCGGCCCTTCCAAAGAGGTTTGCGCGAGGTTCTGCACGAGTTGTTCAGCCGTTGAACCCATCAAGCTGGCGTCCCAACCGCGTCTTTGCGCATCGTCAATTGTCTTTTGTCCGATGCAATAGGCAACCCGGTTCCCGCCATCCGGCGCAAATCTGACCCCGTTTGACGAAGAAAAAATGACGGCGGCATAAGCCGTCAAATCAACCTTCACATGCAGATCAACAATTTCCAGCAGCGGCGAAAAAAGAAGGTCCAGACGAGCCTTCATATTAATGCTCAATTCTTGTGCGAATCGCTCCGCGTTTTCGACCGGGCGGGTGAGTATCAGGGTTGGCTTGGTCATGGTGCGGCGCGCATCCCAGCATTGTTTGCCAGTCTCTGCGGTGTTACCTGCGTGCAGGACGCCTTGCAACGGAAACGACACATGTCGCAGACGCAGATCATCCTTGGACTGGAAAGCAGCTGTGACGATACGGCTGCCGCACTTGTGCGCATTTCAGATCAGGGTGCCGCCAAGATTCTTTCCTCGGTTGTCATTGGACAAACGGATCTGCATGCAGATTTTGGTGGTGTGGTACCGGAAATCGCGGCACGCGCGCATGCTGAAAAACTCGACCATTGTGTTGAGGAAGCATTGCGCGAATCGTCTCTAACACTGGGGAATATCGACGCTATTGCTGTGACTGCGGGTCCGGGCCTCATTGGTGGTGTCTTATCCGGTGTCATGCATGCAAAAGGTTTGTCTTTGGCCCTCAACAGACCGTTCTACGGCATTAATCACCTCGCCGGGCATGCCTTGACCCCCCGCATGACAGATAGTGTGAGCTACCCCTATCTCATGCTGCTGGTGTCGGGTGGGCATTGCCAGTTCTTGATGGTGCATGGCCCTGATCAATTTCAGAGGCTTGGGGGCACGATCGACGACGCGCCGGGCGAGGCGTTTGACAAGATTGCCCGCCTTATCGGGCTGCCCCAACCCGGCGGGCCTGCAATTGAACGCGCTGCGCATCAAGGGGACCGCACGCGCTTTGACTTGCCCCGCCCGCTCTTGGAACGTCCGGGATGTGACATGTCCTACTCCGGCCTGAAAACAGCAGTTCTGAGAACGCGCGACAGATTGATCGCAGAGGCCGGTGGGCTGACGACGCAGGATCAATCCGATCTTGCCGCAAGTTTTCAAGCCGCCGTCACAGACGTGCTGATTGAGAAGTCCCGCCGCGCAATGGCGCTATATGGCGACGACTGCAAAAACAGGCGGACGCTCTGCGTCGCAGGCGGTGTCGCCGCGAACCAGACAATTCGGACAGGACTAGAGGGCGTAGCCACGGCATTTGATGCCGATTTCGTCGCACCGCCGCTGGCGCTCTGCACAGATAACGCAGCGATGATCGCATTTGCAGCCGCCGAACAGCAGCGCAACCGTGCCCCCGATGATCTCACATTGGCGGCCCGTCCCCGGTGGCCTCTGGATACGACACAGCCCGCGATGCTGGGGAGCGGTAAAAAGGGAGCAAAGGCATGAGTATAGCAGTCCTTGGCGGCGGTGCGTTTGGCACTGCACTGGCTATTTCTCTGGCGCAAAAAGGTCCGGTCACACTTTGGGCGAGAGACTTGGCACGTATGGATGTGCGTCGCGAGAACCAATCGCGCCTCCCGGGGTGCCATTTTCCCGACAGTCTGTTTGTGACTGATGATCTCAAGTCCGCTGCGCAGGCCGAGATTCTGCTTGTTGCGGTCCCAATGCAGAAATTGCGGGGGTTTCTGACAACTAGCAGTGGGACGCTTGCCGACAAAACCATTGTCGCATGTTGCAAGGGTATTGAGTTGGAAACTGGCTTGGGCCCGGTTTCGGTCATTCGACAAACGCTGCCCGACGCCGGACCGGCCATTCTCACAGGCCCAAGTTTCGCCGGGGATATCGCCCGCGGTCTACCCACTGCACTCACTCTTGCAAGCGCGAACGAAGCACGTGGAAAGCATCTTCAACAGAGCCTAACAACCCCGAACCTGCGACTTTATCGGACGACAGACGTTATAGGGGCTGAATTAGGGGGGGCACTCAAGAATGTAATCGCGATTGCCTGTGGATGCGCGATCGGCGCGGGTTTGGGCGAGAGCGCGCGCGCCGCATTGATGACCCGCGGCTTCGCTGAAATGCAGCGCCTTGCGCAACACCTAAAGGCACAGCCTGACACATTGGCTGGTCTCTCAGGGTTCGGCGATCTGACGCTGACCTGTACCTCGACCCAATCGCGTAACTATCGTCTTGGGCTATCGCTGGGCGAAGGAATTGCCTTTGATTCTGCAACCACGGTAGAGGGTGCAGCAACAGCTGAGGCGGTCGATGTTTTGGCCTGCAATATCGGGCTCGATTTGCCGATCACGGCCGCCGTTGCAGCTCTGCTTGATAACCAGTTAGATGTACGCAGCGCCATGAATGCCCTGCTCAATAGACCCCTGAAGGAAGAATAGCATGCTGATCGCCTTTTTTGCCCATGACAAGCCCGGCGCATTGCCGGTCCGCCAAGCCAACCGAGCTGCACATGTTGAATATCTCAAGGCTTCTGACGCAGTAGTTCAGGCCGGCCCGCTGCTCAACGCTGAGGGTGAAATGGCAGGATCGCTTGTTATTCTGGACGTGCAAGACATGGCAGCCGCCGAAAGTTGGGCCAAGGAAGATCCTTATGCCAAGGCAGATCTCTTCGCTGATACAGAGTTGGTCATCTGGAACCGGGTGATCGGCTGATGGCTTACTGGCTATTTAAGTCGGAACCTTCGACATGGAGTTGGGACAATCAGGTCGCCAAAGGTGACGCCGGTGAAGAGTGGGACGGGGTGCGCAACTATCAGGCGCGCAACTTCATGAGAGATATGGCAAAAGGGGACCTGGGCTTCTTTTATCATTCGCAGACTGAAAAAGCCGTGGTTGGAATTGTCGAAGTCATTGCTGAAGCCCACCCAGACAGCACGACGGATGATGACCGATGGGAGTGCGTTGATATAAAAGCGGTGCGGCCGTTCGAAAATCACGTGACGCTTGAGCAAGTCAAAGCCGACGAACGGCTCGCAGAGATGGTGTTGATCAAGAATTCTCGTTTGTCCGTTCAGCCAGTGACCCAGACCGAGTGGAAAATCGTCTGCGCAATGGGCAATACCCAACCTTAGGGATAAAGCCTACCGGACGAGAAAGTAGTGCGACGCGGCGCTTCTCACTTTCCGGTTGGCAGCAGTTGCCGGTATTGCCTTCAGTACTCCAGGACATAGGCCTCTCGCCACACCGTGGACGGAGACCGTCGGGGTCAAAATCAACCAAGATTGCAATACGCTCATGCGACTTTTGGATGCGCCATTATTTGAGTCGTTGTGGCGCTGATTTGAGACGCGGCAGCACATCAAAAAAGGGTTCTGACACCCTCGCCAGAACCCTTTCTCACCCCACGTGCTCCCACAAGCACCACACGTGTATCGAAATTTGTTCTGGCCATACTGGCCGTCCTAGAAGGGATACGCGACCGGGCAGATTCGAGCAACAAGTGAGTGTTTCAAAGCCCATACAAAAAAGAAACGCCTGCTTAACAAAGCAGGCGCTTCCGCATTCTCGTCTTATGCCCGGATCAGCCGTAGACGGACTCTTTTCCGAAGTGCTTTGTCAGCATGTAGTAGATGACGGCGCGATACTTGTTTCGCTCTGATTGTCCATATGTATCGACCGCCTTGCGGATACCCTCCATCAGATCAGGCCCATCAGGCAGGCCGAGCTTCTTCATGAGGAAATTCTCTTTGACGAGCTCGAGTTCGCTGTCTTGGCTGCTGGCGACAGTCTGTGCATCAGCATTGTAGATCGACGGACCACAGCCAATGGTAACCTTCGTCAGAAGGTCCATATCGGGCGCCATGCCGCATTTGTTTTTCAGGTCGTCCGCATATTTTGCGATCCACTCATCCCGCTTACCCATATTCAAAATCTCCCACCTGTTGAATTTGGCCAGCCATATCTGACCTCAACGCGCACCGTAGAGTCAAATCAGCAACCGCAAAAGGAAATTCTGTACTGGCTTTTCCCCTTTAACGCTTTGGTTGAATCAAATGCCCCCCGACATCTGAGTGTGACATCCATCGGATTTCTCGCCGAGGTTGTCACTCGAACCAATGCGGGGCTTTCTTCAATTCAGGCCACTGAGCCGGGCAATGACCAAAGATCAACAGCGCTCTGCGGTCTTCTGCAAGTTCCATGAGCCGTTCACCGTGGAAATTTGCCAGCGGTACGTTCCAAGACCCCGCGAATTTTTCATCGATCTCAGAGGGGCGGCTGATAGCGTCAGAAGTGAGTAAGATCCAACCGGTCTGCGGTAGTTCGATCATAAATGCGAGTTGGCCGGGCGCATGCCCCGGGCAAAGCAAAACCTCAAAGCCGGGACCAAGCTCCATGTCCTCTGATACTACGAAATAGTCTCTATCGGGCCATTCCATGGCCTGTTTGCCTGACCAATACAGCGGCCGTGGAAGAGCACGCTCAGCTGCTGCGATCAGGATCGGAGCTTGTGGATAACCATCCATGTCACCGATATGATCGATGTGCGTGTGGCTTTGGATCATCAGCGTCACGTCGGATTTGGAAAGCCCCAGCTTTGCCAGCTGTGGTCCTGGCATATTCTCAGAAGTGACAGAAAGCACCCTGCCAAAACTGCCCAGATCATCCTCGGCCGTCGCCGCGTCGGCGTCTTCGGCATACTTCTGCGGAAAGCCAGTATCAATCAACACGGTTTCGGAGGCGTCCGTCTGCACCACAAAACCACATATTCCGATCGTGCGCGGGCCGGAATGCACCTCGAACAACCCATAATCCAGAACGGCGAGACGAACGGGTTTGCCCTTGAGGGAAACTTGCTTATCCATGAAACTGCTCCTGCTTGGAGTGATCAGGCGGGGGCACAGGATGAAAGTCAAGATACACACGCTGTTTCAATACCTGCTTGAGACAACCAATGCTGCACCCGAAGCGATCGTCGGGTTTTCGCTCTCAGAGTCGCCCGTTTTGGGAGATTACCTTGACGATTTGGACCCAAAATTGTCACTCGACTGGAACAATCGCGATTTTCGGGGATTACCTGAACTCAGAGAGCACGTTCTAGCGCAGGCCAACCTTGGCGGCAAATGTATTGCTGCTGATGTGTTGATAACTGCGGGCGCTGCTGAGGCGAACTATCTCGCGATCATGCAACTGCTTCAGCCGGGAGACGAAATAATCATCGAAACGCCAGGGTGGCCACAGGCCGAAGTCTTGGCCAAGGCAATCGGCGCACTTCCGATCAAAGTTGAGCGGCATGATGAGAGCCGGTGGCGCTTGCCGCTGGATCGGGTCGCTGACAGTGTTACGCCCCGGACAAAGATGATTTTTGTCTCCAACCCCAACAATCCTACTGGAGATTTGCTTGGAGCGGACGAATTGGTTGAGCTTGTCCAGATTGCTGACCGCGTTGGAGCGTGGCTGCTGATCGATGAGGTTTACGCGGGGCTTGAATGGGACGGGCCCCGCGCGCCCTCCGTGGCGGGCATGTATGCCCGGGGAATTACCACAGGGTCAGTGTCAAAAGCGCTCGGCCTGCAGGGGCTCCGCACCGGTTGGCTGATCTGTCCGGATCCGGAGTTGCTGATGGACGCGATTATCCTGAGGGAAAACGCCTCGGAGATCATGAACATCATGGGCGAAGTCATTTCCGAGATTGCACTGCGCCCTGACAGATACGCCGCTGCAATCAAAAAGGCGCGCAACGAAGGCGCGGCAAATCTAGCAGAGATGAACGCGTGGGTAGATGCGCAGGAGCATCTGAGTTGGGTTTCTCCACGGGCCGGTCTTATTGGGCTGGCGCGCCTCCCGACGGGGCTGGACAGCGACGATTTTGCGCGAAAGCTGTTGAAAGCGCCATATCGAACATTCCTTTTGCCCGGCAGCGCATATGACCAACCAAACCACATTCGCCTTGGCGTCGGCGGCGGCGCTGCTGTGAACCTCCAAGCAGGACTGTCCAGACTGGCAAAAGCGCTTGGCGATCTGTCACACTGATGCTTGCTCGCCCCTCAGCACTGAGGCAGTGTCCGGCCATGATCAGATGTCTCATTGTCAGTTTTTTCGTTGTTCTGTCTGTGCCTGTGACGGCCGGGCCTTTCCCCGAACCAGTTACGGATAGCTCATATTCTCCAATTGATCCGGCAGAGGCCGCGCTCGGCCAATTGCTTTTTTATGATCCAATCCTCTCCGGCAATCGAAACATATCCTGCGCGACCTGCCACCACCCGAAGTTTGCAACCTCCGACGGGCTGTCACTGGGTATGGGCGAAGGCGGTATCGGCCTCGGCATGGCACGCAGGGCTGATCCTCAAAACATGCCCGAAGATCGCATCCCCCGAAATTCGCCGGCGTTGTTCAACCTCGGCGCTTCGGAGTTCACTGTTTTGTTTCACGATGGCCGCATCGAGGTTGATCCTGATCGTTCGTCCGGTTTCAGAACACCATTAGACGACGATATGCTGAGTGGCTTTACCTCTCTGCTGTCCGCACAAACCATGTTTCCGGTGCTCAGTGCCGATGAGATGGCGGGCCACTACGGCGAGAACGATGTCGCAGCAGCGGTGCGAAAAGGGCTGATCACTGGCGAGGGTGGCGCGTGGGATATTCTGTCGCGGCGGGTTGCGGAAATTCCTGAATATGACACGCGTTTTATCCAGGTTTATGAGCATATCAGCGAAGGATCGCAGATAACCTTCACCGATATCTCGAATGCCATAGCCGCTTTCGTGGCTTATGAATGGCGCTCAGACGAGGCGCCTTACGACGCTTTCTTACGCGATCCGGATCTGACACTCAGCGAGGATGCACAGCTCGGTCTGGAGCTGTTTTATGGTGCTGCAGGCTGTGCGAATTGCCATGCTGGGCCTTTTCAAACGGATCACCGCTTCTATGCCACGGGCACGCCGCAACTCGGCCCCGGTAAGGCTGCGCCCTTTGAAAACCATACCAAAGATGTCGGGCGTATGCGCGTGACCGGCAAGGAAGTTGATGCCTATGCCTTCAGAACACCGTCACTGCGCAACGTAACGCGCACCGGGCCGTGGGGGCATGCTGGCGCGCATGTCGACTTAGGTGAGTTTCTGCGCGATCATGCAGATCCAACAGCATCAATTGAGAGGTTTTCTGAGGGGGGTGGCGCCCGTGACGCCGTAAAGTTGCCGGAATTTATGGCAGATGACTGGCACGAGATGAACGACGCTGAAGCGCGCGCTTCGATCTTGTCAGCCGCCACCATACGCAGCAGAATGGATCTCGATAGCAGCGAAATTACCGCGTTGCTGGCATTTCTGGGAACACTTGAAGATCCTGTCGCGTTGAGCGGGCGGCTCGGTGTCCCAAAGCAAGTTCCAAGTGGCTTGCCGGTGGATGGTGTAGAGCGATAGCGTTGCAATCGTGCGTGCCGCGTGCAGCCGTCCACCAGGGCTCTGCGACCAAAAGCGGTCGTTCGCTGCGCGGC
>Ga0316197_10003154_pt1 | contig 11721 bp, 11 predicted proteins | sample OudBiesiAoxic_MG_FD_204939 | JGI IMG/M metagenome (GOLD analysis project Ga0316197, IMG submission 204939) | Coastal sediment microbial communities from Oude Bieten Haven, Netherlands - site A oxic | ecosystem: Environmental > Aquatic > Marine > Coastal > Sediment | place: Netherlands...
CATCATCGCGTTCCTGCTCTCGCTCCCCAACCCTGGCAGCGCCGACTGGCAGCTCGAGGACGTTCTCGACGACGACCGTCTCCGCCTCACCCTGGGCCTCGGCGCCACGATCGGCATTGCCTCGATGTCACTGGTGTTGGTGCCGGCGATGCTGCGCACGGGCTTCCGATTCCGTCCGACGTTCGACTTCCGGCATCCTGCCGTTCGCAAACTGCTGACGCTGTCGTTCTGGACGCTCGGCTTCGTGGCCGCCAACCAGGTCGCGCTGCTGGTGGTACGCAATCTCGCCGAGCCGGGGTCGAGCGACGCCTCGGCGTACATCAACGCCTTCACGTTCTTCGTGCTCCCCCACGGGCTGCTCGCGGTGTCGATCGCCACCACGTTCCAGCCCGAGATGGCACGCTCGGTCGCTCGCCACGACCGTGCCGGGTTCGTCGACCAGGCATCGCTCGGGCTCCGCATGACCGCGCTGTTCACGATCCCGGCCGGCGTCGGCATCTTCGTGTTGCGACAACCGATCATCGGTGCGCTGCTCCAACGCGGTGAATTCTCGGCTGCCGATGCCGATGCGGCCCAACGCGCCCTCGCCGGATTGGCGCTCGGCCTCGGAGCGTTCTCGATCTATCTCTTCGTGCTGCGCGGCTTCTATGCCCACAAGGACACCAAGACTCCGTTCAAGATCAATCTGGTCGAGAATGGAATCAACATCGTGCTCGCGTTCGTGCTGGTCGATCGCTACGGCGTGCTGGGACTTGGGCTCGCGTTCGCGCTCGCCTACGTCGTGTCGTCGCTGTGGGCGATGCAGATCCTCAGTTTCAAGGTGCCCGGGTTCGAGCTCCGGCCGCTGTTCGCCAGCCTCTGGCGCATCCTCATCGCTGCTGTGTTGATGGGCGAGGCGGTGTGGATCGTGACGCAACAGCTCGGCGGCAACACCGGGCTCGATGCAGTGGTTCGGATCCTCGTCGGCTCGGTCGTGGGCGCACTGGTCTATGCGGCCGTGCTGTTCGCGCTCCGTGCGCCCGAGCTCGATGCCGTCCGCCGGCGCCTCCCCAACCCGTCTGCGTGACGGTCCGGCACCACATCGCCGTCCAAACCCGTCTGCGTGACGGTCCGGCACCACATCGCCGTCCAAACCCGTTTGCGTGACGGTCTGGCAGCACATCGCCGTCCAAACCCGTTTGCGTGACGGTCTGGCAGCACATCCGCTCCCGAATCGCGACGCAAACGTGATTGTCGAGGTGGGTCAGGTGGGGAGCACGACGAGGTCGTCGCGATGGACCACCTCGTGGGTGACACCCGCCGGCAGGTCGCTGGTGTGACGTCCTGCCACCGATTGCAGCACCATCCGATCGATCGCCACCAGCCCACGAGCGAACGCTCGCCCCGATGGTCCGGCGACCTCGACCACGTCACCGACGACGAAGTCTCCGTGCGTCGCCACCACACCAGCGGGAAGCAGGCTGTTCGGTCGATCGGTGAGCGCTCGCTCGGCGCCACCGTCGACCTCGACGACACCCGCCACCTCGGCGGCGAATGCAATCCACAGCTTGCGTGCGGGCAGCGAACGATCGTGACGCTCGAACGTGGTACCGACCAGTTCGTCCGATACCGCACCGGCGAGCACGTCGGGCCGCGACGCTCGGGCGATCACGCTGCGGAGACCCGACCAGGAGGCCATCCGGGCCGCCATCAGCTTCGACGCCATGCCACCACTCCCCCGCCCGCTGCCACCAGCATCCGCAGTGATCGCCAACAGAGGGTCACCCGACCGCACCAGCGGAACCAGCGTCGCACCAGGGTCGCGGCGGGGGTCTGCGGTGTACACACCATCCATGTCGGTCAACAACACGAGTACGTCGGCGCTGACGCTGTTCGCCACCAGCGCGGCCAGCCGATCGTTGTCGCCGAAGCGCAGCTCATCGTTCGCGATCGCGTCGTTCTCGTTCACCACCGGCACGCAGCCCAGCTCCAACAACCGATCGATCGTGCGACGTGCATGCAGATACTGCGTGCGGTCGACGAAATCGTGGGGGTCGAGCAGCACCTGCGCACCGACGAGGTCGTGTCTCGCCAACTCGGCGTTGTACGCCTCGACCAATCGGCTCTGACCGGCGGCCGAGATCGCCTGCAGCGTCTGCATGTCGGTGGGGCGACTCGACATCCCGAGCGCAGCGACACCGGCGGCGACCGCACCGGACGACACCACGATCACCTCGTGGCCAAGGCGCCGCAGACCGGCAACTTCGTCGGACAACTTCGCCACAGCGGCGCCGTCGATCGCGCCTCGCTGATCGGTGATCGAGGCGGTTCCTATCTTGGCCACCACGCGCACGGGTCGTTCTCCTGCGGTCCGGCCCGACTCAGCGGTCCGGTTGGTAGTCGAAGCTGAACTCGCCGATCCAGATCACGTCGCCCTCGCGAGCGCCCGCCTTGGCCAGCATCTTGGGCACCCCGAGCCGCTCGAGCCGATAGTCGATGTACGACAGCGCCTCAGGGGTCGTGACGTCGTTGAGCGCCACCACCCGCTCGACATCACGCCCGAGCAGCCGGAACTCACCATCGCCGACCCGTTCGACGAGTGCGCCACTGGCTTCGGGCCGCAACACCACGACGCCGTCGGCGTACTCCGCCGCCTGCCGGGCGTCGTGCACCCGGGCCGCCATCTGACCGACGATGTCGGACACGCCCTGCCCGGTCACCGACGACATGATCGACCCGTCCCAGCCCATTCGTTCGAGTTCGTCGGCCTGGACCGCGTCGGCCTTCGTGCCGACCACGATCCGCGGCCGTTCGAGCAGATCCGGCTGGTACGCACCCAGCTCGTGGAGCAGGATCGCCTCCTGCTCCTGGGGAGACACACCGTCCATCGGTGCCAGGTCGAGCAGCAGACACAGCACTCGAGCCCGCTCGACGTGTCGCAGGAACTGATGGCCGAGCCCCTTGCCCTCGCTGGCGCCCTCGATCAACCCGGGGATGTCGGCCACGACGAAGTCGGTCTCCTCGTCGAGCCGCACCACGCCGAGGTTGGGTTCGAGTGTCGTGAACGGGTAGTCGGCGATCTTCGGTTTGGCCGCAGAGATCACGCTGATGAACGTCGACTTGCCCACATTGGGGAAACCGACCAACGCGACGTCGGCCATCAAGCGCAATTCGAGCTTGAGCCAGCGCTCCTCGCCGTGCTCACCCTGTTCGGCGAAGCTCGGGGCGCGGCGCTTGTTCGACAGGAACTTGGCGTTGCCTCGACCTCCTCGACCGCCTGCGGCCGCCAGCCACCGATCGCCGTGGTTGACCAGTTCGGCGAGCAGACCGCCGGTGTACATGTCGAACACGACGGTGCCCATCGGCACGGCGATCTCGAGCGTCTCCCCGCGCCGTCCGTGGAGATCCTTGCCCTTGCCGTGCACGCCGTTGGTCGCACGACGGTGTGGGTGGTCGCGGAACGCCAGCAGCGACGACACGTTGTGGTCGGCGACCAACCACACGTCGCCACCGTTGCCGCCGTCGCCACCGTTCGGGCCGCCCATGGCGACCGGCCCCTCGCGTCGGAAGCTCACGCAGCCCGCGCCACCGTCGCCGCCCCGCACGTTCAGTTGGCACTCGTCGACGAACTGCGACATTTCCTGCAGGCTAACGCCCGGGCGACGAGCCCATCTCCTATCGTTTGCGGGATGTCGGCCATGAAGTTCACCGACGACGCCACAGAACGCGCTCACCGCTGGGCCGCCACGATGGCCGGCCACGGCGCGGACGACGTCGTGGTCGCCCACGCCGACTCGCACGCGACAGTCGGCGACGCCCACCTCCTCACTCGGGAAGCACGCGAGGAACACGAAGCGACCCATCTCGCCTCCAACGCCACGAGGGCGCATGGCGCGGGGGCACGAGCGGTCGAGGAAGCTCCCGATCCGTACCGCACCTGCTTCGAACGGGATCGGGATCGGATCCTGCACGACTCGGCGTTCCGCCGGCTCGCAGGCAAGACCCAGGTGTTCGTGTTCCCCGACGACCACCAGCGCACCCGCATGACCCATGCGCTCGAAGTGGCCCAGGTGGCGAGGTCGGTCGCCACGGCATTGAGCCTCAACGTTCCGCTCGCCGAGGCGATGGCGATCGGCCACGACTGCGGCCACGGGCCCGGTGGTCATGCCAGCGAGGACGCACTGTCGCCGTACCTCGAGGGTGGTTTCGATCACGCTCCGTGGGGCGCCGACGTCACGCTGCAACCGCTCAATCTCTGCGAAGAGACCCTCGACGGGATCCGCAACCACTCGTGGAGCCTGCCGGCTCCACGAACCCCGGAGGGCGAGGTCGTCTCGTGGGCTGATCGGATCGCCTACGTCTGCCACGACTTCGAGGATGCGGTCGCCGCCGGCATCGTCACCGCCGACATGCTCCCCGACATCGTGGCCGAGCGGTGTGGCCGTGATCGGTCGACGCAACTGGGAACATTCGTGCGAGCGATGATCTCCGCCACTGCTGCGACCGGCCGCATCGGCATGATGCCCGACGTTGCCGAGGCGCTGGCTGCATTCCGACGTTTCAACTACGAACACGTCTACCTCCGCCCGGCCAGCAACCGACAGGCCGACGCCGTCGTGGCGCTGCTGCGTGCGCTCGTCGAGCACTATGCCGACCGGCCACACGTGATCCCCTCACAGACGATCCATGCCGCACTCGGCGACCGGGCCGAGTACATCGACGCCGGCGGCGACGAGGCGCTGCGCGCGTCGGTCGCCTACGTCGCGGGCATGACCGACCGTTTCGCCTGCCAGCAGGGTCTCGCCCAACTCGGCTGGGACCCGAACAAGCTTCCGCAGGGCGTCGGGGTCTAGGCGAACGAGAAGTTTCGGATCCCCAACCCCATGATGAACAGGCTGCCGCATCCGTAGAGCAGGTACTGCTTGTCGGCGATGAAGGGGCTGGTCCGGTAGCTGTAGAGGATGCCGACAGCGATGATCGCGCTGAACCCGTACAGCGCGTGGAACGAGTCGAGCTCGAGGTCGTAGCGGTTCACCATCAGCACACCGACGATCGCCATGGCGAACGTCGAGAGCTGCGCGACGATCACGAACCACCAGATCCAGCGCGTCCGCAGCGCGATCACGTACTGCCCCGCCAGTGCCCACGCACCCACCGCGGCGTTCGAGAGCACCAGGAACCAGGCGAGTGCCCGGTGGATGTCGTAGAGGTCGTTCACGAGCCGGTGCGTCTCACGAACGGTTCGGCGGGCCGATCAGATGCCACAGTTGACGCCACCGAGGATCGCCGTCACGATCGACGAGTCGTCGAGCCCGGTGAGGAAGCCGCGGAGGTTGTCGTTGACATAGAAGAACGGCGGGGTGAACTCGTCCTCGGGGTTCAGCGTCGCAGCGGGGTAGGCCGCGGTCACGTCGACCACACGCGAGCCGATCGTCACTCCTCGGCTCGTCTCCAGACCGACCGGCTCCGCACCGATCTCCCCCTGGTCACCATAGGTGTAGGCGAAGAAGTGCCGCCGCCCGCTCATCACGGTGGAGACGTCACCGAACAACGCTGTCAGCACACCCCACGACACCAGTCGCAGCTCGTCGCCCGAGCAGACCCCGATGGTCAGCGGATCGACCCACCCGGTGTCGTTGCTCGGCTCGCCGAGGTAGGACGCGATGTAGCTGATGACACCGTCTGGGTCGGCGCCGAAGCCGGCCGACCCGATCCCTTCCCCGCTGAGGACGAGTGCCTCGACGGCAGGGTTCGGCGCCGTCGTGCTCGGCTGGACGATCGTGGTGCTGGTCGTGCTGGAGGTCGACGGTGCAACGGTTGTGGTCGGTGCAGCCGTCGTCGTCGGAGCGGCCGTCGTGGTCGGAGCGGCTGTGGTGGTGGGCAACAGGGTGAACGCGGTGCTGGTCGTGTCCTGTGCGCTGTCGCCAGGTGCATCGGACCCACCGCATGCGGCCACGGCCACGGCCACGGCGATCGACATCGCTCCGATTCGCTGCTTCATCGGGCCCATCATGGCCGACGCTCCCGGAACAACGGCGGACCTCGACGTCACCGCTCGTCGAAGATCCAACCCGCTCGGATGGGTGGCGAACCGTGCTGCTCGATGAACCATTCACGGCCGAACACGATCTCGAACACGTCGTCGGGCATCTCGAGGAAGAACGAGGTGTCGCTCACCTGGCTGCGATGGCACCGCAACGCCTCGCGCTTGGCCGCCATGTGCGGGCTGACGTCGACGAGCAGCGTGATCTCGTCGGCGGGCATGCCCATCGGGTTGCCGTCGTCGGCTGGAGCATGCGGGTCGAACTCCTCCGCGGACTCGCTGTCCGGTGCGGCCATCTCGATCCCGCGCGCCTCTGCCTCGGCGAGGAAGTCGGCGAACGCATCGCGGTTCATCGTCGCTTCCAACACCCGCACCTCCGGCACGAGGGCACCCGCCGCCGAGCCCACTCGATACACCTGGATGTGGTCGGGATGACCGTAGTTGCCATGCCAGTCGTAGATCGTGAGCACGTCAGCGGCCTCCTCCCGCAGCACGTCGGCCAGACGGGCGGCGGCGGCGTCGACATCGGCGCGGAGGAAACTCGCAGGATCGCCGTTCTGTTCCCACCCGGTCATCCCCGAATCGGAGTACCCGAGCCACACGATCCTGTCGATGCCGAGCACCGCAGCCGACGCCTCGGTCTCACGGCGACGACGGTCGACGAGCGATTCACCCGGCGCGAGGTCGTTCGGTACCTCTCCGTGGTCACCGTTCGTTGCGACGACGAGCACGACCCGGTGCCCCTCAGACGCGGCGCGAGCGATCGTGCCGCCCGTCGAGATCACCTCGTCGTCGGGATGAGCATGGAAGCAGACCAGAGTGGGCACGGCGCTCAGTCTGGTGGCGATCGCGACGGATCGGCCCTTGCGATCCCGTCAGCCGGCAGGAGGCGCCTGCCGAAGCGCTCCGGAGTCGAGCCACTCGTCGAGCTGCGTCTCGGCGACACCCCAGTCGGCGAACACGTCGCGGGTGTGTTCGCCGGCGTGAGCAGGTGGCATCGACACCTCCGGTGAGGTTCTGCTGAAACGGGGGGCGGGTGCCGGCTGTGGGACGCCGGCCACCTCGATGAACGTGCCGCGCTCGACGTTGTGCGGGTGCGCCGCCGCCTCGCTCATCGTCAGCACGGGGGCGAAGCAGACATCGGTGGCCTCCATCAGCTCACACCACTCGTCGCGTGTCCGTGTCGCGAACAGTTCGGTGAGCCGCGACTTCAGCGCCGGCCATTCGGATCGGTCCATCTGCTTGGCGAACTGCTGGTCGCCCTCGAGCCCTGTCAACCGGAGCAGCTCCGCGTAGAACTGTGGTTCGATCGAGCCGATCGAGATGTACTCACCGTCGCTGCAGCGGTACACGTCGTAGAAGTGGGCGCCCGTGTCGAGCAGGTTGGTGCCCCGCGCCTGTTCATCGTGCATCCCGATCTGCTTGAGCGCCCAGAACATCGACATCAGCACTGCCGAGCCGTCGACCATCGCTGTGTCGACCACCTGCCCGTGCCCGCTGCGCTGCGCCTCGAGCAATGCGCACACGACGCCGTAGGCAAGGAACATGCCCCCGCCGCCGAAGTCCCCGACCATGTTCAGCGGCGGCACGGGCGCGTCGCCGGCGCGACCGAAATGGGCGAGCGAACCCGCGAGTGAGATGTAGTTGATGTCATGGCCGGCGGCTTGGGCGTACGGCCCTTCCTGCCCCCATCCGGTCATCCTCCCGAAGACCAGCCTCGGGTTGCGGGCGAGACACTCCTCGGGTCCGACGCCGAGCCGTTCCATGACGCCCGGACGGAACCCCTCGATCAGCGCGTCGGCCGACTCGACGAGGGACAGGAGCGCCTCGACCCCCTCGGGCTGCTTGAGGTCGATCGCAACGTTGCGTCGGCCTCGGAGCAGGATGTCGTAGTGCGGGGTGTCGGGCACCGGTCCACGGACGGCGCCGGCCCGATCGACGCGGACGACCTCGGCGCCCATGTCGGCGAGCAGCATCGCCGCAAACGGGCCCGGCCCGATTCCGGCGATCTCGATGATGCGGTATCCGGTCAGTGGTCCGGCCATGTGAGATTCCCTTCGCAGTAGTTCGCAGTAGTTCGCAGTAGTTCGCTGGTCGGTCGAGCTCGACTCGGCGGTGGTTCGTGTCCCGAGCGCTCAGGACTCCATCGCTGCGACCGACCTGGCATGTCCACCGATGGCTTCGGCGAACACCGGCCAGAGCGGGCGGGGCGTGTCGTGCCCCATGTCGGACAGCAGCAGGAGACGGGCGCCCGGCACGAGAGATGCGGTTCGCTCGCCACCGTCGGGTGTGATCAAGGTGTCGTCGCGGCCGTGGATCACCAGCATCGGTACGGCCGAGTCGGCCAGCGCCACGCTCCGGTCGCCGCTCGCGTAGATCGCTGCCAGTTGTCGACTCGCACCCTCGGGGTAGAAGCAGCGGTCGTAGGTGGCGGCGGCGAGGGCGCGTTGCGCGTCCGGATCCCAGTAGCGCTTCGATGCCCAGACCTCGGCGGCGAGCGATTGTTCGATGTACTCCTCACGGTCGGTAGCAGGCGGAGCGAGCAACGCCGCCCGGGCCTCCCGGGTCGGGGCGCCCACCCTGGGGTCACCCGGACTGCTCATCACCGACGTGACCGTGATGACCCGGTGTGGATACTCGATGGCCATCGTCTGCACGATCATGCCGCCCATCGAGTTGCCGATGATGTGTGCGCGCTCGATACCGAGGTGATCGAGGAGACCGATGCCGTCGGCCGCCATGTCCGAGAGGGTGTACGGCACGTCCGGGAGCGGTTCGTCGTTCAGCACCGCAGCGAGCACCTTCATGGGATCGACTCGTCGACCGTCGAGCTTCGTCGACAGGCCGACGTCGCGGTTGTCGAACTGCACGACGAAGAACCCCTGCGCAGCCAGCATCGAGATGTAGTCAGCGGGCCACGAGATGAGCTGGGTCGTATAACCGGTGACCACGAGGAGCGCCGGGTCGCCGGGGTCGCCGGTGACCTGATACTCGAGTTCGATGCCCGATGACAGCTCCGCACGCGACATGGGGCGAGTGTTGCAGAGCGATTCTCTCCGTTCGTACACGGAGCGCCCGAGCGGCTCTAGCGTGTCGGCTGTGCCAGCAGCCGAACCTGCCGTCGTCAGCCGGGTGCATGCTCCAGGCCGGGTCAACCTGATCGGCGAGCACACCGACTACACCCGCGGACTGGTGTTCCCCATGGCCATCGATCGCGGGACCACGATCTCGTTCGTCCCGACGCCGTCGCGAATCGAGCTCTCATCCGATGCGGCCGACGGGACGGTGCGGCTCGACCTCCCGACCGAACTCCCGCCATCTGCGGTCACCCCGGCGTGGGGCCGCTACGTCGCAGCGATGGCACGACAACTCGACGCCGTCGTCGGCATCACCGGAACGATCACCTCCGACATCCCGGCCGGTGCGGGGTTGTCGTCGAGTGCAGCCCTCGAGTGCGCGATCGGCCTGGCCCTCGGATTCTCCGGATCGCCGACCGAGCTGGCCCTCGCCGCGCAGCAGGCCGAACATGCCGCGACCAGCGTTCCGACCGGGATCATGGACCAACTGTGTATCGCTGCCGCCCGATCCGGTCACGCGACGCTGATCGACTGCCGGACGCTCGACATCGAGCACGTCCCCGTCCCCGACGGGATCGCGGTCGAGGTCGAGTTCATCTCGCACCGCACGCTGGAAGGTTCCGGCTACGCCGACCGTGTTGCCGACTGCGCGCGCGCCGAAGAAGCGCTCGGGCCGTTGCGCGATGCGACGATCGCCGACGTCATCGCGGCAACGACGCTCGATTCGCACGCCCGGCGCCGGGCCCGCCACGTCGTCTCCGAGAACGCCCGGGTCATCGAGTTCGCCGAGGCCTTCCGCGCTGGCGATCTCGCCACCGCCGGGCAACTGATGACCGAGAGCCACGAGAGCCTGCGGCTCGACTTCGGGATCTCGACGCCGGCGATGGACGCCGCGGTCGATCGGGCGATGTCAACCCCCGGGACACTCGGAGCGAGGATGACCGGTGGAGGCTTCGGCGGCTGCATCGTCACCATCGGCGAGCCGGACGCACCGCACCGCGGTTGGTCGGTTCGCGCTGCGGCCGGCGCCCGCTATCTCTGACTCGCCCGAACAGCGGGCGCGAGCGCGGCGCTCAACCGACGCATGGCACCGGCGGTCCTGCTCCCCCACCAGAACAGGTCCCGGCCATCGACGCGCCGAACCCATGCCGACGGAACTGCGGACCGGAGCTCGTCCAGGTGATCGTCGGAGAAGTCGTACGGTTCGCTCGGGACGAGCACGGCGTCGGGCCGTCGACGGGCGATGTCTTCGAGTTCCACGACCGGGTACGACGCTGGATCGTCCCCGGTGATCAGATCGACACCCAGCGATGCGAGCAACGATCCCGCGTACGTGCCGTTGTTGATCGACATCCACGGGCGCCGCCAGATCGGGACGAACGCGCTCACTCGCCGATCGACGTCCGGTGCTCTGGCCGGCAGGCCGGGAGCGGCATCCGGTGATTCCACTCCGACCAGTGCGGCCAGGCGGACGACGATCGCTTCGGCGTCTGCCACGGTGCGGACGTCGCTCACCACGAGTTCGAGACCGGCGTCGCTCAGCGCCTCGGCGTCCTCGCGTCGGTTCTCCTCTCGATCGAGCACCACCACGTCCGGAGCGAGATCGATGATCGCCGCGATGTCCGGATTCTTGGTGCCCCCGACGTGCACCAGTTCAGGTTGCTCACAGAATCGGGTACATGCCACGACGTCGGCACCCAACGCCAGCAGCGTCTCGGTGCTCGACGGCACCAGGCTGACGATCCGCGGCGAGCTGCCGACCGACGGAGGAAGCTGCAGCTCGGCGGAACGAGGGGTCACGGCCCGAGCAGCCGACGCTTCTGCCGGTCGAACTCGTCGGCCGTCAGCGAGCCGCGCTCGAGCATCGCCTCCAGCTTCTCCAGCTGGCCGGCGACGTCCATCGGCGTCCCGAGATCAGAGTTCCGTGCGCTGCGCGCCGCCATCTGTCCGTGGATCTCACGCTTGACCCGATCGGGGTGGCTGATGTCGGTGAAATGCTCCTGCCCGGACTCACCGCCCGACTCGATCATCAGGTCGCCTGCTCCCACGATCCGCTCGCCCAGCCCCTGGCTGGAGCGCACGGTGTTCACCCGATCGAGCGGAATCTCCACCCCGCGTCGAGCGAGCAACCCGGTGCGAAAGATCACCCGCTGGTTGGTGACCACGAAGTTCGTCGATCCCCATCGCAGGTACCGCAGCACCACCCACACCACGGCGATCACGATGGCCACGAGCGACAGCCACGCCGCACCGGTTCGTTCAGTGGTGCCGTTGTCGGTGAATGCGATCGTGGCAACGCCGGCCGCAATCGCCACGATCAGCAACGCGGTCGGCCGCACGAAGTACCACCAGTGCGGGTGGAGGTCGACGACGACCGCCTCGTTGTCATTGAGCAACCGTTCCGGGTATCCCACGTGGCGCTCACTCCCCCGGCGACGACGGTGTCGGCGACACCGTCATGCGCACCTTGAGCGAGTCGATCGCGAAGCCGTCCATCGAGAGCACCTCGAACTCGCCCACCGCGGTCTGCACCCGATCGCCGGCCGCTGGGATCTCGTCGAGTGCATCGATCACGTAGCCCGCCACTGTCGTCCATTCCCCGTCCGGCAGGGGGACGCCGGT
>Ga0316197_10003155_pt1 | contig 11719 bp, 23 predicted proteins | sample OudBiesiAoxic_MG_FD_204939 | JGI IMG/M metagenome (GOLD analysis project Ga0316197, IMG submission 204939) | Coastal sediment microbial communities from Oude Bieten Haven, Netherlands - site A oxic | ecosystem: Environmental > Aquatic > Marine > Coastal > Sediment | place: Netherlands...
TATAAAGAGGAATCGCCATGCCACGTTCTCTCAAGAAAGGTCCTTTTATTGACCTACACTTGCTGAAGAAGGTAGAGAAAGCGGTGGAAAGCGGAGACAAAAAGCCTATTAAGACTTGGTCCCGTCGCTCAATGATCATACCAACTATGATCGGTTTGACCATCGCTGTCCATAATGGTCGTCAGCACGTACCAGTATTTGTAACTGATGAAATGATCGGTCACAAACTGGGTGAATTTGCACCTACTCGTACTTATCGCGGCCATGCTGCAGATAAGAAAGCGAAAAAGAAATAGGGATTAGATAATGGAAGCTATCGCTAAACATAACTTTGCCCGTATTTCGCCTCAAAAGGCTCGTTTAGTTGCAGACCAAATTCGCGGTAAAACTGTTGACCAAGCTCTAGAAATTCTAACGTTCAGCAACAAAAAAGCTGCTGTTCTTATTAAGAAAGTTCTAGAGTCAGCAATCGCAAATGCGGAACACAACGAAGGTGCGGACATTGACGATCTTAATGTCGCAAAAATCTTCGTAGATGAAGGTCCTATCATGAAGCGTATTATGCCTCGTGCTAAAGGCCGTGCCGATCGTATCTTGAAGCGTTCAAGCCACATCAGTATTGTTGTAGCAGAACGCTAGAGACTAGGAGAGTAAGCAATGGGTCAGAAAGTACATCCAAATGGTATTCGTCTTGGCATCGTCAAGCCTTGGAATGCTACATGGTTTGCTAATACCAAAGATTTCGCTGACAACCTAGACGGCGACTTCAAGGTACGTCAGTTCCTAACTAAGGAACTACAAAAAGCATCTTTGTCACGTATCGTTATCGAACGTCCTGCTAAGAGCATCCGTGTGACTATTCACACTGCTCGTCCAGGCGTTGTTATCGGTAAAAAAGGTGAAGACGTAGAGAAGCTACGCACAGCTGTAGCTAAAATTGCAGGTGTACCGGCGCAAATTAATATTGCAGAAGTACGCAAACCAGAGCTAGACGGCCAATTAGTGGCTGATAGCATAGCGTCTCAGTTAGAGCGTCGTGTCATGTTCCGTCGCGCTATGAAGCGCGCAGTACAAAACGCAATGCGCTTGGGTGCGAAGGGTATCAAGGTTGAAGTAAGCGGTCGTTTAGGCGGCGCTGAAATCGCGCGTACTGAATGGTACCGTGAAGGCCGTGTTCCTCTACACACTCTACGTGCTGATATCGATTACGCAACTTCTTCGGCTCACACCCAATATGGTGTGATCGGCGTTAAAGTTTGGATTTTCAAAGGTGAAATTCTAGATGGTATGCCGGCTGCTAACGCAGTAGAGCCAAAGGCTGACAAGCCTAAGAAGCAGCGTAAAGGCCGTAAATAAGGAGACGACTGATGTTACAACCTAAACGTACTAAATTCCGTAAGGTTCAGACTGGTCGCAACCGTGGTCTAGCTAAAGGTACTGATGTAAGCTTCGGAACCTTCGGTCTGAAAGCAGTCGGCCGCGGCCGTCTAACTGCACGTCAGATTGAAGCAGCACGTCGTGCGATGACGCGTCACGTTAAGCGTCAAGGTCAAATCTGGATTCGTATTTTTCCAGACAAACCTATCACTGAAAAACCACTTGAAGTTCGTCAAGGTAAAGGTAAGGGTAACGTAGAATACTGGGTCGCCCAAATCCAACCTGGTAAAGTTATGTACGAAATGGACGGTGTACCTGAAGAGTTGGCACGTGAAGCGTTCCGCCTAGCGGCTCGTAAACTGCCAATCAAAACAACATTTGTAACTAAGCAGGTGATGTGATGAAAGCACAAGATCTACGCGAAAAAAACGCTGAAGAGCTTAATTCAGAGTTATTGGGATTGCTTCGCGAACAGTTTAACTTGCGTATGCAAGCAGCGACTGGTCAATTGCAGCAAACTCATACTCTACGAGCTGTACGTCGTGATATCGCACGTGTGAAAACTGTTTTGACTGAGAAGGCAGGCGCATAATGAGCGACAAAATCCGTACTATGCAAGGCCGTGTAGTTAGCAACAAGATGGACAAGTCTATCACTGTAGCTATCGAGCGTATGGTTAAACACCCAATTTACGGCAAGTTCGTAAAGCGCACGACCAAACTGCATGCACATGATGAAAACAACGAGTGTGGCCTAGGCGATACAGTTGAAATTTCTGAGTGTCGTCCATTGTCTAAGACTAAATCTTGGACTTTGGTAAGCGTTTTAGAAAAAGCGAAAACGATTTAATTTTTGCGATTTCTATAACGTAAATAACGGCTCCAAATTATTTTTGGAGCCGTTAGTTTTTTGTCTACCCAATTTTAAAAAAGGGTGGTACAATTCGCAGCCCTTATAAAAGGGGCAGCCCGACCCGAGAGGGTCTAGTATTAATTTTTAGCGGAGCACTAACATGATCCAAATGCAAAGTACGCTCGACGCTGCGGACAACTCCGGCGCTCGCAGAGTAATGTGTATTAAGGTTCTGGGTGGCTCTCACCGCCGTTATGCACACATCGGAGACGTCATCAAAGTTACTGTAAAGGAAGCAATTCCTCGCGGTAAAGTAAAAAAAGGTGATGTTCTGAAGGCGGTGGTAGTTCGCACCCGTAAAGGCGTACGTCGCCCTGACGGTTCTGTCATTCGCTTCGACCGTAATGCTTGTGTATTGTTAAATGACACTACTGAGCAACCAGTCGGTACACGTATCTTTGGTCCAGTGACTCGTGAACTTCGCAATGCGAAATTTATGAAAATAGTCTCTCTGGCACCAGAAGTTCTGTAAGGAGCGGCAACAAAATGGCAGCTAAAATCCGTCGTAATGACGAAGTAATCGTTCTTGCTGGGAAAGATAAAGGCAAGAAAGGTAAAGTAACTAAGGTTCTAACTACTGGTAAAGTTATAGTTGAAGGAATCAACCTTGTTAAGAAACACCAAAAGCCGGTTCCGGCTCTAGGTCAACAAGGTGGCATCGTTGAACAAGAAGCAGCTATTGATGCTTCCAACCTTGCAGTCTTTAATGTAACAACTGGTAAAGCAGACCGTATCGGTTTCCGTTTGGAAGATGGTAAGAAAGTTCGTTTCTTTAAATCTAACAACGAAATCGTTTCTAACTAATAGAAGTAATTTGGAGTTCTACTATGGCGAAACTGCATGATTACTACAAGTCGTCTGTAGTCGCTGAATTGACCAAAGAATTCAGCTACTCAAGCGTCATGCAAGTCCCTAGGATTGATAAAATCACCCTAAATATGGGCGTTGGTGAAGCAATTAACGATAAAAAACTGCTGGAAAACGCAGCTTCTGATATGGCGATCATTTCTGGTCAAAAGCCACTTATCACTAAAGCGCGTAAATCTGTTGCAGGTTTTAAAATTCGTGAAGGCTATCCGATTGGTTGTAAAGTAACCTTGCGTGGCGAGCGTATGTGGGATTTTTTCGAGCGTTTGATTTCTATCGCTCTTCCCCGTGTACGTGATTTCCGTGGTGTTAGCGCTAAGTCTTTTGACGGACGCGGTAACTACAGCATGGGCGTTCGCGAGCAAATCATCTTTCCGGAAATCGACTACGATAAAGTCGATCGTGTGCGCGGTCTTGATATTACTATCACGACAACTGCTGCAAACGACGAGGAAGGCCGTGCTCTGCTGGCTGCCTTTAACTTCCCATTCCGCAAGTAAGGTGAAGGGTTACTGTTATGGCTAAACAATCAATGAAAGCACGTGAAGTTAAACGTGCAAAGCTTGTAGCTAAGTTCGCTGAAAAGCGTTCTGAACTAAAAGTTATCATCAGCGATAAAAACGCATCTGAAGAAGATCGTTGGAATGCAGTTCTTAAATTGCAATCTCTACCACGTGATTCAAGTGCATCTCGTCAGCGCAACCGTTGCAACCAAACTGGTCGCCCACACGGTTTCCTACGTAAGTTCGGTCTTAGCCGCATCAAGGTTCGTGAATCTTGTATGAAAGGCGAGATTCCTGGACTTCGTAAGGCTAGCTGGTAATTGCCGCTTAATCATTTGGAGTATATATTATGAGCATGCAAGATCCGATTTCGGATATGCTGACCCGCATTCGTAACGGTCAATCAGCAACTAAAGTTGCTGTGAAAATGCCTTCTTCAAAGCTTAAAGTTGCAATTGCTACTTTGCTAAAAGCTGAAGGTTATATCGTTGACTTCGCTGTCGAAGGCGAAGCAAAACCAGAGCTAGAAGTTACGCTTAAGTACTTCCAAGCTAATCCTGTAATTGAGCAAATCCAACGTGTTTCACGTCCTGGTCTGCGCGTCTATAAGAATAAAGACTCGCTTCCATCCGTGATGGGCGGTTTGGGTATTGCTGTAGTGTCCACTTCCAAGGGTCTTATGACCGACCGCGCTGCCCGCAAGGCAGGTCTTGGTGGTGAAATTCTCTGCTACGTAGCTTAATAGGAGTAGATTATGTCTCGTGTCGCAAAAGCACCAGTCTCTATTCCAGCAGGCGTAGAGGTGAAATTGAACGGCCAAGAAGTCACTGTAAAAAGTGCAAAGGGTGAACTATCTCGCGTTATTAATAACGCAGTAGTAGTCGCACAGGAAGAAAACAACTTAACTTTCAACCCAGTTGAAGGTGTGTTTAAAGCGAATGCTCAAGCAGGTACTGCTCGTGCACTAGTAAATAACATGGTTGTTGGTGTTACTGAAGGCTTTACTAAGAAGCTAGTTCTTAAAGGTGTAGGTTACCGTGCTGCTGTTAAAGGCAATAACGTAAACCTAACTCTTGGCTTCTCACACCCTGTAGAGCATGCTCTACCAGAAGGTATTAAGGCTGAGTGCCCTAGCCAAACTGAAATTATACTGACCGGTTGTGATAAACAACTTGTTGGTCAAGTTGCGGCTGACATTCGTTCTTACCGTGAACCTGAGCCTTATAAAGGCAAAGGTGTTCGTTACGCAGATGAACATGTGCGTACTAAAGAAGCTAAGAAGAAGTAAGGTAACACTATGGATAAGAAAGCATCTCGCATCCGTCGTGCTACACGTGCACGTCGTAAGATTGCAGAACTTCGCGTAACTCGCTTAGTTGTACACCGTACTCCACGTCATGTGTATGCACAGGTAATTGCCGCGAATGGCTCTGAGGTTATCGCTTCAGCTTCTACTGTAGAAAAGGCGATCCGTGAGCAAGTTAAGAATACTGGTAACGTTGACGCAGCTAAAGCAGTAGGTAAAGCTATTGCCGAGCGCGCTATCGAAAAAGGCATCTCTGGTGTTGCATTCGATCGTTCTGGTTTCCAATACCACGGCAGAGTAGCGGCGCTAGCAGATTCTGCTCGCGAAGCTGGTCTTAAATTCTAAGGTAGGGTTTGGAAGATGGCTAAAGAACAACAACAAGCTCAAGCTACAGATTTTAACGAAAAGTTAATCGCTGTTAACCGTGTTTCAAAAACGGTTAAAGGCGGTCGAATCTTTAGCTTTACTGCACTGACAGTAGTTGGTGACGGTAATGGTCGCGTTGGTTTCGGTTACGGCAAAGCTCGTGAAGTACCGGCTGCGATTCAGAAAGCAATGGAAAAAGCGCGTCGTAACATGGTTACGATTACGCTAAACGACGGCACATTACACCACGCGGTGAAAGGTCGTCATACTGGCTCTAAGGTTTACATGCAGCCAGCAGCAGAAGGTACAGGTATTATCGCCGGTGGCGCAATGCGTGCTGTACTCGAAGTTGTTGGCGTTCACAACGTTCTTGCGAAAGCATACGGTTCTACGAACCCGATTAACGTTGTACGCGCGACTATTGATGGTTTGAGCGGCATGAAGTCACCAGAAATGGTTGCTGCCAAACGTGGTCTCACTGTTGAATCTATTTCGGAGTAAGAACACGATGGCAACTATTAAAGTAACTCAAACTAAAAGCTCAATTGGTCGTTTACCTAAGCACAAGTTGTGCTTGAAAGGTTTAGGCCTTCGTCGCATCAACCATACGGTTGAACTTGAAGACACACCATGTATTCGTGGTATGGTCAATAAAGTTCGCTATATGGTTAAAGTTGAGGAGTAATCAGAATGCGTTTGAATACTCTACAACCGGCTGCGGGTTCTAAGCCTTCTAAGAAGCGCGTAGGTCGTGGTATCGGTTCAGGCACTGGTAAAACAGGTGGCCGTGGTCACAAAGGTCAAAAGTCACGTTCTGGCGGTCAAACCCGTCCAGGTTTTGAAGGCGGTCAAATGCCTTTGAAACAGCGTCTACCTAAATTCGGTTTCACTTCTCGTAAGAGTTTAGTGACTGCTGAAGTTCGTCTAGGTGAACTAGCGAAAGTAACGGGAGACGTTGTAGATCTTAACAGTCTAAAAGCGGCTAACGTTATCACTAAGAACATCGAGTTTGTTAAAGTTGTTCTTTCTGGTGACCTAAGCAAAGCGGTAACTGTTAAAGGTATACGCGTGTCTAAAGGCGCTAAAGCTGCAATTGAAGCTGCCGGCGGTAAAATCGAGGAATAATCTCGAAGGTTGAGGTACAGATGGCTAAGAAACCAGGACAAGATTTTCGTAGTACTCAGAGCGGCTTGGCTGAACTGAAGTCGCGCTTACTATTCGTAGTAATAGCGTTATTAGTATTCAGAGCCGGTTCTTTTGTACCGCTACCTGGTATTGACGCAACTGTACTTGCCGATTTGTTCGAACAGCAAAAAGGCACCATTGTAGAAATGTTTAACATGTTCTCTGGTGGTGCTTTAGAGCGTGCATCTATATTAGCACTGGGTATCATGCCGTATATTTCGGCGTCGATTGTTATCCAGTTGCTAACTGTAGTACACCCAGCGTTAGCTGAACTCAAGAAAGAGGGTGAAGCAGGGCGTCGTAAGATTAGCCAATATACACGCTACGGAACGCTTGTGTTAGCTACATTCCAAGCTCTAGGTATCGCAACAGGCCTACCAAACATGGTCGACAATCTGGTTGTTATAGACCAAACCATGTTTACCCTGATTGCAACCGTAAGTTTAGTAACTGGTACCATGTTTTTGATGTGGTTAGGTGAACAAATTACAGAGCGCGGAATTGGCAACGGTATCTCGTTAATTATATTCTCGGGTATCGTCGCTGGATTGCCTTCGGCAATTGGACAAACAATCGAGCAAGCGCGTCAAGGTGAATTGCACGTACTTCTTCTGTTGTTTATTGCAGTACTATCTTTCGCTGTGATTTATTTCGTTGTTTTCATGGAGCGTGGTCAACGTCGTATCGTCGTTAACTATGCAAAACGTCAACAAGGTCGTAAAGTTTTCGCAGCGCAAAGTACACACTTGCCACTTAAGATAAACATGGCTGGTGTTATTCCTGCAATATTTGCATCGAGCATCATTTTGTTCCCAGGAACATTAGCTCAATGGCTTGGTCAGAACGGTGAGAGTGCTACATTTGGTTGGTTAACCGATGTGTCACTAGCGCTAAGCCCTGGTCAACCGTTATATGTAATGCTTTATGCATCAGCGATTATTTTCTTCTGTTTCTTTTATACGGCGTTAGTATTTAACCCACGAGAAACAGCAGATAACTTGAAGAAGTCTGGCGCTTTCGTACCAGGCATCCGCCCAGGTGAGCAGACAGCGAAATATATTGATAAAGTGATGACTAGACTAACCCTAGCGGGTGCTCTATACATTACCTTTATTTGTCTGATTCCTGAATTCATGATGGTCATGTGGAACGTACGTTTCTATTTTGGCGGCACCTCACTACTTATCGTAGTGGTTGTAATCATGGATTTCATGGCACAGGTACAGACTCATCTGATGTCACAACAGTATGATTCTGTGTTGAAAAAAGCGAATCTAAAAGGCTACAACCGCTAATAGCGGAAAAAGCTTTAGATTCCCATTTACGGAGTTTAGCAATGAAAGTTCGTGCTTCCGTTAAAAAAATCTGTCGTAACTGTAAAGTTATCAAGCGCAACGGTGTTGTGCGTGTGATTTGCAGTGAACCAAAGCATAAACAACGCCAAGGTTAATCAAACAGAAATTTTTACTTGAAATGTAAAGGTTGGTCGAGTATATTGCTCGGCCTACCTTTTGCGTGCAAAAGAAGTAGTAAACCGCAGCGTATCCTCTACGGGCTTTGCTGCGGATAATTTCTTATTTAAGTACTAGGAGTGAATAGTGGCCCGTATAGCAGGCATTAACATTCCTGATCAAAAGCATACTGTAATCGCGCTTACTGCGATCTACGGTGTTGGTAAAACTCGCGCTCAGGCTATTCTAGCTGAAGTGGGTATTGCTGAAAATGTTAAGATCAGTGAACTAACTGAAGAGCAGATTGATCAACTGCGTGATGGTGTCGCCAAGTACACTGTAGAAGGTGATCTACGTCGTGAAGTCTCGATGAACATCAAGCGTCTTATGGACCTTGGCTGTTATCGCGGTCTTCGTCATCGTCGCAGTCTACCACTACGTGGACAGCGTACTAAAACCAACGCACGTACCCGTAAGGGTCCGCGCAAGCCGATCAAACGTTAATCGGATAAGGTAGAGAGTACAATGGCAAAACAACCAACACGCGCTCGTAAGCGCGTACGCAAGCAAGTAGCTGATGGCGTAGCGCATATTCATGCTTCTTTCAATAACACAATCGTTACGATAACAGACCGTCAAGGTAACGCACTAGCTTGGGCTACTGCTGGCGGTTCAGGTTTCCGTGGTTCTCGTAAGTCTACTCCGTTCGCAGCACAGGTTGCAGCTGAACGTGCAGGCGAAGCGGCCAAAGAATATGGTCTAAAGAACTTGGAAGTTATGGTTAAGGGCCCAGGTCCTGGTCGTGAGTCAACTATCCGTGCGCTAAACGCAGCTGGATACCGCATCACTAATATTGTAGATGCAACTCCGATCCCTCATAACGGTTGTCGTCCACCTAAGAAACGTCGCGTATAACGTTTTTCGTTTCTAGGAATATTGGAGAAGAATCATGGCAAGATATTTGGGTCCTAAGCTAAAGCTTAGCCGTCGCGAAGGTACAGACTTATTCCTTAAGTCTGGTGTCCGTGCGATAGATACCAAGTGTAAAATTGATAACGCACCAGGTGTGCATGGCGCTCGTAAAGGCCGTCTATCTGAATATGGCGTTCAGCTTCGTGAGAAGCAAAAAGTTCGTCGTATGTATGGCGTTCTAGAAAAGCAATTCCGTAACTACTACAAAGATGCTGCACGCCTTAAAGGCAATACAGGTGAAACCCTGCTTCAGCTTCTTGAAGGTCGTCTTGATAACGTAGTTTACCGCATGGGCTTTGGCGCAACTCGCGCAGAAGCACGTCAATTAGTTAGCCATAAAGCTATTCTAGTTAACGGTAAAGTTGTAAACGTTCCTTCTTTCAAAGTTGCGGTTAACGATGTTGTTTCAATTCGTGAGAAAGCTAAATTGCAATCTCGCATTAAAGCGGCTATTGAAGTTGCTGAACAACGCGAAAAACCAACTTGGATTGAAGTAGATGGTAGCAAAATGGAAGGAACATTCAAGCGTATGCCTGAGCGTTCAGATCTATCAGCTGACATCAACGAACACTTGATCGTCGAACTTTACTCTAAGTAAGGTTAAACTAAAGAGAGGACACAATGCAGGGTTCTGTAACAGAATTTCTTAAGCCACGTCTTGTTGACATCGAACAGATCAACTCGACACATGCGAAAGTAACTCTTGAGCCATTAGAGCGTGGCTTTGGTCATACTCTAGGTAATGCGCTTCGCCGTATTTTACTATCTTCTATGCCGGGTTGTGCCGTAACAGAAGTAGAGATTGAAGGCGTTTTGCACGAATACAGCACTAAAGAAGGCGTTCAAGAAGATGTTCTTGAAATTCTTTTAAACCTTAAAGGTTTGGCTGTGCGCGTTGCCGAAGGCAAAGATGAAGTGTTTATAACACTGAATAAGTCAGGCTCAGGCCCTGTTGTTGCAGGTGACATCACCCACGATGGTGATGTAGAGATCGCTAACCCTGAGCACGTTATTTGTCACCTAACGGATGACAAAGCTGAAATCGCTATGCGTATTAAAGTAGAACGTGGTCGTGGTTATGTTCCGTCTTCTGCTCGTATCCATACTGAAGAAGATGAGCGTCCAATCGGTCGTCTACTTGTTGACGCTACTTACAGCCCAGTCGATAAAATCGCCTATGCTGTAGAAGCGGCACGTGTAGAACAACGTACTGATTTAGACAAGCTTGTCATCGATATGGAAACGAATGGTACTCTGGAACCTGAGGAAGCTATCCGTCGTGCAGCTACAATCCTAGCTGAACAATTGGATGCATTCGTAGATCTTCGTGATGTACGTGTTCCTGAGGAGAAGGAAGAGAAGCCAGAATTCGATCCGATCCTACTGCGTCCTGTAGACGATCTTGAACTAACAGTTCGCTCTGCTAACTGTTTGAAAGCAGAAGCGATTCACTACATCGGTGATCTTGTACAGCGCACTGAGGTTGAGCTACTTAAAACGCCAAACCTTGGTAAAAAATCTCTTACAGAGATTAAAGACGTACTGGCTTCACGTGGTCTTTCTCTTGGCATGCGCCTAGAGAACTGGCCGCCTGCGTCAATCGCTGAAGATTAATCGATACTAGTTAGAAGGATTAGGTCATGCGCCATCGTAAGAGTGGTCGTCAACTCAACCGCAACAGCAGTCATCGTAAAGCGATGTTCAGCAATATGGCTTGTTCTCTTGTTAGTCACGAAGTTATTAAAACTACCGTGCCTAAAGCAAAAGAACTACGCCGCGTAATTGAGCCTTTGATTACACTAGCCAAGACCGACAGTGTTGCTAACCGTCGTCTGGCATTTGCTCGCACTCGTGATAACGAAGTTGTGGCAAAACTATTTAATGAACTAGGCCCGCGTTTTGCGAGTCGTCAGGGCGGATATACTCGCATTTTAAAATGTGGTTTCCGTACCGGTGATAAAGCTCCAATGGCATACATTGAGCTTGTAGATCGCCCAGAAGCTTCTGAAGAAGCATCTGCTGAGTAAGTTCTGATAGAACTAAAAAGCCGAGCGTAATGCTCGGCTTTTTGCTTTCTAAATTTTGAATCTTGAAATTTGAATGGGTACGCGATCCGGTTTTGAGAAGAAAAAGCCCGCCTAATAGGCGAGCTTATTACCACCCAATACTCACTCTCTAAGAAATCAAGCCTTCAGTGCTTGCTCTAAATCTTCAATAATGTCATCAATATGTTCAATACCTACTGATAAACGAATCATTTCAGGACTAACACCCGCTTGCTTTTGCTCTGCGTCATCTAACTGTCTGTGTGTCGTAGAGGCCGGATGGCATGCTAGAGATTTAGCGTCACCGATATTTACTAGGCGCTTGAATATCTGGAGTGCGTCATAGAAGCGTACGCCGGCTTCATAGCCATCTTTTAGGCCAAAGGATAGAATCCCCGAAGGCTTACCCTTCATGTACTTCTCGGCGAGAGAATAGAATTTAGAGTCGGGTAGTCCTGCATAACTTACCCAACTGACCTTCTCGTGGTTTTGTAAATACTCGGCTACCTTGAGGGTATTTTCGCAATGACGTTCCATACGTAATGACAGCGTTTCTAAACCTTGAAGTAGCATGAATGCATTCATAGGGGAAAGTGCGGAACCCGTATTGCGGAGAGGGACCGTGCGAGCACGACCGATGAATGCCGCGGGACCGAACGCTTCTGCGTAAACGACGCCATGGTAAGAGGGTTCTGGAAGGTTAAATACAGGAAAGCGGTCTTTATGCTCGGCCCA
>Ga0316197_10003156_pt1 | contig 11718 bp, 11 predicted proteins | sample OudBiesiAoxic_MG_FD_204939 | JGI IMG/M metagenome (GOLD analysis project Ga0316197, IMG submission 204939) | Coastal sediment microbial communities from Oude Bieten Haven, Netherlands - site A oxic | ecosystem: Environmental > Aquatic > Marine > Coastal > Sediment | place: Netherlands...
ACACCTCCAGATCAAGTCCCCGCTTCCCAGCAGACACATATATAGCCTCCTGCCCTTGAGCAGTAATATCTAAACAAGTCGGTAATCTTTTCTTCTGGCCTAGTGGGCTGATACCACCGACAACGTATCCAGATATTTTCTGAGCGATAGTGGGGTCAGCCATCTCCGCCTTTTTGGCTTTCATCGCTTTAGCTGCCTGTTTAAGATTAAGCTTACTCTCCACCGGAATGATAGCTACAGCAAGGTTTCTCTGCTCACCGTTGATACAGAACATCAAGGTCTTAAATACTTTGTTAGGGTCTACCCCAAGCACCTCGGCCGCCTCTAAGCCGTAGCTTACATGCTTGGGGTCATGCTTATACTGATGAACCGTATGTGGTATTTTTTTCTTCTTCAGAAGGTCGATAGCTGGTGTCATACTTTACTCAACGATTTTGTTTCGAGTAATACCAATCTGGAAAATCAACTGATCAGCAATATGGTGGTCATGGAGCCAACATCAATGGCCAGGAAAGCCCACTGCTATGCGCACAAGGATGTCTTGAACGCTCGACTGAATAACATTCATGTTGATCACACACTAACTTAACTTGGTATAATTCACTCGTAATAAATAAAAAAAGGCGATGCATTAGCATCGCCTTTATCTTCAACGTTCCTTAAAAGATCGTCAAGTTAATCTCTTATTTGTAAACCATCTCGCCTTTTGGCTCGAATTTGCTTACATCTATCGGCGTGTTTGACTCTAGGTATGCTTTCAATACTTCTGCATCAACAAAGCCAGTGTTAACGTGGCCGGCGTGGCCTGTCAACTTAGGATAGCCATCACCACCAGCAGCGTTAAAGCTTGGCACGGTGAAACGATATGTCTTGTTCATATCAAGTGGCATACCGCCAATCTTAACATCACTCACTTTACCGTTTTCTACTGTCATTGAAATACCAGCGAACTGAGCATAAGCACCTGAATCAACCGGTTTCGTCGCGACAACGTTCAAGTAGTCTATTACTTCACTACCCTTCATGTCGTTGTATGTAATTACGTTTGCGAATGGTTGAACGGTCAACACATCTTTATACGTAATGTCGCCAGCTTCAATTGAAGCACGTACACCACCAGAGTTCATCACACCGAAATCTGCTTTAGCGCGTTCCATATGTGCAGTAGCAATCAAGCGACCAAGGTTAGTTTGTTGGAAACGAACGATATTTCGCTCACCAACTAGATTCGCATTCGATTCAGCAACCTTAATGTTTAACTGTTCTTGACCTTGCTCTTGGTATGGTTTCAAGAATGCGACCATTTCCGCGTCTTGAGCGATTTCATCTTGAATGAATACGCGCGTTTTCTTGCCATCAACCTTGATTTTTTTCTTAAGGTTTACAGGAATAAGGTCATAGCTCACCATTTCCAGTTCACCATTACGGAATTCGTAGTCAGCACGACCTACATATTTACCCCATTCATGAGCCTGAACTATCCAGGTACCATTTTGATTATCTGGTTGGCACTCAGCACCCGGCTTGAAAGAGCCTTTCATCACGTTAGGACCTTCCATACAGACAGGTTCTTGTGAGTGACCACCAACGATCATGTCTAGCGAGCCTTCGTCTAAATAACGAGCAAGCGCAACATCACCTGGTGCATTCACACCACGATTACCATTTTCATAGTGACCCATATGCGTCACAGCAAAAATCAGATCTGGTTTTTCGCTTTCATTAATTTCAGCGATCAGCTTCTTCGCTTCTTCTTTCGGGTCACGAAATTCTAATCCAGCAATAAATTCTGGATTACCAATCTTCATCGTATCTTCAGTAGTTAAACCGATGACCGCAATTTTGATGCCTTGCTTTTCAAACATTTCATAGGCTTGATACTTACGTTCGCCTGTTATTTTGTCATAGATGTTTGCAGACAACATAGGGAAACCACCCCATGCGATTTGCTGATCTAGCACTGAAAGCGCGTTATCAAATTCATGGTTACCTAACGCCATTGCGTCATAACCAAGCTTGTTCATCCCTTTAAAATCAGGTTCAGCGTCTTGCAGATCTGATTCAGGAACACCGGTGTTAATATCACCGCCAGAAAGCAGTAGCACGCTGCCACCTTCAGCCGCCACTTCAGCACGTAATTCATCGATTAGCGTTTTACGCGCTGCCATACCGTACTCACCATATTTATTTGACCAGAAACGGCCATGGTGATCATTGGTATGCAAAACCGTTAGCTTATAAGTTTGGTCTTCTTCCCATGCAGGTCCCGTCGCGCAACCAGCCAATGTTGCTAATATTGCTGCACCTAGCACAGTTTTAAGTATCAAGCGTTCCTTCATCTTTAGTACCTTTCTTTTATTTTGGATTTTTCACTGCTGTGAAGTTCTCAAATCATGGTTTTTCAAGTGACAACTTGAAGAAGTTTAGATTATTCGAAGAGATCATCTATTATGATTTCATATATATGAAATATAGGTCACCTTTATATTACAGTTTTATTTTAATGAAAGTGATTTAATACACATAAAACCAAAAGCCATCACAGGCAATCGGTTACCTATGATATTGATCTAGGTTCAGACTTAGCAAAGTTGAATTCTTTCAGGTTTGTACTTCAATTGATTTTTCCACAAAAAAACCGCCCCAAAAGGCGGTTTAATTTTATAATGCGTCGATGCGCTACTTAATATCGATATGTTCAAAGCTCTTAATCATGTCATCAAGTGACTTCATCTGAGCTAAGAAAGGCTCCAATTTATCCAATGGAAGAGCCGACGGACCGTCACATCTTGCCTTATCAGGGTCAGGGTGAGCCTCAATAAACAGACCAGCAATACCCGTTGCTAACCCTGCCTTAGCTAACTCGACTGTTTGATTACGACGTCCACCAGATGCTGCACCAGACGGATCTCGCATCTGCAATGAGTGAGTCACGTCAAAAATAATAGGACTGCCGTTAGACACTTTTTTCATGACACCAAAACCAAGCATATCAACCACTAGATTGTCATAGCCCATGCAAGAACCTCGCTCACATAGAATGATTTTATCATTCCCACATTCTGCAAACTTATCCACAATATTGCCCACTTGATCAGGGCTCATAAATTGAGGTTTCTTGACATTGATAACCGCACCCGTCTTCGCCATCGCTTCAACAAGATCGGTCTGACGAGCTAAGAATGCAGGTAGCTGAATCACATCAACGACATCGGCAACAATTTGAGCTTGTGCTTCCGTATGGATATCGGTAATGATTTTCACACCAAAGGTATCTTTGATTTCTTGGAATATCTTCATTCCTTCTTCTAGGCCGGGACCACGATAAGAATGGACTGAGCTGCGATTCGCTTTATCAAATGACGCCTTAAATACGTATGGAATACCAAGTTTCTCAGTAACGGTGACATAGTGTTCGCAGATTTTCATAGCGAGATCGCGAGATTCAAGAACATTCATCCCCGCAAATAAGGTAAACGGTTTGTCGTTTGCAACTGGAATATCACCAACATGAACGATTTTTTGTTCCATTTTTTTCTCTCTACTTTTAATCAATGACTTTAGCTAATTCAACAAATTAACTAGTGAATAGTAACGATATTTGTGTCCAATGCCCTTAACTGGCTTTTGAGTAGCTCAGCCGCTGGATCTTCTGGGCACTGATCAATAAAAAATTGATAATCAGTTTTTGCAATTTGATGGCAATCAAGCTGTTGATAAATAAAACCTCTATCACGGATCTCATACGGATCATCGGGAACAAAGCTCAATGCCAAATCGGTACACCTAAGTGCCAAAGTATAGCGCTCTTCTCTTAAAAGTGCGCTTTTGGTTACGGCTAACCAACGACCAATAATCGTGGGGTGATCCGCTGTCTTTAGGTGTTCTGCTTTCAATTTAGCTAACGGCCCTTCTTGCCCAATAAGCCAAGCGGTGAGTATCTTCTTGTCTACATACTCACCATTGTATGGATTGATGTACATTGGCTTTTCATCAGACCATAGCAGCTTAACCAAAAATTGGGTTGGAAACGTCACGCCTTCAACAGGAAAACCTAACTTGCCTGCAAAATAAAGAAACAGAGCGCCCAAACTCACAGGGATACCCATTCTGCGCCTCAGTACTGTATCCATGAATACATTCTCTGAGCTGAAGTAGGCTTCACTATCGCCTTTAAACCCTAGGTCGCAGTAGAAGTAGCGTATGAAAGAGTCAAACTTATGTTTTTCGTCTGTCTCATTAACTAACGCCAGCTCTATCTCACTCAATAGTTTCGCAAGTTCTGCCTCAGCCCAAGCAACGTCTGTATCGGAGTTAATCGCATGATTGAGCGCTAATGCTCCTTCTACGATCGCCATCCCATCTAAATCTTCATCGAACAATTTAAACATGGTTTACCCTATTAATGCTGGTACTTTAGTTATTGCGATCTTACCCGCCATTACTAACCAGCCTAACGCGCCAAAGAATGCGAAGGTTCTAAGTAGTCGATTTTTAGCGACTTTAAGAGTAAAAAAACCTAATGCGAAATAGGCCAATATGCAGGTCACTTTTTCCGTAAACCATTCATTGCCTGGTGTAAAAGGTATAAACCCTAAGCTGAAAATTAGCCCTATACCTGAGAGGATTAATATCGTATCGATAACATGTGGTGATATTTTTAGGAACTTCTTTTCAATCATCGGCGAGTTCGCCATCATCAATGCGTAGCGAATGGATAATAAAATCGCACTAAGTACGATAGACAGCATGTGGATGTTTTTTAAAGCAAAATACACTGTAATTTCTCTTTATTCTAATGGAGTTGACTCACATCGGCCATAGGTAACTCTGTCGTTCCCAGCATAATCTTGCTCGGTTGACACGTTGCTATAACCCAAAGTTAACAATAATTTTCGCACGGCTTCACCTTGTTCAAAACCGTGTTCAAACAACAACCAGCCTTTCGGCTTTAGGTGACGAACAGCCTGTGTTGCAATCATACGTATATCTGACAGGCCATTCTCTTCGGCGACAAGAGCACTTGTTGGTTCGAACCTAACGTCACCAGAAGTAAGGTGAGGATCATCTTTATCAATATATGGTGGATTGGAAACAATCAGACCAAATTTAGTTCCAATGTAGCTACGATTTGATTCTAGCGGTTCAAACCAACTGCCTTGCAAAAACGTAACATTATTTATGCCGAGGTTTCTTGCATTTTTCTCCGCCAATTCTTTCGCTTCGGTACGAATATCTATGCCAGTAACGGCATGCTGTGGACACTCAGATGCCATCGCAAGAGCGATAGCGCCGGTCCCCGATCCCAAATCCAATAGTTGACAAGGTTCAGTGGACACTTTTTCCAGTGCAACTTCAACAAGACGTTCCGTATCAGGTCTAGGGATCAATGTTGAAGGAGAAACCATCAGCGATAATGACCAAAATTCACGTTCACCGGTTATGTAAGCAATAGGCTCACCTTCAATTCGTCTTTTTATCAACGCTCTGAACTGGCTTTGTTGTTCGTTTGTCAGTACTTTTTCAGGCCACGTTAAAAGGTAACTGCGTGGTTTTCCGAGTACATGGCAAAGCAGTACTGCAGCATCCAAAGATGGCGACGCGCTTCCGCTTTCATCCAGCAAAGTGGTTGTCGCCCTCAACGTCGCCTCAACAGACGGTGTCATATCCATATATAATCGGATTCTGGATTAATTCAAGTCTGCAAGCGCAGCAAGTTGATCAGCTTGATATTCTAATATCACTGGATCAATAAGGCTTTGAAGATCGCCTTCCATCACTTCTGACAGACGGTACAATGTAAGGTTGATTCGATGGTCTGATACTCGGCCCTGCGGATAGTTGTAAGTTCTAACACGGTCACTTCTGTCGCCAGAACCCAATAGATTACGTCGAGTATCCGAAACGACTTCAGCGCGTCTAGCTTCTTCAGCCTTAATAATTCTTGCAGCAAGAACCGACATCGCTTTCGCCTTGTTTTTATGCTGAGAACGTTCATCCTGACATTCCACTACAGTACCCGTTGGTAAGTGAGTAATTCGTATAGCAGAATCGGTGGTGTTCACGTGCTGACCACCAGCGCCAGACGATCTGAATGTGTCTATTTTCAAGTCAGACGATTTAATTTCTGGTAGATCCGCCTCTGGTATTTCTGCCATAACAGCTAAAGTACAAGCAGAGGTATGCACTCGCCCTTGCGATTCCGTCGCAGGAACACGTTGCACTCGGTGGCCACCTGATTCAAATTTAAGTACGCCGTAAGCACCGTCGCCAATCACTTTAGCGATCATCTCTTTGTAACCACCTTGTTCAGATTCATTCGAGCTCATTACTTCGATTCGCCAACCTTTCTTCTCAGCAAAACGACTGTACATACGGAAAAGGTGACCAGCAAATATACCCGCTTCATCTCCACCGGCGCCTGCTCGAATCTCTAAGAAACAGTTACGTTCATCGTTTGGATCTTTTGGTATCAGTAGAATTTGTAGATCATCCGCCAGTTTTTCGATAGTGGCTTTAGATTCCTTTATCTCTTCTTGCGCCATTTCGCGCATTTCTGCATCATCTTCCGTCGCCATTTCCTCAGCGGCGTCAAGATCACCTTGAGCTTGCTGGTACGCTTGGAAGCACATCGTCACTTCTTCTAATTGAGAATACTCTCTAGACAGTGCACGGAATCTGTTTTGGTCACCAATAACGTCAGGATCACCAAGTAAATGCTGAACCTCTTCGTAACGCTCTACTAGAGTTTCAAGCTTAGTCAAAATGGATTGTTTCATAATCTTCTTTAATTTTGTTGTAGGTCGTCTAGACCTATACTCTGTCTAATTACAGAGAGTTTATCTGGGTCACCTTGCTCCGCTGCACTTTGCAGGGCGCGAGTAGGAGCGTGGATCAATCTGTTGGTCAATTTATTGCTTAGTTCTAGCAACACCTTTTCGGGGTCACCACCAGACTCGAGTGCCTGTAGGCTTTTCGCGATAAGCTCTTCTCTAATCGCATTGGCTGATGTTCGAAATTCTCGGATACTATCAACAGCGTGTAATGATCGTAACCAAGTCATAAATGCAGCGCTCTCTTCGGAAACAATCGCCTCAGCCTGAATCGCTTCAACTTTGCGCTGCTCCATATTCTGCTGAACAATAGACTGTAAATCGTCGACAGTATAAAGATAAATATCGTCTAAGTCGCCAACTTGCTGTTCTACATCTCTCGGTACGGCTATATCTACGATTAGAATGGGTTGACGCTTACGTTTTTTCAACGCCGTTTCCACCATACCTTTACCGATAATAGGTAGAGGACTGGCTGTAGAGCTTATAACGATATCGGCTCTATATAGGTGTTCCGGTATCTCTTCGAGGCTTATCACCTGAGCATCAAACTGTTTTGCTAAGCCTAGTGCGCGTTCACGGGTACGATTAGCAACAATGATATGTTTGCATCCATTATCGGAAAGGTGTTTGGCGACAAGTTCTATTGTCTCACCGGCACCCACTAATAAGACTGTCGATTCTGAAAGTGATTCAAATATGTGCTTCGCAAGTGTGCAGGCTGCATAAGCAACCGAAACAGCGCTCCCGCCGATTTCAGTTTCTGTGCGAACTTTTTTTGCTACTGAAAATGTTTTTTGGAACAATTTTTCCATTGTGCCGTCGACAGACTTAAGCTCTCTAGCACTGGAGTAGGCTTGCTTAACTTGCCCCAAGATTTGAGGTTCACCCAATACAAGCGAGTCGAGTCCACACGAAACACGCATCAAGTGCTTAATCGCCGCTTGTTCTTCATGTATATATAAGCTTGACTTAAGTTCTTCAGGTTGAATCTGATGAAACTCTGTCATCCAGTCAATTACTTGATTCTTGCTTGCTTGTTTTACATCAAAATAGATCTCTGTTCGATTACAAGTGGAGACAATAACACCACTTTTTATATTTGAATCTGCTCCAAGTTGCTTATGCGCCTCTGTCAACTTCTCAGGGGAAAAAGCAACCTTTTCTCGCAATTCAACCGACGCTGTATTGTGATTGATACCAATAACAAGCAAGGACATGGAATAAAGGATCTCGATTTTAATATACGAATTAAGGGGGGAATTTTACTTGATGGGCTTGCTTAATGAAAGGGTGATAGAGAGATGTTTTTATGAGTTCGTGATTTAGATGATATAGTTACCCCTAAAGACTTACTTGATTTGCGTGATTATTGACCAATATGAAAATAATTCAAAAATACTGTATCTATTTGTCCCTGATTTTTTTCGTTTCTGCTTGTAGCACCCTCCCTAAAGAATCGGCCATTAATGTAGAATGGGAAAAACACAGTACACAACTCTCAAACATTCGTTCATTTCAGGCTACGGGCAAACTGGGTTATCGAGGCCCAAAAGATACCGTCAGTTTAAATTTTTATTGGAAACATACTGAAAAAGAAAGCGAATTACGTTTGATCAACTTTCTCGGCTCTACTGTCTTAACACTCATTATGACACCGGACGGTTCCAAGGTGATCACCAGTGATGACCAAATCTACGAAAATAAAGACGCCAACTTGTTATTCGCAGAGTTAACTGGTTTAGAATTTCCGGTATCTCAATTGAAACATTGGATAAAAGGTCTCCCAATTCAGGCAGACGACTACCAATTTAATGACACTAACACATTAAAATCTTTACAAAAAAGAAGCAGAAACCGTAACTGGACATTAGATTACACCCGCTATCAAGATTACGATGGTCTGCCGCTACCAAATCAAATGACGCTAAAATCCACAGACACCAAAATTAAAATCGCTGTTTCTAAATGGGTAATAAATTCATGATAACTCAGTCGACTTCTTGGCCCTCCCCTGCAAAGCTTAACCTCTTTCTTTATATCAACAATAGAAGAGAAGATGGGTACCACGAGCTTCAAACACTATTCCAGTTTTTAGATTATTGCGACACCCTAACTATCCAAGCCAATTCCTCTGACAAGATTACGCTTACCCCTGAACTTAAAGGCGTACCTGTCGAGAGCAACTTGATATGGAAAGCCGCTATAGCGCTTAAAAAAAAGACTCAGGTTTCCTACGGTGCTGATATCCATTTGGAAAAAAGGTTGCCCATGGGTGGTGGTATTGGCGGCGGTTCTTCTAACGCTGCGACTGTACTTGTCGCTCTAAATTTTCTCTGGCAGCTTAATTTAACCTCTGATGAGTTGGCTGATATTGGTTTACAACTTGGTGCTGATGTCCCAATTTTTGTGAAAGGCTTTTCGGCATTTGCAGAAGGAGTGGGAGAACGATTGGAAAAAGTAACCCCAGAAGAGAAGTGGTATCTGGTGGTTAAGCCCGATGTGAGCATATCAACAGCAGAAATTTTTTCTCACCCTGACTTGACCAGAAACACTCCAAAGCGAGCTATAGCTGAGCTGTTAACTGGATCACAAGTAAACGATTGCGAAAAAATTGTCCGATTACTTTATCCAGAGGTTGATAAGCAACTTTCATGGCTGTTACAATATGCGCCGTCAAGATTGACGGGTACAGGGTCATGTCTGTTTTCTGAGTTTAACAACAAACTCGATGCAGAGAGAATTCGTGCTAAACTTCCTGACGCTGTTTTAAGTTTTATTGCACAAGGGAAAAACCGTTCCCTATTGCATAAAACACTCACCAGTTACAAAAAATCTTTAGCTGAATAGATTAAAGAATGAGTAACTCGTGAACACCCAACCTAATTTAAAAACTGGACGCAACCCCGAGGTTTCCACTGTGCCTGATATGAAGCTATTTGCTGGTAACGCTACACCTGAACTAGCCCAACGTATTGCTGATCGTCTCTATATTTCTCTTGGTGACGCTACTGTTGACCGTTTCTCTGATGGAGAAATAGCGGTTCAAATAAACGAGAATGTTCGTGGTAGTGACGTATTCATCATCCAATCAACCTGTGCTCCTACTAATGATAACCTAATGGAATTAGTAGTAATGATTGATGCAATGCGCCGTGCTTCCGCAGGCCGTATTACTGCCGTTATCCCTTACTTCGGATATGCTCGACAAGACAGACGCGTTCGTTCTGCTCGTGTGCCTATCACTGCAAAAGTCGTTGCTGACTTTCTGTCTAACGTGGGCGTTGATCGAGTATTAACTATCGACCTTCATGCTGAGCAGATTCAAGGTTTCTTCGATGTTCCTGTAGATAACATCTTCGGTACGCCAGTTCTTCTAGAAGATATGGCAGCCCGTGGTCTAGAAGATCCTGTGGTCGTTTCACCAGATCTTGGTGGCGTTGTTCGTGCACGTGCAACTGCGAAGGCGTTAGGAAATATTGATATTGCTATCGTAGACAAACGTCGTCCACGCGCCAATGTATCGGAAGTAATGAACCTGATTGGTGAAGTTGAAGGCCGTGACTGTGTTATCGTCGATGACATGATCGATACTGGCGGCACACTTTGTAAGGCAGCAGAAGCACTTAAACAGCGTGGAGCTAAGCGTGTATTCGCATACGCAACACACGCCGTGTTCTCGGGCAATGCAGCCAAGAACATCAAAAACTCAGTAATTGACCAAGTTATCATTACCGATTCCATTACCCTTTCTAAGGAAATGGCAGCAACAGGTAAAGTAACGCAGTTGACTCTATCTAGCATGCTTGCTGAAGCGATTCGTCGTATCAGCAACGAAGAATCTATTTCGGCTATGTTTAGTTAAGACGGTTTAGCTTAAAACGGTTTGTCAGCACGGTTTTAGTTTGTCGCTATAAATAACCGTTAATCTTATTAAAAACACCTCTTTAGAAGGGGTGTTTTTTTGTGTTGTGGAAACCCATATTTAGTGCCTCGCACCTTGAAGTACTTTTATGCTACTATACGGCGCTTTTTGAAAATCCAAGAGAGATCCTAACCGTGAGTCAAGAGATTAAACTGCTCGTAGGTCTGGCAAACCCAGGTCCTGAATATGCAAAGACCCGACATAACGCCGGAGCATGGGTTGTTGAAGAATTGGCACGAGTCCACAATATAGCATTAAAGAATGAATCAAAGTTCTTTGGTTATACTGGACGTATCATGGTGAATGGTGAAGATTTACGTCTTCTCATACCGACCACATTTATGAATTTGTCAGGAAAGGCTGTTGCTTCTGTTGCCAAGTTCTACCAAATCAAACCTGAAGAAATCATGATCGCTCATGATGAACTTGATCTCCCTCCCGGGGTGGGTAAGTTTAAAAAAGGGGGCGGCCACGGTGGTCATAACGGTTTAAAAGACTCAATTAGCAGACTTGGTAATAACAAAGAATTTTACCGCTTACGGATTGGCATTGGCCATCCGGGGCATAAAGATAGAGTATCTGGCTATGTATTGGGTAGAGCCCCAGCAAAAGAGCAAGAATGTATTGATGCTGTCGTAGATGAATCTGTCCGCAGCTTAGATATCTTACTTAAAGACGGCATAGCCAAAGCACAAAATCGCTTACACACGTTCAAAGCAGAATAAGGTTTATATCATGGGTTTCAAATGTGGCATCGTTGGTCTACCAAACGTAGGTAAATCGACTCTGTTTAACGCACTAACTAAAGCTGGTATCGAAGCAGCAAACTTTCCATTTTGTACTATCGAGCCTAACACTGGCATAGTACCTGTGCCTGATTTACGTCTAGATGCACTAGCAAAGATTGTTAACCCTCAAAAAATCCTACCAACGACTATGGAGTTTGTGGACATAGCAGGC
>Ga0316197_10003157_pt1 | contig 11716 bp, 10 predicted proteins | sample OudBiesiAoxic_MG_FD_204939 | JGI IMG/M metagenome (GOLD analysis project Ga0316197, IMG submission 204939) | Coastal sediment microbial communities from Oude Bieten Haven, Netherlands - site A oxic | ecosystem: Environmental > Aquatic > Marine > Coastal > Sediment | place: Netherlands...
CACCTATAAATAGTAAATTAGGGGCGAAAAAATAGTGTGGGTGGTTTACACTACTCGCCTTAAAAATTACTACGCTATAAGTGCCATGACCGAATTAAAACGTTTAAATAAATTTATTAGTGAAACAGGATTTTGTTCACGCCGCGAAGCCGATAAATATATTGAGCAAGGTCGTGTCAGCGTTAATGGCTACTTACCAGAAATGGGAGTAAAAGTAGCCGCTACCGATGTTGTATTAATTGATGGTAAACCGCTTAAAGCGACGCCGAAGCGCGTTTATATTGCTTACAATAAACCCGTTGGCATAACGTGTACTACCGAAAGTAAAATTCAAAGTAATATTATACGAGCGGTAAATTATCCAACGCGTATATTCCCAATAGGGCGCTTAGATAGACCGTCTGAAGGGCTTATATTTTTAACTAACGAAGGCGACATCGTTAATAAGATTTTGCGTGCGGGTAATAATCACGAAAAAGAATACGTTGTTACGGTAGATAAACCGCTTAATCGTCAGTTTGTTACAAAAATGGCGAATGGCGTGCCTATTTTAGATACCGTCACTAAAGAATGTAAAGTAACGCAAAGTGGCCCTAAAGAATTTAAAATAGTACTTACCCAAGGTTTAAACCGTCAAATACGCCGTATGTGTGAGTATTTAGGCTACGAAGTTGTAACGCTAAAGCGTACGCGCATAATGAACGTAACACTTAAAGGTTTAAAAGTAGGGCAGTGGCGCCATTTATCCGATATTGAAATGGCGCAAATAAACGACTCAATTTCTGATTCTGGTAAAACCCAAGAGCACTCGCTTGATACTAATAAACAATCAGAAGTTAATGTACCTTCAGCACCTAAAAAGCGTGATTTTCAGGGCGAAAACCCACGCCGATTTAACAACGGCGATCGAAATAATGAGCGCAGTACTGAACGCAATACAAATCGTAACTCACAGCGTACTAATGCTAGCGACGAACGTAAAAATGAGCGCAGTAACGCGCTTTATCAAAAGCGTTCTACTACATATGTGGGTAAGCCAAAAAGCATTAAAGAAAACAAGTCGTCTAATGCTAAATCAGACGCAAAACCAAGCTCAGGCCGTATACTCAGCTTAAAAAAATAGTGTGCAGCTAAGTGGTAATACTCACTACCACTGTATTTCTTGTACTATATTGCCCAGTGGGCTTTTAACGCCCACTAAATTTACGTTGTTATTTTGCAAATTCACCAGCTTACTCTTATCTAAATACCACCTAAAATTGTGTTTTCTGTAGCTTTTTAAGTCAAGCACAGTCAGCTTTGAGCAACTGTATTCATAATCAGTTGGGCAAGTGCCTACTTCAAGTAATTGATATTCTTGCTGCCATATATTATCGCTGTATTTATTAGCCAGTAACTTTACTGAAATACATACCGACGTCCACAACCATAAGTAAATTAAAATAGGTAAACCGATTGGTAAAAATACCGAGCGAAACTTTCCGTGTACATCAATATAATCTTTAACTGTATGTTTAAATTCAAAGTTATTATTATATTTTTTATATAAGTGCCTAAATAAAATTACCGACAACACTATCGTCATTATAGGAAATAGCGTAAATGTTAAAGTGTCATATATACCATTGGGGATAAAAGCGGGATCGGTTTGTTCATCCCATGTAAGCAAAAACAGTGGGGGAGCCGTTGTTAAAAATAACAGAGCGCTATTGAATAGTTGTTTAAAGGTCACCGGTTATCCGCTCATAAAGTATTGCTTTGTATAAAGCCTCAATTAGCGCTTAATGTTTAACTCTTAAATGCTAAAGCCAATATAAAATAAGAGTATACCTAAATAAATCGCAATCGCCGATAATGAATTTTTAGAGCGCAGGCGCTTAACTAAGTCTCTTGTACCATCAATCATGCCGGAAACTACCAGCAATAAGCCCCCTGTAAATCGATAGTTGTTTAAGTTTACGTTACCATTTTCGTCGGTTATAAAACGTAAATAGCCAAAAAGTATAAAAATACTGCCTACTATAAGTATTATTAACTTAAATTTTTCCAATGCTATACCTTTATCCTAAATACAAAAAATGCCATAACCGGATAGATTATGGCATTTAACTATAAGGTATCTATACAGCAAGCTGCAATAATATTTACTTAACCTGAGCTTTGGTTAAAAGGTTATGCACTTCAGACTTGAATCTGCCATCTATTAAAACAGCAGATATCTAGCGTTCAGATTACTTAGCAAACCCACCTAGAGGTTTAAGCAAGAGTGGCGATAGAGCTGCGTGTTTATCTGTAAGCTCTTTTGGTAAATCGCCTAAATGCACCATACGTGTTGGTGTTGCTGCAGCAATCCAACGCTCTGCATGGTCATCCCAGTTTTGAATGTGGATATGCGACGCTTCTAAGTCTCTAAAACGCTCATAAACCATAATGTCGCCATCGTCAGACATATAATATTGGTAGTTTAGTGTACCTGGCTCTGTTTTTGCGCGCTCTACTTGTGAGTTCATTACTTCACGAAAGGCGTCTAATTGGCCTGGATTTAGCTTAGCTTCAACAATCCAACCAAAGTTATTAAATGTAGTATCGCCGTCTTTTTCAATTTGACTTGTTTGCTCTTCTTCGCGAGAAAAACCACCAAAGGGTTTAAGCCATAATGGGCTTAGAGCAGCATGGCGCTCACGAACATCATCAGGTAAGTCACCTAAATGCATCATGCGTGTTGGAGCCGCGGCTGCCATCCAACGCTCTGCGTGGTCATCCCAATTTTCAATATGTCTGTGTGAAGAGTTTGCATCAGCAAAGCGCTCATAAACTAAAATATCACCCGCATCAGACATATAGTACTGATAATTTTTAATGCCGACTTCTTTAAGAGCACGATTAACTTGCGAATTCATTACCGCTTTAAAGTTTTCAAGTTCACCAGCGTTAAGCTTTGCTTCTACTATCCATCCAAAATTTTTAAACATAATTTTCTCTATTTAAATAAATTGCCTCTTTATATATGAGGCTTGAGTCTGTTGATCTTTGTTCAAACTAGGGGCTATTTAATTGCGTCGCGAGGTTTGTAACCAGTGAGCCAAGTAAAAACCGAGCAAAGCTTACGCGTCCTGCTCACGCCTATTTATGGGGAATAACCACACCGCATAGGCTTTGCCTTGCCTAAACCCCAAACAGACGGCTGCAAATTTAACCTTGAAAGTTCAACAGACCCTAAAGTTAAAGGCAATTTTATTGCCTTGGTTAGCATATCTATCGCTTAATTGGTAAGTGCTTAGATAATAAAGCCAAGTCTACAGAGTATTTTAAAATTGATAATATCCCTATTTATTTAATCAGTTTATAGTAAATGTATATAATAGATAATGAGGCTATTGAGTTGTTCTTATAGTTAGAGTTTTAAAACAGCGCTTAAAATCGCTTTACAGCTGTGTTTATTGGCTACTTTTAGCGTATTTACGCGAACGGGTTTATTTATATTCGCTATTAGCGCATACACCTTAGTTATATGTTGAGTAAGCTGTTAAGATGCGCCGTCTTAATAATGTAGAAAGGTTATAGAAGTAACATGTCAAAATTTTTCTTTATGGGTAAGCCCGACATAATGGGTAAAAATAACAGTAATGGATTTGCGCCAAAACGTACCGCAAAGGTAGGCACAGAGTTGCACCCGTTAACGCTAATTGTAAACTCGGCTGAACGACAATCAGAAATAGAAGCAATATTAGAAGAGCATTCGCTGTTTGCTTCAATTGAAATTAAAGTAGATGCGCCAGAAGATATTCGCGAACTAGACTTTGCGCTTAGCAAGTCAACACCACAAGTATTTGATAAAGTACCAGAGCGTAACGCACCTTGTGTGTGTGGTAGCGGCAAAAAATATAAAAAGTGTTGCGGTTAATTTAACTTTTAATTAAGTGTCTGAATTTAAGTAACCTTTCTTTTCTCACCGGTATTAAATAAAAATGCCACAGGATTTTGAGCCTGTGGCATTTTTTAATGCTAACCAATTATATGTTTAACTACTTACGTGGTTCGTAATCAATTCTAAATATAACGGTGTAAAGTACAGGCACTACAATGAGCGTAAGTATAGTTGCAAAGCCTAAACCGAACATTATGGTTACCGCCATTGACTGAAAAAACACGTCAAATAACAGCGGGATCATACCCAAAATAGTGGTTATAGCTGCCATTGCAACTGGTCGCACACGGCTCACACCAGAGTCAAAAACGGCCTCATAAGGTGATTTACCTTCACTTAATTCAAGATTTATTTGATCAACTAATACAATACCGTTTTTAATGAGCATACCGCTTAAGCTTAATAAACCAAGTAGCCCCATAAAGCTAAACGGCGCATTCATCGTTAATAAGCCTGCACTTACACCAATTATAGCAAGTGGCACTGTTGCCCAAATAATTAGTGGTTGTTTAAGCGAGTTAAAAAGTAATACGGTAACTGCAAACATAGCTAAATAACCTAACGGCAATGAACCAAAAATAGCCGATTGCGCATCAGATGACGATTCATATTCGCCGCCCCATTCAAGTTGGTAACCGCGCGGTAGCTCCATGTTTTCAATTGGACCACGAATACGCGCAAATAGTTTTGCAGGTGTTTCATCACCTAATACATTGTTATCGGCCATTACCGTGATTGTACGTTTGCGATCGCGTCGCATTATTAAGCTATCTTCCCATTGCACAATAAATTCGTCTACAACTTGGGTCACTGGCACAAAAACACTCAGTACAGGGCTATATATTTGAAGGTCGTGTACGCTTTCTACGTTTAAGCGCTCGTTTGCCGGAGAGCGTGCAATAATAGGTAGTAACTGCGTACCATCGCGATATACACCCACTTGTTTACCCGAAAGGCTTGTTAGTAATACATTGTCTAGGTCTGATTTACTAATACCTAATCGACGTGCTTTTTGCTCGTTAAATTGTGGGCGAATCATTTTGGTACGTGCGCGCCAGTCATCACGAATATTGTAGGCGCCATCGTCGTTACCAATAAGCTCTTTAGCCTTAGCAGCTAGTTGTCTTAAAATAACAGGATCAGGGCCTGAAAAACGTGCTTCTATTTTTGCATCAGTAGAAGGGCCAATTTCCATCGGTTTAATTTTAAGCTCTGCAGAAAGCGCATGATTGTCTGAATAATCGCGCACTGTTTGCATTACAGTTGCTACGGCTTCTCTGTCGGCAACACGAATAATCAATTGCCCATACGCCGGGTATGATTTTTCTGGTGCGTAGGTAAGCATAAAGCGCGGTGCACCTTGGCCTGTTGTGCTTGTTACTTCTTCAACAAGGTCTTCTTTTTGTAAAAACTCTTCAAGTTTTTTAACGCCCTCAATAGTTGAGCGAATATCAGAACCTTGTTCTTGCCAGTAATCTACATAAAACATAGGCGTGTTAGAGGCAGGGAAGAACGACTGTTTTACAGAGCCAAAACCAACAACCGCAGTACACAGCAAAACAACCATTAATATAAGCGTGGTTTTTCTAAAGTGCAGTGCTAAATCTAAAATCGCTTTATAACCATTAAAAATAAACCCTTTGTATGGGTCTTCATCTTCTTGGCCTGCTTCGTTTTTAAATTCGTTTTCTTTGAACATTAAATTAGCAAAAAATGGCGTTAAGGTAATCGCTGTGATCCAGCTTAATAAAAGCGAAATAAACAACACCCAAAACAAGCTACCGGCAAATTCACCGCTGGCATCAGAGCTTAAGCCAATTGGCGCAAACGCAGTAACCGCAATTACTGTTGCCCCTAGTAATGGCCATTTTGTTTGCTCAACAATATTAATAGCCGCTTTTAGTTTTGTTTGGCCACGTTTGAGGTTTATAAGTATGCCTTCGGTGACCACTATGGCGTTATCAACCAGCATTCCCAGTGCAATAATAAGTGCCCCAAGCGATATGCGCTGCAAATCGATAGCAAACAACTTCATAAATATAAATGTGCCCAGAACGGTAAGTAGTAAAATACCACCAATTAAAATACCGCTTTTTAAGCCCATAAATAACAGTAGTACTACAATAACAATCGCGATGGCTTCAAGTAGGCTGATAATAAAACCATCAACCGATTTTTGAACCTCTTGAGGCTGGTTATATACCGAGTTTATGTCAATACCATGAGGGCGTTGGTATTCAAGTGATGCCAAATGTTCATCTATGTGTTTACCTACATCAACAACATTAACCCCCGTCATAAATGACACGCCAATTAGTAAAGACTGCTGTGAGTTATAACGAATAATATTGTTGGGTACTTCTGCGTACTCTCTGTAAACCTTAGCGACATCACCTAAATAAATAAGCTCATTAGCGCCAGGCTTTGAGATTAATAGTGTTTCGAGCTCTTTTACATCTTTAAACTCGCCAGTAGGGTGCAATCGAATTGATTCATCGCCTACGCGTATTTTACCTGCGTTAGATACCGTATTTTGTGATTGCAATAATGCAAAAATATGGCTTGGTGCAATACCTAGTTGCGCAAGTTTACGGGTAGATACTTCAACCATTACTTGAGCTTGTTGTTGCCCTGCAACCGTTACTTTACTAACACCTTTAACAAGGACTAGTTCGCGCTTTAAAAAATCGACGTAATCTTTAAGCTCGTCATACGAGTAACCATCGCCAGTTACCGAATACATAACACCGTAAACATCGGCAAAGTCATCCAAAATAGTACTTGGGTAAACACCACTGGGTAATGACGGAGAAAGGTCGTTAATTTTACGACGCATTTCATCCCAAATTTGGCGCAGTTGCTCTTTTCGATAAGTGCTTTTCATTTCTACCGAAATTTGCGACTTACCGTTAGACGAAATAGACGTAACGTAATCAACATACGGTAATTGCTGAATCGCGTTTTCAAGAGGAAAGGTTACTTCTTCTTCAACTTGTTGCGGCGACGCGCCAGGGTACATAGTAATAACCATGGCTTTTTTAAGTGTAAACTCAGGGTCTTCTAGTTGTCCTAAATCAAAGTACGACACACTACCGCCAATTAATAGCAGCAGCGTAAACATCCAGCTGATTACTTTTTTCTCTATGGAGAGTTGTGCAAAGCTCATAATTATAAGCCTCGCTCTTTATTCCATGCTCTTACTTTCATGCCTTCTTTTAATGAATGCACACCGGCAGAAACAACAATTTGACCTTCTTCAATGCCACTTAACACTTCAATTCCATCGCGGTGCAATTGGCCAATTTTTACGGCCTGCTTATGAACCTGACTAGTATTTGAATCAAAAAGCCACACGTAAGCGTTATCTTTAATTGTTTCTTGCGGCTCAGAAAATACCGATTCAATAGGTAAAATAGTATATGAAACTTGCGAGCGCGTTACCTTGCTTAGATCAATAAGCACGCTGCCCGTCATACCTGCTAGTAAATTAAAGTCCTCAGGTACTGGTAGCGAAAACACAACTTTATAGGTAAGCGTTGCAGGATCAGCTTGAGTGTCCCACTCTTTAATATCAAGTGTGTACTGTTTATCGTCAAAGCCGTCAAACTTTACAGTAGGGTGGTAATCGGTGCCTTTTTTAAAGCGAGCCACTATTTTTTCAGGAACCTGAATTTCTACATCCATTAAATCGCGTGTTTCTAAGCGTAATATATTTTGCTTGGCTTGAATGTTTTCAAAGTTTTTAACAAATACCTTAGCAACTGTGCCCGAAAAGGGCGCGCGTAGTTCGCTGTACTCAAGGTTTGTTTGTGCAATTCTAAATGCCGACTCGGCAATTTGCATATTAGCAGTGGCTTGATCTAGTTCTGATTGGCTGGTGATTTTTTTCTCAAACAACTTCTCAATACGGCCAAGTTGTGATTTTGCCAGTTCAAAGCGTGCTTTACGCTCGTCAAACTGTAATTGAAAATCTTCTGGGTCTAGCTTTGCTAATAAATCACCTTTTTCAACGTGTTCACCAGCAAGTACCGGAAACTTAATAAGTTCGCCATTTACTCTAAAAGCAAGGTAAGAGCCTTGGTTTGCAACTACCTCAGCAGGAAAACTACGAATGTTAATTTGAGAATCATGACCTATGTTGAATAATTTAACTGGGCGAATGGGCTCTTCTTTAACTTGTTGTTCTGGTTCAGAACAGGCAAGTAAGCTTAGTAGTGTCGTAGTTAATAAACATAGACGAAAGAGTTTCATGTCTTCTCCGTTGCAATGATGGCAAAATAATTAAGTGCAGGATACGCTGCAAACATATAAAATAAAAATCATTAAATTTTAGAAACTCAATAAGTTTTACTTATAATGTTGTCGAGCTGTATATGAAGCTGAATCAATTACTAATTTTAGATGCAATAGTGCAAAGTGCAAGCTTAAGCGGGGCAGCATTAAAGCTGCATAAAACACAGCCTGCACTTACACTCGCCATTAAAAACTTAGAGGCAAAAATAGGATTTGAGTTACTAGACAGAAGTAAGTACCGATTACAGCTTACTGAAAAAGGGCGGATTTTTCACAGGGAAGCACTGCAGTTATTACATGCTAATGACGAGCTGGCACAACTTGCTAAAGAGTTAGCATTAGGCAATGAGCCCCAATTTAGAATTTGTTATGAACAAATTTGCCATCTGAACAGTTATAACGAGATCATAAGTAATACTTTTAGGTTGTTTAAGCGCACAGAGTTTAACTTAACCAGCGGAAAACGCTTTGTTTCACTCGAGCAAGTAAACAGTGGCATTGCTGAACTTGGAATAGGCCCTTGGTTTGATTTATTTCATGCAACAGGGCCTTTAGAAAGTCTACCAATAGGTAAACTTAATATTGGCATTGTTGCATCTACTCAGGGTTTTAAAAAAAACATGACGTTTAGTGAATTACAAAATTGCCCATGTTTAGCCATGTTCGAAAGCGACTTGAGTATCGACAGTGATAGGCTTTCATATTCAAAAAGTTCAGTCTTGATGAAAATAGACGACGTAACTAACTTAAAGTCGTTTTTATTACAAGGCGCAGGTTGGGCAATGATGAATATAGATTACTGCGCCCCTGAAATAGAAGCTGGGCTTTTACAGCAAATACATATTAACGACAGAGAGGATCAGTTTGGCATAGAAGTGCGCGCATTTAGACGCGATGCGATTCACCATGGCCCTGTAGCGAGAACTATTTGGGAGCAGTTTAAAGTACTTAGTGAGGCGTATTTAAATGAACGCAGATATTGATAAAGAAACTCTTATTTATACTGTTATCGCAGGCATACCAGTGGGTAAAGTAGCAAGCTACGGGCAAGTTGCAGGCCTTGCAGGTTATCCTCAAAACTCACGATTGGTCGGGCGCTTATTAAAAATGATGCCAAACGACTCGGTGATACCTTGGCATCGCGTAGTGAATAGCCAAGGTAAAATATCGTTCCCTGAGGGAAGCGATAAATACCAAGAGCAACGCGAAAAGCTATTATCAGAAGGCGTACTGTTTAAAAACGACAAAGTGAATATGCGTGAGTGTCGATGGGAGTGACATGATTATTATTGGCAGATAATGCTGACTTTCAAGGCGTGAATCGACACTCTGTTGGGTGGCGCCTTCGGCTTAACCAAACTACCTTTTGACGTAGGTCGGATAAGTGGCGAAGCCACGCCATCCGACACAGTAAAATACCTTGCCAATTATTATCAGTATTTTATGTTGTCGACTGGCTGGAGAGTGCCATAAACGGACATTGGGAACACCCACAATTACAGGCTAAAAATTATGGGGTAAAATGATAGCCCACTGTTCTTAGTCCTTGTTATGTTTTATTCTCGCTTGAACCAACGATACAAAGCATTTAAGTTAAGGCCAATACCCATAAAATTAGGTTTAAGATCCACAATGTCATCACCTGTTGACAATGATGAATCAGATATTGCCTGTTTGGACTCAAGCCACTCTTTACCAGCTAAATTCACCTTCACATTAAAGTAAGGAAAATCTTCACTTAATGGTCGACTAGGGGTTGCGTTAATATATTCAGAATTCAACAAATCCTCAATAGTAGAAAGATCATAGTCAGAACTACTATCAATTTTTGCAACAACTCCTTCTGAAATTAATTTGCTTAAAGTTGTAACATGAGAATTCATAAATTCCTTAAAACATAAAAGCCTTACTCACCGAAAACTGGGAGCGTAGCGGTAATCTTCCCATTATTAATGGAGGCTATCTGTAGAATTTCCGTGTGCAGCAATTTGCTAGATTTTGTTGATTTTTTGCTTTATCAGATAGCTATTTTCAACAACGCTCTCAATTTCTTCATCACTGAAGCCAACAACTTTCATAAAGTGTAACAGGAATATAACTTCCATTTTTTGACACAGGATCCAGAGCTCTTTCCCGTCAGCAGCGTTGTCTTTTAAGTTTTCACTGTAATGAGTAAGGTAATTCCTTGTATCTACAATTTTTCTTAAAAGCTTACTTCTTTCCTTGTTACTTCCTAACTTATCCTTAAACGGCTCAATAATTCGTTTTAATCTTTTCCCTAAATTAATTTCATTTCCATGCATCAGGCGACCACTCAGCCATTCGACATGTTCCTCTGGGCAACTCTCTTTGATTGTTGAAATAAGCGAGTCAAATTCAGAAGAATCCATGAGCTTTTCATCACTTGTTCTTCTATGGTAAGTTTCCAGCCCTTGTGCCAAAGCTAAAAATTTACCATCAATATATTTTTGTGCCCCATTTTTTGTAGAAAAATATAAGCTTAGGGCCGGTGCCATAACCTCATATGCTCGTAGCCAGTTATTAAAAACATCATGAGCATTACTTTTTATCGTTCCGTAAGTAAATAACATTCTATGCCTGCTTTTATCTGGCGCATTTTCCACGAATGGAATACTAGGGTAATAAACCTTAACGGGTACGGGGTATTTTTTTCCAACACCATTTCTTTGTATTTCTTTGGATGTGGCTGACAAGTCTTTCAATGCAACTGTTGTATCGATAGCAAAGCATAAAAAGTTAGTTAATTTATATGCAATTTCTGTAAAGTCATCCAAAGGTCTTAATTCCTCAGATATCAACTTAAAGTAGACACGCTGCGTGATCTTAGCTTCAGTAGTCTGGGAAGAACCGAGGGTAGAAGAAAAGCAAATTTCTAACTTCATTCCATTATTTAAGTCATAAGAAATATTTTCAGGAAGAATGTAATTAATAGTAGCGGTGTTGTTTTTCCAATCACTGTCGGTGCTAATACCACTAATACCGACCCACTCATCTAAACAATCAACAGAAAACGATAAAGAATTAAAGGTCACGGATTCATTTTCATCGTAGGCGACACCACTTAAAACTTTATTCACACGGAGTTTAGATTTTGATATACCTCCGAAGGCATGATTTTTCCGGGTATAAAAGCAGTTCTCTAGGGTTACTAAACCTTCTTTCTCAACATGCCCTATTATTCTATTCAGGTCATCATCATCGTTTAGTGATTTAATACTGTCATCGAAGAGGCCTACAACTTCCAGCTCGATATCACCTCCATTTTTGATTATTAATACCCCTGGGATTTTTTTCTCATATCGCTCAGGAAGCCAGAAATATCCTGTTTTCACATATTCATCTTCGATTCCCCTCTCTGTCAGACTAGTTGTCGCGCTTAATATTTAATCATTAAAATTAAGTAGAGGGCGTGGAAAAACAATGCCAATTTATTCAACGCAGCAAAAAGAGTCGGCTCTTCAGAAAATGATGCCG
>Ga0316197_10003158_pt1 | contig 11714 bp, 10 predicted proteins | sample OudBiesiAoxic_MG_FD_204939 | JGI IMG/M metagenome (GOLD analysis project Ga0316197, IMG submission 204939) | Coastal sediment microbial communities from Oude Bieten Haven, Netherlands - site A oxic | ecosystem: Environmental > Aquatic > Marine > Coastal > Sediment | place: Netherlands...
ACGTCGAACTTCTGATGTTCCTGTGTCTGCTCTATCTCGCCGTTCTTGGCGCAACGGCGCTTACAAAACTGGCGATGCGGATCGGGCGGGAGCTTATCTCAGCGCGGATGGTGCGGACGCTGCGCGGCTCTGTCTATTATTGCGTCTACACCGCCCGTCCGGAAAAGGCGAAATCCCGCGAGGAAGAAGAACTTGACGATGGTGCGGTTGTTTCAATGTTGTCGAGCGAAGTGGAGAAACTGGGTGGTTTCGCCGGGTCTGCGATCTCCGGCCCCCTGTTGCAGGTGGGAACACTGGTTTCGGTACTTGGCTACATGTTCTGGGTTGAGCCGCTGATCGCCGGCATTGCGGTTGCGCTTTATGCCCCACAATTTGTAATCGTGCCGCTGTTTCAGCGGCGTCTGAACAGGCTCGTGGGTGAAAAGGCGCAACGGCTACGGGATCTGGGCAAGATTGTCGTGGATCTTCCGGCGGATCAGCAGATCAGCAATGAAGCACCTGAGGATTTCGTCACGCTGACCGACAAGATCCTGCACTTGCGTAAGAAATTTGTTCTCACCAAGAACATCATGAAGGCGATCAACAATTTTCTGATCGCTTTGGGCCCGTTCGGGGTGATCTTTTACGGTGGCTATCTGGTGATCCAGGGCGAGATTCAGGTTGGCGTGATCGTGGCTTTCCTCTCCGGTCTTGAGCGCATTGGCGGACCGATCCGGGAACTTGTGGTGTCTTACCGCGAGATTTCGGATGCACACATGCGTTACCAGTTGCTGCTGGATAGTTTTGACGATGCCCGCGCGGCAGACCGGGCCTAACTGGGCCCGATCATAAAGCAAGACACGTTGCGCGCCTGCAGCCTGCGACAGGCCAGATCGGCGCTCTCGCGTGTCATGCCAAGGAAGTTCGCATCAAAGCCCTGTGGGCGGCGCACAACCTTTCGCAAAGTGCCGTCAAGCGTGGACATTTCGGCCAGCGCCGTTTTCAGAAGTACTTTTTCTGCGGCATACCGGCTGGGATAGCGCCCGACATTCACGCCCCAATGCCGTCCGCCAGAGGTCGACACGCGGGTCACGATCTCTTGTTCGACCACCGCTTTTTGGGTCTTTGCGGGTTTGGTCCTCGGTGTCAGGTCAGCAGGGCGCAGTGCAGGACGGGCGACCGCCGATGCAAGCGTAACCTGTGCCTGAGCCGCGGGTTCAGGCGCTCTTACGGCTTCGCGCAACGCGGCGTTGATATCGGCATTCAGCACTGTTGAGGTTGCGTTGGGTTCTGCCGCGGTCGCGACCACAACTTCTCTGGTTGACCCCGGGCGCATCTGCGGCCGTTTTGACGTCTTTACAGCGCCCACAAGCCTGATGGTCTTACCCTGTCCGCCGGGTGTGGACCCCGCGGCGCTGGGTGTCTCTACGTCTGCAAAGACCGGTTTGGTGGGCTTGCGCAGCGGTGCCTTCGATGGCGCGCGACGAAAGCCCATGTCCATGAGTTTTGCGACTTTGGCATTACGTGCAGCAGTCGAGGTGCCGCCAAACATCGTCACGATGATCCGCTGATTGCCGCGCTCTGCCGAGGCGGTGAGGTTGAAGCCGGCGGCACGGGTGTATCCGGTCTTGATCCCGTCGGCCCCTTTGTAAGAGCCCAGAAACCGGCGGTTTGTGTGGTTCACCTTGCGCACACCTGCATCGGCTGTACGGCGGGAAAAGAGGTTGTAATACTGGGGGAAGTCATAAAGCAGGTGCCGACCCATGGCCGTCATGTCACGGGCGGTCGACATATGGCCGGACTCGGTTAAACCGTGCGCGTTCTTGAAAGTCGTCTTGGTCATTCCCAAGCTTTTGGCCGTACGATTCATCCGGCGTGCGAACGCCGCCTCAGAGCCGGAGATCGCCTCCCCGATGGCCGTCGCCGCGTCGTTGGCGGATTTCACCGCAGCGGCCCGGATCAGATACCGCAAAGCGATACGCTGACCTGACTTGAGACCAAGCTTGGAGGGGGGCTCGGACGCTGCATGTTTTGAAATCTTGACCTTGGTGTCCAACGAGATTTCGCCCCGCTGGATCGCGTCAAAGGCGATGTAGAGTGTCATCATCTTTGTCAGCGACGCCGGATGCAGACGGGTATCGGCATTGCGTGAATGCAAAACCTCGCCGGTCCGCGCGTCGATCACCATCGCCGCATAAGGCGCTGCCATCGCACTCAGCGGGACAACAACCAAAATCCAAATAGCCGCTATAATAAATAGCCCATACCGGGCCGGCTGCACGCGCCGCGCTCTCATGATAACCTGCCTTTGCTCTGCCTCGGGCCGCCAATTGTTTCGACTGGCCTCAATTATTGCCAAAAGATTATCACACGTCTGAGTTTCGATAAACCCTTTGAATCGAATGAATTACGCAAATGTGCTCATGTGAGCCATCCAGATGTGGGGCATTCCCGGCATCCGGGTACAACTGAGGCCATTGTGGCGGGAATGTGGCGGAATTGGGGCGGCGGTTGACGCAATTTCGGATCGATTGCGTGCGCTTAGTCGATCCGTGCGATCAACGCCGGCAGTCCGCGCAAATTTTCCAGTTCGGCAAACCGAATGTGCTGCGGTGCATCGGCATGCTCGACCTCCCATGTCAGGCCATGGGGGACATAAACGCCCCAGCCGCCCGCTTCTATCATCGGGATGACATCTGACCGCATCGAGTTGCCCACCATCAGGCCGCGGGCGGTTCCATCCCCGTGGGTTTCAAATATGCCTTCATAGGTTGCCGGTGTTTTGGCCGAGACGATTTCTATGGCGTCAAACATCGCGTGAAGACCGGATTCGGCCAATTTGCGTTCCTGGTCTAGCAGATCGCCCTTGGTGATCAGGATCAGACGAAAATCCCCGCGCAGGGTCTCAAGTACCTCTGCGGCATGGGGGAGCAATTCGACGGGATGCGCCAGCATTTCACGCCCCGTGGCAAGCAACTCTGCGATGACTTTGGCTGGCACCTGACCATCGGTGACCTCGATCGCCGTCTCAATCATCGACAGGGTAAAGCCTTTGATACCAAAGCCATAATGCGGCAAATTGCGTTTTTCGGCCGCGAGCAAACGCGCCATCAGTGTCTCACGATCCGTATGCTCGGCCAGCAAACTGGCAAAGTGATCCTGCGTTAAGACAAAGAATCGTTCATTGTGCCACAATGTGTCATCGGCATCGAAACCGATGGTCGTCAGCTGTGCTGCCATCTTTGGCGCTGCCTCTTTTCTAATTCTGATCAGGCGTTATATAGACGGATGCACGACTCACAACATGTACGCGAGCAACGAGGGCCAGCAATGCGCCTTGATGATCAAATGATGGCAGACAAGCCTGGTGACGACGACCAGACCGATCTGTTGACCAAGACAAAGCCCAAAACCAAGCGGCCACCTTTGTACAAGGTGTTGCTGCTCAACGACGATTTCACACCCATGGAATTCGTCGTGCATGTGCTTGAGCGTTTTTTTGGTCTCAATCACGCGCAGGCGTTCGAAATCATGTTGACCGTACATAAAAAGGGTCTCGCCGTAGTTGGCGTTTTCAGCCACGAGATCGCAGAGACCAAAGTGGCACAGGTGATGGATTTTGCACGACGCCACCAGCATCCTCTGCAATGCACCATGGAAAAAGAAGAATAACGCTTGATTGATACGCGATTGCGGCTGGCGCTTAACAACGGCGGGCTTGAGCTACCTGAAACGGGTTTGATTGCGGCGTTTGCTCCGCCCCGGGATGCGGATCTGGCTGGGCTGGCCAAAGATCGCCTGCAGATTATTCACGATTTGAAACCAGAGTATGACGCGTGGAAAACGCGGGGATATGACACTGTCCGCACCACAAAAGAACGGTATGTTGCCGCGATTGTGTGTTTGCCACGCGGCAAAGCGCAAGCGAGGGCCATGATCGCCGAAGCCTGTTCAGTCTGTGATGGCCTGGTCATCGTTGACGGTCAGAAAACAGACGGTGCCGACAGCATCCTGCGCGAAATGCGCGACCGTGTGACCGTACAGGGTCCGATCTCAAAAGCGCATGGCAAGCTGTTCTGGATCGACAGCACCGCGACGGATTTCTTTGCCGATTGGGCGCAAAGCCCGGCAATCACTGACGGGGGCTTCTGGTCTGCGCCGGGGGTGTTTTCTGCCGATGCTGTCGATCTGGCGTCTGCCTTGCTGGTCGAGGCGCTGCCAGAAAACCTTGGAGCGGAAGTGGCTGATCTGGGGGCCGGATGGGGCTTTCTCTCGTCTCACATTCTCACCCGACCAACGGTCAAGACGCTCTATGTCATTGAGGCGGGGCATCTCGCGCTGGAATGCGCGCGCCACAATGTCACTGACGACCGCGCGGTATTCCTATGGGAAGACGCCACAAAATGGGAACCGCCGCACCGGCTGGACTGCGTGGTGATGAACCCGCCATTCCACACCGGGCGTGCAGCCGAGCCGCAGTTGGGGCAGGCCTTTGTTGCGGCTGCTGCGCGCATGCTGTCGGGTCAGGGGCAATTATTTATGGTGGCCAACCGTCATCTGCCCTATGAGGCGGAGTTGAAAACCCGTTTCGCATTTGTCGAGGAGATTGGCGGCGATGCGCGGTTCAAGCTTTTTCACGCGGCGCGCCCACTGCGCACCCGTAGATAGACCCGCCGCAAGCGGACGGGCATAACCTGAGAGAGGTGATCCCTCATGTCATTTTCCATCAAAGGTAAAACTGCAATCGTCACAGGTGCTGCCGAGGGCATCGGGCTGTCGATTGCCCGCCAGTTTGCCGACAAGGGCGCAAACGTAATGTGTGCTGACAGCGACGAAAAGAAACTCGCCGCAGAACTCGGCGACGCAAAGGACGACGGCAATATTCGTTTTTTTGGTGGCGATCTGCGCCAGCGCCTGACCATCGCCAACCTTGTTTCGGCCACCATTGATGCCTTTGATCAGGTTGATATTCTTGTCAATTCGTCGCGGCAGGTGATACCGACAAATGCGTTGGATGTTGAAGATACATCGGTAGAGACACTTCTGGATCAAAACCTTCTCACGGCGCTCCATCTGACCCAGCAGGTCGCACGGCGGATGATCAAGCAGGCGGGCGATCAGGAAGAGGGGCAGGTCGGCAGCATCATCAATCTCAGCTCCATCGCCGCACATCAGACACGGCCCGAGTTGATGGGCTATTCGATTGCGGCGGCGGCACTTGATCAGATGACACGCTCTATGGCCCTGGCGCTGGCCCCGCATCGCATCCGGGTGAACGCGATTGCTTTTGGCTCAGTGATGAGCGCGTCGCTGAAGGAATCGGTGGCCGAGAATCGCGAATGGCGGGACGACATCCGCAGCCATACCCCGCTGGGTCGTATCGCGGCCCCTTCAGAACTGGCTGATGCCGTGCAGTTTCTTGCCGCTGAAAGCTCAGGCTTCATGACCGGGGAGATCATGGTCGTGGATGGTGGCCGCTCGCTGCTCGACGTGGTGAGCGCCCCGGCCCATTGAACACGGTCGCCGATTGACCTTTTGATCTGGATCAAGGCAAGTTGCGGGTTGCGGCAGCTAGACCGGCTGAACGGTAAGACATAGGCATCCCAAAATGAACAACCTCCTCGACACCGAGAAAACCCGCGCGTCAGCGTGGTTCCGGACACTGCGCGATGAAATCGTGACCGCGTTCGAAGCCTTGGAAGACAGTCATGACACCGGGCCCCTCGCCGACGCGGCGCCAGGGCGCTTTGAGGTCTCCGAGACGACGCGGAAAAGCGAAGATGGTGGAGACGCGGGAGGCGGCCTGATGAGCGTGATGCGCGGTGGCCGGGTGTTTGAGAAAGTCGGGATCAATGTGTCAACTGTCTATGGCACCCTTGGCGAGCGCGCACAGATGGCAATGGCGGCGCGCAAGGGTATTCCCGGCATGGCAGATGATCCGCGGTTCTGGGCCTCGGGTATTTCGCTGGTCGCCCATATGCAAAATCCGCATGCACCTGCCGTTCACATGAACACGCGCATGTTCTGGACCCCGCATGCGTGGTGGTTCGGTGGCGGTTCTGATCTGAACCCGTGTATCGACTACGAAGAAGATACCGCCCATTTCCATGCGCAGCAGCAAGCGTATCTTGATCCGCATGGGGCCGCGCTTTATCCAAAGCTCAAGGCTTGGGCAGACGAGTATTTTTACATTCCCCATCGCAATCGCGCGCGTGGCGTGGGGGGCATTTTTATGGACGACCACTGCACTGGCGACTGGGAAGCGGACTTTGCGCTGACGCAGGATATTGGCCGCGCCTTTCTGCCGGCTTATCTGCCACTGGTGGAGAAACGGCGCGTTCAGGATTGGACGGACGCGGATAAGGATGCACAGTTGGTCCACCGCGGGCTCTATGCCGAGTACAATCTTGTCTATGACCGCGGCACGAAGTTCGGGCTTGAGACCGGCCATGATGCCAACGCAGTGCTGATGAGCTTGCCCCCCCTCGCAAAGTGGGTGTGATCGTCAGTTGAAGACGGACTGGGGCGCAGCCCCAGACCCCGGAGATTTCCGGCAAAATGAAGTGTGCTGGCCTGACTGACTAAGTCCGTGCAGCGTGCGGTCGTAGCGAGGTGAAATGCGGACTTTCCCTTGCCCCCAGTTTGGCGAGGGCGGCGTTTTCAGTCGGTATGCCAGTCAAAGAAATGCGGTCCGGCTTGTCCGATAAGCTCCTGCGCGAGATCGACGCCCATCTGACCGCCGTCGCTGATCGGGCCAGTGCGGTCACCGCTGATGACCTCCGAGCCATCCGGGCGCAGCACCTCGCCGCGCAGATGGAGTGTGTCGCTGTCAAGCGTGGCAAGCCCCGCGATGGGTGTTTCGCAAGACCCGTCGAGTGTGAGCAGAAAGGCGCGCTCGGCTGTCAGCCGCTGACCCGTGGGGGTGTGATGGATTGCGGCCAGCAGCTTTTCGGTGTTGGCGTCTCCTGCACGCCGTTCGATGCCGATGGCCCCCTGTGCCACTGCGGGCAGCATATCCGTATCTGCGATCGGGCTGGCAGGAACATTTGCCATGCCGAGACGGTTCAGACCTGCCATCGCCAGAAAGGTGCATTCTGCCACCCCGTCTGCCAGCTTTTTCAACCGGGTCTGCACGTTGCCGCGAAATTCCACGACATTGAGGTCTGGTCGGCGATGCAGCAACTGGGCACGGCGGCGTAAGGATGATGTTCCGACAACAGCACCTTCGGCAAGCTGATCCAGACCCGACAGGACCGGGGCAACAAAAGCATCGCGGGGGTCCTCGCGCGGCAGAAATGTCTCTAACAGCAAGCCGCCGGGCTGGATGGTCGGCATATCCTTCATCGAATGCACGGCAATGTCGATTTTGCCCGCCAGCAAGTCTTCTTCGATCTCGCGGGTGAACAACCCTTTGCCGCCGATTTCTTTCAGTGGGCGGTCCTGAATGGCGTCCCCCGTCACCTTGATCACAACGATTTCAAACGCGGCTTGCGCGATCTCGAAGGCTGCGGCCAGTCGGGCGCGGGTTTCGTAGGCTTGCGCCAGTGCCAGTGGGGATCCCCGGGTGCCGATGCGCAGCGGATTCTCGGGTGTCGGCAGTGTCAGGTTCATGGGGTTCTCTTCAGGTATGTCAATTTGGCCTGACAATGGCGTAGCTCTGGCTTGACATCCAGCCCCTTGCGCCCGACCAAAGGCGGAAGTTGAGAAGTGAGGATGCTGATGGCCCCGACAAAAACGATCCTGCGCGCTTTGGCAGGGGAAACACTGCCGACACCACCAATTTGGATGATGCGTCAGGCAGGCCGGTATCTGCCGGAATATAAGGCCACACGGGCGGAAGCCGGGGACTTTTTGTCGCTGTGTTATAACCCTGACCTCGCGACCGAAGTGACCTTGCAGCCGATCCGGCGTTATGGGTTTGATGCCGCGATCCTGTTTGCGGATATTCTGCTGGTGCCGCAGGCGCTGGGCGCTGATTTATGGTTCGTCACCGGCGAGGGGCCGCGCCTGTCCACGATCACAACGCAGGCGGATTTTGACAAGCTTGGCCCGGCTGAGGATGTCCACGAGACGCTGAACCCGATCTATCAGACTGTTCGAAACCTTGCTGGTGCGCTGCCGCAAGAGACCACGCTCATTGGGTTTGCCGGAGCACCCTGGACTGTTGCCACCTACATGATTGCAGGTCAGGGCACGCCGGATCAGGGACCGGCACATGCATTGATGCAAGAGAACGAAGCGCTGTTTGAGGCGTTGATGGACCGTATCACGCAGGCGACGATCACCTATCTCGCTGCGCAGATTGATGCCGGTGCAGAGGTCGTCAAGATATTCGACAGTTGGGCCGGGTCGCTGAAGGGCGATGCCTTCGACAAATACAGCCTTGCACCTGCGCGCGAGATCACGGCAGCGCTGAAGGCGCGATATCCAAATATCCCGATCATCGGTTTTCCGCGCGAGGCGGGTGAAAGATATGTGGGCTTTGGCAAGGCGACGGGCGTTGATTGCGTCGCGCTCGACAATTCGGTTGATGCGGCATGGGCCGCTGCGCATGTACAGGTTGACGGCTGCGTGCAGGGCAATCTGGCGTCCAGTCACATGGTGACCGGGGGGCAACCGCTGGTGGATGAGACCCGGCGCATTGTGAAGGCCTTCAGCAAGGGACCGCATATTTTCAACCTTGGCCATGGCATTACCCCGGATGCGGACCCGGCAAATGTGCAGCTTATGATTGATACTGTGCGCGAAGGTGCCGCTGCGCCCGTTTAACCCATTTCATCCCTTGACGGGGCGGGGGCATTGGCATACTCCCCGCGCCGATGGCGTTATAGCTCAGTTGGTTAGAGCGAACGACTCATAATCGTTAGGTCCCTGGTTCAAGTCCAGGTAACGCCACCATAATTTTCTTATTTCTTCATAGTTCCCAGCGCGTCAGCGCTATGGTGCGTGGCGGGCTCTGAGCCCAGACGTCGCCCTCGGTAGGGTCCCCATCGTTTGTCAGGCAACAACTATTGGTTTAGCGGTGGACTCGTTGCGGTCGACCGATGGGAGGCCCTTGCGCGGTCTGCGATAGAAATGCGAGTGACAATGGGCGGATTGTCGTTAATCTGAGTATCGGAAAGTCTTGTGGACGCCTCGGAAACAGAGGTGCGGAAAAGACTTGGGAGGAAATGATATGACTATGACGCGACATCTGTTCTTGAGTGCGGCTGCTGCCGTGACACTGGCGCTGGGGCTAAGCACGACAAATGCACTGGCGCAAGATGTGACACTGCGGATGCATCAGTTCCTGCCGCCGCAGGCGAATGTCCCAAAGCTGATCCTGGACGTCTGGGCCGATAAGGTCGAAGCGGACAGTGAAGGGCGGATCAAGATTGAACGCTATCCCGCGATGCAGCTTGGCGGGACGCCACCGGAATTGATCGATCAGGCCATCGACGGGGTTGCGGACATTGTCTGGGCCGTCAACGGCTTTACGCCCGGGCGTTTCCCGCACACCGAGGTGTTTGAGTTGCCCTTCATGACCGAAGATGCACGCGCTGCTTCGCATGCCTATTGGACGATGTTCGAAAAACACATGAAGGATACCGATTTTAAGGATGTGCATATCCTTGGAGCTTGGGTCCATGGTCCCGGCATGTTGCACACCAAATCACCGGTGGCGGAACCCGCAGACCTGCAGGGCATGAAAATCCGCGGCGGGTCCCGGCTGGTGAACCAACTGCTTGAAACGGTGGGGGCGACGCCGGTTGGCCTGCCTGTCACGGCCATTCCAGAATCCCTGTCGAAAGGGGTGATTGATGGCACAACGATCCCGTGGGAGGTCACGACGGCGCTGAAGGTGTCCGAGCTTGTTGGCAACCATACGGAATTTGACGGGCCTGCGATTTACAATCTGACATTCGTGCTGGCCATGAACAAGGACCGCTGGGAGGCGTTGCCGGATGACCTGAAGGCCGTGTTTGATGCCAATTCGGGCCATGACTTTTCGGTCTTCGCAGGGGGCACGATGGAAGATGCCGATGGCCCGGCACGCGCGGTCGCGGTGGAACGTGGCAACACGATCATCACCGTCAGTGAAGAGCAGGCGATGGCATGGGACGAGATGGCCCGCCCAGTCTACGATTCATGGATCGCCGACATGGAAGGCAAAGGAATTGATGGCCAGGCGCTGATTGACGAGGCGCAGGCCTTAATGAAAGAGTATCAGACGAACAACTAAACAGAACCGTTCAGCTGAATGAATGGTCGAATATGGGGAGAATACAATGATGATCAGAAGAACTCTGCTGGGCCTTGCGGGCGCGGCACTTGCCGTAAGCCTTGGGGCGACCACCGCAATGGCACAGGAGGTGACATTGCGGATGCACCAATTCCTGCCGCCACAAGCGAATGTGCCAAAGCTGGTGCTGGATGTCTGGGCCGATAAGGTGGAGGCCGACAGTGACGGCCGCATCAAGATTGAGCGCTATCCGTCGATGCAGCTTGGCGGTACACCGCCCGAGCTGATGGATCAGGCCATTGATGGCGTTGCTGACATCGTCTGGACCGTGGTTGGCTATACGCCGGGCCGCTACCCGAGCACCGAAGTTTTTGAACTGCCGTTCATGATGACAAATGCCCGGGCGGCAAGCTCTGCCTATTGGCAGATGTTCGAAAAACACATGAAGGACACTGAGTTCAAGGATGTCCATATTCTGGGCACATGGGTCCATGGCCCGGGATTGATCCACGCCAACAAAGAAGTGCGGTCCCCGGCCGATATGCAGGGGCTCAAAATCCGCGGCGGCTCTCGACTGGCGAATGCGCTGCTTGAAAAAACGGGCGCGACGCCTGTCGGCATGCCAGTGCCTGCCATTCCTGAGGGGCTGAGCAAGGGTGTGATCGACGGCACAACAATCCCATGGGAAGTTACGGCGGCGTTGAAGGTGCCAGAGCTGGTGAAGAACCATACAGAATTCACCGGGAATGCGCTGTACGTGCTGACGTTTGTGCTCGCGATGAACAAGGACCGTTATGAAAGCCTGCCGGATGACCTGAAGAAAGTGATCGATGACAATTCCGGGTTGGAGTTTTCGATCTTTGCCGGTGGCACACAGTCCGACTCCGACGCGCCAGCGCGAAAACTCGCGGCGGATGCCGGCAACAATATCGTCACGCTCAATGCTGAGGAAACGCAGGTTTGGAAAGACGCTGCCCAGCCGATCTATGACGAATGGATTGCGGATATGAAGAGCAAAGACATCGACGGTCAGGCGCTGATCGACGAAGCCCGTGCTCTGATGGACGCCTACAAAGAGTAACGCATCAGTTGCGTGACGGGTCTGCGGCAGGGGTTCTGCAGCAGACCCTTTTTGAGCCTGCCGATAAGAAAGACGACGCAATGCACAGGCTGATCCGGTTTCTGGCCAAATTCACGGCCCTTTGTGGTGGTCTGGTGTTAATCCTGCTGATTGTACTGACAACGTTGTCGATCATCGGGCGCTCGCTCAACAAACTGCTGCACAACGATTTCTTCTCCCAAGAGCTGACCGGGTTTTCTGAGTTTGTGCTGGGACTTGGCGTTGGCGAGATCAACGGAAACTATGAACTGCTTGAGGCGGGTGTCGCCTTCGCGATCTTCTCGTTCCTGCCAATCTGCCAGTTCTATGGCGCGCATGCGACGGTGGATATCTTCACGTCTGCCCTGCCCAAAGGTGCCACACGCTGGATCGCTGCGTTCTGGGAGGTCGTTC
>Ga0316197_10003159_pt1 | contig 11713 bp, 25 predicted proteins | sample OudBiesiAoxic_MG_FD_204939 | JGI IMG/M metagenome (GOLD analysis project Ga0316197, IMG submission 204939) | Coastal sediment microbial communities from Oude Bieten Haven, Netherlands - site A oxic | ecosystem: Environmental > Aquatic > Marine > Coastal > Sediment | place: Netherlands...
CCATTCTTTAATGCTCCACTCAGACGCGACGTTTTTTAGGAGGCCGGCACCCGTTGTGCGGGATAGGCGTCACGTCAGTAATGTTGGTGATTTTGTAACCCACGGCGTGCAGTGCACGAACCGAAGATTCACGACCAGGCCCGGGACCCTTGACGCGTACGTCGAGGTTTTTCAGACCATAGTCCAGTGCGGCACGCCCTGCAGTTTCAGCAGCGACCTGTGCAGCAAAAGGTGTACTTTTTCTGGAACCACGAAAACCGGCACCACCGGCTGTAGCCCATGAAAGAGCATTGCCCTGACGGTCGGTGATCGTGATGATCGTATTGTTGAAGGAGGCATGTACGTGGGCGATACCGTCCACTACTGTCTTTTTAACCTTCTTTTTCTTGGTAGGCTTGGCCATAATTTTTCCGTTTCTTAACGCTTAATCGGACGACGCGGGCCTTTACGGGTACGCGCGTTTGTCTTTGTTTGCTGACCACGTACCGGCAGACCACGGCGGTGCCGCAAGCCGCGGTAACAACCGAGGTCCATCAAACGTTTGATGTTCATTGCCACTTCACGTCGCAGGTCGCCTTCGACGGAGAGTTTTCCAACCTCTGTACGAATTCCTTCGATCTCTGATTCTGTCAGATCACGAATTTTGGTGTCCGGTGCGACACCGGCTGCTTCACATATCTGGTATGCACGGGTATCCCCGATACCATAAATGCTGGTCAAGCCCACCCAGGTGTGCTTTTGAACCGGTATGTTGACTCCTGCAATACGAGCCATGTTGTAAACTCCTGTCAGCTATATGCCGTTTTGTGAACCGCACATTATATCGAATATAAAGTGCCGGTAAAAGCCTGAAACCAATTGCTTTCGGGCCGGCGTCCTAAATTTGTCAGCCTTGTCTCTGCTTGTGCTTTTTCTCACTGCAAATTACGAATAAAACGCCTTTACGTCTTACGATTTTGCAGTTCCTGCAGATCTTTTTTACTGAAGCCTGCACTTTCATGATTCTTCTCCAAAGCAAGCGGGCGGGCCATTATCCGGCTACCCGTCATTACCCGCTCATGCGGAACAATACAAACTATCGCCGGACCACTCCGGAACGGCCATAGGATTTCAAGTTAGCCTTTTTCATAAGGCTGTCGTACTGGTGCGAAATCAGGTGAGCCTGGATTTGTGCGATGAAGTCCATGATAACCACGACAACAATCAGTACAGAGGTTCCGCCAAAATAGAACGGTACAGCCCATAGCACCCTGAAAATATCCGGCAACAGACATACCGTCACCAGGTAGATCGAGCCGACCATTGTCAGTCTCGTCAGTACATAGTCAATATAATCAGCCGTTTGACGCCCGGGACGAATGCCGGGAATAAACGCGCCGGATTTCTTGAGATTGTCTGCTGTTTCCTTGGAATTGAACACCATGGCGGTGTAGAAGAAACAGAAGAAAATAATCAAACCCGAAAACAAAATCGTGTACGCCAGGTTACCCGGAGTCAGCGCTGCTGATACATCTGTTAACCAGGACAGACCTTCCGAACCGCTAAACCATGTCGCCAGCGTGGACGGGAAAATCACGATACTCGAAGCGAAGATCGCCGGAATCACACCGGACATATTCACCTTCAAGGGGAGATGCGTAGACTGGTTCTGGTAAGCAACCCTGCCCTGCCGTTGTGCGTAATTGACCGTAATTCTGCGTTGGCCGCGTTCCACGCGAACAATGAAGTAAATCACGGCAAGTACCAGCGCCAGGATGATCAAAGTTGCCGGGATACTCAGCTGACCCGTGTTCACCAGCTCCAACGTGCCGGCAACTGCTCTAGGCAGGCCTGCAACAATACCGGCGAAAATGATCAGTGAAATACCATTACCTACACCACGCTCGGTTATCTGTTCACCCAGCCACATCAGGAACACCGTTCCGGCAGTCAGGGTGACCATCGCAGTAAACAGGAAACCAAACCCGGTTTGCAATACCACGCCGGTTTGTCCCTGTAGCGCGAAGGCAACGCCTCCGGCCTGGACAGCCGCGAGAATAACCGTGAAGTTTCTCGTGTACTGCGTTATTTTCTGTCGCCCGGTGGAGCCTTCCTTCTTCAGCTGCGCAAGCTGAGGTATGGCGCTGCTCATCAACTGCATGATGATCGATGCCGAGATATAAGGCATGACACCCAATGCAAAAAGCGAGAACCTTTCCAGTGCGCCACCTGTAAACAGGTTGAACACGTCCACAATGGTTCCCTGCTGCGAATTCATGAACTGCAGCAGTGCCTGTGGATTAACGCCGGGAACCGGGATGAACGTACCAATGCGGTAAATAATTAACGCGGCGACTACGAACAGCAAACGCTGGCGAAGCTCGGTCAAACGACCCAGACCACCCAGCGTTTCCGCCATTTGTGACGGGGAACGTGACATTATTCTACCTTACCTCCGGCAGCCTCGATTGCAGCCTGGGCGCCCTTGGTGACATTCAGACCTTTCACGGTAATTGCCCGGTCAAGTGTTCCGGTGTTGATGATTTTCACTTTCTTGGCGTCATGTCCGACGATTTTCAGAGACTTGAGTGTTTCAATGTCTATGACGTCCGCATCAAGAACCTGGATCTGGTACAACCGTACCTCTGCGTTGTAGCGAGCAGTGCGGGAGGCAAAACCACGCTTCGGCAGGCGACGTTGCAAAGGCATTTGTCCGCCTTCAAAACCCACTTTGTGGAAGCCACCGGAACGGGATTTTTGTCCCTTGTGACCACGACCTGCGGTCTTACCGAGGCCAGAGCCAATTCCGCGTCCAGCGCGTTTGCGATCTTTTTTGCTACCCTCTGCAGGGCTGAGTTCATTCAGTTTCATGTCTGTACTTTCCCAAATATATAATTTGCGGTTCGCAGATTAATCCGGCCGTTAACGGCTTCAGACTTCTTCCACTCGCACCATGTAGTCAATTTTGTTGCACATGCCCCGGATGGACGGCGTATCTTCAAGCACGACCGTATGGTGCATGCGCTTGAGGCCGAGTCCACGGACACATTCCCGATGTTTCGGCTGAAACCCGATCGGAGAACGGACCAGCGTAACTTTAATTTGCTTCTGCTTTTTAGCCATTGTCTTTACCCGACGTTCGCCATGATTTCATCAACAGACTTGCCACGCTTAATGGCAACAGACTGCGGGCTCTGCATAGACTGCAGACCCTTGATGGTTGCGCGGACCAGGTTAATCGGGTTGTTCGACCCGACACTCTTGGCCAGTACGTTACGCACGCCAACGGTTTCCAAAACAGCGCGCATGGCGCCACCTGCAATTACGCCGGTACCTTCAGATGCAGGCTGCATGTAAATGCGTGAACCCGCATGGCTGCTTTTTACCGCGTGCCACAAAGTACCCTCACGTAGAGTGATGGTGACCATATTGCGGCGTGCTTTCTCCATTGATTTTTGAATGGCCACGGGCACTTCACGCGCCTTGCCATAACCAAAACCAATTTTACCGTTTCCGTCACCGACCACGCTCAGAGCGGTGAAACCGAAAATACGGCCACCCTTGACCACTTTGGCCACGCGGTTGACAGCTACCAGTTTTTCAAGAAGGCCGTCGCCGTTGTCTTTGTCCATATTCGCCATTTTTCTTACCTGTCTATGCGGGTCAGATCCTGCCCCGAATTCGATTAAGCTCGTTAGAAGTCCAAACCAACTTCACGTGCCGCATCAGCGAGTTCCTTGACGCGTCCGTGATATCGGTAACCGGAACGGTCAAAAGCAACTTGCTTGACGCCTGCTTCCACAGCCCGCTCAGCTACTGCCTTCCCGACTGCAGCCGCGGCTCCTTTATTTGATGTTCCTTTCAGATCAGCCGATACGTCTTTTTGCAGCGTATTGGCCGTGGCAATCACCTTGCCGTCTTCTGAATCAATGACCTGGGCATAAATATGCCGGCCACTACGGAAAATAGTCAGCCGGGGCTTGCCGAGGCGGCGGATGTGAGCGCGAGACTTTCTTGCTCTGCGCAAACGTGCGGCCTTTTTCTTATCCATCTCTAATTCCTCGCTTGCTTAAGCTTTCTTGGCTTCTTTCCGCACAACACGCTCGTCAAAATAACGAACGCCCTTACCCTTATAGGGCTCTGGCGGACGGAACGCTCGGATTTCCGAAGCGACCTGGCCTACTTTCTGTTTGTCGCAACCCTTGACCACGATCTCGGTCTGGCTTGGCGCCTCAATCGTAATACCGTCAGGTGCGGCGTATTCAACCGGGTGAGAAAATCCCAGTGCGAGGGTCAGTTTGCTTCCCTGTACCTGTGCACGGTATCCAACACCAACAAGTGTCAGTTTCTTTTCAAACCCGTTAGACACCCCGGCAACCATGTTACTGACCAGCGAACGATAGGTTCCGGCCATCGGAATGGCCGCATCGCTCTCAGGCTTCACCAGGTAGTTCTTGTCATCCTGTTCAAGGGTGACACTCGGGTGCAGCTTCATTGCCAGGTTTCCTTTCGGACCTTTGACCTTGACTTCACCACCCTGGACGTTCAATTCAACGCCTGAGGGCAACTCGATCGGGGCTTTTGCTATACGTGACATGTTATTCTCCCAATCCTTCTCAGCATCAAGTTACGATGCACAGGATTTCGCCACCCTGACCCGCAGCACGTGCGTCTACGTCGGTCATGATGCCTTTCGATGTACTGATAACCGCAGTACCCAGTCCGTTCAGGATCTTCGGCAACTCGTCTTTGCCGCGATAGATCCGTAAACCAGGACGGCTCGCACGTTTCAGTGATTCAATTACGCCCCTGCCTTCCATGTAACGAAGGGTGACCTCGAGCGCGGGTTTGCCGTCGACTTCGACGTCCCGGTAATCATTGATATAACCTTCGTCCTTCAGGACTTTGGCTATGCCCGTCTTCACTTTGGAAGCGGGGATGTTAACAGTCGTCTTCTGTACCGCCTGGGCGTTACGAATACGCGTTAGCATGTCCGAAATAGGGTCGCTCATGCTCATGATTATCTTCCTCTTTACCAGCTGGCCTTACGAAGGCCCGGTACGTCACCGCGCATCGCGGCTTCGCGTAATTTGTTACGACCAAGTCCGAATTTCCGATAGAAACCGCGCGGGCGGCCAGAAATTGCACAGCGATTACGCTGGCGGACCGGGCTCGAATCGCGGGGTAATTTCTGCAGCTTGAAGATCGCATCCTGCTGCACTTCGAAATCTACATCCGGATTAGTAATGATCGCTTTGAGTTCAGCACGTTTCTTGGCGTACTTTGCCACCAGTTTCGTACGACGCTTCTCGCGATTAATCATTGATACTTTTGCCATCGGAAATCCTTCGCTTATTTCTCTTTGAACGGGAAGTTGAATGCCTGCAACAACGCCATTGCTTCCGCATCATTCTTCGCCGTCGTTGTAATCGTGATATCCATTCCGCGGATCACGTCAATCTGATCGTAATCGACCTCGGGGAACATGATCTGCTCTTTAACGCCCATGCTGTAATTGCCACGACCATCGAAAGATTTACGGTTCAGGCCACGGAAGTCACGAATACGTGGAATGGCAACATTCACCAGGCGATCCAGGAATTCATACATCTTTTCCCGACGCAGGGTCACTTTGCAGCCAACGGGCCAACCATCACGAATTTTGAAGCTTGCCACCGACTTGCGCGCATTGTTTACAATCGGCTTCTGGCCGGCAATCGCGGTCATGTCGCCAACAGCGCGAACCATGATTTTCTTGTCGTTAACAGCTTCACCCACACCCATGTTCAGTGTGATCTTGGTGATTTTGGGTACTTCCATGACGTTGCTGAAACTGAATTTCTCCAGCAACTCGGGTACCACTGTCTCTTTGTAATATGTCTGTAATCTGGACATCTGACGATCCTTAAATATCCACTGCTTCGCCGGTGGAATTGAAAATACGAACCTTGCGGCCGTCATCCAGGGTCTTGAATGACACGCGGTCACCTTTACCGGTACCCGGGTTGTACAGAGCGACGTTAGATACGTGGATAGGTGATTCTTTCTCCACGATTCCGCCAGCCTGGTTCATTCCCGGATTTGGCTTCTGGTGTTTTTTCACCATGTTTACATTTTCGACCAGCAGTTTGCTGTCGTCGAGTACACGCAGAACGTGCCCCCGCTGACCTTTGCTGCGACCGGTTTTTACGATGACTTCGTCACCTTTGTTTATTCGCTTCATCTGTCTGCTCTCTTCGCTTACAGCACTTCTGGCGCTAAAGACACGATTTTCATGAACCGGTCTGAACGCAGCTCACGTGTTACGGGGCCAAAGATACGGGTACCGATTGGCTCGTGTTTAGCATCAAGCAAAACGGCTGCATTTCCGTCGAAACGGATCAATGAACCATCACCACGGCGAACACCCGAACGAGTCCTAACGACCACTGCGTTATAGACCTCACCTTTCTTGACCTTGCCACGCGGAATGGCTTCTTTAACGGTGACTTTAATCACGTCACCAATCCGCGCATAACGGCGCTTTGAACCGCCCAGGACTTTAATGCACATAACCCGGCGCGCGCCGCTGTTATCGGCTGCTGAAAGCATGCTTTGCATCTGAATCATCGTTAAATTCCTCTGCTACGCTCTTCTTCAGGCCCGGGGCCTTACTTGGCGCGCTCTAAAATTTCTACTACCCGCCAGCTTTTGGTCTTTGAAAGAGGCCGGCATTCTGAAATCTTTACCAGGTCGCCTTCACCACAGCTGTTCTCTTCATCATGCGCATGCACCTTGGTGGAACGCTTGATGTACTTTCCGTAAAGGGGGTGCTTAACCTGCCGTTCCAACATCACGGTTACCGTCTTGTTGGCTTTGCTGCTGGTCACGCGTCCCGTTTTGGTGCGTTTTACTGATTCGGTCGTGCTCATGATGCTTCACTACCCTTCTTTTTCTCGTTCAGTACTGTCTTAATGCGGGCAATATCCTTACGCACACGACGCAAGTCATGTGGCGTAGCCAATTGGCCGATACCACGCTGCATTCTCAGGTTGAACTGCTCACGCAAAAGGCCGCTTAGCTCTTCGCGAAGTTCGTTCTCGTTCTTTTCTCTCATATCTTGCGCGTTCATCACAGCACAGACCTCTTAACGAATGAGGTGCCAACCGACAGCTTGGCAGCCGCGAGCCTGAATGCTTCGCGGGCCTGCTCTTCAGACACACCCTGGATTTCATACAGAACCCGGCCAGGCTGGATCGCGGCTACCCAGTATTCAACATTGCCCTTACCTTTACCCATGCGGACTTCAACCGGCTTCTTCGTGACCGGCTTGTCCGGAAATACACGAATCCACAGCTTTCCGCCACGTTTCACGTAACGGGTGATCGCACGTCGGGCAGCTTCAATTTGACGCGCGGTAATGAAACCACGGGTCGTTGCCTTCAGGCCGTACTCACCGAAACTGACGCGGTTACCTACCTGCGCCAGACCACGGTTGCGGCCTTTTTGCTGCTTTCTGAATTTTGTTCGCTTTGGCTGCAGCATTACTCTATCTCCTAGCTCGCAACCGTCTGGTTGCGCTTGTTCTCATCGTCTGATCCGTACAGGCTGAAAACTTCACCCTTGTAGATCCAGACCTTTACGCCGAGCACACCATAGGTTGTTTGCGCTTCAACTACTCCGTAATCCACATCTGCACGTAATGTGTGCAGAGGAACACGGCCTTCGCGGTACCATTCGCTACGCGCAATATCTGCGCCGTTAAGACGACCGCCAACACAAACCTTGATACCCAGTGCGCCCAGGCGCATTGAATTACCGACAGCGCGTTTCATGGCGCGACGGAACATGATGCGACGTTCCAACTGCTGCGCAATACCTTCAGCAACCAGCTGTGCGTCGAGTTCCGGCTTGCGAATTTCTGCCACAGTAATGTGCGTTGGAACGCCCATCAAAGCAGTGACGTCACGACGCAGACGTTCGATATCCTCACCTTTCTTGCCGATGACAATACCGGGGCGCGCACTGTGAATAGTGATACGCGCGGATTTCGCCGGACGTTCGATCTGAATCCTGCTGACCGCAGCTTGTGCAAGCCGCTTTTGCAGGTATGCACGAACCTCGAGGTCTGAATTCAATTGTTCAGCGTATTCGCGCTTTTCTGCGAACCAGGTTGAATTCCAGTCTTTCGCGATTCCGAGGCGAAACCCAATTGGATGTACCTTATGACCCATTATGCTTGTCCCGTATTTTCGTCGGCGACGATCACAGTGATGTGACTGTTCCGTTTTAGAATTCGAGTTCCCCGGCCTTTCGCCCTGGCGCGTCCGCGCTTGAACGTAGGACCTTCGTCGACCATGATCGTGCTCACTTTCAGCTCGTCGATGTCAGCGCCTTCGTTATGTTCAGCATTGGCAATCGCAGAAAGCAGGACTTTCTTTACGATATGGGCCGCTTTCTTGGTGCTGAAAGCCAGGAGCTGCTCGGCTTGTTCAACCGGCATTCCCCTGACCTGATCAGCGACCAGGCGAACTTTTTGCGCTGATATGCGCGCGTTTTTTAAAATTGCAGTCGCTTGCATGACAACACCTACTTTGTCTTGCGGTCACCCGAATGACCCCTGAAGGTCCGGGTTGCCGCGAATTCACCCAGCTTGTGGCCAATCATCTGATCACTGATCAGAATTGGGACATGCTGGCGTCCGTTGTGCACCGCAATGGTCAACCCAACCATATCCGGGAGGATCATGGAACGGCGTGACCAGGTTTTGATCGGTCGCTTGTTGTTCGTTGCTACTGAATCCGTCACCTTTTTCATCAGGTGATGGTCAACGAACGGTCCTTTTTTAATCGAACGTGGCATAGCTGTACCTGTTATTTACCTGAACGCTTACGAACGATGAACTTGTCCGTCGTTCTGTTCTTACGGGTCTTGTATCCCTTAGTCGGGACACCCCAAGGGGTAACCGGGTGACGTCCACCGGACGTGCGCCCTTCACCACCGCCGTGCGGATGATCTACCGGGTTCATCGCGACGCCGCGGACAGTTGGGCGTACACCCCTCCACCGCGTGGCACCGGCTTTACCCAGCTTCTTGAGATTGTGCTCAGAATTAGATACTTCGCCAATGGTTGCACGGCAACGTGATGGAACCTTGCGCATCTCGCCGGAACGCAAACGAAGTGTCGCATACTGACCTTCGCGCGCTACCAGCTGCACTGCAGCACCAGCACTTCGTGCGATCTGCGCGCCTTTACCGGGCTTCATTTCCACACAGTGGATAACCGAACCCATCGGTATGTTGCGCAGTGGCATGCAATTGCCTGCCTTGATCGCTGCTTCACGGCCACTGACGACCTGGTCGCCGGCCCGCAGCCCTTTCGGCGCGATAATATAGCGTCTTTCACCATCCGCATAAAGCACAAGTGCGATATGCGCGGTTCGGTTCGGATCGTATTCGATACGCTCTACGTGACCGACGATACCATCCTTGTCGCGTTTGAAATCAATGACGCGATAGTGTTGTTTATGCCCACCACCCCGATGACGCGTGGTAATCCTGCCCGTGTTGTTACGACCACCGGATTTGGATTTCGCTTCCAGAAGACCGGCATACGGCGCACCTTTATGCAGGTGGGAATGCTTGACCTGAACGACACCTCGACGTCCTGGCGATGTTGGTTTTGCCTTAACAATTGCCATGACTATTCCTTAAACTGATTCCCCGCCCAGGAAGTCGATGACCTGACCTTCCTGCACGCGAACATAAGCTTTTTTCCAATCGCTGCGCTTACCGGGGCGCTGGCGAAAAGACTTGGTTTTTCCTTTAACTTTTACCATGCGTACCGACTCAACTTTGACTTCAAACAGAAGCTCAACGGCTCCCTTTACTTCAGCCTTGTTCGCATCGTTAACCACGTGGAAAACATACTGGTTGCTTTTCTCGCCCACGAGCGTTGTTTTCTCGGTTACGCGCGGTGACAGCAATACCTGGTATAAACGATCGTTGCTCATCCCAGCCACTCCTGTATCTTTTCGACTGCGTCCACAGTCATGATGACCTTTTCGGCAGCAACGAGGCTGACCGGATCGATACTTGATACGTCCAATGTGTAGACACCCGGGATATTTCTGGAAGCCAGGAACACATTACCGTCCAATTCACTCGTTACTATCAGGCCCGTTTCTACACCGAGGTCAGCCAACTTGCTGACCAGGGCGCCGGTCCGGGGTTCGGCAACATCGAAACCATCGACGATTACCAGACGCTCCTGACGGACGAGCTCTGAAAGAATTGCCTGCATCGCACCGCGATACATTTTCTTATTGACCTTTTGCGAATGATCGCGCGGGGTCGCTGCAAATGTCGCACCACCACCGCGCCAAATCGGGCTGCGGATGGTGCCTGCACGTGCACGGCCAGTTCCTTTCTGACGCCAGGGCTTCTTGCCGCCACCCCGGGTTGCCGCACGATTTTTCTGAGCCTTGGTGCCGGCGCGACCGCCTGCTAAATAGGCTGTGACGACCTGATGAACCAACGCCTCGGAAAAATCCCGACCAAACGTTGCTTCTGACACCTTGATGTCTTTGCCGCCTGCTACTGTGAGTTGCATGGTCATTTCTCCATCAAACCTTACTGATACGCCTTCACAGAAGGACGGACCATCACGGCACCACCAGGTGCACCAGGGACCGCACCCTTGATCAGGAGCAGGTTTCGCTCTGCATCAACACGAACCACTTCAAGATTCTGCGTTGTTACACGTTCATCACCCATGTGACCGGCCATTTTCTTGCCCTTGAACACGCGACCAGGAGTCTGGCACTGTCCAATTGAGCCCGGGGCCCGGTGAGCAAGCGAGTTACCGTGCGTGGCGTCCTGCATACGGAAATTGTGTCGTTTCACACCACCGGCGAAACCTTTGCCCTTGCTGGTACCGGTCACATCGACCAGTTCACCTGCTTCGAACATTTCCACGTTAAATACTGAGCCGGCTTCGACTTCTTCGCCTTCCGGCAAACGCAGTTCCCACAAGCCTTCGCCTGCTTCAACTCCGGCTTTTGCGTAGTGACCCGTAACCGGCTTGTTAACCAGGTTAGCCCGGCGTTTGCCGATGGTGACCTGGATTGAACGATATCCATCAGTTTCTTCGTTCTTTACCTGGGTCACGCGGTTAGGGTCGACCTCGATCACCGTCACGGGAACGCTATTGCCTTCCTCGGTGAAAACACGGGTCATGCCACGTTTGCGTCCTATTAATCCAATCTTCATTGCTTTGCCTTTTATCCGGTATAGCCAGGTATCAATACAGTTTGATCTGTACGTCAACGCCAGCTGCAAGGTCCAGCTTCATCAGTGCATCCACAGTCTTATCGTTGGGATCCACGATATCCATCAGGCGCTTATGAGTACGGGTTTCGTACTGGTCGCGCGCGTCCTTGTTCACATGAGGCGAGGTCAACACCGTGTGCCGCTCGATTCGTGTGGGCAAGGGAATTGGTCCCAGCACCTGTGCGCCGGTCCGCTTCGCGGTTTCCACGATTTCACTTGCTGAACGGTCGATCAAACGATGATCGAATGCTTTCAGCCGTATGCGGATTCTCTGCTCTGCCATTTTGCTACTCGCTTTGCTCGTAATACTCGTGAATCACTTATTCGTGAATCTTGGCTACAACACCTGCGCCAACGGTACGGCCGCCTTCGCGAATCGCGAAACGCAAACCTTCTTCCATCGCGATCGGTGCAATCAATTCAA
>Ga0316197_10003160_pt1 | contig 11711 bp, 9 predicted proteins | sample OudBiesiAoxic_MG_FD_204939 | JGI IMG/M metagenome (GOLD analysis project Ga0316197, IMG submission 204939) | Coastal sediment microbial communities from Oude Bieten Haven, Netherlands - site A oxic | ecosystem: Environmental > Aquatic > Marine > Coastal > Sediment | place: Netherlands...
CAAGTAAAAAAGCAAGGTTTTTTCTACAATAAAGATATAGTTTTCTGTAAAAAAAAAAACTCTTATGATATAATAGAATGTATAAATATAGATAAAAGTCGAAAAATAAAGAGGTAGTAAAATGAATCAACACAGTTTAAACGTATTGGAATTTGATAAAGTAAAGGAAAACATAAGTGGGTATGCTATTTTAGATGAAACCAAAGGGAAAATATTAGATGTTATTCCTATGAAAGATATAAATAGTGTAAAGAAAGAATTAGAGAATGTACAAGATTTTATGGACATGCTGAAATATGATGGAGGCATTGAACTTTCAGAAATAAAGAATATATTGGTATATCTAAAAAAAACCAGTTTAATGGGAACTTATTTAGATGTAGATGATCTCTATCACATTGCTAGAAATTTAAGAGTTTTCAGAGTTATAAAAACTAAATTTCAAGAATTGGAAGGGAAATATAGAGGATTGCATATGAGGTTTAAAGATACACCTACATATAAAGGGATAGAAGAGTTGATTGAGGCAGTTATAGATAATCAAAAAGAAATAAAAGATACAGCTTCCCTTGAATTAAAAGATCTTAGATATAGTAAAAAGTTGATTCAAAGTAATATCAAAAGAAAATTTGATGATCTTATTTCAAACCCTACATACGCCAAAGCTATCCAAGAAAAAATAGTAACAGTAAGGGACGGCAGAAGTGTAATACCTGTAAAAACAGATTTTAAAGGTCAGATTAAAGGAATAGAACACGATAGGTCATCTAGTGGCCAGACGGTATTTATAGAGCCTATAAGTGTTGTTTCATTGAATAATAAGATGAGGGAATTAGAGGTAAGAGAAAGAGAGGAAATAAGAAAAATTTTATTAGTACTTACTGATAACCTTAGAACTAATTTAGATGGATTAACTCAAGTAGGAGAAGCTCTTTTAGTTTTGGATCATTTAAATGCTAAGTGTAGTTATGGATTAGACAATAAATGTATAATTCCTAAATTAAATCAGAGGGAATATATCTCCATTGTAGAAGGAAGACATCCATTGATCAACCCTAGAGAGGTTGTACCTTTAACTTTTGAATTGGGAAAAAAATATAATAGTTTATTGATTACAGGACCCAATACTGGTGGTAAAACAGTAGCTTTAAAAACAGCAGGTTTATTGACTGTTATGACGTTATCTGGAATACCCATTACAGCAAGTGATAAAACAGATATAGGATATTTTAATGGTATCTATGCTGATATAGGTGACGAACAGAGTATTGAACAGAATCTATCATCTTTTTCAGCACATTTAAAAAATATTCAAACTATCTTAGTAGGAGTAACTAAGGCAAGTTTAGTTTTATTAGATGAGTTAGGTTCAGGAACAGATCCTATAGAGGGATCGGCATTTGCCATGGCAGTGATAGATTATCTCAAAGAAAAGAAATGTAAATCTATGATATCAACTCATTACAGTGAGGTAAAAGCCCATGGATATAATGAGGAGGGGATAGAAACAGCATCTATGGAATTTGATGCAGAAACATTATCTCCTACATATAGATTACTTATGGGGATCCCAGGAGAGAGTAACGCTCTTACCATTGCTAAAAGACTAGGAATACTACCTGAAGTAATAGAAAAAGCCAAAAGTTATATAAGTGACGATGATAAAAAAGTAGAAGGAATGATAACTAACATAAAGGAACAATCGGATGAATTGGAAAAATCTAACGACGAGGTAAAAAAATTAAAGTTAGAGGCTGAAAAATTAAGAGATCAATATGCTGAAAAAGTAAGAATATTTGAAAAAGAAAAACAGGAAATACTAGAAAAAGCATTTAAAGAATCGGAACAAATGATGAAAAATATGCAAGCTAAAGCCAAAGCTCTAGTTGATAAGATTCAGAGTGAAGACAATAAAAAAGATGATGTAAAAGATGTTCAAAAAAGTTTGAATATGCTAAGAAGTTCTATGGTAGAAGAGAAAAAGAGAAAATTAATGATGAAACCGAAAGTTGTTAGAAAAATATCTTATGGTGTAGGAGACAAAGTTTTTGTAAAGAGTTTGAAACAGCATGCAATTATTCTTCGTTTATTTATGAACAAGGATCAGGCTCAAGTACAAGCCGGAATTCTAAAGATGGTAGTTTCATTAGAAGATATAGGAATCATGAAGGATGAGAAGAAAAAAACTTATACTAAGATGCATAGTCATAAAGGAAGTAGTGCAACTTATAAGATTGATCTGAGAGGTCAGATGGTAGATGAAGCAATCAATGAACTAGAAAACTATATGGATAGAGCTACATTGAATGGATATACCGATGTTCAAGTAGTTCACGGAAAAGGAACTGGACAGTTAAGAAAAGGGATCCAGGAATATCTTAAATCATGTAGATATGTAGCTAGTTTTAGAGATGCAAATATGAATGAAGGTGGATTAGGATGCACAGTAGTAACACTGAAATAGATTATTATTATATTGTAGCAGCAGCAGGAGTTGGAAAGAGAATGGGGCTCGATTATCCTAAGCAATTTTTAGAGGTAGAGGGGAAACCAATTTTTATAAAGACTCTAGAAGCGATTGAAAAAAATCAAAGGGTAACGGGAATTGTAGTTGTTACCAATGAAGAATATATCTTTGAAGTGAAAAGAATGTGTGAAACTTTTAAAATAAACAAGGTGATAGATGTAGTGAGTGGTGGAAAAGAGCGTCAGGATTCTATCTATAACGCATTGGAAAAACTTCCAAAAGAAAGTATAATCGGAGTTCAAGATGGAGTAAGACCCTTTATAGAAGAAAGATATATAGAGGATTCTTATACTAAACTGATGATGGAAACTAATTTGGATGGGGTAGTTATAGGAGTGCCTGTAAAAGATACTATAAAAGTAGTAAACTCAAAAGGAGAGATAGTAGAGACTCCTAAAAGAGATCAGCTTTTTGCAGCTCAGACTCCTCAAGTATTTAGAGGAGAAATTCTGCACAGAAGTTATGAAGAAGCTAAAAAACAAAAGTTTTTAGGGACAGATGATTCTTCCTTAGTAGAAAAATTAGGAGGATCTGTAGGAACGATCTTGGGAAGTTATGAAAATATAAAAATAACTACACCAGAAGATCTATTAATTTTTTCTAAATAAAATATAAATCAGTGGCAAAATAAAAGGAGTGGAGCATGAAATTAGCAGTAGCACAAATAAATCCAACACTTGGGAATGTAGAAAAAAATAAGATAAAGATGATATCATATATAGAAGATGCTATAGAAAAAGGGGCAGAATTGGTAGTTTTTCCAGAACTATCTTTGACTGGGTACCTATTGGAAGAATTAACTTATGATGTAGCAGGAATCCCAGAAGAGTTTTATGAACTGAGTAAAAAGATAAGTATTTTATTTGGTGGCATTGAGGAGAGTAAGGATTACTATTACTATAATTCCGCTTTCTATTTAGAAAACGGGAAATTACAACATACCCATAGAAAGGTTTATTTACCTACCTATGGTCTTTTCGATGAAGGAAGATATTTGAAATCTGGAAATGAAATAAAAGCATTTGATACTAAATTTGGTAGATTTGGTGTATTGATATGTGAAGACGCTTGGCACCTTTCAAATCCTTATGTTTTGAGTATGGATGGAGCAGATTATGTATTTACCTTGGTAAATAGTCCATCCAGGGGAGCGCAAGGAACAAAGTTATCTCCTAATCAAACTTGGGATGAGATGATGAAGACGTATTCTAAATTACTCACAAGTTTTTATATCTTTGCCCATAGGGTAGGATACGAAGATGGAGTAAACTTTTTTGGTGGGTCTAGGGTATATTCTCCCAATGGGGATGTTTTAGGTGAAGCTAAAAACTTTGAAGAGGAAATGATAATAACTGATTTAGATAAGAGAGATTTAAGAAGATCTAGAATAAATAACCCTGTGATGAGAGATGAAAAGCCAGAATTAGTTATGAGAAGTTTAAAGAAAATAATCAGATAATTAATAAATTTAATGAGAAATTATCAAATTATGAAGGGGGAATTCATAAATTACCCCTACTCATAAGTTGTTAGTTTTAGTAAAATATATGGGAGGGTTTTCATTATGAATAAAATTTTAAAAAATATAGTAGGAGCAATAGTTTTAATAATAATATTATTAGGTTTTTATCTTCTAACTTTTCAACTGTCCCACGAGAAGTTGGTAATAAAAGAAAGTAGAGCAGTTATATCTATTGGAGACTTAAATAGTAAAAAAGTGAATGAATATTATGATCTCTATGAAAAAGCTACTCAAATAGACCTTGAAGAAGCTAAAAAATGGACGAAATATATAAAAGGTTTAGATCTTATCTATTACAATGATTCTGAGAATATGAATCAAGATGAGGACAAAGAAGTAATAGTTGTTAATTTAGGATGGCTATATCCTGTTGCTAAATTTAAACAAGGGGAATATTTTGATGATTTGGGGAAAAATTATTTTTCTCTGAAAGAAGTATATCAAAAACAACTGGAAGAAGGTTATGATATGGATAAAAAAATCTATATGACCAACTATAAAGGATATTATTTTATATCGGATGATGTGATGAAATTATCTGATTATATGAAATTACTTGTAAAAAAAGAGATAAATAAAAATATAACTTCTAAGATGAAAGGTGATACCTTAGGAGAAGCAGTGATTGATTTAGAAGGATTAACTAAAGGGCTAGAAAGTTTAAAAATAAATGTAGATTATGAAAAGAATAAACTATCGATGAATGGATATCTATATGGTGATTTGGAATTTTCAAAATATCTTAATGGAATAGAGCAAAAAGATAGAAAGTTTGCTAAATATATGGGTAAGAATAAGATCTATATAACTAATACTGATTTCAAAGGTTTGGCTTTATTTATGAAAGGAAATATGAATTCAGAAATAAACTCAATGTTATCTTTAGTAAAAATGTTTACAGGAAAAGACTTTGAAGATTATATGGATAAAGTAGATGGGGAAATAATCTATGATTATGTTAAAAATCAAATGCTTCTACCTGTAAAAGAGGTAAAAGATTTCAAAAGACTTATAGAAATATTTGCAAAAAAAGATGGAGATAAATATATTCTGGGTAACGGAGAAACTATAGAGATAAAAGATAATGTTATCTACTATAATGGAATCATGTCAGAGGGATCAATAACTCCTCCCAAAGATGAATTTATAAATATGTCTTTAAATCTAGGATTATATAATCCAGTATTAAAAGATATATACGTGGATATGGGAGGAAAAGTAGAAACAAATAAGATAAAAATAAGAACTACCATAACAGATGGAGAGTTACTTGAAATATATAATAGGATGGAGGGAGAAAAAAATGATTAAAATACACAATACACTTACTAAAAAATTAGAAGAATTTGTTCCTATAGAACCTGGTATAGTGAAAATGTATGTTTGTGGACCAACAGTATATAACTATATTCATATTGGAAATGCAAGACCTGCTATCTTCTTTGATACAGTGAGAAGATATTTTGAATATAGAGATTATAAAGTTACGTATGTACAAAATTTTACAGATGTAGACGATAAGATGATAGAAAAAGCTAATGCTGAAGGGGTAACTGTAAAAGATATAGCGGATAAATATATTGCAGCTTATCTACAAGATACAAAAAAGGTAAACCTAAAGGAAGAGGGAATGATAAGACCAAAAGCAACTGATCATATCAAAGAGATGATAAAATCTATTAAGATCTTAGAAAGTAAAGGGTATGCTTATGAATCTCATGGAGATGTATATTTTGATGTAGAGAAATACAAAGAAAACTATGGTGAATTATCTGGGCAAAAAATTGAAGATTTAAAAGCCGGAGCCAGAATAGAGATAACCGACATAAAAAAATCATCTGTGGATTTTGCTCTCTGGAAAACAGCTAAAGAAGGGGAACTTTCTTGGGGGTCGCCTTGGGGTAAAGGTAGACCAGGATGGCATATTGAGTGTAGTGCAATGAGTGAAAAATATTTAGGAGCTTCATTTGATATCCATGGTGGTGGACAAGATCTTATATTCCCACATCATGAAAATGAGATAGCACAATCAAAATGTTCTTACGGTGGAGACTATGCTAGATACTGGATTCATAACGGTTATATCAATATTAAAGGTGAAAAAATGTCTAAATCTAAGGGGAACTTTTTCCTTTTACGTGAAATCTTAGAAGATTATGAAGGGAAAGTTGTCAGATTCTTTACACTTTCATCTCATTATAGGAAACCAATTGATTTTTCTGAAACAGAATTAAATATGGCTAAGAGTGCAATAAACAGAATTGAAAATAGTATGTTAGCTATATTAGAAAAATTAGATACTGAGAATTCTCCTGAAGGCAATGACGGGATGGAATTGAAAACTATTTTAGAAAGTTCTAAAATAAGGTTTGTAGAAGCTATGGATGAGGACTTTAATACCGCTCAAGCTATAGGTGTATTATTTGAACTTATAAAAGAAGCTAATAAATCTATGGAGCAGAAACTAAATAATAATGCGAAAGAAGTGTTGAAAGATATATATACATTTATAAAAACTACTTTAATAGATGTATTAGGAGTAGAGATTGTAGTGGAAAAACAAATGAAAGATCTAACTCCGGAATTACTTGAACTTTTAAAAGAGGTCAATATAGAAAAACCATCTGAATTTAATAAAGAAAATATAACTGTAGAGTTGATAGAATTTTTAATAGAGAAAAGAAAGACAGCTAAAAAAGATAGAAACTTTGCCTTATCGGATGAAATTAGAGATAAGATGGCTAAAATTGGTGTGGAAATAAAGGACGGAAGGGAAAAAACTACATGGAAAATATAAGGATAAAAGAATTAAATGGGTTAGCACTGGCATACTTAGGAGACGCTGTATGGGAATTAAGACTTAGAGAAAAATTTGTAGCAAGAAATCTTAAAGTAAAAGATCTCAATAAATTAGTGAAGGCTCATGTAAGTGCAGTGGCACAGAGTAAGATATATTTAAGTATTATAGATGAATTAGAAGATGAATATAGAGCTTGTGCTAGAAGAGCTAGAAATTCAAAAATTTCAACTTTTCCAAAATCATGTACTATGAAAGAATATAAAAACGCAACAGCTTTTGAAGCGTTGATTGCCATGTGTTATATAAACAAAAGGGAAGATATAATAGAGGGAATTATAGAAAATTATGTATTTGAAAAGAAAAATGATGAGAAATAAAAAAAGAACTATAAAGAAAAATCATGTAAATCCAATAGAAATAAAAGTAGTAGAAAAGATAGAAAAAGTTGAAAACATAGAAGTCGAGAGGGAAACTAATGAGTTCCCTATACAAACAGAAGAAAATGATATTAAAAAGGGAGATGAGAAAAAAAAGATGAAGAAAAAAAGTAAATTTAAATTTAATATGAGTTTTCCGGGCTTTAAATTTCAAAAAAGTATAGGGATAGATCTTGGGACAGCAAACACGTTGGTATATAATAAGCAAAAAGAAGAGATTGTATTGAATGAACCATCTGTAGTGGCTGTAGATAGAGAAACAAAAAAGGTCTTAGCAGTAGGGAAAGAAGCAAAAGATATGTTAGGAAAAACACCTGACCATATAATGGCAGTAAGACCACTAAGAGAAGGAGTTATAGCTGATTACGATATTACAGAAGCAATGATAAAATATTTTATCAAAAAAGTATTCGGTAAATTTAATATGGTATTGCCAGAGGTAATGATCTGTGTACCTATCGAAGTAACTGGTGTAGAAAAAAGAGCCGTATTAGAAGCTGCAATTTCAGCAGGAGCCAAGAGAGCATATCTAATAGAGGAAGCAAGGGCAGCTGCCTTAGGAGCAGGAATAGACATCTCTGCTCCTGAAGGGAATATGATAGTAGACATTGGTGGAGGATCTACAGATATAGCTGTAATTTCACTAGGTGGAACTATTGTAAGTAAATCTATTAGAATTGCAGGAAATAATTTTGATGAAGATATTATAAAATATATAAAAAGAAGACACAATCTATTGATTGGAGAAAAAACTGCTGAGGAGATCAAGATTAAGATAGGGACTGCAATTCCTTTAGAAGTAGATGAAACTATGATAATTAAAGGAAGAGATCTTATGACTGGATTACCGAAACCATTAGAAATAAACTCTAGTGAAGTATTGGAAGCAATAAAAGATTCTTTAGATGCTATAGTAACTAGTGTTAAGCAAGTATTAGAAAAAACACCACCAGAATTATCAGCTGATATAGTAGACAAAGGAATAGTTATGGCAGGTGGAGGTTCGATGATTAGAAACTTCCCAGAATTATTGGCTAAAAATACCCTTTTAAATGTTGTTTTAGCTGAAAATGCTTTAGAAGCAGTAGTTTTAGGTGCTGGATTAGCTCTTGATAAATTAGCTGTTCTTAGAAAAATTGAGAAGGCTGAAAGATAATGCTTAATAGTTTGATTTTTGGAGATGAAGTTAAGTCGTTTCTAAAAAATGAATTGAGACAAAATAAGGAAGCAGGGACGTATCTTTTTTATGGGGATAAAGGAATAGACTTGTTAGGATTAGCTGTAGCTTTTACTATGGCTATGAATTGTCCAGAGTTAGAGAACAACTATTGTGGTGTTTGTGAGGTCTGTAAAAAGATAAAACATGGAAACTATGCCGATTTAGAGATTGTTGGTCTTCTACAAGGAGAAAGTAAGGTCGGAATAGATAAGATAAAGAATACTATATATAAAGCTTCTAGTTCTAGTTATGAGGGGAGAAAAAAAGTTTTTATTATAAAAGATATTGAGAGTATGAATAAATACTCTGCAAATGCTCTTTTAAAAATAATGGAAGAACCTCCTAAGGGAACATTTTTTATACTGGTATCTAATACTTTAAATGTTTTACCGACGATCTTATCTAGATCTATTGTGGTTAAAGTCGCAAAACCTTCTGCAGAAGCTTTAGGGGTAACAGAAAAAGTGTATAATTTTTTTATGGGAAATATGAAAGATATATTGGAATGGAAAGAGGAAAGATTTGATCTCAATGAGATTAAATCTTATTCTACCCTAGGAGAGTACCTTAATCTATATCTTGCAGAAAAAAAACTAAAATATAAGATTGATCTATTAAAAGCGATAGATGATTATATACACAATGTAGAAAGGATAAAAAAATCAGAAAAACTTTCTATAGTTTTTGACTTACTATCTACCTTACAGGATGATAAACTAGTGGAAAATAAATCACATGAGAGAAAAGTGATTGAAGAAATTATGCATATATTTATAGTGAGATTAAAAACTCCTAAATACACAGAAAACTTAATAGAGTTGAAACAAGGGTTGAGACACAACATCAACACTCAGGCAGCTTTAACTTTGTTTTTTTTGAGTTTTTAAGTTAAAGAAAAGGAGAAAAATTAAGTTTATGAAAGAAAAAATCGGATTAGTTAAGTATATAGTCTATCAATATTTGTTAATTTTAGTTTTGATAACAATAAATAAGTTGTTATTTGTATATGTAAATATTCCTTTAAAAGATAGGGGAGACTTTAGAGATTATATGGGAAGTTTTAAATATGGATTAATATTTGATAGTGCTCTAAGTTCTTATATTATTCTGGGATCATTAGTTATGTATATGTTATACAAAGTTTTATCGTTGATAAAATTAGAGATAGTTGGGAGATACTTGTCTTATCTATATTCTTTAACAATAGGAATTGTTTTTTTTACTATAATGATCTTGGATATCTGGTATTATAATACATTTACTCATCATGCAGATGTTACAGTTTTTGGATATACGGGTCACATGAATGAAATTTGGTCAACGTTTTGGATGGAATATCCTGTTATAAAGATTATTTTATGGTTTTTATTGATAGTTATGATCTATACTATTTGTTCAGTAATTAATTTTAATAAAGTTAGTAATAAGAATTTAAAATTTAATTTTTTAGAAACAATAAAATCGTCTCTAATTATTATTGTGGCTATACCTATTTTTGTAATAAGTGCCAGAGGCGGAATAACGGGAGCTACCCTTACTTGGGGAAGGGCTGAATTTTCTCAAAATTATTTTGCTAATCAAATAGCACTTAATGGAGTGTTTGCGTTATTACAGTCGGTGGATGTAAATAGAAATATGAAATCGAGTGATGCCAATTCTATAAAAAAGAGATTTACACCAAAGGAACTACAAACTAATATGAGGGGTTATGTGACACAGTCACAAGACACCTATCTACCTGGTGAAAATGTATTGAGAAGAATTACTAATACACAAAAACCTGTAATAAAACCAAATGTAGTAATGGTTCTCATGGAAAGTTTTATGGGATCAAATGTAGGAGCTTTGGGATATGAGCCTGATCTAACTCCTAATTATGATAGGTTAGCAAAAGAGGGGATCGTTTTTAAAAATATTTATTCTACAGGGAAGAGGTCTAATAGAGGAGTAGTCAGTGCAATCACTGGATATCCATCTAGTTATGGACAAGCTTTAATAAAAAAAGCTATAGTTGGAAGAAAAACTTTTTATTCTATTCCTGATATATTAAAAAAACGGGGGTATGAGACCAGTTTCTATTATGGTGGAGATATTGAATTTGACAATATGAAAGCATTTTTAGTAAGAAATGGTATTGATAAGATTTCTGATGTAAAAAGTTTTTCAAAAGAAGATAAAACTATCGCTTGGGGAGTGCCTGATGACAAGGTCTTTGATAAGATGAGTAGGGATCTAAAAAAGATGAAACAGCCGTTTTTTACAGAAGCATTTACATTGAGTAACCACTCGCCCTATGATGTTCCAGATAAATTTAAAACTCATAGTAAAGAAAAATATCCAAAGATGTATAAAAAATACGATGGAGTCGCTTTTGCTGATTATGCCATGGGTAGATTTACAGATTCTATCAAGGATGAAGAGTGGGCTAAAAATACTATATTTATATTTGTAGCAGATCATGGTGCAGATAGAAGTGTACCAGTTGAAATAGATTGGAAAAAATTTACTAATCCACTATTGATATGGAGTCCTAATAAAAAAATAGTGAAACCACAAGTAGTTGATACGTTGGGATCCCAATCAGATATATTGCCGACTCTTATGGGAATATTAGGAGGAGAGTACGAACATTCTACATGGGGACAAAATTTACTTTTAAAAGGTAATAAAAAAGAGTTCGCCTATGTAGTTGATACTCAATATGTCGGGATTATAGACAAAGACTATATCTATATAGAGGATATAGTTGGAAAAAAAGATAAGCTTTTAAGAAAAAAAGATAACAAAACAGTAAAAGAGATGGATTTAGCTAGTTATAGGGAAAAAACTAGAACATTTTTAGAACTATCTATAAAACAGGAAAAAGAAGGAACATTTGGAAAAGAAAATTAATGGTTAAATGATCTGATATTGAAAATTATAAAAACTTCTAAGTTAATGTAATTAATTTTACATTCATTTAGAGGTTTTTTTGAAAAAAAGATATTATCTAGGATAAATAAAAAAGTATTTATCTAATACAATAAGGAATTAACCTCGATTTTGTTAGGGTTTTGGGGCGAAAACAGTAATCACAAGATAATAATAAAGAAAGAAAATAAAATAACTCTTGACGAAAAGCTGTAAACGCGGTATAATTCTTCTTGTGCATCAGAGAAGTATCTTTGAAGCAAACAATAGGACATTAGCAATTAAATAGAGAAAGA
>Ga0316197_10003161_pt1 | contig 11710 bp, 11 predicted proteins | sample OudBiesiAoxic_MG_FD_204939 | JGI IMG/M metagenome (GOLD analysis project Ga0316197, IMG submission 204939) | Coastal sediment microbial communities from Oude Bieten Haven, Netherlands - site A oxic | ecosystem: Environmental > Aquatic > Marine > Coastal > Sediment | place: Netherlands...
GTTGAGGCGCTGACCGTCACAGGCAGTACAGGCTTTCTGGCTGATGTACTTGGCAAGCTCCTCGCGAACGATGCGGGAGTCTGTTTCGCGGTATCGCCGTTCCAGGTTAGGTATCACGCCGGCGAAGGGGTGGCGGCGTTTTTGCACACCGCTGTCACCGAAGTAGCTGAATTCTATGATCTCATCGCCACTGCCTTTCAGCACGATGTCCTGGATTTTCTTCGGTAATTCTTCAAACGGGGTATCGACATCGAAATCGTAGTGTTTCGCCAATGCCTGGATGATCTGGAAATAGTACGCATTGCGGCGGTCCCAGCCACGTACCGCCCCACCAGCCAAGCTGACGTGGGTGTTGCTGACCACCCGGTCCGGGTCAAAAAACTGGCTGATTCCGAGGCCATCACACTCGGGGCAGGCACCATTGGGATTATTGAAACTGAACATCCGGGGCTCAAGTTCCTGCAGGCTGTAATCACAGTAAGGGCAGGAAAACCGTGAGCTGAACAGCTTGTCGGCAATAACACTGCTTTCATCCATCGGAGAAACGATGGCGATACCGTCGGTCAGCACTAATGCCGTTTCAAAAGATTCGGCAAGCCGTTGTTTGAGATCTTCACGTACCTTTATACGGTCCACAACGACTTCGATGGTGTGTTTACGGCGTAATTCCAGCGCCGGCACATCGTCCAGATCGTAAACGTCGCCATCTACCCGCGCACGAACGAACCCCTGCGCGCGCAATTCATCAAACAACTGCAGGTGCTCACCTTTGCGGTTGCGGACAACCGGCGCCAGCAGCATGAGTTTGCTGCCTTCGGGCATGTTCAGAACATGGTCAACCATCTGGCTGATCGTCTGGGCCTCCAGCGGAAGCCCGTGGTCAGGGCAGCAGGGCGTGCCGACCCGGGCAAACAGTAATCTCAGGTAGTCGTAAATCTCGGTGATGGTCCCCACGGTCGAACGCGGATTGTGCGAAGTTGACTTCTGCTCGATGGAAATGGCCGGTGATAAACCTTCGATGTGGTCTACATCGGGCTTCTCCATCATGGAAAGAAACTGTCGTGCGTAGGCGGACAGGGATTCAACGTAACGGCGCTGGCCTTCGGCATAGATCGTGTCAAAAGCAAGTGATGACTTGCCGGAGCCGGATAAGCCTGTGATTACAATCAATTTATCCCTGGGCAAGTCGAGATCGACGTTGTCCAGGTTGTGTGTGCGCGCGCCGCGAATTTGAATTTTCTTCATGGGTGCATCCAAACCATCTACTATACTCCCCGAAAGAACCTGCATGCAAAACCGAATCAGTGTAAAATGATCGGCTGTTAGAGGTTGACCACGACCCGGAAAACGGCTAACATTCTCGCCCTTTTGTAGGGCCGTTTTCTCACGGAGCTTGAATCCAATGTATGCAGTATTCAAAACCGGCGGTAAGCAGTATCGTGCAACTACCGGCGACGTATTAAAAGTCGAAAAAATTGAAGCCGAAAAAGGCAGCACGGTCGAACTCGACCAGGTCCTTATGGTCGGCGAAGGCGAAGACGTAAAAATCGGTGCCCCTTATCTTGACGGTGGAAAAGTGACCGCCACGGTGGTTGATCATGGCCGTCGTGAAAAGATAAAGGTCATCAAGTTCAAGCGTCGTAAACATCACCGCAAGCAGATGGGTCACCGTCAGTATTTCACCCAGATTGAAATCACTGGCATTGACGCCTGATCGCGACACCGAATTTAGGAGTATTGACTCATGGCACATAAAAAAGCAGGCGGTAGTACACGCAACGGCCGCGACTCGAATCCCAAGTACCTTGGCGTAAAATGCTACGGTGGCGAATCCGTTCTCGCAGGTAACATCATCGTTCGTCAGCGGGGAACCCGTTTCCGCGCAGGTGAAAACGTAGGTGTTGGCCGGGACCATACGCTGTTCGCGTTGAGCGACGGCCAGGTTGAATTTCAAGAAAAAGGAATGCCGAAGCGTAAATACGTAAGTATTAAAGCTTCCTGAATCCGGATTCTTTCTGAGATTGCACGAAAACCCCGCCCAGGCGGGGTTTTTTGTTGGGTTAGAATAAGCATATGAAATTTGTAGATGAAGCGGTTATTTCCGTGGCTGCCGGCAATGGCGGGCCTGGTTCTGCCTCGTTCAGGCGCGAGAAGTACATCCAGTACGGCGGCCCCGACGGCGGAGACGGTGGGCGGGGTGGCAGTGTATTCCTGGAAGGATGTTCCGGGCTTAATACACTGGTCGATTTTCGCCATTTGCGTAAATATAAAGCCCAGAACGGCCAGGGCGGCGCGGGTCGCAACATGACGGGCAGGAGCGGTGAAGACATTGTCATTCGCGTACCCCTGGGTACGATCGTGAGCATCGTCAGTGAAGAAGACGAGGAGAATGTGCACCTGGGTGATGTGACCGAGAACGAACAACGTCTTTTGGTGGCAACCGGTGGGCGGGGCGGACTGGGTAATGTGCATTTCAAGAGTTCAACCAACCAGGCGCCGCGCAGAACTGTGCCGCCAACCCCTGGCGAGTCCCGCCAGTTGAACCTGGAGCTGAAAGTCCTGGCTGATATTGGGCTGCTGGGCTTCCCGAATGCGGGCAAGTCCACGTTAATCAGCACGGTTTCGGCTGCCCGGCCAAAAGTGGCGGACTATCCATTTACTACGCTGTATCCCAACCTGGGCGTGGTGCGGATTGATGTTGAACGCAGTTTTGTCATCGCAGATATTCCAGGTTTGATCGAAGGGGCGGCAGAGGGAACCGGGTTGGGTATCCAGTTCCTGAAGCATCTGCAACGCACCCGGTTACTGCTGCACCTTGTGGACCTTGCCCCTCTTGCGCTTGATGTTAGCCCGGTCGAGCAGGTCAGGCAGTTGGAGCTGGAGATGCAGAAATTTGATCCTGGCCTGATGGAGAAACCCCGTTGGCTGGTCTTTACCAAGGCCGATCTGTTGCCGCCGGGTGAAGCAAAGGAGCGTGCAGAAGAAGCCGTTGCAGAGCTGGGTTGGGATGCCCCATGGAAGTTGATTTCTTCGGTGACAAAAAGCGGAACTGATGACCTGATGCAACAGGTCTCGGCGGAACTGGAATTACTGGTGGATGAAGAACAGGTTGCGGCAGCGGCTGCGCTCGAACCCCCGGTTTTTCCCGAGGAGCCATATGAGGATTGAGGTCTTAGCCACAAGATAGCCATAAAAAAACCCCGCCATGAGCGGGGTTTTTTTATATTCTCGTTCCAGGTGTTAGCCCTGGATCACTGATTACATGGCACGTACGTGTTTATTCAGACGTGATTTATGCCGTGCAGCCTTGTTCTTGGGCATGATGCCCTTGGACACTGAGTGATCAATGGCAGGGACTGCAATTTTGTAAGCAGATTCGGCTGCGGGCTTGTCACCGCTTTCGATGGCTCGCAGCACGTTCTTAATGGTGGTACGGACATGTGACCGCTGGCTCGCATTGCGGCGGCGATTACGTTCCGACTGACGTGCCCGTTTACGAGCTGATAGACTGTTAGCCAAGGTCTTTCTCCAAAACAAAAAGTTCAAAAATCAAGCCGGTCATTATCTTATTATTTACCGTTTGGGTCAATCAACAATTGCAACTTCTTAAATCTACAGCCAAGGTTGGGACCGCCACGATCACTTCGCGGATTCTCGGATTCATCCGTGACATGGTTTTTGCGCGCTATTTTGGCGCCAGCGGCGAAACCGATGCGTTTTTCCTGGCCTTTAAAATCCCTAATTTCATGCGCCGCCTGTTCGCCGAGGGTTCCTTCTCACTCGCGTTTGTGCCGGTGCTTTCAGAAGTCCGCGCCACCGGGAACCGCGAAGAACTCAGGGACCTGATTGACCATGTTGCCGGTACATTGGCAGCGATTTTACTGGTGATGACGGCAATCGGCGTTCTGGCAGCGCCGATGATTCTCGCGATATTTGCACCGGGTTGGTTGATCGAAGGACGCCCGGAGTTCTGGCTCTCTGCTGATATGCTGAGAATTACTTTCCCATACATCCTCCTCATCTCGTTAACGGCCCTGGCCGGGGGCATTCTCAATACGTTTGATCGCTTCCTGGTGCCTGCACTCACGCCTGTGTTATTAAATGTATCGCTGATCGCCGCCGCAGTCTTGTTCTCGGGCAGGCTTGAAGTCCCCGTTATGGCGCTGGCCTGGGGTGTCCTGGCGGCAGGTATCGCACAGTTACTGATACAGGTGCCGGCACTGATGAGGCTGGGTGTGATGCCCCGGCCACGCTGGGGATGGCGGCATTCCGGTGTCCGAAAGATTCTGAAGTTGATGATACCGACTTTAATCGGTTCCTCGGTCTCACAAGTCAACTTGTTGCTGGACATGGTCATCGCCACGTTCCTGGTGAGCGGCAGCATATCCTGGCTTTACTATTCTGACCGCCTGCTGGAATTTCCATTGGGTGTGTTCGGCGTTGCATTATCTACGGTGATTTTGCCCAATCTTTCACGGAAGTTTGCCAGGCAGGATCCACATGCGTTTTCGGCAACATTGGACTGGGCGTTGCGCCTGGCCATGATCATAACCCTACCGGCAGCCCTCGGGCTTGCAGCTCTTGCCATGCCGATATTGATCACGCTGTTTCAATACGATGCGTTTCAGTTAAATGATGTAAAAATGTCGGCGCTCAGCTTGTCGGCCTATGCTGCGGGTCTGCCTGCATTCATTGCCGTAAAAGTGCTGGCACCCGGTTTTTACGCCAGGCAAAACACTAAAACGCCGGTAAAGATTGCCATCGTGGCCATGGTTTCCAACATGGTTCTCAACTTTGTTTTCGTGGGTACGTTGCTGGCATTGGCTTTCCAGGGTGCGCATACCGGGCTGGCGTTGGCCAGCTCCGCTGCCGCTTACATCAATGCCGGATTGTTATACCGTGGCTTGAGGAAGCAAAACATTTACCAGCCTGAGCCCGGGTGGGGCAGGGTAACGGTTGCCGTGCTGATCGGGGGTGCTGCAATGGTGGCTGCACTATGGTGGCAGTACGGAGAATTGAGCCAGTGGGCGGATGCAGCCGGTTTTAGCCGTACGCTTCGCCTTAGTGGACTGATCTGTCTGGGCGCTGTGGTATATGTTGCAGCTACACTGGCCGGGGGTCTGCGCAGGCACCACCTCGCGAAAGGGTCTTCCTGACCCGTACATCAAAACGGATTATCCGGGGTCGTCACTGGTATAATTACCGCCTTTTTTGCAGCACTCTAAAGGGCGCTATGCGGGTTATCAGGGACAGGCCGGGACGGAACGACGGGGTTTATGCCTCCGGACGTTCCGTTGTGGCAATTGGAAACTTCGATGGCGTACACCTCGGCCACCGCGCCCTGCTTGAAAAATGCAAGGAGATTGCCGGTGATGTTGATACCGTCGCAGTGGTTACTTTCGATCCCCTGCCGCCGGCGTATTTCAATGCCGAACATGCACCGCCCCGTCTCACCACGATTTATCAGAAGCTGGACCTGCTGCGCAGCGCGGGGGTTGATCTGACCTGGTTGATGAGATTTGATCACCAACTGGCCACGCTGTCACCCAGGGCGTTTGTTGAACAGATTCTGGTGGAGAAGCTGCAGACCAAATGTGTGGTGATCGGCGAGGATTTTCGGTTTGGCAAAGGCCGCGAAGGTAACGTGGCTTTGCTGTCAAAGCTGGGTCTTGAACTCGATTTTGATGTCGAAATAGTGCCCGCTGTACTCCGCGGGAGTGAGCGGATTTCCAGCAGTGGTATACGCAAGAAGCTGGCAGCCGGTGAATTTTCCTCTGCAGCCGACTGGCTTGGAAGGCCTTTTCGTATGGAGGGTCATGTCACGCGCGGTGCAGGTTTGGGCAGGAAACTCGGTTACCCGACGGCCAATTTGAAAATTCGGGCAGAACCCAGTCCGCTTGGGGGCGTTTTGGTCGCATTTTCCCGGATCGAAAACGGCCCTTGGTTGCCCTCGGTGATCAACCTGGGCCGGCGACCTGCAGTGGGCGGCAAGGAGCCTTTGCTTGAAGTTCATTTTTTTGATCTTGATGAAGACCTATACGGACAGCGCCTCGAGGTTCAATTTGTGGCAAAGTTACGTGATGAACTGAATTTCGAGAGCCTTGATGCCCTCGTAGAACAGATGAACCGGGATGAACAGCAGGCGAGGGCGTGCCTGGCCCGGACTGAACTGCCCGCAGACTAACTTTTGGATAGTAGATAAGAATGGACTACAAAGACACAATCAACCTGCCAAAAACAGCCTTCGCGATGAAAGCCAACCTGGCCAATCGTGAACCCGGCATGGTCAAGGCCTGGGAAGAAGCCGGCCTCTATCAAACCATCCAGGAACATACGGCCAGCCGGCCGGTATGGATACTGCATGATGGACCTCCCTATGCCAATGGCGACATCCACATGGGGCATGCGGTTAACAAGATTCTCAAGGATATGGTCGTCAAGTCCCGTTTGATGGCTGGCTTTCACTCGCCCTATGTGCCGGGTTGGGATTGCCATGGTCTTCCGATTGAATTGCAGGTAGAGAAAAAAGTCGGCAAAGTCGGTCGCAAGGTTGATGCGGAGACGTTTCGTCAGAAATGCCGCGACTACGCCGATCGCCAGGTTGATTTACAGCGTGCAGGCTTTCGGCGGATGGGTGTGCTTGGCGACTGGTTCAATCCTTATACCACCAAGAGCTTCCTGTACGAGGCGGACATGATCCGGGCCCTGGCATCGATCATTGATGGCGGACACTTGATGCAGGGCGCTAAGCCGGTCAACTGGTGTTTTGATTGTGGTTCTGCCCTGGCAGAGGCCGAGATCGAGTACCAGGATAAAACATCACCGGCGATTGATGTGCTGTTCAAAGCGGTTGACCCTGATGCACTGTTTGCTGCCTTTGGCGCTGAATCGATTGCCGGTGTTACAGGGATTCCGATCTGGACAACCACCCCGTGGACACTACCTGCAAACGAAGCAGTTGCTCTGCATGGTGAGCTTGAATACGTACTCGTTTCCGGTGAGGTAAACGGCCGGAGTCTGGCGATGGTACTGGCACGTGATCTTGCCGACACCGTTATTACGCGACTTGGCATGGAGCAGGCCCGGGAACTCGGTTCTGCAACGGGTGAGGTCATGGAAAATATGCGCCTGCACCATCCGTTTTACGACAAGACCGTCCCTGTCATTCTCGGTGATCACGTCACGACTGAAGCCGGAACCGGCGCGGTTCATACGGCCCCCGGTCACGGTGAGGAAGATTTCCTGGTCGGGCGCGAATATGACCTGCCGGTCACCAATCCGGTTGGTGCCGACGGCCGTTACCTGGACAACGTCGAATTATTCGCAGGCGAATGGGTTTGGGCTGCAAACGACCATGTTCTGGAAGTGATGAAGGAAAACGGATCGCTGCTGCTGTCTGAGCCGTTTGTGCACAGTTACCCGCATTGCTGGCGGCACAAGTCGCCAACGGCTTTCCGGGTCACACCTCAATGGTTCATCAGCATGGACAAGGCCGGCCTGCGCGAAAAGGCGCTTGAAGCGATCAAGACCGTCAGCTGGATACCCGGTTGGGGCGAAGAGCGTATCAAGGGCATGGTGAGCAACCGGCCGGACTGGTGTGTTTCCCGCCAGCGCACCTGGGGTGTGCCGATCACGCTTTTCGTTAATCAGCAAACCGGCGAATTGCATCCGCAAACCGGTGAGTTAATGCAGAAGATCGCAGATTTTGTGGAAGAGCGGGGGATTGATTGCTGGTATTCGGAAGAGATTTTTGACGAACTGGGCGTTGATTCCAGTCAATACGAGCAAGTAACGGATATCCTGGATGTCTGGTTTGATTCCGGTGTGTCCCATCGCTGTGTGCTCGAGGAACGTGAAGACCTGAAGCGTCCGGCCCAGTTGTACCTTGAAGGTTCAGACCAGCATCGCGGTTGGTTCCAGTCTTCGCTGTTGTCTTCTGTGGCTATTCACGGTGACGCCCCTTATCAGCAGGTACTCACGCATGGCTTTGTCGTGGACGCTGAGGGCAAGAAAATGTCCAAATCATTGGGCAATGTTCTTTCACCTCAGAAGGTAATGAACACCTTGGGCGCTGATGTGATGCGCTTGTGGGTGGCAGCTGCCGACTACCGTGGTGAAATGACCGTATCGGACGAAATTCTCAAGCGTGTATCGGATGCCTATCGCCGGATCCGTAACACAACGCGTTTCCTGCTCGGAAACCTGGATGGGTTTACGCCTGACCAGGCATTGAAGCCGGAAGAGTTGCTGCCACTTGATCGCTGGGCGGTTGATTGCGCGGCACAGCTGCAGGAGCAGGTGAAGCAGGCATATGATGACTACCAGTTTCTGCACGTATATCAAAAAGTGCATAATTTCTGTGCCTTCGAGATGGGTGCCTTCTACCTGGACATCATCAAGGACCGTGTATACACCACAGGTTTCGACAGCCAGGCCCGTAGGTCTGCTCAAACCGCGATGTACCATGTTCTGGAGGCAATGGTCCGTTGGATTGCACCGGTGTTGAGTTTCACGGCAGAAGAGGTCCATCAGCAGATTCCGGGTGAGCGCAGTAAGAGTGTTTTCCTCGAAACCTGGTATGAAGGGTTGTTTGAACTCGACGACGCAGTGGCCGAGCGTGAGCGCTGGAGCCGGGTTATCAAGGTGCGTGACGAAGTCAGCAAATCCATCGAGACTGTGCGTCGCGAAGGAAAAGCCGGGTCCTCTCTGGCGGTTGAAGTCGATCTTTGGCTGGGTGGTGAGTTACGCGCCGCTATTGATTCCCTGGGCGACGAGCTTCGATTCGTGCTGCTCACTTCAGAAGCCCGGGTGGCAGACCTGGATATGGCACCGGCGGATGCCGAACGCATCAAGCTGGAGGAGGGCGAAATTGCGCTGTTAGTTACCCCGTCTGAGCATGAAAAATGTGTCCGTTGCTGGCACTACCGGGCTGACGTGGGTTCTGACCCCGAGCATCCTGAGCTCTGTGCCCGTTGTGTCGAGAACGTTTGTGGGAAAGGCGAGACCCGCCGGGTCGCCTGATAATAAGCTCATGAATGATCACTCTCACGTTTTGAAATCCCCCACATTCCCCCCATACCCATGGGTTTGGCTGGTGGTGACGGCGCTGGTGATTGTGCTCGACTGGCACACCAAGCAAATGGCCACCGATCTGCTGGAACTGTATCGCCCTCACCAGGTGTTTTCGTGGCTCAATATGACCCTGGCCCACAATTACGGGGCGGCTTTCAGTTTCCTCAGTGATGCCGGTGGTTGGCAGCGGTGGTTTTTTATCATCCTGGCCTCTGGCGTCAGCGTGGTGTTGTTGGTCTGGTTGTTGAGATTGCCCCGAAACGAGTGGATCACCGGGCTGGGGTTGGCCCTGATTCTTGGCGGCGCAATCGGTAACCTGGTTGACCGGATCCAACTGGGCTACGTGGTTGACTTCATTGATGTGTTCTACAAAGACTGGCATTACCCGGCGTTCAACGTTGCCGATTCGGCCATTACCTGCGGCGTCATCCTGTTGCTGCTGGACATGTTGCTGTTGAGTTTAAGGAAGAAATCCTGATGGATATTCTGCTAGCCAATCCACGGGGATTCTGCGCAGGCGTCGATCGCGCGATTGAAATCGTCGAACGGGCCCTGAAAATGTTTGGTGCGCCGATTTATGTTCGGCACGAAGTGGTCCATAACCGATTTGTTGTAGATCGTTTATCCCGCGCAGGCGCTGTATTTGTCGAAGAACTGCACCAGGTCCCGGATAATTCAACGGTCATTTTCAGTGCACATGGTGTTTCCAAAGCGGTCCGCACCGCCGGAGGCGATCGGGGTTTGCAGGTATTTGATGCAACCTGTCCCTTGGTGACCAAGGTGCATATGGAAGTGGCCCGCCATTGTAAGGCCGGAACGGACGTGGTTTTGATTGGCCATGCCGGCCACCCGGAAGTGGAGGGCACCCTGGGGCAATGGCTGCCGGAGTCACCAGCGGGTAATGACATTTTCCTGGTAGAAAATCCGGATGATGTTGCAGCGCTTGAGGTGAATTTCCCGGAAAACCTGGCCTATGTTACCCAGACCACCTTGTCGGTTGATGACACCCAGGCCGTGATCAGAGCACTGAAGGACAAGTTCCCGAAGATTGTTGGTCCGAAACACGACGACATTTGCTACGCGACCCAAAACCGCCAGGATGCGGTCAAAGAACTGGCCAGAAAGGTTGACCTGGTGTTGGTTGTTGGATCCATTAACAGTTCTAATTCAAATAGACTGCGAGAGCTTGCCGAAAAGCAGGGGATCAATTCGTACCTGGTAGATGGTGCTGAAGACATCAGTGAAGCCTGGCTCGAAGGTATCACGGCAGTTGGAGTAACAGCAGGCGCGTCAGCTCCGGAAAGCCTGGTCCAGGGTGTGATTGAACGGCTCACCCTGTCGGGTGGCAGGTCGGCGGAAGAAGTCGTAGGCATTCCTGAAACAATCGAATTTGCACTTCCCAAAGAACTCCGGATTACGCTGGAAAACAGCAACTGACAAACGGGGTCATCGACCACTCCAGCATCGTTCAAGAAATTCCTCACCACCGCTGATTGCCTGCGTTCCGGTATGGTCCAGGCTGAGATTGCCGCATTTTTGGCCGTTATTGTCTTTGGGCGCTGCGATCACCGTGAATTCGGTAGCTGTTGTGTTGTCCAGTGGTTCGAGCGATAAATCATATCGCGTGTTTCTGAGCCCATCGAGGCACCGTGAGGTGTCATAGAATCCGTTGTTCGTCTTGATCCGGCTTTGGCAGTCAGCAACTGCCATCATCTCCCTGATTACCTCGGCCCGGTTCGCACGTTGAACGTACTGTTGGTAGGACGGGACAGCAATTGTCAGCAGCACCGCGATCACGGCCAGTACGATCATCAACTCCAGCAGCGAAAACCCATTTGAAAATGCGGTCACTCCGGGTTTGCGTGAAAAACTCATCTCTTTTGCTGCCAGGAAAGGTTACCGCAGTCATACCTTCCGCCGAACTGTTGACAAAAAGCGCGTCCCGTTTCGCCAGGGGGATAGCTGCCCGCATTAAAGTCACCGTACCAGGGCCGTGCAACGATGTTCTCGACAACAGAAACGCTAGGTAATTGACGGGCAGAACCACGAGCCAGAATCCGGTAATAGGCCACCACTTCAGCCATGTTTTCACCCTGTTCATCGCCGGTTGGCTGGTAGTGGGTTTCCTCGATCAGCCATCTCGCAGGTTCCACGCCGTTATCTGCAGTGGGGAGCGCTTCCATGGTCTCGGGGTTGAAGCCCGCGGCAAACCCGTTGCTCTGCCACCAGGTGGCGCTTTCAAACTCAGGCTGCGGCGGCAGAGTTCCTGCCCTCAGTATTCCAACCGGGAGGATGCAATTGTCCAGGCAGGCGCTTTGCCGTTCGTGGTTCCGGCGACTGAGTAACCAGGATTTTGCATAATTGGCAGCTATAGTGGCGTTCTGTCGAGCCTGCATCTGTTCCTGGTAATTAGCGGCCATATTGCGCTGTAACACGGTGCCCGAGGCGGCCAGCAAGGCCAGCAAACTGAGCGCTGCGAGAAGCACCAGGCCGGCGAGCAATGCAATACCGCGGTGCTTCAACCTGTCCGCCCCCTGAATGCTGTGGTGAATTGAATGGTTCGTCTGAGCTTGCCATCTGCAACCGAATGGACCATGGAATCAAGAATGGCGCGGGTATCGGCTTTAGTCTCGACCAC
>Ga0316197_10003162_pt1 | contig 11708 bp, 11 predicted proteins | sample OudBiesiAoxic_MG_FD_204939 | JGI IMG/M metagenome (GOLD analysis project Ga0316197, IMG submission 204939) | Coastal sediment microbial communities from Oude Bieten Haven, Netherlands - site A oxic | ecosystem: Environmental > Aquatic > Marine > Coastal > Sediment | place: Netherlands...
CAAATGAGAAACTCTCCATATATAAATATGGTTTTGGTTTTATTTCTCAATAACCTTTTAAATTAAAAGTGTATCAATAGCTCTACCAAATGAGCAACTCTTCATATATAAATATGGTTTTGGTTTTTAACTCTACCAACTGAGCTTTATATAACACTTTAAGAAAGTGGTGGGCCGTGAAGGATTTGAACCTTCGACAAATGGATTAAAAGTCCACTGCTCTACCAACTGAGCTAACGGCCCATAAATAAATATGGTCTTGGTTTTATATCTCAATAACCTTTTAAATTAAAAGTGTATCAATGGCTCTACCAAATGAGCAACTCTCCATATATAAATATGGTTTTGGTTTTATTTCTCAATAAACTTTTAAATTAAAAGTGTATCAATGGCTCTACCAAATGAGCAACTCTCCATATATAAATATGGTTTTGGTTTTTAACTCTACCAACTGAGCTTTATATAACACATTAAGAAAGTGGTGGGCCGTGAAGGATTTGAACCTTCGACAAATGGATTAAAAGTCCACTGCTCTACCAACTGAGCTAACGGCCCATATATAAATATGGTTTTGGTTTTATTTCTCAATAAACTTTTAAATTAAAAGTGTATCAATGGCTCTACCAACTGACCTAACGGCCCATATATAAATATGGATTTATTTTACGGTTCTACCAACTGAACCAATTCACCACATATCAACATGGTAAAAGTGAGTTAAGGTTTAATATGAAGCAAGTCACATTCCCTCTCAACTGCGGCGTATAATATACAATAATTTTTAGAGCGCAACAAAAAAATTACGCTTTTTTTCTGTTTGCCGAGAAAACAAACAAACAACGACTTTTAGTTAGACGTTCTAAAAGTTATAACGCTTTTAAGCGCTTACTAGCAAGATCAGAAGCTGATGAATCAGGATATTCGCTTAACACTTTTTGATAAAAGGATTTAGCCGATTCTTTTTTACCTAAGTATTCATCAATAATACCAATCTTAAATAGCGAGTCTGCACGTTTGCTTGAATCAGGGTACTTCTCAGTCACGATCAAAAAAGCATTACGAGCTTCATCACGTTTCTTTTCTTTATAAAGAAGTTGTCCTAACCAATATTGTGCATTAGCGATCAATGATGATTCTGGATGATCAATAACAAATGCTTCAAACGCGGTGATCGCTTGCTGATAGTCTTTATCGACCAATACTAAGTCAACTGCAGACTGATAAGCGGCTTTCTCATCGACAGCAACAGGGACGCTACTTTCACTGTTCTGTTCCACAGGCGCAGCAACAGTCCGGCTCTTTTGTTCATCAATAAGTTGGTATAGATTACGTTGACGGTTTTCAATCTGTTCAATTTTATGATTAAACAGTTCCAGGTTACCACTTATATGGCTAACTTCTTGTGCAAGTTCATCAAGTTGATTCTGAAAACGGATCTGCATACGATTACGACTTTCAAGCGCACGTGACAGTTCATCAAGTTGCTTAATTATCTCTTTATTACTTGTAGTTGCTGTGACGTCACTAACCGGTGCAGCAGCAAAACTAGAAGTAGATAAAAAAGTGGCCATAAAAATGGCCACGTTTGCGTTTACTTTATTCATACTATTTATAAATTAGTAAGTAAGTTCAGCACGACGATTTTCAGCATGTGCTGCAGCGTCATGGCCAAAGTTAACTGGTTTTTCTTCACCGTAACTTACAACACTTAATTGCTTAGCCGCAACACCCATGTTTTCTAAGTAAGTAGAAACAGAATTTGCACGACGCTCGCCAAGTGCGATGTTATATTCAGGCGTACCTTTTTCATCGGCATGTCCTTCAATCACAATTGATTTATCAGGATTAGCAACTAAGTATTTTGCATGCGCATCAAGAATCATAGTGAAACGAGGTGCGATAGTTGATTTATCGAATTCAAAGTTGATTGTAGTTTCCAGAATTGCAGCTGTGTACTCTTGTACCATCAGCTCTTCTTCAGTTAGTTCAACAGCTTCAATTACATCTGTTTCAACTGTGTTAGTTTCTGTAACAGCTTGCTCAGTAGCGGCTTTATTTGTTTCTGTTGAATCTGCATCGCTATCACTGTTTGAGCTACAAGCGCCTAGTGCTAACATTGGTAATGCAATCAACAAGCTTTTTGAAATCATCGATAAGTTCATTTTCTTTCCTTATTATTACTTTAAAAAATAGTTAGTTTAAAAATGGAGACCATGCGGGTGATTTAACGTCACCATTTTTTGCTGGGATATTCGCTTTAAAACGTCCATCCATTGATACTAATGCCAAACCTTTCTTACCTTGATAAACAGTACTATAGATTATCATACTACCATTAGGTGCGATACTTGGCGATTCATCCAATTGTGTTTTCGTTAAAGTTCTCAACTCACTAGAATCAAGATCTTGTACTGAAATTTTGTAGCTTCCATTATGGCGACTCACAACAACAAGACTATCACCATCTGGGGTAATTGTACCACCTAAATTCAACTCCCCTTCCCAAGTGAGGCGTTTAGTTTGACCAGATGTGAGCTCGACTTGATAAATTTGTGGTCTTCCACCACGTTCCGATGTAAAAATCAAACTTTTACCATCGGGAGACCAGCTCGGCTCAGTATCAATAACACGGTTTCGCGTGATACGATTCAATGCCTTAGTCATAATATTTAGCACGTATATTTCAGGCTGACCATCTTTTGATAAAACTAATGCTAGTTGTTTTCCATCAGGAGACCAACTCGGCGCTCCATTTATTTTCGGAAATGAGGTCATTAGCTCACGTTTTTGAGTATATAGGTCTTGAATATAAACTTGCGAACGTTTCTGTTCAAAACTTACATAAGCCAATTTACGACCATCAGGGGACCAAGTTGGGGTCATAATAGGTTGCTTAGATCGCAAAACCAATTTCTCACCAAACCCATCATAGTCTGAAATTCTCAATTGATAAGGATGTGTACTGTCACGATCTACTGCGACATAAGCGATACGTGTTAAGAAAGCGCCACGTACACCGGTTAACTTTTCATAAACAACGTCACTGATACGATGTGAAAATTGACGTAATTGCGATTTTTTTACAGTACTACGTCGTTTTTCCATAATAGGTGAATATTCAGCCATCCCCATGTTACCCGTTACAACATCCAGTAATTCATAGGTGATGGTATATTCGCCGGCTTTGGTTGAGGGTTTAATTTCCCCCATTACAATCGCTTCGACACCAATGTTGTGCCACAGTGCATAATCAACATTTTGACTATTAGAAGGCGTCTTTGGCATTTTCCCAACAGAAATAGGATTAAATTGCCCACTACTTCGTAAATCATTACCAATAATTTCTGATAAATTTTCAGGTTTTTTACCTTCGCCTGACCATTTAAAGGGAATAACTGCAACCGGCCTTGCACTATTCACCCCTTCAGTGATTAAAATCTCTAAGCTGGCAGAGGCCTGCACCGAAACCAATAATAATGAGAGAGATAAAATTAAACGTATAAACATTTTCTATTTTCCTTAAATTTCAGGCACTAAAGTAATTCTTAAATCGCGAAATTTAGGTGCAATTTCAGGATCTTTGGGAATAGGTAAAGTTTTCGCTCTATACGTTGCTCGTTCTGCTGAATCACACACTCTTTGATCACCTTCACTCCGCTTCGCACTTAATACTAACCCATCGGGTGCTAAACGAATCTTTAAAACACAAGTTTTGCCTTTCATACTGGGTTCAACTTGCCAGTTTCTACTTATTTTATCTTGTATCAGTGCTGTATAACGAGCAATTTCGGACAGCTGCTTTGAACTTTGCGCATTAGAAAAAGTATCTTCGAACTCAGCTTCCATCTGTTTATCCAGTTCAGCTTGACGAACACGTTCGGCCTCAGCGGCCGCTTTTTGTTGGCGCACTTTTTCTGCTTTTAATTCAGCCTCTTTTTCAGCTTTAAGCTTGGCTTCTTTAGCTTGTTTTTCCTTCAAGGCTTTAGCTGCCGCAACTTTTTCTGCCTCAATACGTTTAGCTTCAGCTTGTTGCTTCTTAACACGCTCTGCTTGTTCTTTTTTACGCTGCGCTTCCGCTACTTTTTTAGCTTGCTCAGCCTCTTTTTTTGCTCTTAAAGCTTTGGCTGCAACAATCTCTTCAAAAAGAATGCGCTCTTCCTCTTTTTTCTTACGTGCTACTTCTGCTTTTTCAGCTTTAATTCGTTTTACTTCAGCCTCTTTACGACGTTTTTCAACAAGCTGCTTTTCACGTTTTATACGGGCTTTTTCTTTACGTACTTGTTCTGCTTTTCGTTTTTCAGCTGCTAGTTTGTCGGCGACTTGCTGAGCTTTTTTATTTGCCAAGTCATCAAAGAGTTTTTGATTCACTACTGAGGCATTAATGATCACAACCTCTTCTTTAGGTTTCTCTTTGGGTAATTTAAATTCCATTCCCAGTAACATTACCGCACCTATAATAAGGTGCAGTGCTAAGGCGGTAATAAAAGCGATAAAAGTCGTGCTATTTTTCATTTTCCACCGGCTCAGTCATTAATCCTAACGAAGGTACACCGGACTCCTGTAACAATACCATTAGCTCAACCACACGTTTATAAGGAACATCTCCATCACCTTTTACGACAAATTGTGCATCTTTATCAGCAACAAGTTGCGCTTTCACTAAAGCAACCATCTCATCCGCTGTGAGTGATGTATCACCACTTTCTCCTACATCTAAATAATATAAGCCCTGTTTATCAATTGACGCGATAAGTGGTGCCTTGCTATCTGTAGAGAGGGCTTCCGCTGTTGACTGCGGCAAATCTACTTTAACACCTAATGTCACGGTAGCCGCTGTAGCCATAAAGATGATCAACAATACCAGCATCACATCAATATAGGGCACAACATTAATCTCAGCGACAATTTTACGACGCGGTCTTCGATAAGAATATTGCATAATCGCCCTTACTCGTTTTCAGTCATCGCTTGACGATGTAAAATAGAAGTAAACTCTTCCATTAAGTTGATATATGCCGTCTCAATTTTTGCCATTTGTGTAGAGAAACGGTTATAAGCCATTACCGCAGGGATAGCTGCAAATAAGCCCATCGCTGTAGCGATTAATGCTTCTGCAATACCAGGGGCAACCATGGTTAGTGTTGCTTGTTGTACTTCACCTAGCGCAATAAATGAATTCATGATTCCCCATACTGTTCCAAACAAACCAATATATGGACTAATTGAACCAATCGTTGCTAGTGCAGAAAGCCCTGATTCAAGTTCTTCTACTTCGCGAGACAAAGTAACTCGCATACTGCGGTGCGCGCCTTCTGTCACACTATCAACATTACGCCCAGGCATACGATGCAGTCGAGAAAACTCTTTAAAACCACTATTGAATATTTTTTCTCCACCAACAATTCGCTCACTGCGTGCAGCGGTTTCTTTGTATAATCGGCTGAGATCATGACCTGACCAAAAGCGTTCTTCAAAATGTTCCAACGCTTTCTTAGCTGATTTTAGCATTCTCGCGCGTGAAAAAATTAGCGTCCAAGAATAGATAGACATAGCAAGTAGCAATAACATTACAATCTTTACAAGCATACTTGCTTGTAAAAAAAGACCTATAAAAGACATATCAGCGTGCACTAGACATTACCTCGATTATTTCAGCAGGAATAGCTGTGGGTTTCATTTTCTGTAAATTAACACAGGCGATTAGAGTAGAGGCTTTACAAAGTAGTTCCCCACTCTCATTAAATATTTGTTGTTTGAAGACTAAGCTCGCTTTTCGGTAACTTTCTACTTCTGTTTTTACCGATAATAATTGATTAAAGCGTGCCGACTGGATGCAATCCATCTCTACTTTTTTTACCATAAATGCAATATTCTGTTCTAATAGAACATCTTGTTCGATATTAATTTCACGCAACGCTTCAGTGCGTCCTCGTTCAAAAAACTTCATATAGTTAGCATAATAAACGACACCACCAGCATCGGTATCTTCATAATATATTCTTACGGGTAAGGTAGAAATCAACACACTGTTTTTCCATCAAAAGTTAATAGAGGCTACGCTACTATAAACGAATGTTTTTGTCGAATTATGTCGATATTTTGTTTTCAAAAAACCAAATACAGCAAACTTTAAGTGCGCAATATCAATATAACATAGCAATTTTAAATTGTTCCCTCTTAAGACGCCCTAGGAATAGGATGAAAAAGTACATTTATTGCAACAAAATCAAGCAAGATGATAAACTGGCTATTAAACTTAATTAAAATACAATTTATTGGTTACTATGAATAGAAACTCTTTTTTAAGGCGTTTTTTACTCTCTTCAGCAGCGCCACTAGAAAATATGCAGCCAACTTTAGGCAATCACAGACAAGCAGCTGTTTTAATCGCTTTAGTTGAGCGAGACAATAAGTTGCATGTTATTTTCACTGAGCGTGCGCTTCACCTTCGTCATCATCCAGGGCAAGTAAGCTTTCCGGGTGGAAAACATGAACAATTCGATGATAACTTACAACAAACGGCTATTCGTGAGACCGATGAAGAGATCGGCATTAAAGCTGAGCAAATAGAAATAATTGGTCAATTACCTCCCTTAGCGACCACAAGTGGTTTTAAAGTTTTACCAGTTATTGCTTTTGTTGACCCACATTTTGAATTAATAATCGATGCCGATGAAGTACAAACTGTTTTTGAAGTACCACTTAATTTTTTATTAAATCCAAAAAATGTTCATCTACAACATTTAACCGCGAATAAAAAGCGTCACTTCACCTACTGTATAGGGTATAAGAACCACCTAATATGGGGGGCAACGGCGCAGATGTTAAAAAACCTGCAACGATTGCTGTATCACCAATAAAACATTTAAATTTTAGTTTGATAGAGATCGATTCTTGAGTATACACGTTCAAGATAGTGCTTAGTTTCATCATAAGGAAGCTTTAACATCAACTGTTGATAAACTTGTTCTGGTGTTAACTGATTGATTACCGCTGCCGCTTTATTAATATTTCGAGAGCCGTTTTTATTAAAAACCCGAGCAACATTACCAGCGCCAGTATTATAAGAAGCAATAGTGCAATACAAACGGCTTTGATCATTTTTAATCGCTTTTAAATAACGCTTATCTAAAATATTAAGGTAAGCACTACCCGTTTCTACATTTATTTCGGGAACATAAAGATCACTAACCTGCATAGGTTTATCGATATTACGCACTAATTTATTGACATCATGTCCAGCTGTTCGTGGCACTATTTGCATTAATCCGTATGCGGGCACAGCAGATTTAGCTTTTGGATTGAATGCAGACTCAGAATGCATAATAGCCATTATTAAAGGGGCAGGAATATTATTTAACGCACTCTCTTTTTCTGCAAAAGGAACATATAAACGGGCGCGGTTTTGCAAACTATTATTTGGCAACTTGACCTTATAAGTCACGATTTTAGTTTCATCACTAGCGTTGTTTTGCGCCGCTTGGTAACCTTTTTCGCTGTTTAAAAGGCGCGCTTGACTGTTTTTTAAAAGTGCAGTTTTCTGCTCAATGGCAAGTAATGTAGCCTCTTCTTCCGTTAATGAGCTGTCCGTCAATAGTGCGCGATCGGTTTTTTTATCTATCTCTTGGGCCTGTGACTGCGTCTGCTTAATTATGATATCTTTACTGTGCTGTTTGTTACCCTCAGAAAACTCAACATTTGATAGGGTGACTTCTCCTTTATCAACCACTTCTATATCATGAAATACTTTACCAATATTTGATTTTTTGTCCGTTAAAAGCTTTTCAAACTGTTCTTTAACTGCAATTTCAGCCTCGGCTGGAGAAAGTTTTTTATCAACGATCAATTCAACTTTTACCTCACCCGCGTCATAGTCAATAACTGATTTCACCTCTTTATTTGCATTAAACTCAACATCATATTGCGCTTTAATCGGCTCCGTTTTCCCCCATTTATTAACCACCAGCTGTTGAAATTGATCAAATTCCTTAAGATATTGCTCCTGCCAAATTTGATACTCGCTTTTTTGAGTTTTTAAATATTGTTCAAACTCGCTTTTAGTTTCCTCGGAAGTCGCTCTTTGTGATTCATAAACGTCCATTTCGGCATCTAACTCATCAAAGGGATCAGTTGCTAATGCAACCGATGAAAATAAAATCAAAGCAATATTGGCTATTTTTAACGTGTGTTTCATTTTGATAGTTACTCCCTTAACTACAGCAATTTTAACGTTCTACCAATCATGCTGTTTAATAGTCTATTTCAAATAATACCTTAAGGTACAAGGCGGTTTATTAAAGGTATTTTTACTAATAACATGGTGCACAATAATGAGATGAACAGAATAATAATAGTAATGATGGGAATCGCTAACCAATTTGAGTTAAAGAAACTATAAAAACCATTCTCTAATGTTCGCACTGGAATTAACAATAGCGGATGTAACAAATAAATACCTAGGCTATATTTTGAAATAAGCGCAATAAATGTTCGTAATTCCCCCCTTATTTTATCCGCATAGATTTGTGCAACAACAAACAACATGCCGCCAATAATCATCGTATTTAAGGTTTTATAGCCCATAAAAAAGGAACTATATTGTCCTGAAGTGAAAGCCATTTCCCATGAGCCAAAAAAGTTTAAAATGAGCATGATAATACCGGCGATTAACCAAGCTTTAAGTTGTGGTCGATTATCACGATTAAAGAGATACCAACCTAAAATTAAATACCCAGTATATAAAATAAGATTCTGCAATAAGAAGCTTTCCACTCTTAACCATTTCATTAAAAACATTAATCCACAAACAACAATTAATAAGTTAGTCAATTCTGGCGTTAGTTTTTTAAGGACCGGTATCAAAAAAGGGATCACAAAATAAAGGGGAATAAAGTCATAGAAAAACCACAAATGATACCAAGCGGGATCATTTGGAGCGTTTTGAATCACTAACATTGTTTTTTCAGCAGACCACCCGTCAATAGAAAACCCAGTCACAATAGCATAGATAATTGTCCACCCCATAAATGGCACCGCTACTTTTGATAGACGCTTGGTCAAGTAATGTTCACAATTAAAAGGCCGTTCCGTTGACAGTAACAACGCCCCACTTATCATCATAAATACAGGAACAGCCCAACGAGTGATGCTATTTATTCCCATTGCAGCTAGCCAATCAACATCGGGTATTTCACCATATAAATAGCGGAAAGGACCTAATACATGAATGGCAATCACCGCAATAGCGGCAATAAAGCGTAAGAAATCGATATAAAATATGGAAGCTCTTGACGTAGTCATAAATTCGCTTATTAATATTTAAGAGTTATTGTTAATAGAAATTAGATATTGAGACTAATCAACTCGTTTCTCAAAAGCAATTTTGTTATCACATAAATTGTAAGGTGATCAATAATGTGTAACCTGTTGCTGTAAAATAGTGTTGCGCTTAAAGGATAACCGCTTGTTATGGATGACCGTTATATGGAAAAACAACTCAAAATTTTTATTTTAAACTATCTCGTTTTGTTGTTGGTCTTAACTCCAAGCGCAACTTTTGCAACAAATAACTTTGTAGCTTGGGATAAAAAAGGTGATCAATGGTTAAAACAGAGTTCGCCGCACTTCTCTGTCAATTACCTTAAACAACACCAAGAAATAGCAGAAAGGGTATTAAAAACAGCCGAAAAAGTTCACAACGAGTTGCATCCCTTTTTTAATGTAAGCCCTTCCAAACCAACTCAAATTATTCTGCTTGATGATATTGATTACCTCCGTTTACATGAATCCACCTTAGAATATGGTGAAATACGCTTGGTAATGAGTCCACCAACAAATAACAAGGTTATAGAGCTAGAAGATGACTGGATACATTTCTTTTTAGCCCATGAATATAGCTATATATTACAAATGCAATTATCACAGGGAACCTGGCGTGGTTTATTTATCTCTGCAGAGTTTACCCCAGCAATTTTGCTTGAGGGTGTTGCCATCTATCTAGAAAAAATTAACCAACAAACAACAGATAGTTTATCTTCAAGCAACTTTCAGATGCAGATGCGCATGCAGGTACTCGATGATAATCTTAAAGATTTACAAAAAGTAATTATAAGAAACCGAGAGTGGCCACTCACATCTACCTATATTTATGGAGCCTATTTCATTGATTACCTTGTACAAACCTATGGTGAAGATAACTTACTTCGTTTTTTAGAAAACTATAGTCAACACCTCCTCTCTTATCCTTTTTTAAATCGGGAAACCAACAAGGTTTATGACAAAAATTTTTTAACGCTTTGGCAAGAGTTTAAGCTTTATCTAGAAGAAGTATTTTCTGAGCAGATAGCCGCCTTAAAGCAACAGGAAATAAATGGCGAGCTTTTATTTGACTCCCCTTTTATACAATTAATAACTAACGGTAAAGAAGGCTTATTGGTAAATAAAATTAGCGGCGAAGGTAGACACAAAATCCAACAATACCAGGGTGAGCATAATCGCCCCAAAAAGTGGCAAACAATCACGCCCACCAATCAACTTAGAGCACTGGACAGTCATCCTAAAGCGGGACTGATAATGACACGCAATCTCAACTATGTAGATGGGCATCAATACAATGATATTTTTCTTTATAAAGAAGAGAAATGGGAACGCCTTACTAAACAAGCTCGATTTAAAGATGTCCGATTTATGCCTGACGGTAACAGCTTATTAGCGACACGTATTGTAAAGGGCTTAAGTGAGTTATGGGCAATTAAAATCGATCAACCTAATAAAAGAGTCAAACTTTGGCAAGGTAAAGAAAACATTATTCTCGGTGAATTTGATATTGCGCCTGACGCTAAATATCTTATCGCCTCAATTAAAGCGCCTCTTACTCAGTGGAAGCTAGCTAAATTTGATTTGAGCTCTCACAAATGGCACTACCTAACTCAGCGAAACGGGCATGAAAACTCACCTCAATTTTTACCCGATGGTACCTTGGTTTATAGCGCAACCTATAGCGGTGTTTCCAATATTTACCAGATAGATATAGGCAATTTGGATAACCAAACATCCCCTATTAAACAATTGACAAATGTTATCGGAGGGGCATTTCAACCACTATGGCAACCTGAGCTTGGTTTAGTTTTTCAAAGTTATGGTAAAAAAAGTTATATGGTGCGTTATATAGAACACCCCAAAATAATCAACTCACTCAGGCTTGTAGAAGAAATCGAAACCGTCAAACCAGCACCCATTGTTGTTCAAGAAATTAAACTTTCAGAACCAGTTGCTTACAGCACTTGGGATACGGTTCAACCGCACTCATGGCTACCAATACTTTATGTCGATGAAATACGCTCGCTAATTGGGCTAAATACCTATGGAGGAGATGCTCTAGGCAGGCATAATTATGAATTATATGCGTTATGGGACGCACAAAACCAATTGGCGAGTTATTCATTTGAATACCGCTATGATAACCGTTGGTCGCTCGGTTACCTGCGAGATTACAAATTTAAAAACGTCAGTTTAGCCGTTTCAGCCCCCAATTATGAAATAAGCACAACCCAAGCCTACATTTTAGAGCGTAATCACATTTTTTCTGCTTGGGAAGACAAATTGAGCTTACATGCAGGTGCGTCAATGCGCTTTGACAACTTATTTTACCAGCCTACTATCGCTCAAACAGCCGATCTACTGGAGGACAATGCAAAAGAGATAACCCT